>Ga0081539_10000278_pt1 | contig 116557 bp, 109 predicted proteins | sample TabmetS4T2R2_FD_71023 | JGI IMG/M metagenome (GOLD analysis project Ga0081539, IMG submission 71023) | Tabebuia heterophylla rhizosphere microbial communities from the University of Puerto Rico - S4T2R2 | ecosystem: Host-associated > Plants > Roots > Rhizosphere ... | reverse complement strand
AGCACAATTATGGCCGCATTATCAATATTGCCTCGATCGCAGGATTGATTGGACCGATCGATCTTGCTCCATATGGCGCTGCTAAAGCCGGGATCATTGGTTTGACGCGTGCTGCCGCTCTTGATCTGGCAGATTATGGCATTACGGTAAATGCCATTGCTCCAGGCCCGATCGATACCGAACTGCTACGTACCTGGCCTCCTGAGGCCTTACGTGAACGTGCACAGCACATGCCAATCTCACGGCTTGGCACGGTTGACGAGATTGCCCATGCTGCGCTGTTTCTTGCTTCCCCGGATTCAGGCTTCATCACCGGAACTGTGTTGGCAGTTGATGGTGGGTCAGTTGCTGCTGGTTCGTATATGGTCGAGAAATATCGCCGGCGAAAGGCGAACGCGTAGCTGTACTGCACGCTGTACGTAGAAAGCATGGGGAGAGGAGCGTTTAAATGGACTTTGCATCCATCTACTCGTCTTGGTCGTCGCGCCACAGTCGAAGATTATGTGACTGCCGCCAAAGCTGCAGAGGAGTGTGACTATCACTCAGTGTAGATCAACGATCACATAGTGATTTCTACCCAGCATGGATCGAAATATCCGTATTCGTACGTGAAACTGGTTACAAGCTTTGTTTTTTTCTTACGCAATACGTATCACGCAACACATCTTACGTATCACGAATCACATCTTTGACGCAGAAAGAAAACGTTTCACTCGCTCGATATACTCTTGCTTGTCAAACTCGCGATGAAATCCTGCCGTGACCACGCTTGGATCACCGGCATAGAACAGTTCATACAATATGTGACGCGAGCCAAAATCGGAACCGGCGAGGTCCCACGCCAGTTTGAATAATCCCTGCTTGTTTTCTGCCGAGATTTTTGCTCCGCGATAATATTTGCGGAGGGTGTCGCCGATGAGGCTGTCAAAAGCAACCAGGCTTGCTGGTGGTTGCATGAGCCCACTGGCTCCGAGGCGGCGGACCATTTCTATCATCCGAGGATAAATACGCGGTCCCCACACGCGGCCCACTTGTAACGGTTGGAGCGCTGGATAAATGACGCCATTCGACAAGTCAACGCTCGCTTCTACTTCCGCAGCAAGCGTCGCCGATTTAATGATCTCAATGTAACTGGCGGCTTCGCCCAACATCTCTTGCACCGCGGGTGTATTCTGTACGCCAATAGCCTCAGCCATGAGGCACAGCACGGCATACACGAATTCAATCTTCGAGAGCAGACGCGTGTTCGTTTGTGGCGTGGTGAACTCACGTACTTTCGTTTGCGCGTACGCTCCGGCGACGAGTCGGGCATCGCGATGCAGAAACACACGCTCCCACGGCACCAGCACATCATCAAACACAACGACGGCATCAGTTTCGTCAAAACGAGCGCTCAATGGATGGTCTGTGTATTGTTCAGAGTGCGTGAAGGGTTCACGACAAATAACCTTCACTCCTGGTGTGGCAACGGGAATGCTAAATGTGATTGCATATAGTGCTTCGGCTTCGGTCAGCGTTGGTGGAAACGGCCAAACGTAGATGTCATCAGCAAAAGGAGCAGAGGTAGCGAGCATCTTTCCGCCACGCACGATCAATCCGGCAGAGATTTCTTTGACAATACCAAGACACAAATATGGGTCATCTTGCTCGGCACGATTTTTCGAGCGATCAACTTGTGGATCGATCAAGGCATGAGTGAGGAATAGATCATTTTCACGACAATGCTCATAATAGCGCCACACGCGGTCGGCATTCTCTAGGCTCTGCTGCGCGAAGTAATCTTTTTTGGCAGCCCAGGCGGTGATCATCGAATTAAGAAAATCGCCACTGCGCCCCATCATGCCGCAGGTGGCATCAGCCCATAGCTTGATCATTTGCCGACGTCGCACCAGATCTTCACGCGTGCGAGGAATCATGAATGATAGCCCAACAGGATCACCAGTAGTTGGGGAAGAGTAGGTGAGGAGCGGTTGCAGTGCTGGATCATGCTGCATGTCATACAGTCGAGCGAGGCTTTCGATCGGTGCACGAAAGGCGGGATGGGTAGTGACATCTTTCACCCGTTCAGTACCAAGCCAGACTTCACGATTGTCCCGTAGTCCTGCGATAAATTGTGTGCCTGTGCGAATGCCCATCGTGGTGCCCTGTTCTTTGTGTCACTAGCGAAGGAAACGCTAAAGAGATATCACCTCGGAGTCAAGGATGATAACAGCGCTTTGCGTCCAGCACATAAATCTCATAATGTGGACGCGTATGCAGGCACACGATCGTACACCGCGACAACGAATCCTTGACTTGTTGGTCGGTCGAACGATGACCTCACGCCAACTGGCGGCAGTGATCAAGCTTTCTGAGCGTCAAGTCGAGGATCATCTTGTACATATTGTGAAGTCGGTTGAGCGTGATCGCTCGCGACGATTTGTTATCGAACCGTCAGAATGTCTTGACTGTGAGTTTGTCTTTAAGGAGCGCTCACGCGTGACACGTCCGAGCCATTGTCCGCAATGCACCAGTGAAAATACGACCATGCCACGATTTGGCATTAAGCTAGTGAAGCCAAAAATGGAGACAACAAATGACAACTCCTAAAAGTGCCCCGTACGGCTCATGGCAATCACCGATCACGTCAGATGCGATTGTCTCCGCGACTGTTGGGTTAGGGCAAATCGCCCTCGATGGAGAAGATGTATATTGGCTTGAGCTTCGCCCTAGCGAAGGCGGGCGCAGTGTCGTGGTTCGTCGGACTGCCGATGGCGGCACTGCCGACGTGACTCCCGCACCATTCAACGCACGGACTCGCGTGCATGAGTACGGTGGTGGTGCGTTCACGGTGAGTGATAGAACAGTATACTTCTCTCATTTTGCAGATCAGCGAATCTATCAACAGACTGGTGGTACTCCGCCCCGGCCGTTAACACCTGAAGCTTTGCTTCGCTACGCAGATACGATGGTTGATCGCCACCATCAATACTTGATCTGCGTGCGTGAGGACCATCGTGCCACTGAGCGTGAGGCGATCAACTCGATTGTCCGTATCGATCTGGTACACGGCGGAGAAGGGGAAGTCCTTGTTTCTGGGAATGATTTCTATTCGTCACCTCGCCTGAGTCCTGATGGAAATCACCTGGCTTGGTTAACGTGGAATCATCCCAACATGCCGTGGGACCGTACAGAGTTGCTAGTGGCGGACGTGAAGCCTGACGGCTCGTTGGGCCAAGTGACTCATGTAGCGGATGGACCTACCGAGTCGGTCTTTCACCCCCAGTGGTCACCTGACGGAATTCTGCACTTTGTGTCGGATCGTACCGGTTGGTGGAACTTATATCGTTGGAAAGACGGACGAGTGGAAGCGCTCTGTCCATTTGATGCGGAATTTGGTCGTCCACAATGGGTCTTTGGTATGTCCACTTACGCGTTTGTGTCGGCTTCACAGATTGTTTGTGCTTACGGCAAGAACGGCACTTGGCGTCTGGCGCAGCTTGATACTCAATCGCATCAACTGACGGACATTCCCACCCCCTATACGGAAATCAGTGACGTACGAGCGACTCCACAACAGGTCGTCTTCGTTGGTGGCTCGGCAACTGAACCAGCCTCAATCGTTCGACTCGATCTCAAAAGCCGCCAACTGTCCACGTTCCGTCGTTCGAGTACCCTGTTCGTGGATAGCGCGTATCTTTCTCTTCCCCAATCTATCGAGTTCCCCACCGAAAACGGACTCAAAGCTCACGGCTTGTTTTATCCACCTCAGAATCGTGATTTTATTGCGCCCTCGGATGAACGCCCCCCATTGGTGGTAAAGAGTCATGGCGGACCCACGGGTGCGGCAACGACAACATTTAACGCCAGTATTCAATATTGGACCAGTCGTGGGATTGCCGTGCTTGATGTTAACTATGGCGGCAGCAGCGGGTACGGACGTGCGTATCGTGACCGTCTCAAAGGACACTGGGGAGTCGTCGACGTAGATGATTGTGTAAATGGCGCACGTTATGTAGTCGAGCGCGGACTAGTTGATGGCGACCGACTGGTCATCACAGGCGGAAGTGCGGGTGGCTATACCACCCTCTGTGCGCTCACTTTTCGTGACGTGTTCAAGGCTGGAGCGAGTCACTGTGGAATCGGCGATCTTGAAGCGCTTGCTCGTGACACCCACAAGTTTGAGTCGCGGTACGAGGAAAGTTTGGTTGGCCCATACCCTGCCAAGCGTGATCTCTATCGCGCACGCTCACCAGTTCATTTCACTGATCGACTTTCGTGTCCAGTGATCTTTTTTCAAGGATTAGAAGACAAGGTTGTCCCACCCAATCAAGCAGAGAGGATGGTGGCAGCGCTGAGGGCAAAAGGCTTGCCGGTTGCCTACGTTGCCTTTGCCAACGAACAGCACGGATTTCGTCGCGCCGAGAACATCAAGCGTGCACTTGACGGAGAGCTGTATTTCTATTCGCGGGTGTTCGGCTTTGCCTTAGCTGAGGCTGTAGAGCCAGTACAGATTGATAATCTGTAAAAGGTGTAGGGGCGAAGCTGGTCTTCGCCCAGGAGTGCGGGCGATCACCAGGGTCGCCCCTACAGAGAATTCACGCCGCTAGTGTCCCACCGTCGACCGCCAAAACATGGCCTGTCACCATGGATGACGCATCAGATGCGAGATATAACACTGCACCGATCAATTCCTCAGGTTGGCCCATCCGGCCAAGCGGAACCCGACGCATGGCGCTGTCTTGATACTTCGGCTCTTGGCGTAGCATGCCACCCATGTTGGTTTCAAACCAACTGGGAGCAATGGCATTGACGCGGATATTGTACTGCGCCCACTCAACCGCAAGGCCACGAGTCAGTTGGATCACGCCTCCTTTACTGCAAAGGTACGCGAGCGTTCCAGAAAGGCCAATCTGTCCGGCGATAGAAGCAAAATTGATGATCTTTCCTTGTTGCCGAGTGATCATGTGCCGTCCGACTTCCTGGCAACAGAGAAATACGCCTTTGAGATTCACCGCGAGAATTTCGTCGAAGACTGTCTCTGGAAACTCTGCAGCAGAATAACGGCGCGTGATACCAGCTGCATTGATGAGTACGTCGATCGGCCCCAGTTGCGTGATGACCGCTTCCGCCATTGCCGTCACCTGGGAACGTGACGTGATGTCAACACCGAGAGCGATAGCCTTGTGTTTTTGTTCTGTACACGCGGAGGCTGCGGCTTGTGCACGTTCAACCTCAACGTCGACGACGGCAACGTGTGCCCCAGCTCCAGCCAGTCCGAGGACAACCGCGCGACCCAGACCTCCACCGCCACCAATGACAACGCTCACTTTTCCATCCAGACGAAACATCGCCAGTGGGTCATTCATAAGAAAGCTCCCTCTGGGTCGGTTTACTGTGGTCCTGTCCAGTCGAACGGAATATGCTTACTAGACTGGCCTGCCCAATCCCACTTGAAGCCATAGACATCGACCAGGTTCGCGGTTGTTTTCCCCCACGTGGCAATTTGACCAGGGCCGACCTCAGAGCCTGGCGGGTTCAAGGTTTGGACACGTTTGCCAGGAGGCGTCATCGGTCCAGTGAGCGCATCGGCTGAAGCTGTGACTTTGCCTGGAATCTCGGCACGCCAATAAGCAAGGTCAGCACCAACATCAAAAGAGATGGGCACGAATTCTATGCCACGTACATCGCCAATAGACCGCGCAAAATTTCCCATGAATCCACCGGCTTGTCCCGAAAAAATCATCTGCAGAGCCTGCCGTTGGGGATCGTTTGCGCGTTCATCGATAAATAATCCCAAAGAGACTTTCGCTTGTCCTGCCCAGATATTGCCAGTGAAGTTGGCGACAGCGAGCACGTTAAGTCCGTCGAGTCGTGTACCTCCGTAGTCGCCTTCATGCACGTGATACGCGAGCACACCTTCACAGCGGTTATTGGTCGGCGGTTGGGCAAACTCGCAGGGACAGGCGATGTTACAGCTACAGACATCAAACCAGTCGCCACGCATCCACCAGGAAGGAACGTTAGCCATGGTGAGCCTCCCTTCTTGTGCGGGCAGAACTCGTAGGGGCACGGCGTGCCGTACCCCTACCGTCTGGCCACAACCTATGCGCACTTTTGCACGAGTGGTGCGCACTGATCCAACAGTGAGAGTACTTTTGCTTTGTGATCAGACGGCAGGCCAATCACTACCCGCTCGGCGCCAGCATCTTGGAACTGCTTCAACGTGTCTTCTTTGCTAGGGGCACCGAAGATCGATACTGGCACTTCACTAGCTTTCCGACCGACCCGTGCGGCGCGCTCATTCAAGTCTTTCATCGCCGCCGGCAGATCTCTCGGCCTGATGCCGACCGGAATCCAGCCATCACAATAACGTACAACGCGGTCTAACCCTTTTGAGGACAAGGTGCCGAGCAAAATCGGCGGATGCGGCTTCTGTGCCGGTTTTGGGTACGACCAGATGGGATCGAAATTGACAAACTCGCCGTGATATTCAGCTGCCTCTTTCGTCCAGATTTCTTTCATCGCTTCGATACGTTCACGCAGTACTTTCCAACGCTTATTAAACTGGGTCCCGTGGTTTTCCATCTCTTCGGCGTTCCAGCCTCCACCAATGCCGAAGATGAGACGCCCGTTGGACAGTTGATCGACTGACGCAACCTCTTTGGCCATGAGGATCGGATCACGTTCAATCACCAGACAAATGCCACTTCCGACCTTAATCGTCTTGGTTGCTGCTGCAGCAGCCATCATAGTAACAAACAGATCGTGAGTGTGCCAGTAATCTTTTGGCAATTCGCCCCCAGCGGGCCAAGGACTCTTACGGCTGGTGGGAATGTGAGTGTGTTCAGGAAACCATACTGACTCAAAGCCGCGAGCTTCGGCTTCACGGGCGAGATCATCGGGACGAATCGCGTAATCGGTCGCAAACATTGAAACGCCAACTTTCATAGCTCCTCCTCTGGGGTTGTTGAGACCCGTTCTCTCCTAATTGCGCGGCAGCGTCAACTAACACCCCTTTACCAAATACGCGACCACTCCACATCGTCGTACGTCAGATGGACATAACCATCCTGGTCGATGAAACGTTCGGCACTATTCTCCGAGAAACGTAACACATCAAATGGGGCAGTGCGGTGTACGTCTGCTACTGCAGCGCGAACGATGGGGGTAATCTGAGCAAGACTACCTTGCCACTTGGCGATAGCTAAATGTGTATTGCGATAACGACGTGCAAGTGAACGGATTTTGTCGACGCTCACTTTCCCTGCTTCTCCCCAAAACTGGGGGTGCCCATCGGCAGCTCTGGAGATCACATCTGGTTTGTAACGATCACCAACGCTAACTTCTACAGTCAGATCTGGGTATTCAGGAAGATATAATGCCCATAAAAACGCTTTCATAAGCACATGGGAGTGATGTTCTTTGCTCCGCTTCACGAACACCATCTGGCGGTTGCCGGCCTTCAGTGTCCACTTACGGCGTAACAATAGGTCAGACATGTATTGCCACCACGTAGGGAGGGCTACGCCCGCCAACGCGCTAGCCCACGGCATTCTTCACCTTCTCCGCAAACTCCCGCATGATTTTCACTACGCTTTGTGGATCTGGGCCGGGTGCAACAACATACAGCCCAGTCACTCCAAGGTCACGATACGTCCGAATATCGGCGGCAGAGACAACTCGACTATCTACCATTGATGTGATTTCTAGCGAGGAGAAGTTACGTCCTGCTGCTGTCATCAACTCATGTAGTCGGGTAAATTTTGATTTCACTTCTTCGAGTGCAATTGGTCCAATGTGCCAGCCATCACCAAACTCAACGACGCGTTTCAAGGCTGGCGTACTTTCTCCGCCGACCCATATCGGCGGATGTGGTTTTTGGAGTGGCTTTGGGGCGAAATGCAAATCCTGATCGATTTGTACGTACTTCCCAACAAACCGCGGTAGATCTTTGGTCCAGACTTCCTTCATTACTTGAATGTATTCTCGTGTCCGGCTGGCACGTTCCTGATAAGGAATACCGAGTAATTGGAACTCCTCAGCCATCCAGCCGACTCCGGCACCGAAGATAATACGACCGCCTGATGCTACATCCAACGAAGCAACTATCCGTGCCATCTCCAAGGGATGACGATAGGGAATGATGGTAACGCTAGTCCCCAGTCGAATCTTTTGGGTCACAGGAACAAGAAGCCCTAATACGGTAAAACCATCTAACCAATCGAGTGTGGTAAACACTGCGTAGGGATTATAGCCGAGCGATTCAGCCAATTTGTGATACGGATAGGTTGAGGCAATGCTCTTAGGAATGGTAATATGGTCCCCCGTAAGGATCCCATCATAATCAAGTTCTTCGGCAAGTTGACCGATCTGCCGTGCCGCGCCTGGGGTACGTAGCGCGGCTCCGCCACCGAGATGAACACCATATTTCATAGCTCCTCCCTTTTCCTAACCTCGCGTTGTTCTATGTTATTACGGTTGCTCTAGCATGAATGGTTACGACAAGGTAGAGACGAAAAGAGAAGGAGAGCAACTCACATGGCAGAACGTTTCCTAACTTTACAAGAGATCCGTCGTGCCGCGAAACACCTCTTACCCCCTGGTGCATGGGCGTTTGGTGCTGGCGGGGCCGAAACAGAGACTACACTCCGTCGTAACCGCCAAGCTCTTCAACGTCTGGCGATTCGTCAGCGTGTCCTCGTTGATGTTCGTAACGTTGACTTCACTACTAGTTTTCTTGGCATGGAATTGCCTCTGCCGATTGCGATTGCGCCGATGGGCAGTCTTATCCTGTTCCATCCCCAAGGTGATGTAGAAATGGCTCGTGGTGCATCACTGAGCAGAACGTTAGCGGTGGTGAGCGGCGTGACAGGTTGGCCTGTGGAAGAGATTGCGCAGGCGACCAGTGGTCCGCTGATATTCCAACTGTACTTCGGTGGGCCGCGTTCGTGGGCGCAGGAACTGTTGGGGCGTGTTGAGTCCTCTGGCTATCGCGCTGTTTGTCTTACAGTCGATCTGCAAGTGTACGGACGGCGTGAACGTGATTTGCTTTTACGATTTGACCCACGCGCGGCACGTGCGCTGGCGCCGAATCCCTCGCCGCCAGATATGAATTATCAGGCGCGGCTGACGTGGGATGATGTTGCCTGGTTACGCAGTGTTCTCACAGTGCCGTTGGGGATTAAAGGCATTCTGACAGGTGACGATGCCCGGCGTGCAGTTGAGGCGGGGGTACAAATTATCTGGATCTCCAACCACGGCGGACGGCAGTTAGATCATACCCAAGCCACAATCAACGTGTTGCCTGAGATTGTTGAAGCAGTAGATGGCCAAGCGGAGATTATCATCGACGGCGGGTTCGCGCGTGGCACGGATATTATTAAGGCGTTGGCGTTGGGTGCGAACGTCGTAGCAATGGGACGAACCATGTTGTGGGGGTTAGCGGTTGATGGTGCAGCAGGTGTTGATCGTACGATCCAACTGATCCGCGAGGAATTAGCGACGAGCCTTGCATTGTGCGGCCAAACCAGTATCCGCGGGCTGACACAGTCACTGATTTGCCGAGGGGATTAATTTTCTGTAGAAAGGCGAGATTGTTGCAGAATGAGGACACTCATGTGGCGTGTAGGAATTGATGTTGGTGGAACATTTACCGACCTGTTTGCTTGGCAGGAAGAGAGCGGCACGAGTGTGACCGCCAAAGTGTTAACTACGAAACATGATCGTGCACTCGGAGTACTCCAAGCGATTGAACAAGCCAAACTCCCGGTGAATCAGATCACTGCCTTGATTCACGGTTCTACGACAGCAACCAATGCGCTGATCGAGCGTTCGTTCCCGGCAGCCGCAATGGTGACAACCGACGGTTTTCGCGACACTATTGAAATTGGTCGTCAACGCCGGGAACGATTGTATGACCCTTATCAAAGCAAGCCCAAGCCGATCATTCGGCGACGCTATCGGCTGACTGTCGCCGAACGTATTAGCGCGCAGGGTGAGGTTCTGACGCCCTTGGATGAAGATGCTGCGCAGCGCGTAGCCGATCGCATTGCCACAATGGAATTGGGATCGGTCGCGGTTGCGTTTATCAATGCCTATATCAATCCAACGCATGAACAACGCATGGGAGAAATTCTACGGGCGCGACTCCCGAACGCCTACATCGCGCTCTCGTCGGAGACGCAACCAAAGTTTCGTGAACTCGGACGATTCACCACAACTGCCATCCGTGCAGTCCTGTTGCCGGTGATGAGTGTGTATTTCTCACGATTAGAGACTATGCTGCGCGAGCGCGGCTTTGTCGGCTCGCTTTCGATTATCAAGAGTAATGGCGGCATGATGGGAGTAGAGCTCGCCAAACAACGCCCTGAAGAGCTGCTCGAGTCTGGCCCCGCTGGCGGGGTAGCATACGCTAGCTATCTGAGCGCGCGAGCGCAATTCCCGCGGGCGATTCATACGGATATGGGTGGCACCAGTTTCGATACCTCAATCGTCGAAGAAGGACACGGGCTGATTACGCGTGAATACGAACTAGAATGGGAGGTCCCAGTGATCGTGCCGATGCTCGATATCCGTAGTGTCGGTGCAGGGGGGGGGTCGATTGCCTGGGTTGACGATGGTGGATCGTTGCGGGTGGGACCACAGAGTGCGGGGTCAGAGCCAGGGCCGGCGTGTTATGGGCGTGGTGGTGTTGACGCGACCGTCACTGATGCAAACCTCTTGTTAGGTCGGCTGGAACCGACATTAGGAGGCAAGTTCACACTTGATCGCAGCGCTGCAGAATCGGTTGTGGCGCGTGTTGCTCAACAAGTGAACCTCGACACACTGCACGCAGCAGAGGGAATCATTCAGATTACCTGTGAAAACATGGCGCAAGCGATCAAGATGGTGCTGATCGATCGCGGACGTGATCCGCGTGATTTCGTGCTGGTCAGTTTTGGTGGTGCTGGCCCGATGCATGCATGCTTCATTGCCCGCGCTTTGAGCATTCCTCAGGTGGTTGTGCCCGCGTATGCTGGCGTTGCCTCTGCTTTCGGGGCAACGGCGATGGATGTGCGGCACGACCTCGAAGCCTTCTTTTATGCACCGGTCGACGGTGTCGATCTTGCTCGTCTCAATCAGTTATACGATCAGCTCGAGCGACGCGGCAGGGATTTACTGAAACAAGAACAGGCTGCGCATGAACGGGTATCTGTCTCTCGCAGCGCACAGATGCGCTACGTCGGTCAATCGTATGAGGTCGAGACCCCAGTGCCGAGCGGCCGCCTCCTGATGAGTGATATGCCTTACGTGGTCCAGAATTTCCATAAAGAACATGAACGTGAATACGGCGTGGCGTCGACGCAATTTGCTCCGGCGTTTGTCAGCCTTGGAGTAACGGTCATCGGCCACAACGAACGTCCGCCGATTGTGCGTGTGAATACCGCTGACGGCCAGGACCCACGTAAAGGCGAGCGCCGTGTGTACTTCTCTGGTCACTGGTTGCAGACACCAGTGTATGATGGGCAACGGCTGACGCAAGGGTATGCGTTCCGCGGACCAGCAGTTGTCGAGTACGAGCACGCCTGTGCAGTGTTGCCCCCTGATACTTCGGCGGTTGTGGATGCGCTGGAGAATCTAGTGATTTCTGTAGTATAACAACTGATAACTGAGGACTAACAACCGATAACTGGTAACTGATAACTCACAAGGGAGAATACTATGGCACTCTCAGCAATTCCGGTAATTCAACAACCGAAGCTTGATCCAGTAACGTTTGAGGTCCTGCGTAGCCTCTTCGATTACGCATGTGCACGTATGAGTCAGATTCTGCAAAAGACCTCATTCTCACCTATTCTCTACGACATGGTGGACTTCTCCAATGCGATCTATGATGCTGAGCTGAACCTCCTGGGGCAGACGGCGAACTGTCCGGTGCATCTGGCAGCGATGCAATTCAGTGCTCGTGCCGCTGGGCGGCGCTTTGGGCTAGAGAATCTCAAAGAAGGCGATGTGATCGTGGTGAACGATCCGTATGAAGGTGGGACTCACCTCAATGACATCACCTTCACCATGCCGATTTTCTATCACGGAAAGATTCTCGGTTTTGCCGTAAGCCGTGGGCATTGGACCGATCTTGGGGGTGGTGCTGCCGGTGGTCAGGCGTTTGGCACCCACATCGCAGCTGAAGGGCTACGCCTTCCTCCTATCAAACTGTTTGAGAACTACACGATTAATGAAGATTTTCGTCGCATTATCATCAATAACACCCGTACGCCACAATATGTCGAAGGTGACATTCAGGCACACCTTGGCGCACTACGCGCTGCGGAAGCGGAACTGCAACGCGCCGCCGATCGCTATGGTGAGGAAACTGTCCAATTAGCGATGAAGGAAGTCATTACCTATACCGAACGTATGACGCGGAAGGCCATCGCCGAGATTCCTGATGGCGTGTATGAAGGCGAGGATTATGCTGATACCGACGGTTTCTCCGATGAGCCGATCCGGATCAAAGTCAAGCTGATTGTAAAGAGCGATGAGATCACGGTCGATTTCGCTGGGACTGACCCGATTGTGACCGGTGCGATCAACTCGCCGATGGCGAATACCTCTTCGGCGGTGTATTACTCGCTGAAGTTTTTCCTCAACCCCGAAGCCCCGGCCAACGGCGGCATGTTCGCGCCGATTACCATTCTTCTGCCCGATAATTGTTGGCTCAACGCCAAGTGGCCGGCACCGACGATTGCCTGCACTACATTGACGGCCTCGAAAATTACCAGTGCTATCTGGCAAGCGTTAGCCAAAGCGATTCCACAGCGCGCGACGGCATCGACCTTCGCCGAATGCAACTGGTTCGTGTGCGCGGTAAAAGATCCGCAGAGTGGCTATCTCTCGGTTTTCTCTGACCTGCCTGCCGGCGGCTGGGGTGGGACACCGTATGGTGATGGCATGTGTGTGACCCAAGACCCGCTGGGCAATTGCATGAACCTTCCTGCTGAGACTGCGGAGTTGTTATTCCCGATTATTTACGAGGCATTTGATCTGCGTTCTGATTCGGCAGGCGCGGGTAAAAATCGTGGTGGACTGGGAGCGCGTTTGCAGATCAAGTTTCTCGGTGATGCTGAGCTGAGTATGGAGACCGCTCGTACGCGCGAAGGGAGTCCTGGCGTGAGTGGTGGACTGCGAAGTCCTGTCCAACGTCTGACGAAGATGCACCCCAGTGGTCGCCGAGAGGCGATTGGCGGATGGGCAGAAGACGGACAATGGAAGAAATGCTTACTGGCGGCATATCGTTTCACTCCGGGTGAGCGCTTCGTGTTTGAAAGTACCGGCGGTGGCGGCTGGGGCCATCCACTGGAACGAGATATGCACAAGGTGCTTGACGATGTTTTGGATGAGTACATCTCTATTGAAACTGCGCGCGACGTGTATGGTGTCGTGGTTGACCCTACGACCATAAAACTAGATGCCGCCGCGACTACAACACTGCGTATGCGTAAACGACAAGCCAACGGCAATGGTGCAGCAGAGCCTACGCACGCTCTCGTCTATAGTCCGGTAGCTGAGAAGCCGTCTGATACGTATGAGGAATAGCACGTGTTAGCGGGAGCGGCCTGCCCTACGACCACAGCATTTCTCTTTCCCTGAACTTGGGTGAAGCTGAAACCAAAAAGGGCGCCGGATCTTGGAGTTCCCCTCATATGGATCCGCAGATAACAATACGACCTCCGCTTTGCTGAGCCAGATGAAAGGCTCTCGTTTCTCACAACCTGTTTGGAGCCTTCTTGGTATTGCTTGGATATTGGTCATTCTTGCGATGACGATGTTACCGCTCAGCAACTTTAAGGGACATTCGCATTGGGACCGAGTGACGTGGATTCCGTTGCGCGATGCGAACTTCTCTGTGATTTTCCTCGCCCAATTACTTGGCAATATCCTTCTGTTTGTTCCCTTCGGGGTCTGTCTTGTGGGTGCTTCCTCTGGGTCAACGCGCATGGTCCGACGGCGTGTGGTCATATGGGCGGCGTTATTGTCTGCGGCCGTGGAGTTTTTTCAGAGTTACAGCCATAATCGCCTGCCATCGATGACAGATGTGTGCATGAATGTGCTAGGCGCGATGTTGGGAAGCTGCCTGATCGCGTATCAGTCGGGCAGCACTGAGCGTGACGCATGAGAATGTGCGTAACCCTTCTCAATCTTCTCGTGGTCTTTTCACCGCTGCACACATTTGCTGAACGCCCGCCGAATATCATTATCCTCTACGCCGACGACCTTGGCTGGGGCGACGTTGGCTTTAATGGGCGGAAAGAATGGAAGACCCCTCATCTTGATCGCCTAGCGCAACAAGGAACAGTGTTTACCCGTTGGTATGCGGCAGCACCCGTTTGTGCTCCAAGTCGTGCCGCGCTTATAACCGGCAAGTACGGGATTCACAATGGTGTCACGGGCAACGACGATGATCTTGCGCGGCATCAGGTCACACTCGCCAATGTGCTCAAACGTCACGGATATAAGACGGCCCTGTTTGGCAAATGGCATCATGGCTGCTCAGGGGTGGCGAACTACTCCTACACGCATCCGCTCGATTTAGGGTTCGATGAATTTTTTGGCTTTACTGATGCGAGCCATGCCTGGGAACATTTTCCCAGACAATTGTGGGATGGACGCGAACTCACACCGGTCTCGGGTGAGGCCAATACGCTTTTTAGCGATCGTAGTATTCAATTTATGACTAAGAACCGGCAGTCACCGTTCTTTCTGTATCTGCCATTCACCATACCGCACTTCCACATTGAGGCCCTGCCGCAGGATGTAGCTGAATATCGTGGTAAATTCGTCGAAGCTGACCCCATGCACCCACTCAACGCAACGTATGCGGCGATGATTACCCGCATGGATACGGAAATTGGTCGGGTGTTGCAAACGTTGGACCGTCTCCGGCTTGCTGAGCGGACGCTCGTGGTCTTTTTGAGCGACCAGGGTGCGACCTTCGAGGCAGCAAATCAGGGGACCTCTGCCTACCACGATAGTAACCGTCCATTTCGCGGGCAAAAGCGTACGCTGTGGGAGGGTGGAATTCACGTTCCCGCTGTTGTGCGGTGGCCAGGAAAAGTTCCGACAGCAAAAACATCACACGATGTTATTAGCACCATCGATTTGATGCCGACGTTGCTGACAGCAGCGCATGTCACGATCGATCCGGAGTGGAAACTGGATGGTGTAGATTTGACGCCTGTATGGCGCGGGCAGGGGGTGCTACCGCCACGTACCTTGTTCTGGGAGTGGCGCAGTGAAGGCTTCTTCCAACTCGCGGCGATGCGTGGAAATGTAAAACTAGTAGTGACTGGACAAAATCCACCTGAGTTGTTTGATGTTGAGTCTGACCCTGCAGAACGCCGATCTGTCCTTTACCAGCACGAACCGCTTGCTGCCGAACTTCAGAAAGAACTGACGGCGTGGCTTGCGACCGAGGAAGCTAAATCACCATGTCGTTAATGAGGTAATAAATATAGGGCTCCTATTCGGAATGTGAGTTGCATCGCCGTTCAGTAGCAAATCGTTCTAGACCTTCCGCTTCCGATATATCGCCACCATCGCACCAATCAGGAGAATCACAACTGGTTCGATTACTGCTGCCAACCAAAAGAGAACGCGCGCGGCATGTGCAGTGAGCGTCACGGTAGAAATCTTCGTAGCGACCTCTTCGTCTTTGGGGCGTTCGGTAATTAATTGCCCCTCGCCAGCGAGCCATTGCATAGTATTGAGGAACAAATCCTTATTGCCAAGGAGCGAGAGCCGCGAATTGCTGGCGAAATCACTATCGCCATAGACCACGATACGGGCTTCCCGCTTTGCCGCTGTTGTCGCAGACGGTGCCGGTGCACTTTCCGTCGTTCCGCTGCTACCGAGTGAAATCGTTGCTGCCACCGCAATCCCAATCGGGCCGGGGCGGGCTTTGGTACCTTCGAACTCGACTGCACCTGCTGGGGCTAGCTCAGCGGAACGATAGCGTGCCCACGAACCAGGACCAGTGCTACAGAAAGGGGCAGCGGAGATCGCCGGACTCGGTGGAGGAGTGATGACATCGACCGATCGGGCTAAGGGAAAAATTGTATTCAACCGCAGCTCTTTGACGATCGGGACACTAAGATTATAGAGCGACACCAGCGGACTGAGCGCATCACCACCAAACAATCTGTTCTCTGGATCATAAACCACATCTTCCGTGAGTTTGATGCCATACTGAGCGAGCGTGTCTGTGAGGTTAGGAATAGGAAGCGGATCGATCATAAAAAGGACGTGTCCACCGTTCTGAATGTAGGCGTCGAGTGGTGCAAGTTCTTCCGGTTGGAAGTCGGCCTGGGGACCGCTGATGACGACCACTGCCGCGTCTTCAGGAATGTGGGTTTTGCGTCCGAGTTGTAGAGTTTGTAGGTCGAAGTTTTCGTTCAGAAGGGCCGAGGCTGCCTCACTGTACCCGTCGCGCGGTCCATTGTCACGCGGATCTTTTTCGCCATGACCACCGACGAAGTAGATGCTCTTTTTCTGTCGATGGACAAGTTGGAAAAGCGCTTGGGTGATCAGCTGCTCGGTCGCGACCGGAAGGAGTTTTCGTTGTCCGTCATATTCGATCACTGTCATGTTGTTGTAATTGACTCCATACTCTTGGGCGAGCGCTTGATTCCGTTCGCGAAAAAGCACTTGATACTGGAATAGCGGACTCTCACTCGTGTAGCGCTTAAACAGGTCATCAAAGGCTTGATAGGCATCTGGCGAGCCACCAAAGAACATGGTGGCCTTTGCCTCATGGTCGAGTCCGCGCAGCAGTTCTTTGGTTTGTTGTGACAGTGAAAGCACTTTGCTGGGAGTCAGGTCCCAGCGCACATTGCGATTGATAAAAAAGGATTGCAATCCAACGATACCAAGCAGCAACACAATATCGACCAGGCCTACTACCAGCCATTGATTACGGCTCGGGGTAGACAAAAAAGTACCGACTGAGGCGAACTCGCCTTTGCCTCGCCAACGACGTGAGCGCAGCGCTTGCCATGTCAGCACCAAAAAAAAGGTTACGAACAAAAGGAAGAACGCAACCTCTTGCGAATCAACAGCGCCGCGGGAGAAATTGGTAAAGCGATCAAATAGTGAGATTTGTAAGAGACTATTAAGGAGCACTTCATTGACGGCTTGTTCATTCCAGGTGAGAGACCAGAACAATACCAGCACACCAAGTGTGCCCATGGCGGCAATCGCTTGGCTATCGGTGGTGGCAGAGAGTAACAATCCGACACTGATGAACGCCAACCCGAGGAGAAAGAGTCCGAGATAACCGGCGAACAGCGGCGGCCAGTTGACGTCGGGATAGTACCACGATAACGCCAGCGGATAGAGGAGCGTTAGCACGAGCACGACAACAAGTAAGACCACCGCAGCCAGGAATTTGCCGAGCAGCACGCTACTTTCTGGCACTGGATAGGTCCACAAGAGATCTAGGGTTCCAAGTTTTTTCTCCTCAGCAAAAGCACGAGCAGTAAGAACAGGAACAAGCAGCATGAGTACGAAGCGCAGATCGTGGAAGACAAACTCCCACAAGCCCTTCTCCAGGTCAGTGCCACCGAAGAGCATATAGAGACTTAAATCGGTGTAAAAGAAAAAACCCGACAACGCGAGCGCAACCGCGACCACGGCGTAGGCGAGAAACAGTCCGAACGACGTGCGCAGTTCTTTAGCAAGGACAGCGAGGAACAGCATGGTAGTGGAAAATTAAGAATTAAGAATTAAAAATGAAAAATGAGGTAAATCAATGTTGCATCGAATCACTGAAGATCCGTACACTCTCTCACTCGCAGTGGGATAGTTCTCCGCATGAGCGGCCATGGTCGGCAGTAAGCACATGTCATACGATCCGATTTCGCTTCGCATTCTACATTCTTAATTCTTCGTTTCCTCCTTCTGCTCTACAACTTTATGAAAGATCTCCTCCAGGTCCATTTCCCGGGAGCGCAGCTCGAACAGCCGCCAGCGCTGCGCGGTTATGAGATCAACGAGTGCTGGACGGATGTCGATGCGTTGATCGGCTTTGATCGTATAGACGGCGGGACCATTAGCTTCGGCTGCTTCAACCTGTACCGCGCACACTCCCGGCACTGAGCGCAACGCTGCTATCACTGCCTCTTGTGGCCCGGCGATTTGCGCCACGACTTCACTAGCGTCGCGTAACCGCAGCGTGAGATTGCCGGGCGTATCGAGTGCCAGCAAGCGACCGCGGTGAATGATCATGACTCGGTCACATGTCATCCGCACTTCAGGCAGGATATGGGTTGAGAGGATTACCGTACGTCGCCCCTGCATGCCGCGAATCAGACCACGAAATTCAGCGGCTTGTTCAGGATCGAGACCGATTGTTGGTTCATCGAGGATCAGCACGGCGGGATCATTTAACAGCGCCTGTGCGAGCCCGACTCGTTGGCGATAGCCTTTTGAGAGCGTGCCGATATAGTGGCGCGCTTTTTCCCTCAAGTCGAGTTCAGCAATGACACGTTGTACGCGTTGGTGCCGCTCTGTTCCTTTGAGGCCTTTCATTTTGCCGACGAAATCAAGATACGCAGTGATAGTCATTTCCGGATAAAGCGAAATGACCTCCGGCATGTAACCTAACTGTCGGCGCACGGCGAAGGACTCGCGCAGGATATTATGGCCAGCAACGTCCGCCGAACCAGAGGTCGGTGCAAGAATGCACGCAAGAATACGTAGTGTGGTTGATTTGCCGGCGCCATTCGGGCCTAAGAGCCCGACGATTTCGCCATTCTGAACCGTGAAGCTCACATCCTTGATGGCCGGGAGGGTGCCATAGAGCTTCGTGAGGCCGTGTGCAGTAATCATACAGAGCAACAAGCCAGCAGCAAAACAAAGAGTGGGGAGACAGTAGCGGAGGGTACGCCAGGAAGCAATTCCCGCTTGTTCAACTCGATAAAATTCCCTATTCCTTGGTGAGGAACTGTACGATGCGTTCGTTAACCATAGTTGGTTTCTCGACTAAGAAGAAATGACCGACCCCTTCCACTCGTTCCAGCTCAGATCCTGGACCGAGGTAGTTCAGAACCTGCTTCATGCTTTCGGCGTCAAGAGCGATGCAGCCATCGGTGGTGCCGTGAATATACAACACCGGCTGCGGTACCGGGCGACCCCAAATTGTGCTTTGCTCTTCCATTCCTTCAGGGAGACCGAAACGAGTAGGGTTGAACATGGCACGATAGTATCCCATCGCGGCCTTGAGGTTTGCGGGATTACGCAGACATTCCTTTAATTTGCCGAGGTCGTAGGTCGCCTCATAGCCAGGAGACCAATCACTCCACAGTCCATCGATAAACGCAAGATCGTTGGCTGCGACAATAGAATCGGAGATTGCCATCTGGAAAAACCAAAAATAGAAAGAGCGCTTGATTTGCGCGTAGCTAAAGGCAACTTGGCCGAAGACTGCGAGTGGTGGGACATTGCCAATCACTGCCCGTCGCCACCGCTGCGGTTCTGCGGCGAGGGCTCCATACGCAGCTACTGCGCTCCAATCATGGGCAATCAGGATCGCGTCACGCCCACCCCCGAGAGCGGCATGTAAAGCATTGACATCAGTATGCAAGGCGCTGGAGTCATACCGTCCATCAGCGGGAATGTCTGTTGGTGCATACCCGCGAATGAAAGGCGCGACAGCACGATACCCCGCGTCCGCGAGTTTGGGTAACAAATAGCGATAGGTCCACGCTGAGTCAGGGAATCCGTGCATACACAGGGCTAATGGCCCTTCACCTTGTTCTAGGAAATGGAAACGCAGGCCATTCGCTTGTACCGCTCCAGTCTTAAAGGTTTGCATGCGTCACTCCTTGATCGTGTGAGATATGCTGTTGGGGAGCGAGGGTGCCAAGAACGGGCCCGCGCGAGATTCGTACAGATGCTCGCCTGGATTCTCTCGTAGCGTGCGCCATGCGCACGAATGGCGGCCGAGAGGTCGCGCGCACAGCACGCGCTACGCGTAATGTAGCAGTGTCACGTAGTTTGATTTAATCGGGCAGGGTTTCGCCTGATCCGCCCATTTCTTTGGGCACGTCCTTCCACTTTGTCACACCGTCTTTAATGTGCAGCACCGTGTCTCCATAGAACACGTGGAGTGCGGGTTTGAACGGCAGATCCGGCAGGACCGAGGCATATACGTCGTATAAGCCCATCGGCGGATGGTCAGTGTAGATATGACCGCCGCAGGTCTTGCACCATTTGCGGTAGCTGTTGGGAGTTTTGTTGTAGGTGCCAATGTTGTCTGCACCTTTAGTGATCTTGAGCGCCTCAGGTTTCCACAGACTAAATCCGTTCACCGGGCCTGCCGACCAATGGCGACAGTCTTTACAGTGGCAATATCCCATTGCAGCGGGGTCGCCAGTGACAGTGAATTCTACCGCGCCACAAAAACAACTTCCTTTGTAGGTCCCCATATCTAACCCTCCTGTTACTGAGGTCTAAACTTACAATCGTACGTTATCTTGCCGATTGCCATGAGAGTTGCAATGACCCTAATGAAATCCTGACGATCAAAATTCGGTAAGCTCCGCCTTGTTGGCACAGACATCGGTAGGACACGTATCTTGCCTGTCCTCATCACGCCCAACAGGCTAGAAGCCTATGCTACTGATATATTACCAAACGTGGTCAGCAAAACTCGTTAGCCACTTCCCTGTTTACCTCTTTCCTTGTTTTCCCCTGCGCTGCCAAGGAAAGAGGAACGCGAGCAGAATAAGGCTACTGCCGACCAACAATAACGTTGAGGGTTCCGGCGTCGGAAAGACTAAAAAACTACCTTCGTTGGCGAAGGCCAGGCGCGGAAAATTGACGGCTTGCAGGTCTGCCTCAAGCGTGGATAAGAAAGCTGCAACGAAAATAGTCCCATTCGTTGGATCTGGTTCGAGGCGTCCGCGTAGACTGGTGCCGCCAGGTTGACCGAAGAGATTGACAAACACCTGAAACTTGGCTGGGTCGAGTGGTTGAAAACCAAAGATGTCATTACATGAGTTCGCCGCAAAGAACGAGGTGACGAGCCCGCACAGGTTGCCAAGCGTGGCATAGCGAAAAGGGCCAGTCGGCTCCAGAAGTGACTCTACATTCGTAGTTGACTGGTTGGAGGTAACGGTGACATCGAGCCACTTGAGGCCGGTGTCTGTGTCTAACGTAATCGACCCAGGACCATAGAAAGAATCTTCAGAGATCAATGTTGCTTGTGCCACGCCCGCCCACAGCAAATATACCAGAAAAGCCTTCCCCACTACATTCATACCGCCCCCCTTCAGAAAAGCCGCGTGGATTGTATAACGATGCACGCGGATAGCCAATGCCTAGGCGAGGCGCGTTCGATAAAAGTAAAGAACCGCTCGTCTTACGGGGCTAGATGCTTAATACCCTAGTGCTCGTAATTGTTGATCACTCATGCCGAAGTGGTGGCCAACCTCGTGAACAACAACCCGACGAATAAGTTCACGCATTTCACGTGGCCGCAGGCCCGCATGGAGAATCGGTTGATAGTAGATTTCGATCTTATCTGGGAACTCTACCAGTGGCGCAAAGATCGAACGCCACGGTCGCGGCACGCCACGGTACAAGCCAAACAAATCGTTAGGATTGGCAATCCCTTTCTCGGCCAAGACTTCGGCAGACGGACAATCCTCGATCGTTACTGCGACATTTGAGAGCTTCTCGACAATTTCTTGAGGTAAGGTATCGAGCGCACGCACAACAACCCGGGTAAATTCTTCGAGGGAAAGCCCTGTAGGTGTCTGTCGAGACGCCCTTCCCTGTAGTGGACAGGGCTGTGACAGACGCGGAGACGAGGAAGGCCGAAAAGATCGCTTGCGAAGATACAATTTAGATCTGAACATTCCACCCTCTGGAGCCGACTGTAGCACGTCTCATAGAAACTGCGAACTAGGACGCTGACGATTTTTTTCCTTGCCCGGGGGATTGCCCCCATGGTTCATATCCACTGCACTGAAGCATCGGCAGGCGCGGATATTTGCTATAGTACAGCTCTGTTTCTGCACGCTGACATAGAAAGAACCGCGAACCTTTATCACTGACGATTACTTTTGTATGACGACAATCCAGGCACAGTCCGATTTCCTCGCGTTTTGACATTGCATCGTTCATGAGCTCTATCTATAAGAAGCAGAGAGAGAACAAAAGTGAGTCGAACGGAGGAAGCTCAATGCCACTGACGGCTGCGCAGGTCAAACAGAAAGCACGGGAGCTAGGGGCTGATGCTGTCGGCATTGCCAGCGCTGCGGTGTTGAATGCGCATCCGCCTGATCCAAAATTTCCTCAGACGCCGGAACGTATCTCTCCAGAAGTCAAAAGTGTGGTTGCGATTGTTAAGCGCATCCCGGCTGGTGCCTTTCGCACCAAGCGGCTTGAATGCGTGCAGTATATGGATCAGCTTGTGCTACGTGAAATGGATAAGGTGTGTATGCGCGTGGCACAGTTCTTAGAAGAACATGAGGTGTCTGCCTTTCCGCTTGCCTCGCAAGAAACCAAATGGGAATTCAAACGGGCAAGCTACGGTTACCTCTCTGGTCGCCATGTGGCGGTTGAGGCAGGCCTCGGCACCCTCGGGCTCGAAGTGAACTTTCTCTCACCGGAGTTTGGTCCGCGTTGTTACACCACCGCAGTGTTGACTACGGCAGAGCTAGAGCCCGACCAGAAACTCACGCGACAAGTGTGTATTGGTGAAACGTGCAGCCGCTGTTTATATTCCTGCCCGGCAGATGCTGTGCTCCAGTGGGGCATCGATAAACGTGCGTGCTCACAGTTCGCTCAGGAATTCGGCTATGGTGTGATGCTGTCACATTTGCAAAAGTTTGTACAAGCACCGGAAGCCGAGACTCAACTCAAAGTCCTCCAAACTCCACAAGCCTACGCTGTATGGCAGGGAATTCTTCGTGTGGTCGGCGCGTTTGGAGATTGCCCGCGCTGCCTTGAAGTATGTCCGGTGGGCGACGACTACGTGCAGTGGCTTTCAGAAGCACACCGGGAGATTCCTGAGAAGAACCCACAGAAAGTGAATATGGCAAGACAAATGCAGACCGACCGAAAAGCCGGCAAGGAGTTGCTCGGTCTATCACCGTGGAACATTCGCTGGGTCGGGGAAGAAGGATATGTGCCGCCGAAAAAGCGTTCAGCAGTCAGTAATCAGCTGTCAGCTCCAGAGGAGAAATAAGGCGCGGCATACTATGCCCGCGTGTTGAGGAGGACAATATGGAGCTGACGTCGAGCATAGTGAAGGCTAAGGCCAAGGAATTCGGTGCGGACTTGGTCGGCATTGCCAGCGGCGCGGTGCTGGATGCACATCCGCCGGACCCACGTCATCCGCAAACGCCGACGCTGGTAAGTCCACGTGATAACCGTAGTGTGATCGTTCTCGCAAAGCGCCATCTGACAGGCACGGCGCGGTTAAAAGATTGGAACGAACGCCACAAGCAGTATGCTGCGGAATTGACGCTCTCGCAGTTAGAAGAGGCATCGCTTCGCTTGGTCTATTTTCTCGAAGACGAAGGCGGCGCTCCGGCACTGATTATCCCACCTATTCATACCGATGCGGCACGAAATTATAACGCCTATAACGAAGGCGGAACTTATGGGGCGTTGTCGTTAGTCCACGCCGCAGTAGAAGCAGGGCTTGGCACTCTCGGACTGAATCTGATGTTGCTGACGCCGGAATATGGACCACGCGTGATTCTCACAGCAGTACTCACATCTGCGGAACTAGAGCCTGACATGCGCATGACAGTACCGCTTTGCCAGGGAGAAGCGTGTGGTCGCTGCCTGTTAGCGTGTCCTGGTGATGCGGTGCAGCACTGGGGGTTAGATAAAAAGAAGTGTGCTCCTTATGCCTCGCCGCATGGGTTTTCTCATGTGATTTCGCACGTAGGTAATGTGCTTCGTGCCGAGACAACAGAACAGAAGATGGAGCTGTTGCGTAGTGGCGATTCCTTCAATATCTGGCAAACAATGCTGCGCGGAGTCGGAGCGTACACCGGCTGTACACGCTGTGTTGACGTTTGCCCGATCGGACAAGACTACGCGCGGTATCTTGCTGATGCGCAGCAAGAGATTCCAGAAACGACTGACGAAAAAACCGCTCGACTCGCTGAAATGTATCGCAAGCGCACTGCCGGCGAGAGGATCGAGGGGTTAGAACGGTCGGGACGATGGATTGGGGAAGGAAAGTAACGAGTGGTGAGGAATGAGTAACGAGGTGCAAGAGTTCGATGACAAGAAGAATTGTCTGGCCGAAAGAATGGCGATATCAGATCATAGGGGAAACCAGCCGTGACCTTTGATGAAGTGCTCGCTCAGGTCCAAGAGCTACTACAGCGAGAGAAGCGGGTCTCCTACCGGGGCTTAAAGCGGCGGTTTGCCCTGGATGACGAATATCTCGAAGACCTCAAGGAAGAACTCGTCGGCGCCAAGCGGCTCGCAGCCGATGAAGAGGGACGCTTTCTGGTCTGGGCTGGAGCTTCGCCAGTTCAAGGTTCCGAGTTCAAAGTTCCAAGTTCCACCCAGCCGCTAGTCCCTAACACCCAACACCTATCCGCCGAGCGCCGTCAACTCACCGTGATGTTTTGTGACCTCGTGGGGTCGACCGCGCTCTCTGAACAACTCGACCCAGAAGAGCTGCGCGAAGTCGTCGCCCTCTATCAAGAGACCTGCACTACGGTGATCCAGCGCTATGCTGGCTATATCGCTCAACACCTCGGGGATGGCTTGCTGGTCTATTTCGGGTATCCAGTAGCGCATGAAGATGATGCCCAGCGGGCTGGGCGGACAGGGTTGGAAATTGTGGCTGTGTTACAACGTCTTGCTTCCTCTCCTGCGTTAGCGGGAGAGGGCTGGGGTGGGGGCCATCTTCAGGTCCGTATCGGCATTCACACCGGGTTAGTCGTCATCGGGGAAATTGGCAGCAGCGAGAGGCGCGAGATTCTGGCGCTAGGCGAAACGCCCAACATTGCCGCCCGCGTGCAAGGAATGGCTGAACCCGATACCGTGGTGATGAGTGCGGTGACGCATCACCTGGTGCAAGGCTTATTTGAGTGCCAGAACCTAGGCCCCCAGACCCTCAAGGGCATCTCTACTCCCGTGTCTTTGTATCGAGTCGTCAGGGAGAGCGAAGCACAAAGCCGCTTTGAGGTGGCGGTTGGTGCTGGCTTGACCCCGCTGGTTGGGCGTGAGGAAGAACTCAGCTTATTACAGCGACGCTGGGCGCAGGCCAAGAAAGGGATGGGCCAAGTCGTACTCCTTAGCGGTGAGGCCGGAATTGGCAAATCCCGCTTGGTGCAGACGCTCAAAGAGCAGATCGTGGCCGAGGGAGCTACTCGCATCGAGTTCCGCTGCTCACCCTATCACCAGAACAGCGCCTTCTATTCCATCATCGACTACTTGCAGCGGCTTTTGCAGTTTCAGCGGGAGGAGACACCACAAGCTAAATTCACCAAGCTCCAACAGATGCTCGCGGCCTATCCTTTTCCCCAGGATGATACCGTGCCGTTATTGGCGGCCTTGCTTTCATTGCCTCAGCTAGAGGGTGCGCCACCGCTGACGCTCGATCCGCAGAAACAGAAGCAAAAGACGCAAGAAGCGTTAGTGGCGTGGCTTATGGAAGAGGCGGAGAAGGTTGCTGTGTACTGTGCCTGGGAAGATCTCCATTGGGCTGATCCTTCCACACTAGAGGTGCTGACTCTCTTTCTGGAACAAATTCCGACCGCACGAGTGTTCTCTGTACTAACCTTTCGACCCGAGTTCACACCTCCGTGGAGTCCGCGTTCCTACCTTACGCAACTCACACTCAGTCGCTTAGGACGAGCGCATATCGAGTTAATAGTAGAGGAAGTCACCGGCGGTAAAGCTCTGCCGTCGGAAGTACTGCAACAGATTGTGACTAAGACCGACGGGATACCGTTGTTTGTCGAAGAGCTAACTAAGGCAATGCTAGAGTCGGGGCTACTCATAGAAGCGGACGATCACTATGAGTTACGAGGCCTGCTCCCTTCCCGAGCAATCCCCAGCACTCTCCAGGACTCTTTGATGGCGCGGCTCGATCGGCTTGCGCCAGTGAAAGAGATTGCCCAGTTGGGAGCGACCCTGGGACGGGAATTCTCGTACGAGCTGCTTCGTGCCGTCTCTCCGTTAGACGAGGTACTGTTGCAGCAAGGGCTGCGACAGTTAGTTGATGCCGAATTGATCTACCAGCGTGGGCTTCCGCCACAGGCAACATACCTCTTTAAGCACGCCCTCATTCAGGATACGGCCTACCAGTCACTACTCAAGAGCACCCGACAGCAGTATCACCAGCAGATTGCCCAGGTATTGACGGACCGATTTCCTGAGACGGTCGAGAGCCAACCCGAACTATTAGCTCATCACTACACTGAAGCAGGGCTCAGGGAGCAGGCGATTCCCTATTGGCAGCGGGCGGGTGAGCGTGCCATCCAGCGCTCGGCCTATGTGGAAGCCATCAGTCACTTCACTAGGGAGCTGGAGGTACTCAAGACTCTACCCGAGACTCCCGAACGCGCCCAGCAGGAACTCACCCTCCAACTTGCCTTGGGTCCTGCCGTGTTCGCTATCAAGGGCTATGCGGCCCCGGAGGTGGAACAAACTGGGATTCGGGCGCGGGAACTCTGCCAGCAGCTGGGCGAGAGTCCCCAACTCATGCCCGTGCTAGCTAGACTCTGGGTATTCTACCAGAACCGGGGCGAATTACAGACAGCGCGTGAGCTAGTGGAGCAGCTGCTGCGGCTGGCCCAGCGCGTCCACGACCGATATTTCCTCTCGTCGGCTCACACGGGACTAGGAATGACCTTGTCTTATATGGGAGAGTTCACCTCGGCACGGACCCACTTGGAGCAGGCGCTGGCGCTGTATGACCCTCAGCAGCCCCCTCGCCAAGCCACCAGTACATCTGACAGGAGGGTGCTGTGCCTCTCCTCTGTGACCTTGCCCCTCTGGTATCTGGGCTATCCAGACCAGGGGCAGCAGAAGAGCCAGGAGTCCCTGGCCTTGGCCGTAGAGCTTTCGCACTCCTTTAGTCTGGCATTTGCCTTGTGGCACGTTGCCGAGTGCCATTTTCTCCGCCGGGAGGGACAGCTCGCCCGCGAGCGAGCAGAGGCGCTGATAACACTGTCCACCGAGCACGGGTTTCCGCACTGGTTGGCAGGCGGTACGCTAGTGCGGGGCGGAGCGCTGACTGAGCAAGGGCAAGTGGAAGAGGGCATCGTGCAGATGCAGCAGAGCCTGGCTGCCCACCGGGCTACCGGGGCAGAGAGCGGACGGTCGCATCGCCTTGCCTTGCTGGCCGAGGCGTGTAGGAAGATGGGACAGTACGAAGAGGGGCTGAGCGTATTGTCCGAAGCGCAGACGCTGGTAAACAGAACTGGAGAGCATTACTACGAAGCGGAGCTGTATCGGCTACGCGGCGAGCTCACGCTCGCCCAGTCTGGCGTCCAGGGTCTAGAGTCTAGGATCAAAAAGGCAGAAGAGTGTTTTCTGAAGGCCATAGACATTGCGCGCAAACAGCAGGCGAGGTCGTTGGAGCTGCGAGCAACGGTGAGTTTAGCGCGGCTGTGGCAACAACAGGGCAAGCAGAAAGAAGCTCACCAGTTGTTATTCGAAATCTACCACTGGTTCACGGAAGGGTTTGGTACGAAAGACTTGCAAGAGGCCAAGGCACTACTCGAAGAACTGAGTTGTTGAGTGGTCGTATCATTGGAAAAATGGCAGCAAACACCTTAATTCCTGTGGAACGAATCGAACAGGCAATCTATCAGATTCGAAGTCAGCGTGTGATATTAAATCGCGATCTGGCTGTGCTGTATGGAATTACCCCCAAACGGCTCAATGAACAGGTAAAACGGAACTCTCACCGGTTTCCTGATGATTTTATGTTTCAGTTGACCGTAGACGAGGCGAAGGAAGTCTTTGCTTCAAGGTCGCAATCTGCGACCTTGAAACGAGGGCAGAATATCAAATATGCCCCCTACGCCTTCACTGAGCACGGTACCTTAATAGCTGCTAATGTGCTGAACAGCCCAGTAACGGTAGAGGCCAGTGTTGCGGTCATTCGTGCTTTTATCCGGGCAGAAGAAAGAACTCTAAGGTCATCCGCACGGCAGATTTGCAATAGACCAAGGTGTTGCCCACAATATGGATTAGGAAACCTATATTTCTGCCCACTACTGACTACTAAATGATGACTACTGGCTACTATTATGGACTTTCGCGCCATCACTCTACAGCTTGATGACATCAACGAAGTCGCGCGTCTTGCCAAGACGGCGGAAGATGCGAATTTCGGCCTGGCGTGGGGAATCGATACCCCGCGCTCGAATGCGTTTATTCACATGGCGGCGATGGCCGCAAATACCAAGAAGATACAGATTGGGTCCGGCATTGCACGTGCATTCGTGCGCGGACCGTTGCAAACTGCGGCTTCTGCGGTTGACCTGGACCGGTTGTCGAACGGACGCATGTTGTTAGGGTTAGGCAGCGGCACACGCAAACAGAATCTGTTTGAACTTGGCGTACCGTTTGATCATCCAGCCTCGCAAATCAAAGAGTTGATCCAGATTGTTCGCCAAGTGTGGGCACTTAACGGGGAAGGGGATCTCAATTTCCAAGGGAAATTCTACCGGCTCACTGCGCGGGGGTTTACGTTGCCCAAACCTTTACGGCAAGATTTGCCGATCTATATGGCGGCGGTGAATCCGATCATGTTACGTGTGGCTGGAGAAGTTGCCGATGGACTGGCCGGGCATCCGTGTTACTCGGCGCGTTACATGAAAGAAGTCGGCTTGCCGCAGCTCGCGGTTGGCTGGCAGCGTACAGGAAAAAGTCGCAAAGATTTTAAGGTCACAAGTTGGTTAATCACTAATATCGCTAACGATCGTAAGCAAGCTCGACGGGAAGCGGCGTATCAGATCGGTTTTTATTGCTCGACTCGTTCCTACGGTGGCATCCTCGACTACCATGGTTGGCAAAGGGAGAAAGAAGCCATTCGGACCGCTTTCTTTGAAAAACGCGACATGGAAGCGGTCGCTGATGCGGTGTCTGACGATATGATCGATAACTTGGCGATTGCCGGCACTCCGGATGAGTGCCGTAAACAACTCGAACGCTACCGTGATGTACTTGATTTTCCTACACTCTATACTGCCGGTGTTGGGCCGGCACGCACAGTGCCACAAGAGCGTGTGCGCGAAAATTTAGCGACAATTATTGCAACGTTTGCGCAGTAGGAGGATTAGTGCCGTTTTTTGATGGGCCGATTCCCGAGCAACTAAATATCACTGCCTACCTTGCTGACCGGCAAGTGGAATTGGGGCGTGGCGAGCAGGTAGCGTATCGCACTGATGATGGGCCACTGACCTATGCGGATCTGACCGCGTTACAGAATCGTTATGGCAATCTCCTTGCTGCTGGCGGTGTGGAGATCGAGAATCGCGTGGCGATGATTCTCTACGATTCATCGGACCTTGTGGCCGCGTTTCTCGGCGCAGTAAAAATTGGTGCGGTTCCAGTTGTATTGAATCCGTACGCTCCTATCGATCTCTATGTGTATTTTCTCAACGATAGCCGAGCAAAGACGCTCATCGTCGAAGATGCCATCTGGCAGCATTTAGCGGCGCGACGTGGAGAATGTCCGGCGCTGAAGAATGTTCTTGCTCGTGGTGAGAAGAAAAGTCGTGCGGCTGGGCTGGTTTCTCGCCTCAAAAAAGCCTCAGCTGAGTTAATAGCTGCCCCAACCCACAAAGACGACATGTGTTATTGGCTATACACCTCAGGGAGCACCGGTTTGCCCAAGGCTGTTGTCCACGCGCACCACGATCCCTATTCCTGCCTGCAGTTTGCGATTGACTTGTGTCAGATCGACGAACGCTCTTTATCATTTTGTTTTAGTAAGATCTTTTTTGCTCTCGGACTGTTTGTGACAGTTTTTCAGCCCCTCGCAGTGGGAGCAACTGCGATAATTACTCAGAAGCGCTTGACGCCGATTGAGACCTTTGCGGCCTTACGTGAGCATCGTCCCTCGCACTTTTACTGCGTACCCACGTTCCTCAACGCCATGCTTCAGGTACCTGAGGAAGCGAGTGAAAAGGATTTAAGTTTCCTTCGCTACTGTGCCTGTGGTGGTGAAGTGCTTCCCCCACGTGTCTACCAGGAATGGCGTGAACGCTTCGGGGTTGAGTGGCTTGATGTTATGGGGCTCACCGAGACTACATTTATCGTCTTTGCCAATCGCTCTGGCCATTCGCGGCCAGGCAGTTCCGGACAACTGCGGCATGGGGCTGAAGCGCGAATTGTTGATGACAGTGGGCAAGAGGTTGCGGTTGGCCAGGAGGGTCATCTCCTCATCAAAGTCGATAGCAACATGCCAGGGTATTGGCATAAGCAAGAGAAGACTCGCGCAGTTCTTGAGGGAGAATGGCTTCGTACGGGTGATCTCTATCGTTGTGACGAAGACGGATATTTTTGGTTTTGTGGGCGCGCCGATGACATGCTGAAAGTCTCAGGTATGTGGGTTTCCCCACTCGAAATCGAGGGTGTAATTATGGAGCACCCTGCCGTATATGAGTGTGCGGTAGTTGCACGAACTGATAGTGACGGACTCGATAAAGCCCGAGCAGTGGTCGTATTGAAGCCTGGATATGATGACAGTATCCTACCCGAGATAGAAGAGCGCATACGGGAAACTCTACCGCGGTACAAAGTTCCACGCTGGCTGGAATTAGCCGATGCTCTACCGAAAACCGCGACCGGAAAAATTCAGCGCTTCGCTTTGCGGCAAGCCGACAAAACTGAAAGTGGAGGAATGGATAAAGGATAAGGGATAAAGGAGAAGCGCAGTTTGTATTACGTAACACGCACCGCGCAACACTTACGATAGGAGAAACTTATGGCAGTACGTACGGTCGAATTTAAAGATGTGAAGTCATTCATTGGCAAGGAACTGGGAGTGTCAGAGTGGCATCTGATAACACAAGATGAGATTAACAAGTTTGCTGATGCCACCCATGATCATCAGTGGATTCATGTCGATATTGAGCGGGCGAAGAAGGAATCGCCGTTTGGCGGTCCGATTGCGCATGGCTATTATACGTTATCGCTTGCACCATATTTGCTGGATCAGATTTGGGCTGTGCAAGGCATCAAAATGGGGGTGAATTACGGGCTAAATAAGTTGCGTTTTCCCTCACCGGTGATGATTGGCAAACGGGTGCGGGCGCGGGCGACGCTCAACAACGTTGAGGATATTGCTGGCGGCATGCAAGTGACGGTAGGGGTTGCCTTTGAATTAGAAGGTAATGATAAACCCGTCTGCGTGGCGGAGGCGCTTTATCGCTATTACAACTAAACGACTCGGTCAGCTTTTTTCCCCTCGTCTGAGTGAAGAAGACTTCCAGGCTGCGCTTGCACGTCTCCGCCAGGAAACGAAACCGCCAGTGATCTGGCTGTTTGGTAAGGTGCAGTCTGGCAAGACCTCGATTATTCGCGCCTTGACCGGAGCCGAACGTGCGCAAATTGGTTCCGGTTTTGCCCCATGTACGCGTTGGGCCTCGCGCTACGAATTTCCCAACGGCGAATTCCCTCTGGCTGTTTTCCTTGATACCCGTGGCCTTGGCGAAGTAGGGTATGATCCACAGGAAGATATTGCCGCATTCCGCGACCAAGCACACATGGTGCTAGTTGTCGTCAAGGCGCTAGACATGGCCTTAGAACAAGTCATATCTGCGCTTAAAGCTATTATCCGTGACAAGCCAAGCTGGCCGGTCGTCGTCGCGCAGACAACGTTACACCAAGGCTATCCACGAGAGATGCACGACCATTTGATACCGTACCCGTTTGTAACAGACCCTCTTCCCCCTCAGGTACCGGGTGACCTCGCCCGTGCATTGCTGTTTCAGCGCTCATTGTTCGATCGTATTGCAGTCAAACAGTTTGTGCCCATTGATTTTACGTTGCCGGAAGACGGTTTCACTGAACAGTTTTACGGTCGCGAAGCATTATTAGCTGCGTTGACAGAGGCGCATCCACATGCGGTCTATCAGACCTTGCAACAACTCCCTCGCCTTACTAAGGAACTAAAGAGTCTTCATTTTCGCCAAGCGCAACCGCACATCTTCGCGTACGCGGTGTTGGCGGGAGCCGCAGGGGCAACGCCGCTGCCGATTGCTGACTTACCTGTTATCAGTGCGCTACAGGTCAAGATGTTACACACAGTAGCGTCGATTTACCGCCAACCGATGAAGGTCAAAACATTTCTCGAGTTCGCCGGAACACTCGGTATTGGTCTGTTGTTTCGTCAGGGCGCGCGTAGTCTTTTGAAGCTAATTCCCGGTTTCGGCAGCGCGATCTCCGGCTTGTATGCTGGTGCGGCGACCTATGCCCTCGGTTGTGCGCTCTGTTTTTACTATCAGGAAATTTTCGATGGCCATTTGCCGCGGCCTGAACAAATTAAGACTTTCTACGATGAGAAGCTAGCGGAAGGAATGAATGCATTGCGGAATGCGGATTTCGGAGTGCGGAATGAAAAATCGTGAGTTCAACGACAAACCGCAATCTGCGATCGTCAAGCCGCAACCTGGTTCGTGGCAGTTGTGGGTCATTGGGGTCTTAGTTGCGGTTCCGGTACTGGTCTTTGGCGTTGCTGGTGCACTGTGGTTCTATGATCGAGGCTGGCTAGGCTGGGCAGGACTAGGGCTTTTGAGTGTACAAGCTTTAGTGTTGATGTTGTTTCGTCGCTGGATTGAGGCGCCTGGAGCTGTTCTCCCTCAACCGTCGACTGAGTTTCCGATTGGTTTTGCTCCACGAGATGAAGCCGCCTGGAAAGTCATTCAGGAGTATGTGGATCGCATTGATCGCGGAGAACTGACACTCACCGCAACCGAACAATTCTGGTCACTGGGGCAAGAGATTCTTACTCGTGTTGCCAGATTTTATCATCCCGATAACCCAGAACCGTTGTTGGCGGTACAAGTGCCACTATTGTTTCGTGCGCTTGAGGAAACTGCTCGTGACCTTGCTGCGATCACCGCCGATGTACCTTTTGCCCATCGGATTACTATTGGTGATGCCATGCGTGGATATCGATTCCAGCAGAAAGTGAAACCTGCCTACGATGTCTACCGCGCACTCTATCCTTTACTGAACTGGAAGAATGCTCTGTTTCAACTCTTTGTCACTGATCGTTTGTTTAATCTTACCAAAGAGACGCTTAGTCAATGGATACTTAAGTGGTATATCGATCGAGTAGGTTACCATGCCATCGAACTCTACAGTGGTAAGTTGCTCGTGACACATCGCCTTGAGGGCCGCTTCCCCCTATCGCCAGGAACCGCAACCGCCGTGACTGCTGAACAGAAGCCCTCTGAGCCACTCCGACTGTTGGTGCTTGGCCAAGTCAAAGCCGGCAAATCGAGCTTAGTAAACGCGCTGTTTGGTGAACTGCGCGCTGCAACCGATGTGGTTCCCACGACCGCTCACGTAACACCGCATGTACTGGACCGTCCTGATCTTGGGGGAAAGGTGATCGTTTCGGATATGGGTGGATATGAAGACGCGACAGTACCGAAGGAGCGAATCGCAGAAGCACTAGCGGTAGCGCAACGGTCAGACGTTGTTCTCCTGGTGATCTCAGCAGTCAATGCCGCGCGGGATGCGGATCAACGCCTACTCGGACAGATTGAGCAACATTTTTCTGCTCGATCCGAACTCCGTCCTCCACTTGTGATTGTCGTATTGTCACATATTGATCTCCTGCGTCCGGTGCGAGAATGGAACCCGCCGTATAATGTTGCACTTCCGGATGCCGCCAAAGCGCATACGATTCGCGCAGCGATGAATGTGGTTGCTGCTGATCTTGCAATTGACTCAGAACTCGTAGTGCCAGTTTGTCTGCTACCCGAACGGCTCTACAACGTTGACGAAGCGCTTGTGCCGCTACTGATCGAAGTCCTCCCTGAAGCAAAACGAACGCTCCTGCTGCGCAGTCTCAAGACGCTTCGTGAACAGGAACAATGGTCGCTCCTTGGCCGCCAGGCTCGTGCGACCGGGCGGTTTTTATGGCACTTAGGAGGGGAAGTCTTCAAAAGGGCCGTTGGAGCATAATGAGAGTGTGGGGTAGGCAGTGCCCACCCTGCGGATATATGGGAACGTCATTCCCGCGGAAGCGGGAATCCAGCAGGCTGAACTCTACACCAGGTCTGGATCTGCTTGGATGCCCGCTCCCCAGTAGGGATTAGGAGAGGTCCCAGTAGGACTTGGGATAAATCCCTGGAGGACCTGGGACAGGCTGCGCGGGCATGACGAAAACCTATCCCTCAAAATTAATTTGACTGAGTACTAATTGTGACGAGCGCGATAGATGTGACGGCTGGTGCGGTTCAAGTCATGCCGCAATCGGATACGTTCGCGGGGACCAATCTGCCCATCGTTATGTCTGAAGCGATAGCGCTCCAGCGCAATTCTTCCTTCCTGACGTTCGAGATGGCGATACTCTCGCGGGCTAATCTGTCCTTGCCGCACGCCTTGATAAATGCGTCCCTGCTGATTTCGCATCCGCCACCCTACAGGATGCCTCGGACCAGCAAAGCTGAGTGTAGGAATAGTCAACAGGGTAACTGCAGTCAGAGCACTTGCTAGAGCAACTGAAGTCAAACGACGCAACATAGGTTTTCCTCCTTCGTGGCTCCGCCTTTCTGGCGGTTTCTAGAGAAGAGAACGATTCAGTCGCAGAAAAGTTCCCCGGGAAAGAGGAAACGCTTGGAGGTGCTCCTAGTAGCGAGGAGGCAGTTCCGAATCCTCGGGGTATTGGCGGTCCTCTTGAGAGACCGGCACTCGCGCGAGGCGGACTCTGGGGAACGTTGCGAGGACGAATGCGACCGCGAGACCAAGGACGGTGATAAGCAATAGATACGAGAGCATGAAGTTCTCCTGTGTGTCGCAGGGTTAGAGTGTGTCGGTATTGAGCGGGCCGGTGCCATAGGGAAAACGAATGTTGATATCGACACCAAAGTCGCGTACGTGTGTATTGCATTGGCCACAGGTGATGGCTGCGACGACGTCATTCGCACAGACTTCGTGCGGTGTAATCGATAGTCCTTCACCGTCAACGGTCAATTTCCGTAGCTGCCATTGATATTGAACAAACTGTTTGGTGTTGCCACATTTGGGACACTGGTACTGCATCTCATCCTCCTCAACGACATTTCGGCCAATCGTTTGCCTAACATGTTGACCCTCTGACTGGTAAGAGAGCGCTAGTGTGCGAAATTCCCACGCAGTTGAGCGGTGCCTATCTCATCTATCGTCGAGTGGAAGTGTTTCTTTACTAATCACTGTTAGGATGACGGATTCCCCTTACTTTCACGGCAAGGAAAGCGTGCAGGGGAGAAGGCAGAACAGATCGTGGGTAGGCGCAACTGTCCAGTATTCAATCATATTGATTGTTTGAGTGTCATTTTGAAGAGCCCTTCGACTTCCCCTTCGTCAAGCTCAGGGTACGCTCAGGACAGGCTTTGCGGCGAAGAGCTCGGTGGGGAACAGAGCGCTTCTTCGCCTTCGCTACGTCTCAGAATGACAAAGTTCCTCAGGTTCAAAGAGACTGAGTATGAGGTCTTGCTACTCCGTAGGAGTTAGATCCTGTACAATTTTTTCACATTTTCACCGGCAATCTGCTTTTGCACAGATAACGGGAGTGGTGCAAGCATCTCCTTGAGTTCTTGGACGTAGTGGCCGCCGTGATCGGGATGAGGAAAGTCTGTCGCCCACATCAAACGGTCGGTGCCTATATAGTTAACTAACAGAGAGAGGGCTCTCTCGTCAGGATCAGCGGAAATCCAGCACTGGCGACGCAAATAGGAACTCGGGAGGTCCTTGAGTTTGCATGATGCGCCAACTGGAACCTTATAGAATGCGTCCATACGGTCGATCCAGAAGCCGACCCAGCCAGCACCGCTTTCTAAGACCACTAACTTCAACTGCGGAAAGCGGTCAAACACGCCATATTGGAAAAAGGTGGTGAAAGCCATCTGCGAACCGAAACCAGCAAAGACGTTGTAATACCAGCCAGTCTTATGACCCATATCTTTGAAACGGAGGTGCGGATTAGTGGCGACCGGTTCAAGGGTAGGGTGAATCGCAATCGGGACATCCAACTCCTGAGCCTTGGCCCATAACGGATCGTGGTCAGGGTGCCCGTGCGGTTTTTTTGTGATCGTGAAGGGAGCAACGAAGCCGCCTACCGCTCCTTCTTTGACTGTCCGTTCAAGTTCTTGTACTGCCTCGTCGACATCACCAAGAGAGAGATGGGCAACGGGGAGTAAGCGGCCATTGGTCCCTTTGCAGAACTCAAGAATCCAGCGATTATAGGCACGACAGTACGCTGAAGAAATCTCTGGGTCTTCCACTTCAGCCTCCCACAAGATGCCGAGCGTAGGATAAAGAATGGCTTTGTCCGTTCCTTCCTGATCCAATAACTGCAAACGTTCCGAAGCCTCCATTGCGCCAAAGGGTGCGCCACGCACATACGTCCGTTCTGGTGAAGGAATGGTTTCTTTTGCCGTTTTTCCCATACCACCGAGAAAACCAAGGGTTCCGTGAGAGCTGAGTTTTGATTTACGCCCATCGAGTTCAAGATATTCAAGTCCACGCTCGTCGACTTTGATCCGAATCGCACGGTCACGATACTTTAATTCTAAATACCGTTCCCAGAGGTCCGGCGGTTCAAGAATATGGCCATCGGCATCAATGACACCAGAGAAAGGCATCCGTTCTGTGACTGTCATAAAAGGGTCTCCTTGTTGATACGCTGTGAGCGGTCAGCGCTCAGCGTTCAGCCAGATTGGGTTGTAGGTGACAGGTAACAGGGATAGGCAAGCAAAAAGAGCAATACCAGCTACAATGCTGATCTGTAACCTACCCCTTGTAACCTGTTCCCTTTTAGCTGAGTGCTGAGTGCTATTTCCTATCATGGTGTTTGTGTGGCAACCACTGGCGCGAGGTCGGTTGTGACTCGTCCGAGAATATTTTCCAATGCACGACTCATGGCTTCGGCAATTGCTTCAGGGTTGCGTTTCGCGGCCTGCTGTGTCGCCGAATAGGATCGAAACCACACAGGTGTACGCTCGCCTCCACGGACGAGCCAGAAGTCAATGCTCATAATCGCTTCCCAGGTTTTCTCGCTGTCAAGCTCCTCAAACTGCTGAACCTTGCCATCAAGCACAAAATCCGCTGCGGCATCAGAATTCGGAAAGACCTGTGCAAACAGGCCACTTCCACGTAGATAGCGACGTGTCCACGAAGTGACTTGCTCCCCCGGTGGCGAAGCCCAGCGGTGATAGTTATAGAGGTCAAAGGCGTACACCGATGAGCGGTACACAATGTGTTCCTGATCATAGGGGTCGCGCGCACCAAACGAACGAACAACAAGTGATACTTTGGATGCGCTCGGTATTTCGGGAACCGTGAGCGTTAACGTATAATAATGCACCTCCGGACGGGGTTTCGTGATGCTACACGCCGCCAGGCTTACGCTCCCTACTACCATTCCCCACGTCAACCACAGCCGCATGTTCATTTGTCAGGAATCTCTTTCTCCGGCAGGTTCTTGCCCCACACGATTTCTGAGGGATCGTCTTTTAGTGCATTGACGGCTTCCTTCAGGTGGCGCGAAGTATCGTTCAAGTTTAGCAACAGCTGACTAAACTCTTTGTTATTATCGGCAACCACACCATTGAAGCGGAGGGCGAGTTGATCGGCATGTTTGGCCAGGATCACAATGTGCTCTATCACTTCGCGAGTCTCGCTAGCGAGTTTGGTGGTGACGGCGGCGGTTTGGCGAATTTGCGCGAACGTCGCACGGCCTTCGTTATAAAGATCGCCACGTATATCGTTAATAGCATCTGTGGCATTTTTAATGCCTGCAGCCGCCTGCGCCAGATTGTCGACCATAGCTTTCAGTGACGCACGAGTAGCTGGAGTAGAGACATCATCCAGCGATGTACTTAGGGTCTCCGAGAGGTGAGAAGCATTACGCAAGAGGGTCGAAAAGGCCGCACGGTTCTCGTCGTTGAGGAGATCTTGCTCGATACGATTCAAAGTTGAAAGCAGGTGTGTAGCGATCTCACTGGCTTGGTCGCGAAATTGCTCAAAGTCTCCGGTGCTCACAGGAATGGTGCCGCCGAACTCGAGCGGTGGAGCATCCGCAGAACCACCAGTGAGTTCAACGAAGCGAATACCGGTAACGAGAGACCCGATCAAGTGAGCACTGGTATCTTTGCGAACCGGTGTGCCCGGTTCCAGCGCGATCTTCACGGCAGCACGTGGCGGTGTTTCGTTGGTTAGGCGAACTCCTTCGACCTTGCCCACGGTTACGCCGAGATACTCGACCGCCGCTCCTGGGAGGAGGCCGCTCACCGACTGGTCGAAGACAATTTGGTAATTATCCGCCGGCCGAAAAAACCGCGACCCAGCAAGCCAGAGAATCGCGGCAGCCAAAACAAAGAAACTCACTGTGACGAATATACCTACCTTCAGGCGAGTTTTGCCCATATTATCCTCCATCGACGATCAGTGTCTCTAGCAGCCCTCGTTCCATCGTGAAGGGGCGCGGCTGACGATCAAAGAACGCCCGGACCTGTGGATTGTCTGACGCGCGTACCTGAGCCAGTGCCCCGGCAGCAATGACTTTACCGGCGTGAAGCATAATCGCCTGGTCTGCGATCATTTGGATGCTGCTGAGCTCATGCGTCACAATAATAATTGTCACCCCTAATTGGGCTTTTAGTCGGAGAACCAGCTCATCAATTTCACGCGCTGTGACCGGGTCAAGTCCAGCTGATAGTTCGTCGAACAGCAGCAACGCTGGATCAAGTGCAAGCGCGCGCGCGATCGCTGCACGCTTCTTCATGCCACCGCTAATCTCAGCAGGGAGGAGGTGAGCTGCGCGTTCAAGCCCAACTAAGGAGAGCTTCATCCGCGCCAGCATCCGTGCCGTTGCCTGGTCTGCTCCGGCGTGCTCAACAATGGGTAACGCGACGTTGTCCTCCAACGTCATCGAATTAAACAGAGCGCCGGCTTGAAAAGACATGCCGATATTACGCAACATAGCTTCTTGTTCGTCTTCTGAAGCGTGATGGAGATCCTGCCCGTTGATAAGCACACGACCCGAGGCGGGAATAAGCAGTCCAACGATGTGACGGAGAAGCGTGCTTTTCCCACACCCGCTGCTCCCGAGAACCACGGTAATTTCTCCGCGGAGTGCATTCATCGAGACGTCATCAAGAATCGTACGCGTGCCAAATCGCGCAACCAAGTGTTCGACTTGGACATACGGGGGAGGCTCCGGCACTGTCACCATGTGTTTATCCTACGTAGAAAAAGATCGTCGTAAAGACGGCATCGGCGAGAATGCACAGCACGATTGATGTGACTACCGACGCGGTCGTGTTGGTGCCTACTCCTTCTGCACCACCGCGCACATAGAAACCACGGTAGCAAGAGACGAGGCCAATGAGCAACGCAAATACCAGACTCTTCACCATACCAGTTACCAGATCGCTGATTAGCAGGGATTGTGCAGTTTGCTGCACATAATTGCGGCTACCAAGGCCAAGCACGATGACTCCCACCCAATACCCGCCAAAAACGCCAGCTAGGTTCGAGAGGATGGTGAGGCAGGGAACTGCACACAGCAAGGCGAGGACGCGTGGAACAAGAAGGAACCGGCTTGGGCTGAGTGCCATAGTGCGCATGGCGTCGACCTCTTCTGAGACGACCATAGTGCCGAGCTCGGCGGTAATCGCCGAACCGCTGCGACCGGCCACGATGATTGCGGTAATCAGCGGTGCCATCTCGCGTGACATCGAAACCCCGACCAAGTTAGCAATATAGATCGCCGCCCCGAACTGACGGAGTTGGCTTGCAGCGTTGAGTGCCAAGACCGCGCCGATCAGAAACGAGAGAAAGCTCACGATCGGTACCCCGTCCACGCCGATCTTTACAATCTGTTCGCCAGCCCGATCCCATTTGACACCTTTCCCGTGCCACGGGGCGAGGAAAAGACCATGAGCGATTTCACCGACGATTTCCAATATCTGTCGCCCTGTTGCGACGAGTTCAAGCGTCTGTTCTCCGACCTCCTCAACCGGAGAGAGATCTTCTGCGGTTGGTAAAGCTTCTTTGAGGAGTCCGGCTTCAAGTCCGGCAAATGCTTGCCGCGCATGTTGTGAAACTTGGGCAAAGCGGATGTCTACCCCTTGCTCGCGTCCTTCGAGAACCAGGCGAAGGAGGGTAGCCGCTTCAAGACTAGTCAGCGAGGAGTATTCTCGCAAATTCAACACCACTTGTGAGCCAGCTGTAGCACGTTGGAATACGTGTTCGCGCAAGGCAGGAAGAGTGAGCCCTCCCGGAGGATGCGGAGCAGTGAAAACAAGAGGTTCCACGAAACGACGGCATTCCCTTTCTTCTCACCTATCAAGCTACAACCTTACCTATTGTTCATAAAGGCTGGAATAGAGCGTGTAAAGATAAAGGGAGGACATGCAGGAGAAAAGAAGATATAAACGGCTCCTTTGCCAACAGCCCTAAAGCTTTTTGTTTGTACGCCGATCTCACTCGTGGAGAGAGTGTTGGGGGAACAGGAAAGATTGATCGAGACTTTTGCGGATCGGTGACATTTAATCAGAGTGAGACATCTGCGTAAGGAGGATGTGTCATGATTGATCGTACACAGGCTGGTCTTCGTTGTCACACGCGTCAATTGGTTCGGACTGTGAAGGGAGATTTACCCCGTAAGAGCCACGGGACCATTCTCTACGAAATGGAGAACCTTGGACGTCAACTTATTCTTGTGAACTGGGATAATGGGATTTCAGTTCCGGTATTTCCAGATGAAATCGAAATTGAATCGCGGGTAGTGGCTAACCAGATGTGACAAGGGAGTGCATGGCGCTGTTGATTTCTCTCTCATCTACGCCCGTCGCGGGCGACGAAGCCGTAGCTTATACGCTCGCCCACATAAAACCACTCCGGACCAGAGTCCCACAACAGCAATGGGGAAGGTTAGCACGCGCGGCCACAGAATCGCTACTGTGGCGAGGGCGAAAAGAAGGATGCCTCCCCCTACCAAGATCTTTGTTTCAGCAGGACCAAGTGCCCGACGGTTAGTCATTGCAGCACCGAGGGCATTGCTGAGTCGTAAAGCACCGGCAACGGCGCGTCCCGCACTGCCCTGACCTTTGTGGACTGACCGGCGTTCTTGTCTAACAACTCTTGCCGGCTGTACTCTCCGTCTCGTACTCAAAACGATCTCGGTTGCGTGTGTGAGGTCGTTGAGGAACATGGTTTCCATTTGTTGTGCAAAGGGGTGGTCTTCGACGGCGATATCAAGTTCCCAATTTCCTAACCAACTTGCCGGATTCAGATTGGTTGAGCCGACTCTGGCCCACCTCCTGTCGGCGACTGCGGTCTTGGCATGCAGCATCGGCCCGTTCCACTCGAACACGCGTACTCCGCCTTCGAGGAGAGGTCGGTACCCAGCACGAGACAATACCCTGACGAGGGCAATATCACTCACGCCCGGCACCAGTAGTCGGACGTCGACACCGTCACGAGCCGCGGCGATTAACGCTCGAACATAGACGGTTGTTCCCACAAAATACGCATCAGTGAGCCAGAGGGAATGCCGTGCTCCAGCAGCGATTAGGGTATCCAGACGATATAACCCGGCTGTATTTGGTTCACTGGCAATGACCCGAAGCCCAACATTGCCGACCCCAGCAAGATCAGTGCGGCGAGGAATTTGAGATTTCGGCAGTGCTGTTCCAGTCAGCGCCCACATTCGTGCAAAGGCCTGTTCTAAATCCGCTACGGCTGGTCCGTGGATTTCGACCCCTGTATCGCGCCAAGGATCAAGACCACGGTTAGCATCTCCTTCCCACATTTTCCCCACACACAAACCAGTGACGAATCCGATACGTCCATCAACGGTAAGCATCTTCCGATGGTCACGACTGATCCAGCCAAACGGACTACTCAACTGCGGCGGATTGACACAACGAACTTCAATACGTGCCTCACGCAACCGGTGCCAGAAGCAGCGTGAGGTTTTTCCCAGTGCTCCCATCCAATCATACAGGATACGGACGTGCACTCCTTCGCGTTGTTTGGCGATAAAGAGGTCAGCAAACCGATGCCCGACCTCATCATCGTGGATGATATAGCTTTCGAAATGAATGGTCTTTGTCGCATGTTGCATGGCATCGAGCCATGCTGGGTAATTTTCGGCTGCGTCCTGTAGTAAGCGAAGACTGTTACCAGTGATGAGTGGAGCGCCAGCTGCGCGCGAGAAGGCTTGCTCTGCAAGCAACCGTGCTGCTGAGACTACATCTTGGTCCAGCGTCCCGGCGGATGGCAAATAATCATCCATGCCGTTGGCAATATCACGAGTTAGGGAACTTGACTAACAACCGAGAGGCGCTGTTCCTCATTGGTCAGTGGAAGCTGTTTGGCTTGTTCAATCCAGTCACGAATTTGCGCCAGGATAGGCAAAATGCGTGAGAGGTGCTTGGAAGCATTCACATCAAGAAATTTCTGATGCAGTGTTTCCGCCGTGCACTTGGTGAGTGCAGTGACCGAATCAACACCTGCGGCATCCAATAGCTCCGCATACGTGCCGGACACGCCATTGAGACGGAGCAGATCGGCATGACGTACCCATTGGAGGATCAGTGTTGAGGGAATCCCGGTTTTGGCGGAGATCTCATTCCGCCCTTCGGGCGACATGCCCTTTTCTAATAATGCTGCTCTCGTCGTGATTCCGACCTCTCGTAGTTTTGGGAGATACGCCTCGTCAAGACTCCTGATTTCTGTGAGATCGGTCGTCGAAGTTCTTGCCCTCGTCGCCAATGATTCGCGCGGAAAACTTGTTGGCGTGTGATGATGCACGCTAGGAGAGAATTGCACCGGCACTGTGATCGGATCGCTCTTGCGATGCAGCAACAGTTCGAGGCCGGCAATGCGTGCTTGAAGCCGAGTAAGCATTGCGTCCTTCTCGCGCACAATAGACTGGTGACGCGCTTTTACCTCGGTAAGCTTCGCCTCGCTGTCTTTACCTTCTGCAACAGATTGTTGAAGCGTAGTGATATGCGCTTGCAGGCGAATGATTTCCGCATCTTTGTCGCGCATCGCGTTTTGATAATACATTTCAGTTTCTTGTAACGTGTTTGTACAGTCCGAGAGTTGTGCTGTTAGTGGTTCAAGCGCAACCACTCGTGCGTGCAGATTGCTGATTGCCGACTCTTTTTCTTGCAGGACAGCTTGCAGGTGGGTTGTCAGTTCAGCAATTTGTTTTTCGCTCTCCGTCGTACTTCCATAAGGGAGGTTCGGTTCGTGTTGGAGTGGGGTCCATTGTGACAACTCTTGAGCTTTAGTGCCAAATTCGGCGTGCCCTGTTCGCACCTCTGCTTCCGCGGGTCGAGTTGGCTCGCCGTCGTTTTGCAACGTCGTAGCAGTTTCCGTAAGGCGAGTCTGCAGTTTCTCGGTTTGTTCGGCTGCGGCCGATAATGTTGCGACTTTCTCCGTCAACTCGGCGGTTAATTTCGCGAGGGCTTCCTCTCGCTTCTGTAACGCTCCGGTAGCTGTTTCGACCTGGGTGCGAAGAGCCGCGAGGGCAGCGTTAATCTGACGTTCTCTAGCAATCTCTTCACGTCTGTCTGGCGCTAGTTCGCTATGTTGACGGGGAGAATCACGACGTTGTGAACTAGACAGTTGTTTCCATAGCCAGCCAACAAATAACCCTAACCCAAAAGCTGAAAGAAGACAGAGCCAGATTTGTCCAATAAGCAGTAAAGACATAGCGAAGTTCCTCAGCTTCCGAGAGAGGATGGATGGACAATAACTTCAGCGCGCCGATTACGTTGCCTTCCTTCTGGTGTAGCATTATCGGCAATCGGAAGAGAAGAGCCGTAGGCCTGTATAAATAGATGGGCTTCCGCTATGCCTCGAGAGAGAAAGTATTGCCTTACGGCCTCAGCTCGGCGCTGACTCAAGACGAGATTATAGTCTTCAGAGCCAAGATTGTCGGTGTGGCCAGCGATCTCGACCCGCGTGCTGCCACGTATCTCAGCAAGAATGGTGTCCAGGGTTTTGCGCCCCTTTGGCGTTAGAATGTCACTATCAGCGTAGAACTCAACAACCTTACCCAGAAGTATGTGTGGTACGGATGGCTGAGTCGTCTCTTCGCTGTTTTGCGGTCCTGCAGGTAGAGGGGGGGGAGCTGGCACGGGAGTGACTGTCTCTGCCGGTGGCGCGGGAGTTGATGGTGCATCTGTAATTGTCCCCGGTGCTGGCGCAGGAGTTGACGGTAGATCTGTCACCGCTCCTGGTGCTAGCGCGGGAGTCGAGGGGGCCTCAGTAACCGTAGGGGAAGAAGGTAGGGCTGCAGAAGGGAAAGGCGAATGCGCAGAAGCGGCTGAAGGAGCAATGGCGTCAGGGTGGCGCATTCCTGGTAACATCGCGTGATGCCATGTACAGAACACTGAAAACCCTAAAAAAGAGACAAGCCCTATAACAATCCCAAACTTTTCCGTCATAGACAGCTATCCTCACCTGGAGGAGCAACAAGGGAAGAGTCAAAGGATATAGCAAGCGTTGGCGGTGAACCCTCCACTTCCTGTAGTATGCAACCGAAGAGGGGGGCAAAACAAGAGTCCTGGATGAAACGCTGTCTCGCTCAAAGCTAAAACTCACTTTTGAGGTAAGTCTTGCATGGCGACCTCGACTGAGGCTTCGGTGGGAGCATCTCGTAACTGACCCGGGCCTCGGCGTAAAAGCAACTGGAGCCCAGCAATTCGTGCGCGCAGACGAGCAATCTCAACATCTTTGTCACGAGTATCCATGTGCATTTGCATCTCCGGTATAGTTGTCTGAGTGCCGCTGGAAACAGGAGCCGCGCTTTGCAGATCCTGTCTGTTGAGTCGGTTGTGTAATCGTTCAATTTTCGCGTCTTTTTCATTCAGGTCACTTTGATACCGAGCGCACGAGTGTCGTAGTTTGCGGTTACTCTCAGTGAGGTGAGCCTGCTGTGTCTCAAGCGCGGCCAAACGATTCTGGAGTTGCTGAATCTCGATAGCTTTCGTGCGAATGATAGTTTCGAAGCGGGTTCGTTGTAGTTTATGATTTGCCCCTAGTTCCCGGACAGCGATACTTTGCCGCTCTTGGTCCTGCAGACGTTGAGAAAGCTGAAGTTGAGCTTCGGCTTTCTCGGCAAGGTTACGACGCAGGGCCTGGACTTCATGTTCCAGACTCCGGGCAAGACGTCGTTCCTCCGACAACGCGCCATTACTCTCGATTGCTTTCTCTCGTGCGTCTCGAGCCTGGGAATCGAGGGCCGCGAGTGCGGCGATCTTTGCCTCGATTTCCCTCGCCGAGGCTGTTAATGCAATGTCCCGCTCCTCTAGCGTGGAGTTTGCGGTCTTGAGTTGATTCTCGAGGTTTTGTAGCTGCGCTGAATGCTTTCGTACCGTCTGTTGTGCTGCTTCCAGTTCCTGCCGCTGGCAGCGCAGACGCTCTTCCCAAGTCTCGCGAGAGCGTGCCGCAGCGTGGGTGGCGAGGATATGCTTTGTCAACCATCCGACCAGAAGACCGAAAGCAAAGGCACTACAAAGATACAATAAGATTTGGCTAAGCAATGATGGCACAGGAAAATTCCTTTCTCAATGACCAAGCAGGGCAAGAAACGAGACAGGATATCGGAGTGCAAAAGGCAGAAAAGCGCTGAGGAAGAAGGTGTTAGAAAAGGAATGATAAATGTACAGAACTGAGGTGATCGTCATATGGCCCATCGGTGTCACAGGAAGCGTCGGTTGCAGTTGTCACTGAGCCTTATAGAAAACGCTAGCAGATCTGTGAGAAGGGAACCAGAGGTTTTGCGTCTCAATTTTTGCGGCTCTTTGTGCCTGCTACAGAAATAGTAACAGGAAGTGCCGACCTGCATGAGAGCGCCCTGCCGTGGGGGACGGCGGAGGAGATTGGCGTGAGGAGAGAAAGAGGCGTGCAAAAGACGCCCTGATGCGACTTATTTTATCGGGTAAGTTTTTTGTCCAAACTGAAGTTAGCGCGGGCCTAAGGTCTCTCGCGGGAATGCCGCTTGATTTCTTCATCCGGTGAAAACCTTACCCGTACAAGCCCATCTTACCGGGGGCGAGCGAAGTAGGCCATGAGATTTATCTCTTCGCGTTGCTTACAGGCAACGGCGACGCGCAGCTTTTCCAGATGCTGTTCCATCGTCTTTGCTCCTTGCTTCACTGGATGAGCAGCAAAGAATTCCTGCACGTCAGTTTCAAGCGCGGGTGTGACGAGGGCGGTGATTCCTTCGCACATGCGGACAATGGAGTTGTCTGGGTACAGTCGTATCATCTCTTCCCAGTGCTGTTTCATAAACCGCCACACGCGCTCGCGCCCATCCGTATTTAAGAGTAGTGAGCGCATCAGGTAGGGAGCATTCTGCGTTCGCACTTCACCATTGAGCGTCATCGCGAGCGTCCGGTCCACAAGGCTGGTAAGTCGAAAGGCGGCAAGAGCGAAGAGGTAGCGTTGTTCCTCTTGCGGAGTTTTCGCGGCACCGACGTTGGCATGAAAGTCTTCATACTCTGCTTGACCTCCGGTATGCGCGATCGTTGTGACGAGTGCTGGTACGATGTTCCGGTCAACCGCGCTCGGAGATTTTCTATATTGTTGGTAACGCACTTTGGCTTCACTTTGTGTCGCAAGATCATCTCCGAGTGTCCCTAATGCGCTAAGTAGTTCACCACGCATTTGGCTCGTAAGTTCACTTTCGCCAGAGTGGGGTTCCCAGCCAAGTTTCTCTGTGATGGACCGCAGAAGCGAACGCAAGAAGGTTTGTAGCCCAGTTCGCTGTTGTGGGTCGAGTAACCTATACAGATAGTGACACGACCCCAGGATAGCGGTCCATACGTTGTGATCGGTTTCTTCACGGAAGAGTTGGAGCAGGTCGAGATACGAGACCATCGGGCTGAGGCCGGCGAGCGTCGCTGCCCACGTATCGTTGACCAAGTTGAAACGTTCGACCGCAGACAAGGTCGTCTGGGGAGAGCGAGTCACACGACTCAGCAGATCTTGTGAGTAACGTACGCGATAGAACCCCGGTCCGTCCGCATTCACGACAACCCATTCAGGCGCTGCGGGAAGGGCAACTCGCTTTTCACTTTCAGTGAGTAAGAGCCTTTGAGTGTGTACTCCTGCCGCGGTTTTTGCGCGGAGAAAGATGGGTACCTGCCATGTCTGCCCGCTACTTGCGGCGTCCGGCAAATAGAGGAAACGCTGTTGGTTGAGGACGAGTGTGTTGTGTTGGACCTGGGCCGTGATGAGTGGATAACCGGGCTGAAAGACCCACGAATCCATAAGAGCGCGGACGGGTTGTTGCGATGATTCTTCGATGGCGTCCCACAGGTCCGTGGTCTCGGCATTATCGTATTCATGTTTGCGGAGATAGCGGGCAATGCCGTGGCGAAAAACGTCCGCGCCAAGATATTGCTCCAACATGCGTAACACTGACGCGCCTTTTTCGTAGGTGAGAATGTCGAACATGCCGGCTGCCTCGGCGGGCAGACGCACAGGAAACTCAATCGGCCGCGTACTGTTAAGACCGTCAACCAGCATGGCCGCCGCGCGCGAGACGGCGAAGCTCGTCCACCGTTGCCAGTCGGGTTTACAGTGATCGACCGCGAGCATTTCCATAAAGGTGGCGAAGGCTTCGTTGAGCCACAGGCCATTCCACCAGCGCATTGTGACGAGATCACCGAACCACATATGGGCGTTTTCGTGTGACACGACATCAGCAACCCGTTCGAGCTCGCTCCGTGTCGCATTTTTCTCGTCGACCAGTAGCGCGGTTTCACGAAAAGTGATAGCGCCGAGGTTTTCCATCGCTCCTGAGGCGAAATCAGGAATCGCAATCAGATCCAGCTTGTCTCCTGGATATGGGTAGCCATAATACGTGCTGAAAAACCGCAGCGATGCGGCTCCGATGTCCTGGCCGAATTTGGCGAGGTCGCGCTTACCTGGCACCGCCCATACGCGCAATGGTTTCCCGTCAACAAAGACGGGTTCTGTTTCCTCAAATTCTCCAACGATGAACGCAACGAGGTAAGTCGACATTTTGATCGTATCGGCGAACACAACTTCCTTTGTGCTGGTTCCTGGCAAACGCGTTTCTCGCACGATCAAGGTATTGGAGATCACCGTCAGGTGATTATCGACGACTAGCGTTGACTGAAAAACGGCTTTCGCGGCGGGTTCGTCCCAGCATGGGAATGCACGCCGCGCATCGGTTGATTCGAATTGGGTACTGGCAAGGGTTTTTTCCTGCCCCTTGGCGTCTTTGTAGGTGCTACGATAGAAGCCGTGCAATTTGTCATTTAAGACGCCAGAAAAACGGAGACGGAGTTGCCATCGTCCTGTTGCGAGTGCTTGCGGAAACGTGAAGATGGCGCGCTCATTTGCCTCGTCTAACCGAACGGTTCCGGAGATGGACTTGTCCTCACTACTGGTGACGGTTACATCGTAAATCGTTAGTTCTGCCGCGTTAAGGATAATTTCCGTGACAGGTTCACGGATGGTGACAGATACGACCTCGTCGCCAGTGAAGGTAAAAGCTTTGAGGTCAGGTGCGAGACGAAGTTGATAGCGTTCCGGAATAACCGTTTCTGGTAAGCGATACGATTGGGCATCGATAAAGACTGAACCCTGCTCGTGCGTATCTGACATAGTTGCTCCTGAGGGGAGAATATAAGCGCGGTTGGCCTCCGCGCCTATTCAGCGATAGGGATACCAGAAAAACCTAGGCATTGGCAAACCGAGGGGCACAAAAGCAACGGGCGCCGAGATAACTCCCGACGCCCGTTACGCTGATTGTTGGTGCTCGCGGTGTGACGGGAAGGCTAACTATTACGTTTCCGTCGTAACCAGCCAAGGCCGATGAGGCCCGAGCCAAGAAGAAAGAGCGAACCCGGCTCCGGGGTAGATTGCAAATCTGCATTAAAGCTGCTTTGGCCGGCTCCAGCGTGATTGATTGTTGCTTGGATAGTTGCAGAGAAAGGATCCGTTGCTGATACTGACCCAGTCTGCGTGAACGCGAAAGCTCCTGCGCCAAAAGAGCCGCTATTTGCAACCAGTGTCTGTTGGCCGAACGCTAGGTTGTTGTCATTCACCCACGCTTTAAATTGCACAGTGCTGGTGGTTTGCGAATTGACAGTTCCACCGACATTGAATAAGGTTGGCGCGAGTCCGCCCAAAATGATCCCGCTATAGTCGATGTCGCTGGCCGTGATTATTAACGTTCCTCCAGTACTGCTCGACACATTGACGCTGTTGAGGTCCAGAACCATATTGTTTTGGCTGCCAACGACTGGATAAGAAAGACCGGTTGTGACGTTTGTCGTCCAAGCTCCGACTGTCCCAATAAAGGTGACCGCGCCAGCAGCTCCATTCAAGTCACAAGCATCACCGTCGGCACATGTCACAACCGGGTTTATTCCGTCATCCAAAGTGATTGTTATTGGCGTTGCAATTGCAGTGGCGTGCAGTCCCAAAACCAGTGCAAATACTGTAGCCAGGACTATCGAAACGACCTTAGATTCGAGTTGAAACTTCATAACTTTCTCCTCATGGAGCTATCTAACTTAAAATAATATTGGAGCAATAATTGTGCCTATATCTACCGTTCGGATAACTAAATGAATTTGTTATAGATATTATTTTGCTTAATCGTTTAGGGTAAAAAACTGTAAGCAAAGCTGACAGCCCCTATCGAGGCAAGAGGGGGAAAATTTTTTTAAGGTGTTGATTTTTAATTATATTTTGTCTGAGAAATGTTTTTATATGTTTTATTAGGTATAAGAATTTCATTCGAAGTATATAGATGAAATTTCAAAGAAAATTTTAGAGTTAACATATCATGTTTTCTTGAGGTTTTATAAAGTGAATTTTTTTATTTGAGGATAAGGAGCAGTAGAAAACTTCAAAGCCCACAAACGTAAAAGGCACCAGGGAATTCCCTGGTGCCTTTTGTTTTCCCAATGATGGGGCAGGTAAGAAGCGTCCTCGCGATCTAACGAGCTTGTTTGCGCTTCAACCAGGCCAAGCCGAGCAGGCCGGAGCCAAGCAGAATGACTGTTCCTGGTTCTGGAATTTGTGTGCCAGATATCGCAGAAGTGCCATGGTATTGTACAACGTCATTCGCTCCAGCCGTCGCCGCAAAATGGACCATTAGGGTTCCTGTAGCCCCTGTTGAGATCGCTGTATTGAGGTCGTTGTAATTACAGTCACGAGAGAGGCCACCTGTACAAGTGGTGTCAAGATTGCCCGCCAAGGACGCAGCGCCAATTTGTTGATACGCTGTGGCGTCGACAAAGGTTGTCACCTCGATGCCGGTGATATTGACTCCCCCTGGGGATGAGGGGTTGTGCGAGCCGCCTCCAGCAACGCTTGCATTGAGCGTAGTATACGGACCGCCAAAGAAAGGCTGGCTAAAATCAACAGTAAACGCCTGAGGACTCGAGTTAGCTGTATTATTAAAAGTCGTGGACCAGATAATGAACGGATCGGGATTGCCGGTGAGGCTGGCGCGGAAGGTTTCCTCTGCATTTACTGCCGTCAATAAAACAGATCCACCGCCGATATCTAGCGTGGTTGTAGTCAAGTCAACCGGACTTCCTCCTATCGTACCTGTGATAGTCGGAGCAAAGGTCCCTTGGGTCACTGCTCCCTGACCTTCGAGAATATTGATCGACCCTGCCTGAGCGAGACCAGAGATTGCGAGCAGTACTGCTATTGCAAAAACGAATGACTTAAACTTTTTCATGACTTCCTCCTTAAAGAACAGATGATGAATGTGAGGCGCAAGCAAACCCAAGTGGAGCAATTTTTGTGCCTAAGGAAAAAAGCTAACATTCACAAGCAAATGAGTGTCTATCAGCTCCACCGCGACCGCAATTGAGACAGGAACCGTAAAGAAGGCTGACGACCATCTGAATTCTGTTTTTGTTAGAATATGGAAGAATAATGTAGTCAACTAAGGAATTTTTGTCCTAACAGACTCGCTATTTTCTTAAATGCAGGAAAAAAAAGAGAAAATTTCTGGGTCCACTTTATTTTATGCTGGAATTACCCTGGTATAATATAGCCGCACGGCATACTGATAATCTAGTAAAATTTTGTTTTCATTGGTGAAATACTGCGGTAAAGCAGTAAACGTGAGCTTAGTGCGATAATAAATATTTTTTTCATGCCCTAAAGAAATAAAATGAAATACGTAACTTTATGTAAAGACCCTGGCTCATGAAGATCAAGCAGAGAGATGTAAAATATTCCGACGATGTGGTGGCTTATTGTAGGGGTAATCTTTCGTAACTATAGGAAAAAAGGAGAAAAAAAGCAAATTCAGGGTTGTAAAATTTACCGACAAACCGGCTATCGACACTGTCGTAGGCGATGTTACTTTCCTAGGTAAGCTATGGCCACCTGCTTCTGTGGAGAGATAGAGAAGCGAAAAAGAAAAAATTGACCAAGCCAATTGATCGCGGTATGGAAACCGAAGATACTATTGTTCCAGGGCGAGGGCTGTTATGAGCAAGCGGAATGAGAATGATACCGACTTTGAACGTGGCGTTGTCACCGAAACCGAAAAGAAGCTTAAGAAGCCGCCTCTATACAAAGTGTTACTCCACAACGATGATTATACGACTATGGAGTTCGTGGTGTATGTCTTACAGTCAGTGTTTCATCTTGAGCCCACTAAAGCGACGCAGATTATGCTGCACGTCCATCGTAAAGGTGTTGGGGTAGCTGGAGTGTACACTTATGAAGTCGCTGAAACGAAGGTGAACCGTGTGCACGACTTGGCCAAAGAGTACGAATTCCCGTTAAAATGTAGTATGGAAGAAGCGTGACCAGGCAGCCAAGAAATGTGGAATAACGAATAAAACAGAGGACGGAGCACTTCGCTCTCTTTACGTTTGTCATGTAAGGATCAACGATGTTACGACTGAGCCGAGAACTAGAAGCCACTTTCTCTTTAGCGATCAAAGAAGCCAAGCGACGTCGGCATGAATATCTGTGCTTGGAGCATATTCTCTATGCGCTGACTTTTGATGAAACGGTGGCGAGCGTCATCCGCCACTGTGGCGGCAATGTGAAAGCGCTGCAACGCGATCTCGAAGACTTTTTCAAGGATAATATCGAACAGCTTCCTGAGGGAGTTGAGGCTGAGCCACAACAAACCCTCGGCTTTCAGCGTGTCTTGCAACGTGCGGCCGCGCATGTGCAATCAAGCGGCAAGGAAGTGGTCGAAGGCCGCAATGTGTTGGTCGCATTGTTCCGTGAAGAGAATAGCCATGCGCTCTACTTGTTACAGCGGCAAGGAATCTCTCGTCTAGATGTGCTGAACTATATCTCTCACGGGATTTCTAAGATTCCCGCTGAGGATGAGGAATCGCCGGCGTCGCGCACGGATGACCATACACCGCCCTCCGACGATGAGGATGAGCCGAGACCGGTGAAGAATCCCCTCGAAGCGTTCGCCGCCAATCTCGTCCAACGAGCGAAGGACGGCTTGATTGATCCCTTGATCGGACGTCAAAACGAGCTGGAACGGACAATCCACGTTCTGTGTCGGCGACGCAAGAATAATCCCATCTATGTTGGCGACTCGGGAGTGGGCAAGACGGCGATCGTTGATGGCCTTGCTCTGCAAATTGCCAAGGGTGAAGTACCGGAGGTGCTGAAAGGCGCGACGATCTATTCCCTCGATATGGGAGCGGTGCTTGCGGGCACCAAGTTTCGCGGGCAGTTTGAGGAGCGTCTTAAGGCTGTCATTAACGAGTTGAAGAAGCACCCCAATGCGGTCTTATTCATCGATGAGATCCACACCATTGTCGGTGCCGGAGCCACCAGTGGCGGTTCAATGGATGCCTCGAACATCCTCAAGCCGGCCCTCACTTCTGGTTCCCTGCGCTGTATTGGCGCGACCACCTATCACGAATATCGCAGTTATTTCGAGCGCGACCGCGCGCTCGCGCGGCGGTTCCAGAAGATCGAGGTGCATGAACCGAGCATTGAAGAAACCGTGCAAATTCTCGAAGGATTGAAAACTCACTACGAAAAACATCACAACGTGACTTATACGCCGGAAGCCTTGCGCGCGGCTGCCGAGCTGTCGGCAAAGTACATCAATGACCGCTTTCTCCCAGATAAGGCCATTGACGTGATCGACGAAGTCGGAGCGTCTTTCAAGATTAAGCCAGTATTGATAGAACGCACAGTGAGAGACACAGATATCGAAGATGTCGTCGCCAAGATCGCGCGTATTCCTCCCCGCAGTGTCTCGATTTCTGATAAAGAACGTTTACAGAATTTGGATGGCGATCTCAAACGAGTTGTCTTCGGACAAGATAAAGCTATTCACACAGTCGTGACCGCGATTAAACTCTCGCGGGCCGGACTTGGACATCCTGAAAAACCGGTTGGGTCCTTTCTGTTTACTGGTCCTACTGGAGTGGGAAAAACCGAAGTGGCCAAACAACTGGCGGCGACTCTCGGGTTGCAATTCTTACGGTTCGATATGAGTGAGTACATGGAGAAGCACACCGTCTCGCGGCTGATTGGCGCACCTCCAGGGTACGTCGGCTTCGATCAAGGCGGGTTACTGACTGAAGCAATTACACGTAATCCTCACTCGGTGTTGCTACTTGACGAAATCGAGAAAGCGCACCCAGATCTGTTTAACATCCTCTTGCAGGTCATGGACCATGCGACGCTGACAGACAACAACGGCAAGAAAGCCGATTTCCGCCATGTCATTCTCATCATGACGAGTAACGCTGGGGCGCGAGAAATGGCGTCGGCATCCATTGGCTTTGGGGAGCGATCAAACCTCGGCAAAGGAGAGCAGGCGTTGGAGCGGCTCTTCAGTCCAGAATTCCGTAACCGTTTGGATGCGACGGTGACGTTTGGGCCGCTTGTTCCTGAAGCAATTGAGAAAGTCGTGGATAAGTTTGTCCACGAAGTCGTGCAGCAACTCGTCGAGAAAAAGGTGACTATCTCTTTGACCTTCGCAGCTCGTAAATACCTTGCTGAGAAAGGCTATGACAAGACGTTTGGCGCGCGTCCGATGTCGCGCCTGATCCAGAAGGAGATCAAACAAGTACTGGCCGACGAGATTCTCTTCGGAACGTTGCAGAACGGCGGGAAGGTCGAAATCGACGTGGGTAAAGATGGACTTGTCTTCAAGTATGACGCCGCGGCAGTAGAAGAGCGCGCGGTCGCAGAGGCTGTGTAAGGCGAGCGAGCAATAGCGATGGATGTGTAGGATACGGTGCCGCCGTACCCGTATGTCTCTGACTTCGGAGAACGGCACCCATGTCATGGTGGATGACAACCCAGGGACCGTGTGGAAGGAAATACCTTTGGAGCCTTGGCGGTGGCCTTTTCCTCTTGTGTTTATTCAAGGAAAAAGGCCGCCTCACTTTGATGGAGGTCAGGTGAAAGATCCTAACGTGGTTACTCCAGGCGATCACCGCTAGTAGAAAGAACAGTAAAAAGAACGAAGAAGAAACCCTTCAAGTTATAATGTCTCCACAAACTCCCACTGACTACTGGCTACTGCTTACTTACCCAACGGCGCAAACAGACACTTATCCTCGATGTACAACCCGCCGCGGAGCCGACAATCCACCTGACTGAAGTTCGCCCCACTCGCGTCCGGCGTATAGCACTGATTGTTATTGAACACGCCGCCCTGTTGTTCGCACTTTTCCTCTGGTGGTTTGCGACGCTCCTCGGTGCGTTTGACTTCGCGTTGAAACTCCTGTTTCCACGCTTGCAGCCGTTGCTGCGGATAGTTACAGGCTGAGAGCGCGAGCCCGATCCCTAGTAGGCCGAATAACCTTTGCCGTTTCACTCCTACCTCCTGTCTTCTCCTCTACCACTGCGAGCGGATTCTTGGTAGGGTAACCGCCACGCAAAGCAGTGGCATCTCTTGTCAGGCATAGAGGAGGGGAAAAGCAACACATGGCTGATTCTGCTTTTATCTCGCATGTAAAAGTTGGTGAAAACCGCTACCGTGAGCGCTTCGGTTTAGATTTTGAGGAGTTTGCAGTCGGTCAAGTGTTCAAGCATCGTCCGGGATTGACTGTGTCTCAACAAGATAATGTTGAGGAGTCGATGGATACACTCAATCAGGCAATGATTCATTTTGATGAACACTACGCCTCAACCACGGAATGGAAGAAGCCGTTGGTAGTGAGCACCTTGACGCTACAACGGTTGATTGGACTGACCTGGAAGACATTTGCCAAAAAAGTCCGCATCCTTGGTTGGGCAGACATCAGTATGACCCGGCCGGTGTTTGGCGGCGACACTTTGTACGCCGAGACGGAAGTAAAGGAAAAACACGAAGTTCCAGATGATCCTACCTGCGGCAAGCTGACAGTCATTACAAGGGGAATCAATCAGGATGGTACGATGATCTGTTCTATGGAGTACAGTCTCCTGGTCTATAAAAAGGGGTATGTCCCCTTTGACAAAGTTGGATACTAATGATTCTCTAAAAGTGTAGGTGCATATGGCGCTGTTCTCTTCTCACAGGAAGTTAGCTGAGCAAACTTATATCGAAATCGCCGGGGTAGAGTACGAAGATTTCGAGGAAGGAGACATCTTCGAACATCGGCCTGGACGAACCTTGACTGCCGAGGAAAATCGTTTCCATATGATGCGTTCTGCCGACCTCTCGCTGCGTGCGGTTGACGTTGTCTACAATCAGAAAGTATATGGTGGGGAGAACGTGATCAGTGAAACGCTCGTTCTCAGTATCGTGACAGCATTAACCACGAAGACATTTAACAAAGTGGTGGCAAACCTGGGATGGAAAAATATCGAGTTTCCTACCCCTGTGATGGCTGGTGATACTATCTATGCGGAGTCGAGAGTTCTTGGTAAACGAGAGTCGCAGTCACGTCCGACTCAAGGAGTGTTGCATATTCGAACGCGCGCAGTAAATCAGCGCAATGAAGAAGTCTGTCGATTCGAACGTCGTCTGTTAATTTACAAGCGAGGACTAGGACCATATGAAGCTGCAGGGTATTAGCGTTTGTTACGAAGAGAGGTCTGAACCATGCGTGATGCCCGCACACTAAGAAGAAGTTTACGGAGAACACTGTCGCGCCGAAAACTCCGTCATGACTCTGGACGGCCCCCACATTACGCCGTCGTTCTCCACGGTGATTGGATCAATAGCTCCCAGTATATTGCCCGTATGTTACGGAAAACGTTTTTCTACAGCCAAATAAAGTCCTGTTGTTTGGCATTGTTGGCTCGTTTTGTCGGCCGCTGTACGGTGTGGAAGGGACCTTTTGAAATTGCCGAAATGAAAGCTTATCAATTGCGTGCGTATGGTCCTGACCCGCGACGTATTACCGCCGGCGCTCGTCCGTTAGATGTGACCCTGGAACCTTTACAACGGCGGTAATTCTAGAAAAGCGTAACAGTAAGGTGTGAAGTCACACTTATGGGTCCCTTCTCCCTGCTAAGGGGAAGCCCGTCCCGAGTCCTGAGCCCCCTTCGACTGGGCTCACCTGTGCCTGCGGCACTGGCGCAGGCAGGACAGACATGGCGAAGGATCGTAGGGATCAGAAAGGAGGTAGCGACGAGCGCCGCCAGAACTGCGGTCCAGCTTTCAACCCCCGGCCTCGTGATCAACAAATCGGGAAGTGATTTTCTACAGTCCTTAGTAACCACTGTGGAGTTTGTCCTCGGTTTTATCCATCATCTCTTTTGTCGCGTCGCCAGCAGCCTTAGCGGCATTACCTGCTGCTTGCGCTGCGTCTCCCACGGCACCTACTGCCGCGGCGGCAGTGTTTTTCGCAGCTTTTTTTGCTGTGTCGGCAGCAGTGCCAAGCTGCTGCTTCGTTGCATCGACTGCTTGCTCAACAGTTTGTGATGCGGCTTGGGTCACGCTCGACGCTGCCTCTTTCGCTGCTACTGCCGTGTCGCTCGCTGCTTGCTTGGTTTTCTCTGCTGCTGTAGCGGCCTTTTCCTTCGCCGCATCAAGCGCGCCTTTGGTTTCCGTTGCCTGCTCATTTGTACAACTCCCGAGTGTGGCCAATGCCATCCCACTGACGATAACAGCTACGAATACGAGCTGTGAAACATTCCTCTGCTTCATAGTGCCCCCTTTCGCCCGACAAAGTTCGTTTGCCAGGGTGATATATTGAGCCCCACATTTTCTCTCTTAAACTCTCTTTGCCGTGGGTGCAAGTAAAAAATGATGGAGCAGAGAAGGCAAAAACAGAACGCCTGCAAGTCTTTCACAGTAAATGTGCTGCTGTCAGCTTTTGGCAGACAGCTGATAGCCCTCTCGCTACGCTTGCTCTATGGCCTATAGCTCGTTTACTATGCTCACTCTATGGCAAGAGAGCTCCTACCATATGCTATTATGCTACAGAGCGACCGCAGGGAGCGGGCCATACGCAAGGTATAGCTGACTGCCGAGAGCTGACCACTGACGGCTTTCTTCGTGCATTTCTTCGAGCAGAGGTCGCGGCTGTTCTTGTTACTTGTCTGCTCGAATAATCTGCTCGCCGCGATAGCTTCTAGCAAGAATTTCGATGGGATTGAGCGGCTTATGTCCCGTGCCTTGTTGAATTTGCATAGCGGCCATTGGACAATCAGAGCAACTCACATCCGGTTCGGTGCTGGTGATGTCACGAAACGCTTTTCCCCCCCACTTCAGCGAGGCTTCAAAGTTTTCTTTCTTCATGGCCCACGTCCCATCATGACCAGAGCACGCTTCGATCACTTCGACTTTCGTGTTAGGCAGCAACGAGAGCACATCGCGAGTTTTGTAGCCGATATTCTGTGCCCGTAAATGGCATGGCATATGATAGGCTACTTTACCGGCGCCGGTTTTGAAGTCGCGATTCAACTTGCCTTGACTGACGAGTGAAGCAAGAAACTCGGTTGGGTCGGTCGTCTTCTTCGCTACTGTCTTCGCATCGTCTGTTCCCAAGAGCCGAGGGTACTCTACCCGCAACATTTGCGAACAGGTCGGATTGGTGGCAACGATTGTTCGCCCAGCGTTAGCGTGAGGTAAGAGTGCCGCCACATTCTTTCGTGCCGCGGCAATCGCACCGTCCATATCGCCGTTATGCCACAATGGCATGCCGCAACACCGCTCATAAGCGAAGGCGACATCGATTTTATTGCGCGCCATCACTTCCAGTGTGTCCATTCCTAACCCCGGCGCATTGTAGTTGACAAAACACGTAGCGAAGAACGCGATCTTAGCGACAGGCTCTCCTTCAGGATTTTTCCACGACGCACGAAACCGTGCGGCAAACGTCTCCCAATTGAACGGAGGAAGTTTCTTGTCCTTGTGAATGCCGAGGGCCCCTTGCATGAAGAGGCGGTGCACTTTGTTTTCGTTCGCCCAGTTAGCAATGGGAGCAGTCCAGCGCGCGAATTTGCCGATCAGGTCAGGATTGCCCAGCACGCGATCTTGTAAGGAGACACCATGCTTCTTGACCTCAATCGCTTTCGCTCGTGCCATGAGTCGAGGAAAATCGATTGCCCATTCATGGTTATTGCTTGGTGTGTACGGGCAGTTGATATCACACAACTTACACTGGAAGCAGAGATCGACGACCGTTTTGACATCTGCGGTGGTGAACTTCTTGATGTCGACCTCGGCGTATTTGTCGTCAATGCAGTAAGTGTCAACCGCAGCGAAAAGTTTCGGAAAACTTCCGCAAAACTTGTTACATAAGCGACAATCCGAACAGAGGTTAAAAATGCGCTCTACCTCAGACCGCAAATCTTTTTCATCCCAATAGCGAGAATCTGTGGGATCATAGGCTGGAACGTGCGTCATTCCATACTTCTCTTTCTAGCGCAGAGGGGACTGAGTCGTTCATCCCTCGCTACACTCTCATTGGCAAAAAGACTCTTGCTTCTCTTCGTAGCGATAGAGACTATTGATTGGCAACCCCCTCTAAAGGTCGCATTTTTGGTGAATAATTCTACAACGCCCTCGTCTATTCCAAGACGCCTTCGTTGTCCTCTGCTCATCGTGTAGAATTGTCCGGTAACCCCTGTCGAGCTGCAACGTGGAAGGGTGGTCGGTTTATGAAGAAGCACTATTTTCTCTACTGCCTTATTGCCACGATTATGACAGCGAGTGATTTTTCGTTAGCAATTGGGCAAACGCAAGAGAAAACTCGATATGAGATTATCGTTACCAACCTCACACGCGGACAACGTTTCACGCCACCCTTCGTGGTGATCCATAAGCCTGGAGTGCGCCTCTTCACATTAGGCGAACCAGTGAGTCCCCAATTTGCTTCTTTAGTCGAGGATGCAAGTCCAAGTGCTCTTGGTGCTTTGCTCGCCGGGTTGCCGGAAGTGAAGGAGGTGATTACAGCAGCGACGCCACCGGCGGATGCGCTCATCGATCCGGGAAAATCTGGGACGGTGACGGTCGAGACAACGACGACATTCAACCAGATCAGTCTTATCTCCTCGTTAGTGCCAACGAACGATGCTTTCATTGCGATCAGTGGGATTGCGGGGCCCAAAGGGGATACTGCGCTTTCGCTCTTTATTCCAGCTTATGATGCTGGCAGCGAGCGTAATGATGAGATGTGTGATTCGATTTTTGGCCCGTCTATCACTGAGTGTAATGGCGCCGGACGTGCCAACCATCCGGGCGCAGGCGAAGGTTTTGTGCATATTCATAACGGGATTCATGGTGTCGGCGACCTCAATGCCACGCTGCGAGACTGGCGCAATCCTGTAGCACGGATTCTCATCCGTCGGCTCGGAGCGACTGGGCCAGTCGCTGCTGGGGTAGACCTCTAAGCTGAGATCAGAAATACAGAGGGAAAACAGAATTGTCTGTGAGATGAAGACGGCTGAGACTTTTCCCTTTGTGACCCTGATTGAAGATCCTTCCCGATCCTATCGTTCATTGCATCTTCCCTTCGATCCGAATTTTTACGATAACCGTCTTATCTACGGCGATAATCTGCCTGCACTGCGCGCTTTAACAACGGAATTTGCAGGCAAGATTAAGTGTGTTTACATCGACCCGCCGTATAACACTGGCAATGTCTTTGCCCATTATCGTGATGGCCTCCGGCACGAACGCTGGCTCGAGATGATGCAGCCACGTTTGGAAGAGCTATGGGCATTGTTGCGAGACGACGGCTTTCTGGTCGTGCAAATCGACGATAACGAATTTGCCCGCCTTTATCTCCAGATGGAAGACATATGCCAAACGCAGAACCTCAAAGTGGTTGTGGTGAAGATGGCCGAGCCGACTGGAGTCAAAATGTCTCAGGTTGTGAAGAGTGGCGGCATCGCACGACTGAAAGAATATCTTATCGTTGCCGGTAAATCTGGTATCCGTGGCCTGCAGCTTGAACGTATCGCCAAAGATAGCTGGGATGACGAGTATCGGATGGTGGTTGACAACGTCAGTCGCTCAGAGATTGCGCAGCTCAAGGAGATAATTGCTAACAAGAAGCGATCGGCCGTAAACGTGCAACGTGCGGACGCGATCTGTGCGAAATTCGTTTTCTTGACGGTCGATGACATGTACCAACGCGAACAGGTTGGGACACCTACCGACTCGTGGTTACAGGAAAATGCCTGGCGTATCGTGCGTACCTGCGCAACAACCGCCGGCGCAAAACGACTAGCCGACCACAAGCGATCACAGCTCAAGTCGTACGCTGCTGCGTTTACAATTGAGACGCCACAACACAATTTGTATGTCATCAAACGTGACTACAACGAGCGGATGATGCAACCGCGTATTCGGCTCCTGTTTGCTGATGACTATTTGACTGTACACCCTGGTGATTTCTGGCAAGACATAAAAACCACTGGACTTGGGGATGAAGGCGGTGTCGATTTCACCAACGGCAAGAAGCCAGAGGCACTACTGAAGCGCATTCTCGGTATGACCACCCAGCCGGGCGACTGGGTACTTGATGCCTTTGCTGGTTCAGGAACCACTGGTGCGGTTGCTCACAAGATGAGACGTCAATGGATCATGATCGAATCCGGCGAGCACTGTCATACGCATATTCTTCCGCGGCTGCTGAGGGTAGTTGACGGGGGCGATACTGGCGGCATTAGCCGCATCGTTGACTGGAAGGGTGGAGGAGGGTGGAGATACTTCACGATTGAGAATCCAGAATCCAGAAGCGGACGAAAGACATGGAAAGAAAACCAGCTAAAACCTTTGAAGATCTGCTTGTGTGGCAGAAAAGTCACTCGTTAGTGTTACAAGTATATTGTGATTCGATCATATTTCCGAAAAGTGAATTGTATAGACTACTTCCCAGATACGGAGAACTGCAGTGTCGATCCCCGCAAATATCGCTTAAGGTTTCAAGAAGAGAGGACGAGCCGATAAAGGACGCTTCATGAATATCGCTCAAGGATCACTGGAGGAGATACGCTACTATCTCATCTTGGCACGAGACCTGAAATATCTGGATAGTAGCGATCTCTTACGGCAGTTAGAAGAAGTCAGCCGCCTGCTGGAAGCGTACAGTCATACTATTCTAACCTCAGACCCCTAATTGCTGTTCTTCTTTAGTCTTCCATTTTTTACGTCCCGTCTACTGGATTCTGAATTCTGGATTCTTTTCTCTTCTTCATCCCACTCGCTGATCCAATTGAATCACCGTCCCATCGGGATCTTTGAACAGCGTCGTCATTACCTTCCCGCCAGTTGCTTCACCATAGGCAACGGTGTCGAACGTCGACGGTGGAAGCACGATTGGTACTCCAGCGGCTTTGACTTTCTCGAACGTTGCTTCTAGATCATCGACCCAAAACGCAAAGTGATGAATGCCGACCTGGTTCAGCTTCAAAGGTTCTCCTGAGGTAGGGCGATTCTCGGAGAGAACAATGAACGCTGCATCCGGCCCATCCTCCCAGCGCAGATACACGCCGTGCCGGGTGGGTTGCCCAGACACTCTTGACAATTGCCCGCCTGGATTTTCGTTGGGATCATCGAGTGTCACACGCAGTCCTAAGAGATCGCGATAGAATCGTAAAGCTCGTTCCATGTTGCTTACGCCAATAGCAATGTGTGACGTTCCGCGGATTTTCATATCTTCCTCCTTTTGTGTTCTCCCTATAGCTTGTAGGCCGACGTATGTGAAGGCGTTGGTCGGAGCTTGTATTTGTAAGCCGAATCCCGCAGTGTAGCTTCCTTACGCGAGCGAACGAGAAGTAAGGTGACATGTGATGATCGAGCAAACGAACCGATTGAGAGGGTTGTTGTTAATGGCTGCGGCTGGGCTCTGCTGGAGCACGGGCGGGATTCTGGTGCGCTCGGTTACAGTGGCAGATGCATGGGAGATAATCTTTTGGCGTGCGCTGTTTATGGCGCTGTTCATTAGCGGTTTTCTCCTTACGCGCTATGGAAGCCGAACGATCTCATATGTTGCCGCTGTCGGTTTCCCTGGGTTGTTGGCTGGCGCTTTGCTTGCATCATCGTTTTTCCTTTTTATTCTATCGGTGATGCGGACCACCGTGGCAAATTCACTGTTTCTGATGAGTACCTCACCGTTTGTTGCCGCGCTGTTTGGCTGGTTCTTCCTCAATGAACAGGTATCGCGTCGCACCGCTATTGCGATGACGGCCAGTCTGGTCGGCATTGCGCTGATGTTCGCTGACGCCTTTGGTTCGGGCGGGGCGCTGAGCGGCAATCTCCTCGCCTGCGGCATACCGCTGGCATTCGGAGCGAATGTCATTCTACTGCGCAAGATAGGAGCCTCGGTGGATATGGTTCCCACTGTATTGCTGGCCGGGCTCATTGCAATTCCGATTGCATTGCTGATGGGCTGGCCTCTTACCGCCTCCTGGCGTGATATTGGTGTACTGGCGGTGATGGGAATTTTTCAACTTGGGATGGGGTGTTTGTTGTTAACGCTGGCGGCGCCTCATCTCTCTGCTGCGGAAGTTGGTCTCTTGTCTCTTCTTGAAACGATCCTTGGTCCGGTATGGGTATGGGCAGGAGTTGGGGAACGACCGAGTGACACCGCATTGCTTGGCGGGTTGGTCGTGCTATTGTCACTTATAGTGAATCAACTGGCGGGACTGCGGAATGTACGCCTCGTTCCCTCGCCCATTGTCGGAGAGGGAACGACTGCAGTCACTCGTGGTGAGAAGTTTAGCTAATCGGTAGCTTGGACATGATCGTCAGTGTTTCGTCTTCGACAATTTCACTGATGCGAGCACCGGCCTTTTGCATTTCCGGGTCGGAGAGAGCGGCTTGCAGTGCATTCGGATCGGGTAGTTCCCACACGTCAAGCACCGTATTGAGTCGACCGGCGATGGTGGCATAGCTCCCGAGTAATTTCCAACCGTGTTTGCCTACGACCGGGGTTAACGTGTTGAGCAACTCGATGAAGTCCGGCAGCTTGCCTGGGTACAACTTGATCGACGCCTGTAGATACACCATAGTAAACCCTCCTTCGATGAGATTGCCCTCAGTTAGCACCTGAAGGAATATGAAGTCAACTATAACATCTCGCATTGAGAAAGGAGACAGGAATGGAATTAGGTCTCAAAGGGAAAAAGGCAATCGTCACTGGCGGCAGCCGCGGTATTGGTCGCTCGATTACAGAATTGTTTCTTGAGGAAGGCATGAGTGTGGCGATCTGTGCACGTAAAGCCGAAGGACTCCAACAGGCTGCGGACGAGCTTCAGGCTAAAGGTGGCAAGGTGGTTGCCAAGGCGGTTGATGTCAGCAGCGCCACCGATTACAAAGCCTTTATTGTCGAAGCTGCAAATGCGCTCGGGGGACTCGATGTGTTCGTTCACAACGTCAGCGCGATGGTCGGTGTCGATGAAAAAGGTTGGGAGCGTAGTTTTCAAATCGACATGATGGGTGCGGTACGCGGCATCGAGGCTGCACAGCCATTCTTGGAAAAATCTGGGGAAGCGAGTGTGATCTTCATTGGCACCACGGCAGCCGTCGAGAATTTCGGGCCACCGAACTCCTATAGTGCACTCAAAGCAGCTCTGTTGGCATACACGAATGACCTCGGCCAGGCGCTCGCGGCAAAAGGCATCCGAGTGAACACAGTGTCTCCGGGATCGATTTACTTCAAAGGTGGAGCATGGGACCGCGTTGAGAAAAATATGCCTGACTATTTTGAGAAAGTGCGCAGGTCAATTCCCTTCGGCCGCTTTGGCAAACCAGAAGAAATTGCTCGTGTTGTTGCGTTCATGGCGAGTCCGATGGCGAGCTGGGTCACCGGGACCCACATTATTGTTGACGGCGGACAGCATAAAGGCGTTGACCTATGATTGAGTCATTTTTTCATCGGCCATTGGGTCATTGAGGACATCCTTTATCCCATTCTTCAATAGCGCAATCACCTGATGACTCAATTCTTTACTAGCTCGATGGCTCAGTCACTCAATGACCAATGACTCAATAAACAAGGGAACGGCATGGGTAAGGGAAATGATTTAGCAAAAGCCTTTTGTATCACAAACGGTAAACAGTTTCGCCTCAAGGACTACGACCCTAGTGATACCCACGGGCTTAAGTCCAAGGAAAAGGCTCAAGAGGCACTAGCTCAAGGGATTGCGCGCCTGCGTGAAGATCAAGAGAAGCTCTACGCGCAAGATCGCTGGGCAGTGCTGTTGATTTTTCAAGCTATGGATGCGGCAGGAAAGGACAGCACGATTGAACATGTTATGTCGGGAGTGAACCCGCAGGGATGTCAAGTGTATTCGTTCAAAGTACCGTCCTCTGAAGAACTTGACCACGATTTTATGTGGCGTACGACACGCTGCTTGCCTGAGCGCGGGCGTATTGGCATTTTCAATCGTTCGTATTACGAAGAGGTCCTTGTGGTACGGATCCATACCGACATCTTGGCCAAACAACGACTGCCGGAAAATCTGGTGACCAAAGACATTTGGAAAGAACGCTACGAAGACATCACTGACTTTGAACGCTACCTTTCACGCAATGGTACGGTGATCCGTAAGTTCTTCTTGCACGTGTCGAGAAATGAACAGAAACGGCGATTTTTAAGCCGGCTCACTGAACCAGAAAAGAACTGGAAGTTTGCGTTACAAGATGTGAGAGAGCGTGAACATTGGGACGCGTACATGCGGGCATATGAAGATATGATTCGGAGCACGAGTGCTGAGTATGCACCATGGTACGTCATTCCGGCGGATCACAAATGGTTTACACGTCTCGCGGTAGCAGAAGTAATTGCTGATACGCTTGAAGGGTTAAACCTCTTTTATCCCAGAGTTGATGCGGAAAAGAAAAAAGAGCTCGAAATCGCTCGTACGCTGCTAAAGGATGAAGCCAACAGCGGCAAGAAGGCGATGTAGTGCTGGGAGCGCGGGCGCTATGAGTTTGCCAGCGAAGACGAATGTTTTCAATTTCCGCCCAGATCTAAAGCTCCGGGCTCAGCTAACTAAGACGGTTAAAGCCGCCTGGGAGCCTGGTTTACCAGGCCCTTCGACAGGCGAACCTGTGCCTGCGGCACTGGCGCAGGCAGGACAGGCTTTGTAGTGTAAGCCCGACGATTTATCGTCGGTCAGAGTGATGGTCGACAGGCTGCGAGCAGTATCGACACGCCTGTACTCTTAGTCACGCTCGCTCAAACTCGACATGCAACGCCTGCAATCCGCGCAGGATAAAACTTGGGGTATGGGCGAAATTGTTTTTTCCTGGGACAACGTGGATATTCTTCAAGCGACTGAGTAACGTCTCAAAAGCAATCTTTCCCTCTAACCGGGCTAAAGGCGCCCCCAAACAGTAGTGGATACCGAGACCAAACGCCAAGTGCTCTTTGGCATTGGCGCGGCAAACATCAAACTGCTCGGCCTTGGGAAACTGCGCCTCATCTCGGTTACCGGAGGCATACATCAACACTAGCCGTGAATTTGCAGGGACCTTCACGCCACTGATCTCAACATCGACCTTGGCCATACGAAACAAACCTTGGACCGGAGATTCGAGACGTAACGTTTCTTCAATGAGATTAGGTATCCGCGAGTGATTGTTCCGTACGTGCTCCATTTGCGCCGGATGCTGTAGCAGTAACATCATCGCGCTGGCAATGAGATTCGTTGTCGTTTCGTTCCCGGCGACTAGCAGTTGCTGCAAGAAGAAAATAACTCAGGATGAGTCAAAACAAACTGCAGGTCTTCATACCGGCTAACAACGTAGAACCCCATACCGGGGCTTCGTACACCGGTGCCTCGCGGCGCATGGCCGCATAAAACGGGTAGGGGCACTCAATCGTCTCAGGAGAAAACGGATTGAACTGCGAGACTATAGACATGGGGTGTTCCTCTCTGGCCAATCATGCAGCATCGCACAAGCAGTGTGGGAAAGATAGAATGTCGTGAAGGAGGGGGGTCATGCTTCAAGTGTTTCTGTCTCTCGTGTTCTTTCTAGGGGGTACAATATCAAGTCCTGCTGCACCATTATCACCGCAAGAAGTCAAACTCGATGGTAAGCCAGCAGTGATAAGAGAATTGAGTAACGTTCCACAAATTCGTGTACAACTAGGCACTCACACCGTGAGTGGGATGTTTTTGTGGGATGCGTTGCCGCAAGGATTGCAAATTCCGACATCAACGGGGCTAGTGACGTTGACGCTCGACGATAAGCCGGTTGATTTTCCGCAAATCGATGTCAGTGGCAGACTTTGGTTGCAACAGGAATCTGCAGAACAAGAGCATATCGAAGACCGGCTTAAAGTAAAAGTCTACCGCCGCGTCACAGATAGTATTCCGCTGATAGTCACGACGCAGATCAATCTGCAAGTGTCTGGCAAGCAGCGGGAGGTGACTCTTGGACAAGCCATTTCCGCAGACTATATTCCGCTTTCGCTCAACAGTTCGCTTCCGGCACGACTGGAACCAGACGGACGGTTACGTGTACAGGTGCGGGCAGGGCAGTGGTCAATCACGTTGATTGCGCGGCACACCGGAGCCGGACTCTATCCACAGCTTGAGGAGTTGTGGATGAGAGAGCGGGGAATAGCTGATTTCGTCTTTGGCGGAGCGACTATGATGGCGGCGAGCAAGAGCAGCGTACCTATGTCGGCTCCTATGTCAGAAGTTATGCGCTCAACAGCACAGACCCAGATGGCGCAGGATCAGGCGTGGGGTGGAGAGCCAACGGGAGGAGTATTGGGAGGTGGGAGAGGCACAGGAGCCGCTGCTCCTCAGACAATGACTCCCTCCGAAGGGCAAATATATGGTTATAATATGGGGGCTTCCTCTACAATCGTTAACGTGCCACAACGCCCCGCCCAGTACGATCCCAATGCTGCGATTCAAACCGGACCAGGACTACCACGCTGGCAGTGGCGTACGTTTTACTTAAGCTGGAACGGACCGGTCGAACGAACACAAGAAATACGCTTCCTTTTGCTTTCACCACGAGTAAATCTTTTTCTCGCGCTCCTGCGAATTCTGCTTGTTGCCGCATTGCTGGTTTGTGTGTTTGATATCCGTTACGGCAATGGCAAACTGTCGCTTCCCTCTTTACCAACAACAACCGCGACAATCCTCGCTATGCTCGTGGCTTTGGCAATCTCACAACCGGGCTTTGCTCAGCAAGCGTTGCCGTCGCCTGAGCTGTTAAACGAACTGCGTAATAAGCTCACTACGAAGGAGGCGCCACAGTGTGGGCAACAGTGTGTGACCAGCCCACGACTGCAAATCGAAATCGTTGGCGACACCCTACGCTTGCGACAAGAAATTCATGCGGCAACCCATGTTGGGCTGCCGTTACCTGGCCGACAGCGCCATTGGTTGCCACGCAAGGTACTCCTTGGTGGCACTCCGGCTCGCGCAATGAACCGCGAGAATGGTCAACTGTGGATTGCATTACCCGCGGGGCAACATCAAGTGTTGATGGAAGGACCGCTGCCCCCGCGTGATAACGTCGAACTCGCGTTGCCGCTGCATCCGTTTTTCGTACAAGTCACAGCTAGCGGTTGGGAGGTTGATGGTATTCATGAGGATGGCGTTGCTGACGATCAAGTCCAGTTACGCCGCGTTCAGTGGGATGCTACAGCAGCCGCCGCAACTCTAGAGCCAGGAACCCTGCCACCATTCGTCCGCGTCGAACGCACGCTACAGCTCGGCCTCACCTGGGGAGTGCAGACGCGAGTCTTACGGGTCTCTCCGAGTGGCTCGGCTGCGGTTGTGGCCATACCGCTTCTGGAAGGGGAATCGGTGACAACTTCTGGTATGCATGTAGAAGCAGGCAAAGCATTGGTCAACATGTCACCAAATGACGCTGAATTGGCATGGTCGTCAATCCTGGAGCCGCGTGTGCAATTGACCCTGAAAGCTCCAGAGACGACTGCCTGGACGGAAATTTGGAAGCTCGATGTGAGTCTAATTTGGCGAGTCACGCCGACGGGGATTCCAGTGATTCATCATAGTGATCAATCTTCTGGCCTTTGGTTGCCGGAGTGGGATCCGTGGCCAGGGGAAACCGTTGCTCTGCAAATTGCCCGGCCTGAAGGCTTGCCTGGACAGACATTGACGATCGACGGTAGCCTGCTACAAGTGACGCCCGGACGGCGCGCTACTGATGTTCGCCTGCAAGTGACACTACGAAGCAGTCGCGGCGGACAGTACAGCATTACGCTGCCTGAAGGAGCTACATTACAATCTGTGATTATCAACGGGGCTTCGCAAGCGATTCGCCAAGAAGGGCAGACCGTAACAGTGCCGCTCACGCCCGGAACGCAGGAGGTCAACGTAACGTGGCGACAAGCGAGTGGTATCGCTACCTTGTATACGACGCCACAGGTCGATCTCGGCAGTCGCAGTGTGAATGCGTCACTCCAAGTTCACCTGCCACCAGATCGCTGGACACTATTTTGCCGTGGCCCACAACTTGGCCCGGCGGTGCTGTTTTGGTCTGCTACGTTTGTTGTCATACTTGCGGCAATTGCGTTAGGGCTCATCCCTATGACACCGCTGCGGACCCATCACTGGATCTTGCTCGGAATCGGCTTTAGCGCTGTCTATATTAAAAGCCTGCTCCTGGTCATAGGTTGGCTCTTTGCTCTCGAATTCCGTAAGCGCCTTCCATCAAACACCCCACTGTTGCTGTTCAATGTGATTCAACTTGTGCTGATTGCGCTGACCGTCCTTGCCTTTGGAGCGTTGATGTTCGTTGTCCAACAGGGGCTGATGAGTGCACCCGAAATGCAGATCTTTGGCAACGGCTCCAGCAACCTTTTCCTCCACTGGTATCAAGACCGCACTGACTCTATGGTTCCACAAGGGTGGGTGTTTTCGTTGCCGTTGTGGACCTATCGTTTGGCGATGTTGGCGTGGGCACTGTGGTTAGCATCTGCTCTCATCGGCTGGTTACGCTGGGGGTGGGAGTGTTTCAGCGCAAACGGGCTTTGGCGTAAAAGTGAACGAGCTATTCCCCCAGCGAGTGAGGAAAAATCGGTCGCGCCGGCATCGACTGAGCAGCCGAACGAGGGGTAGGCGAGGAAAGGGAAAGGCATGGGAAAGAAAAACAGGTGTCAGGAGCAAGAGCGCTTGTGGCAAGTAGTTAAAGATCTTGGGTTGGGTGGATTCGTTCTTTTCGCTTGCATATGCGGAAGTCTGTGGTTTGGTGGGCTTCCATTCGTTGGCGCTCAACCTGAATCCGAAGACCCCTTTCGCTTGCCGGCGCGAGAGCATGAAGTCAGTCCAATTGAAGCAAATGAAGAGCAACCTCGAACCCCGCCAATACGAGAACAAAACCTTCCGGAAGAAACACCACCAGCTCCAACACCAAGTGTCGAAGGCCACTCTCCACAACCGTCCGAAACGAGTGAATCGAGACCGACTACAAAACCATCTGTGACACCACAGAAGTATGAGGAAGGGCCTGCTCCCTCTGCAACAGAAGAACAGAACGTCCCGGCGTCAACGGCAGAAAAAGAACAGCCCGCCGATGAGATGGGCCGGGCGCAGCCTGCTCAGAACGAATCTTCACCTGTCACCAGAGAGCAACAACCTAAGGAATCACCACCGAATACGCCGACGCAAGAAGAAGGAGCTCCCGCACCGTCTCGCCCGTTACCTCCTGGCCATCCGCCTATCAAGCAGGGGCATTTAGAGAGCGCTCGTGGAAATGCAACCGCATCAGCAGAAGAAGCGCGGTTCCTTAGTAACATTCGCCAAGTCACATTTGTTGGCCAGCGGGCTGGGGAAGGCTATTTTAGTCAGGATGGGTCACTCTTAGTGTTCCAAAGCGAACGAGAGCCAGGAAATCCATTCTATCAAATTTATCTTCTTGATTTGCAATCAGGAAACCTGCGTCGCGTATCTCCTGGCGTGGGCAAAACCACCTGTCCGTGGATTCATCCCACCAAGAAGAAGGTGCTCTTTGCTTCGACCCATCTCGACCCACGAGCAGTAGAGAAGCAAAAAGCTGAGCTCGCTCAACGCGCCTCTGGTCAAGAACGCCGTTACTCATGGGACTTTGATGAGCAGTACGACCTTTTTGAGATGGACCTCGCGAGCGGCAAAACGGCAAACCTCAGCAAAACGCGCGGGTACGATGCCGAAGCCTCGTGGTCACCGGATGGTTCACTGATTGTGTTTGCGTCCAATCGTCATGCGTATACAACGCCACTCTCGGCTGAAGACCAAGCTGCCTTTACTCGCGATCCATCGTCACAGATAGATATTTATCTCATGAAAGCCGATGGCTCACAGGTGCGACGGCTGACGACGAGTCCTGGATATGATGGCGGTCCATTCTTCAGTGCCGATGGACGAAAGATTTGCTGGCGGCACTTTTCTCTCGATGGGGCGACGGCTGAGATCTTTACCATGAATGCTGATGGGTCAGAACGGACGCAGATTACCCAACTCGGCGCGATGTCATGGGGGCCGTATTTTCATCCCTCAGGCGACTATCTGATTTTTGCTACTAACCAGGAGGGAATGAAAAACTTCGAGTTATATCTGGTCGATGCTGCTGGGCTTGCGGCCCCTGTACGCGTGACTTTCACTGAGGGTTTTGATGGACTGCCGGCTTTCTCTCCGGATGGTAAACGTGTGGCGTGGAGCAGCAGTCGTGGCTCACAAAAACGCCCGCAGATTTTCTTTGCCGATTGGAATGATGCAGAAGCTCGTCGGAAACTTGGACTAGCAGAAGTGACTGAAGCCGCTGCAGCAGAGGCGCAACTTGCGCCCGCCCCTGAGCTTGGCAAAGTCTTTCTCCCTATCAATGCGCGGGGGCTACGTATTCATCTCGATACGCTGGCATCGGCGAAGATGGAAGGGCGACTCACCGGGACCGATGGGGAACGCCGCGCGACTGAGTACGTGATGTCGATCTTTCAGTGGCTAGGATTGACACCAGCCGGGGATAAGGGAACCTATTTCCAGAGCTTTCAATTCACCGGCGGTGTTTCGCTTGGGCCTGATAATCAATTGGAGACGCACTCAGAAAGTGGTGCCCAAGGATGGGCAGTCAATGCCGATTGGCGTCCGTTGTCTTCTTCTAAAGTCGGCACTATTGGGCCAGCGGAGGTGGTGTTCGCTGGCTATGGTATCGTTGCCCCCGCTGCCGATGGGAATGGCGCCTACGATTCGTACGCGCATTTGGATGTGCAAGATAAATGGGTTCTGGTCTTCCGCTATGTGCCAGAGGGTATTTCTCCGCAGCTGCGTCAACACCTCAATCGCTATGCAAGTCTGCGTTACAAGACAATGATCGCGCGTGATAAAGGAGCACGCGGAATTATCTTTGTGAGTGGACCACAATCGCAGGTGAAAGAACAACTAGTTCCGTTGTCGTTCGACGCCTCGATGTCTACGAGTAGTATTGCCACCATCTCAGTGAGTGACGCGGTCGCGGACCGAATTCTGCAATCGAGTGGCAAGAGTGTGGCCGATCTACAAGCGAGTCTCGATCCTGGAACGATTTTGCCGGGCTTCATCGTTGATGGGGTTCGTCTTGAAGCGTCAATTGATGTTGTTCAAGAGAAGCGAAGCGGGCGAAACGTCCTAGCTCGACTCACTGCCGGTCAAAGCCCAGGAAAAACTGCAGTGGTCGTCGGGGCCCATGTTGATCATCTTGGCCGTGGAGAAGGTACTAGTTCACTTGCCCGTGAAAATGAGAAGGGGCAAATTCACTATGGAGCAGATGACAATGCTTCTGGTGTGGCGGGCTTGCTCGAAATCGCTCAAGCGTTGACCGAGGCGAAGGGGAAGGGGGAGCTGCGTTTACAACGCGACGTGATTTTTGCAGCCTGGTCGGGAGAGGAACTTGGGTTGTTAGGGTCGAATCATTTCGTGCGTACTGTAAATGGTACTAACAGCGAAGCAACGAGACTCACTCCTGGAATCGTTGCCTATCTTAACATGGATATGATCGGACGAATGAAAGAGACGGTGGTTCTACAAGGCGTTGGGTCGAGCTCGCTCTGGATACGGGAGATAGAGAGATTCGCGGCACCGCTCGATCTCGCGGTGACCGTGCAACAGGATAGTTATCTGCCGACCGATGCGACCGCCTTTTATCTCAAAGGCGTGCCGATTCTCAGCGCGTTTACCGGCGCTCATGCCGAGTATCACACTCCCCGTGACACGGCAGAGAAGATTAACGCGGAGGGAGCGGCGAAAATTAGCCAGTTTATGGCGGTACTGACTCAATCGCTGGCGACTCGTACGGAGGCGCCGGACTACGTCGCCACTACCGAACCCCCCTCGACCGTAGGACGAGTCTCGGTCCGTGCCTATCTCGGAACTATTCCTGACTACACTCCGAGTGATACGGTTGGTGTGACGATTGCTGGTGTGGTGAAAGATGGCCCTGCAGATCAAGCCGGTATTATCGGCGGTGATACTATTATCGAGATTGCGAGACGAAAGATCGAGAACATTTACGACTATACCTACGCCCTTGACGGTCTCAAGATCGGAGTCCCCGTGGAGGTGCGTGTTCTACGTCAAGGACAACCAATTATTCTCAAAGTGACCCCAGGATCACGTGAGTAGCTGAAGAGGGTAGTCCCGCAAGCAGGGGGGCAATGCTACAAAGATCAAAGCATGAAAACAGAGGAGTTTCGCTATCGCACGCGGATTGAGGCCCCGGCTGAAGAGGTGTTTCGCTGGCATACGCGTCCTGGAGCTTTGGAACGTCTTACTCCTCCCTGGGAGCCAGTGGAAGTAATAGAGCGTACGGGCGGGATTAACAACGGGGACCGTGTCGTGCTCCGTATGCATCTCGGTCCGGTGTCACAAACCTGGGTGGCCGAACATCGCGATTATGTCGAAGGCCGACAATTCCGCGACATCCAACGCCAAGGGCCATTCGCGCACTGGGAGCATACTCATCGCTTTGAGCCTGATGGCCCATCTGCTTGTTATCTTGATGATCGTATCGACTATGTGCTGCCGTTCGGTGCCCTTGGTTCCACAGGCGGGAGTACGTTTGTTCGCCGCAAGCTTGAGCGCATGTTTCGTTATCGCCACGAGGTGACGGCTGGTGACGTTGTTACTCATACGAGATACACAACCAAGCCGCTAAGAATTTTACTGTCCGGTGCGAGTGGATTAGTCGGTTCGGTGCTGATTCCTTTTCTGACCGCAGGTGGACACCAAGTGATACGTTTGGTTCGTGGAGCGCCTCGTCCTGGAGGGTCAGAGATACAGTGGGACCCCGTGCATGGCGTATCGGACCTAACGCGGCTTGAAGGTATGGATGCGGTGATCCATCTCGCCGGCGAGAATATCGCCGCCGCTCGGTGGACCGAGGAACGCAAGGCGCGCATTAAAGACAGCCGCGTGCGCGGTACGAAAACTCTGAGTGAAGCGCTTGCACAGCTTGTTCTTCCGCCGAAAGTTTTCCTCAGTGCATCGGCGATTGGCTACTATGGTGACCGTGGCGATGAGGTATTGCATGAGACTAGTGCGCCGGGAACGAATTTTCTTGCTGATGTCTGCAAAGCCTGGGAGGCGGCTACCGAGAGCGCAGAGAAGAGGGGTATTCGTGTGGTCCATCTGCGCATTGGGCTCGTCCTGAGTGGTACGGGCGGGGCATTGGCAAAAATGACCCTTCCGTTCAAGTTTGGTGTCGGTGGCACGATTGGTTCCGGACGGCAGTACGTGAGCTGGGTCTCGATCGATGATCTGGCGGGCATTATTCACCATACTCTAATGACCGAGACGTTGCGTGGTGCAGTCAATGCAGTCTCTCCGTACCCGGTCACGAATAGTGAAATGACCACAGTTCTCGGACTTGTCTTGCAGCGTCCGACGCTCCTCCCTGTTCCGGCATTTGCCTTGCGCTTGGCACTAGGACGGGAGATGGCTGACGACCTATTGTTGTCGAGCGCTCGCATTGAACCACGTCAGCTCGTTACGACACAGTACCTGTTTCGTCATCCCTATTTAGGCGACGCTTTGCGACATGTGTTAGGCAGGCCGAAGGCTACAGGCTAAAGGCTGCAGGGGAAGACAATGACAGAAACTTGCTAGGATGTCGGCGTTCGACAAATAGCTATATATGCCACGTTTCGTTAACACCTTCTTCTTTTTCCTCGAGAATCTTGGTGCAGGAGTGTGGATCGGTGCGCTTGCGACGTTTGGGTTTGCCGTCGCGGCGCCGGTCTTTCACGGATTACCAAGCGTAACCTTGGCCGGGAGCATTACGGCACAAGTGCTCCATCGCATCAACGTATTAGAAATGATCGCCGCGAGTTTCATGGCGCTTGCAGCAATAGTCTTTCTTGCGCAGCGTAATCAGCGCACACCGGTACGTATATGCAAAACTGTGGTGATGACACTGATGGTTACGCTCTTTGTCTATTATGGAACGACCCTGATGAATCGTATGGAGGAGCTGCGAACGGTCGAGATCCAAAATTTTGATAAGTTTGAGGAATCGACCCGTGCCGCGCGCGACGAGTTCGACCGTCTGCACAAGCTGTATACGAGGCTCGCGAGTGTGAATGTCTGGCTTGGTCTCAGCTTCCTTTTCCTATCAGGTTTCGAACGACGGGAAACATAAGGATAAAACCCTCTCGCATCTGTGACCCGAGGCGTGATTACGCGTCGTTGCCACTCGCCGTTGTCAAGCGGAAGTGTTCGACGATGCCTTTTAAGTTTTGCCCGACGCGATGGAGATTTTGTGTGACACGCTCGATTTGCCTCATCCCATTAGCATTCTGGAGACTTGCCTCTTTGACGCTGACCATTGCACTTGCAGCCTGATCCATACCGATCAATTGTTGCTGGCTGGACGCAGCAATCTGGGCCACCGCTTGGGCTGCGTCGGTAATGCTTTGGGCTAAGGTCTGAATCGACTCCCCGGCGGTGAGCGATTGCTGTACGCCGCTTTCGATCGCCTTCGTCCCTTGCTCGGTGACGAGGACCGCATCATGTGCTGCCTTGCGAATGTCGTTGAGAATGGCTCGTACTTGACTCGTTGCTTGTTGTGACTGTTTTGCCAGGCTACGAACTTCCTGTGCCACCACCGCAAAGCCTTTTCCTTGCTCCCCCGCTTTTGCAGCTTCAATGGCGGCATTAACGGCAAGGAGATTTGATTGTTCGGCCACGTCGTTGACCGTTTCAATGATGTCACCGATCGCCTGGCTCTGCTCTCCAAGTTTTAACACACTATCAGTGATGAGCAATATCTCATTCTGGGCGCGGGTTAACCCCGCGCGCGCGGCTTCAGTTGCCTGGACACCAGCTTGGGAGATTTGGGCGGTGCGCTGTGCATTGTCAGCGACCGCCTGTGCTTTATTCCCGGATGCATAGGCGGTCTGCTTAACTTCTTCAACGGTAGTGGCGGTCTGTGTAACTGCAGTCGCCGTCTGATGGATGCTGGTCGCGAGTTGGGCGGCGGACGAGAGAATTTGACTAATTGAGTCAGTAAGGATGTTTGTGTTCTGTTGTACTTGGCTGTTGAGGGTGCGGAGGTTGCTGACCATCCGCAAAAAGCTCTGCGAAAGCAGATCTCGGTCAGAAACCGGACTGATTTGGATCGTGAGGTCTCCTTTGCTGATACTCTCCGCCGCCTCAGTAATACCTTTCAAATATGTAATTAAATCTCTAAACGCGGCAGCCAGGATACCGCTCTCGTCAACGGCCTCGTAGCTGAGCGTTTGTTCGATATCCCCCATGGCGAGTCGTTGCGCTGCGCTCGTCATCTCTTGCAGAGGTCGAGAGATGGAACGTACGGTGAGAGAGGTAACAAGAATGATGGTTGCCGGCCCCAGCAGCAACAACCAAAAGAAGGCTCGCTTTGTAGCAGCGACAGTCTGATTACTGATGTCAGTCGTCACTTCAGCCTCATTTTGTGTCTGTACGATGAACTGGGTAAGTTGAGACGAAAGCTGTTGTGCCTGCTCCTGAAATTGTTGTAAGAGCGGAGGTGACGTCGGGCGCTGGCTGGTCGCTGTGAGTGCAAGCAATTCTGTTGTCGTCTGCTCATAGCTTGTGACCAGAGACAGCAGGTCATTGATCACCGTCTGTGACGCTGGAATGGTCGTCTGCCGTGCAATATTATTTAATGTTGCCTGTAGAGCCGTGGCATATTGGGTCACCTGCTGCTGGGTTTTTTGCCGTGTCTCAGGCTCGAGTGGGAGTGGGGATGCAAATACGCTGAGAACTGTTGCCCGCAAGGCATATTGCATTGCGTCGGCTTGTGCTGCGCTGTGGAGAATAAATAATTTTGCTTGCTGTGCTTCGGTAGTAGCCTTCAGCCTGAGTACGTTGCGGTATCCAACAAGCGCGATCACTAAAAGAATACACAGGAAAAACCCGACACAGATATTGGCTTTCTTCTTGATGGACAACCCGTGCGTTAACGCTTGTCCGTGTCGCACTGACATAAGCAGCTGGAGAGTCAGAAGTGAGAGTACGGTGAAGGCAGACAAGAGCACATAAAGCCCTAACTCCTCTCCTTGAAAGACCCAGGCTGAGGTCTGCGTGAGCGAACCAGCTGGAACTATCGTAGCAGCTGCCATCCCGGTGTAGTGCATCCCGAAAACTGCAATTCCCATGACGAACGCGGCGCCGGTGCGTTGCCAGTGACTGCGGAGATGAAACGCTAACCAGAGTGCGACGGTGGAAGCGACGATAGCGATGACCAGCGACAGCACAACTAATGTCGAGTTGTAATGAATCTCGGCTGGCATCCGCATAGCTGCCATCCCCGTATAGTGCATGGCAGCGACGCCAAGGCCGGTAAAAACCCCACCACCAATGAGCCTCAGGAGATCCACTGTCTTGTTACTGACGATCCAAAGGCCAATGCCGGTCACAACAATTGCGGCAACTAAGGAGGCGAAGATGAGCGGAGCATCGTATGAGACAGCAATCGGCAGTTGATAGGCAAGCATGGCAAGAAAATGCATCGCCCAGATGGCTCCGCCTCCAAGAGCGACGGCTGCGCCAATGAGCCTGCCAAGGGCTGCTTTCCCTGTGGCGCTGGGTACTTGCCCCGCAAGCTGTAAGGCAACATACGAACCAAAGACAGAAATAGCGTACGACGCCAATACCAGAAGCGGATTGTAGACTGCGTGAAGTTCGTGCATAGAGGTAGCTTTCCCTAAGTCGTGGGACCCCGTTCGGCCTAGAGGTTGTGTGAAACTCCTTTTGCTATGATCGGCGTTATTCGTAAAGTCTTTACTGTCCGATCTGGGCCGTGTTGAGTAATAATGGGCGTAGCGGAGAGAAGAAGTGAAACCAAAGTGAAGGCGTATGAAGAAAAGTCACAAGCATAAGAAACACAAGCGGCGCGACTCCTATGTCCAGGTGCCTCCAGGAACGCCACCAGGCACGGTGATTGTCGATCCAGAGGCGGCGTTGCCAACTATCCGTGTGTTAGCCTACGGGCCGGATGATGTCTTGGAAGAAAAAGTCAGCGATCCACCTCGGGTTCAAGAATTTTTTGACAAACGACCGGTACTGTGGGTCGATATCGAAGGTCTCGGTGATGCAGCCACGATCCATATTTTGGGGGACATGTTTAATGTCCATCGCCTAGCCCGTGAGGATATCGTTACTCTGCATCAACGCCCGAAGGTTGAGCAATATGGCGAGCAACTTTTTATTGTCGCGCGTGCGGTCTACCTCGGCGAACACCTCGATACTGAGCAAATCAGTTTATTTGTCGGGAGGAACTTTGTCTTAACGTTTCAAGAAGGACGGCCAGGCGATTGCTTGGAAGCGATCCGGGAACGGATTCGTAAACGAGGAGGGCGAATCCGTGACGTGGGACATGACTATCTCACGTATGCATTACTCGACGCCATCGTCGACAGCTATTTCCCGGTCCTCGAAGAATACGGCGAGCGATTAGAAGCCCTTGAAGATGAAATTCTGCTTCATCCACACGCCGACACTGTTGCGCGGATTCACGGCATCAAGCGGGATTTGTTGACATTGCGACGGGCCATGTGGCCGCAGCGAGAAACGTTCAACAGCCTGTTACGCGGTGAAGCGTCAGTGATGACAACAGAGACCCGACTGTACATGCGAGATTGTTATGATCACTCCGTACAAATTCTTGACTTACTTGAAACCTACCGCGAACTGGGGTCAGATTTAATCGACATGTATTTGTCGATGGTTAGTAATCGCACCAATGAAATCGTGCGGGTCCTCACCGTCATTTCGGTCATTTTCATTCCTCTGACGTTTATTGCTGGAGTCTACGGGATGAATTTTGATACGGAGAGGTCACCCTGGAATATGCCCGAACTGAAGTGGTATTTCGGCTACCCATTTGCTTTGCTGTTGATGCTGCTGGTCGCGCTTGCGCAATTGGTGTTCTTCCGACGTAGAGGCTGGCTCGGGCCGCCGCGACTGCTCGGACGAAAGGAAAGACAAACAGAGAGTGAGAGACAGGAGTGATGATGCTAAACCAGGTCACATGACGTTGGTACAAGGTACAATAGGAATCCCCCGCGCTATACGCGGCCCCTTTTGAAAAAGGGCTTCTCGGGGCTCCCCTTTTTCAAAGGGGGCCAGGGGGGCACAGCGCGTGCTTCAGTGTACGAATCTTACATCGTCCGATTTGATAGTGGACAAGGGCTTTCATGCCTCTTGCCACGCAAGGTCGCACAGGCTGTTACTTTCCTGTCGGCAACACTTTGTCCATGGCTTTGTTCATCGCTCTATCCATGACTGTGTCGGCTGCTTTATCCATCGCTTTTTGTGTCGTGACTGGAATCGTCGTCGGAGCCGTGGTTGCGGTAGCATCTGCCTGAGTCATTTCGAGGTCGATCGTAACAGTGACATCATCGCCAACCACAACACCGCCAGTCTCTAGAGCTTTGTTCCAGGTCAAGCCAAAGTCCTTGCGATTGAGCTTGGTGGAGGCCATCCCGCCAACGCGGGTCTTACCCATCGGATCTTTGACTGGCTTCAAGTTGCCTTCAAAATCCAAGACGACTTCCTTAGTTGCGCCGTGAAGGGTAAGGTCACCGGTAATCTTGTATTTGCCTTCGCCCCCTGCCTTTTGAATCTTCTTCGACTTGAAGGTCATGACCGGGTACTTGGCAACATCGAAAAAGTCAGGACTCTTGAGATGTTCGTCGCGCTTCTCGATACCAGTATTGATCGACGCGACATCGATGTTGGCTTCGACCGTCGATTTGGTGGCGTCCTGGTCATCAAGATTGACCCTGCCAGAGACTTTACGGAAGTCGCCACGGACGGTGGATACCATCAAGTGGCGGATCGCAAACTGAGCGCTGGTATGAGCCGGGTCAATTTCCCAGGTTGAAGCATGCCCGACTGCAGGTAATGTCAGAGTTGTTACCACAAAAGCGGACACAATATAACGACGCATAAATCCTCCTCCTTCTCTACTACAAAAATTACCGTGCTTGAAATTTATTCCCTCGCCACCGACGTGTGCTTTCACTCATAATGCGCTTTTCGCGTGACTGCAAGTGACATTTGTAGCCGAAGGAAGTTTTATGAAGTCGCGGGCGGTGAAAATGAAGAGCCGGGTTGTTGTAGAAATTCGCTCTCTTCCGGAGTTGAGGACCGACCAAGAACCGCATTGCGATGCGGAAAACGGCCAAATCGCTCGATGACTTCTTGGTGCTGGACGGCGAAGGTGTAGGAATTTAGGTAATTTCGATCTTGCAAAAGCTGATGGAAAAGAGCAACTGAGCGCTGCTGATCAAGCCGATCTTCACTGTGCATGAACGGTAAATAGAGGAACATGCGTTCAACGGGTAGAAGCTGTTGGTCAGATCCTGAGCGGATAAGGAATTCCGTTACCTCACGAGCTAAGGCGTCAGCAGCAAAAGCCCGTGGAGTATTGCGAAACATATTCCGCGGAAATTGGTCGAGCAGCACAACAAGTGCCAGTCCAGAATGTGGCTTGTTCTGCCAATCCATCAGTTTCCGTGCAGCAGCAAGTTCATAATCAGGAAGGAATTGATCACGGACAGTTTGGTCGAAGTGTGGATCACCGGCAAACCAGCGTTTATGCCATTCGTCATAATAGCGTTGGTCGTCTTGCGGCTGACCAAACCAGAACGACAAAATTTCTTCGACGCGTGACATCGAGTTACACTTCCTCAAGCTTCCTCCAACTTAGCTCCTGGATTCCCGCCCCCTTCGACAAGCTCGGGACAGGCTTTCGCAGGAATGACAGAAGATCCAGCTGAAATGCGTCAGGCCCGCGGAGCCTGTCCTCGGTCGTCTAGGGGACTTGTCCCCGTCCTCTAGGGGAGTGGGCATCCAGAGGCGGGTTTTGAGGATGAGGTGTTAAGATCTAAAATCTCGCGTCACTACTAATGATTCATAAAGAAATGTTTCACGCAGCTTTGTTATCTGGAGAACGGTCAAGCTCTCGCAGTTTTGGCATCACTTCAGTCGCGAACAATTCTTCCGAGCGCAGGACCTGTTGCTGTGACAGATCGCCGAAATTCATCCAGCACAGGAAGTGACCAGCACCAGTTTCTTCGATTTGCTCGGTCAACTGCCGGGTGACAGTCTTGGGGCTTCCTGCGATGAGGATACCGTTATTGAGAATATCTTCATACGTCATCGATGCACCAACGAAGGGACGGAAAAATTCCTTGTAGTAGGCATAGTCATCAGGCAGAGCGTCGAGGTTCTTAGGGACGGCGTGAGGGATAAACAAGCGGAAGAGATGATTAAGTGGTCCTTCAGCGAGCCGGCGTGCCTCTTCATCTGTCTCGGCAACAAACACGTTACGCATCTGCACAATATGTTGGGGGCTAACCTTGTGGCCAGCTTCAGCGGCGGTCTTGCGATAGAGATCAAAGCGCTGCTTGCTAATTTTAGGAGGTAAGAACGCGCTCGACATAGGGTAGCCATTGCGAGCGGCCCACACAATAGTGTCGGGGCTCAAAGCCGTGACCCAGATCGGCGGATATGGTTTTTGCAGCGGACGCGGCCAGATCGTGGCACGACCAACTGTACGGAACTTGCCGTTGAACTCAAACTCGGGTTGTTGCCAGGCCTTGAGGATCAGCTCTAGTCCTTCTTCAAAGCGTGGTCGTGCTTCCGGGTACGGCATACACTGGCGCAGAAACTCTTGCTCATCAACTCCGCGACCGATACCGAATTCCAAGCGTCCATGTGTGAGCAGGTCGAGCATTGCTCCTTCTTCGGCGAGCCGGAGCGGATCATGAAACGGCAATACGTTAATCATCACACCAATGCGGATACGCGAGGTGCGCTGGGAAAGGGCAGCGATCAGCAGATTTGGAGAAGGAGTAATCGAATAGGCCGTGAAATGATGCTCGCCAAAAAAGACCGAGTCAAACCCAAGCTGTTCAGCACGAATGTATTCGTCCATACGCGCGTCGTAAACACTTGCACATCTCTGCGGATCAAAATCGGTCGGATTCGTTCCGCCGGGCCAGTGCATAATGTCGAAGAGTGAGAACTTCATGCGCCCTCCTGCAAGATGGTAGAGTTCTGACCTCTATAAACTGTTTGTGGAGGACAACAAAGAGGGGCTCAACCCTCTATTGGCCTTTCTGGCAACGCACAAAACGCTCCTTCCGAAAATCCTTGCGCTTCAATATCAAAAGCGTGATTAAAGCGCGCGCGATAGTTTTCCCAGGCAATGGTGGCGGTCAGTTCAACGAGCTGCGCTTCGTTGAGCTGTTGGCGGAGAGAAGCAAAGAGCGTAGCTGGCACTTCAACCGGTGTCCTGGACATCCTGGCGGCGTACTCAATCACCATTTTTTCCAACGGCGAGAACGCCGCACTTTCTTGATAACGGGGAAGCTCAGCGAGTTGTGATTCCGTTACCCCTACTGTTCTGCCGACGGCAGAACCAATGTCAATTCAAAATGGACAACCGATCAATGTCGCGGCTTTGATGCTCGCGAGAGCTTTGAGTTTACCCTCAACTAAGTGCGCCCGCTCTAGTGCAAACTCATACGCACCATAGCCGCGTAAAATCCAGGGATGATGCGCGGAGACTGCTAACGGCTCTGCGACTTTTCCCACGCGCTTCTTTGAGAACCAGTAGGCGAGTCTGACGAAGATCTTTGCCTTCTGTTCTGAAACCCCAATAATACGAGACATAGAAGGTTCCTTTTGTAACACCTCTACTGAAGCGAGATTTACAGCCGTTGCGGAGGGTCACTGCTCACAGAACCCTGTACGTTAGGCATGATGAATCAGCTAAAGGCTCTTACGAACTTTGGAAAAGAGACCTTCCTCTTTCGTACTCCAGTTAGGATAGGTGATGCTAGTGGTCTATCCAGGTTGAAGGGAATCCCAACAACAGCTATGGCAGAAGAAAATACGCCCAGCCTTCTGCGCAAATATTACACAAACGAGAGGGATAGGGGTATATCATCGCTAGGGAGCAATACCCATGAAACTCTATGATTTCCCACAATCGCCCAATTGCCGCAAAGTCCGTATCTTCCTCGCGGAGAAAAACCTCACTATTCCATTACAGCCAGTAAATCTGCTGGTAGGGGAGCAGCGGTCACCAGAGTTTCTGCGCCGTAATCCGTTTGGTGCGGTGCCGATTTTGGAACTGGACGACGGCGCAGTAATTCCCGAGTCGCTGGCTATCATCGAGTATCTTGAGGAACAATATCCGCAGCCGCCACTTCTGGGAACAGAGCCACTTGGGCGTGCACTGATTCGCGCCTGGGAGCGTCGCTGTGAGCTGGGCGTGGCGTTACAGGCGACGCGGCGGTTCTTGCACTCCAGTCCGTTCTTTGCCTCACGCGTTGTGCAGAATCCCCAGGTTGTTGAGGAAGCTGCTCGAGTCTTGCGAGAACGCTTAACCTTGATTGATGCACAATTGCGTGACCATGAATGGATCGCCGGAGCTTTCTCACTCGCAGATATTACGCTTCTTACAGGGATCGACTTTGCTACTGTCTCCGGATTCACGCTCGATATGACGTGGCAGCACTTGAGTCGTTGGCATACAGCGATGCGTGCGCGACCAAGTGCCACGGCGTGAGAAGCTGCTGATAAAAGCGAAGCCGTGCTTCGACAGGCTCAGCACGAACGGAGGAAACTCTACAATCGATGGAATTTCCCGTCCGGCTGAGCCTGTCGAAGGATGAACGGAGGATTTTTCAACAGCCTCCGACTGACATTACACGCAAGAAGGAGGACGCGGTTATGGAGTATACGACCCTTGGACGTACAGGCTGGCGCGTGAGTGTTGCTGGTCTGGGGTGTGGAGGTCCGAGCCGCTTGGGGACGGCAACTGGCAAGAGTGAGCAGGAGTCGATTGCCGTCGTCCGCCGTGCAGTGGATTTGGGCATCAATCTTATCGACACCGCTGAGGTTTATGGCACCGAAGCTATCGTAGGCAAGGCTTTAGCTGAGGTACCGCGGGATCAAGTGATTGTCGCGACCAAGAAGTTGCCTCCCTCGCCGGATCATGCTGATCCAGTCGGAGAATTACGACGAGGCTTGGAGCAAAGTCTGCGACGGCTGCAAATGGACTATGTCGATATCTATTTTCTTCATGGGGTGCATCCAGGGCAGTACGAGTATGCCTACAAGACATTTGCCCCAGTGTTAATGCAGCTGCGTGACGAAGGAAAACTGCGTGCTATAGGTATCACTGAAGCGTTTATCAACGATCCTCAACATCGCATGCTCCAACAAGCAGTAATGGCTGAGTGTTGGGATGTGATGATGGTAGGATTCAGTTTGCTTAATCCTTCAGCGCGAACGCGAGTGTTTCCACATACGCAGCAGCAGAATATTGGCGTATTGGGAATGTTTGCGGTACGACGCGCACTCAGTCAACCGGCACATTTACAGACATTGCTCGACAGGTTACGCGAGAATGGCCAGCTCGCTGCAGACGTGTGGCATGAGGATAAACCGTTAGATTTCTTGACTGCGCACGATGCTGCTGTATCCATTCCGGAAGCAGCTTATCGCTTTTGTCGCTACGAGCCTGGTATGCACACGGTGTTAACCGGCACCGGAAATGTGAATCATCTGCAGGAAAATGTGGAGTCTCTACTCAAACCTCCACTCCCACAAGCCAATTTGCAACGGCTGGAGCAGCTCTTTGGTCAAGTCGATTCTGTGTCAGGGGATTAGAGAGTTCTCGGATTCCGTTTTCCCCCATTGAGCTGACAGCTGACTATTTACCTTCTCAACCAAAACTTTCCTTCTATTCCCCACGCTGGCCGTCGGTATCGTTCTATGTTGTCCAAGAAGAGTTCAGTCATATGCCAATCGTCCAAAAACTCAACGCCGTGAAAGACGCTGCGAGGACAAAGAGGAGCAGCCCCAGGAAAGTCAGATATGTGAAGGAGACGGGGTCACCCCGCTGCAAGCGACAGACAAAGCTGATTTGCAGGAGCGCGAGTGGGGACGTGGTGACGATAGCCAGGGCGACTTGCGCGGGCAGGCCGATACGGGCGGCGACGCCTACGAGGCTGAAGGCGAGAAAAATAAGAACGGTGTGCAACCTGGCTCCGGTACGACGGCCCACGCGTACCAGTAGCGTCCGTTTCCCGGTGGCTTCGTCACTAAGAAAATCGGGAAACTCAAAGGCGAGCAACATCGCCAGGTGCAGTATCACTAGCGGTGCTGTCACCAGTAATACGAGGAAACTGAGCTGGCGGGTTTGCAGCACATGGCCCAGAGCCGGGACGAGACCCGCAACGACAATCGAAGTCGTCAGCTCGCCATAACCGGTGCTGGATAATGTGAGGGGTGGACTGGAATAAAAGTAGGCACCGATGAAGCTGAGCAAGAGGATGATCCACACGTTGGACGGCACCGCATGAGTAAAAATTAGCCAGCTCGCTATGGCCATAGCGATCGCCAGGCACACCATTGCCGCGATGAAGGCCACCTGGCGAGGCAGTTCACCGCGCACCAACACCCCACTGCCACCCGAAAATGGTGTGCGATTTTGGTTGAGGCGATCCGTTTCCACGTCCCAATACTCATTGAGATAGTGCGTCATCAACTGCAGTGCGCTGACAGAGAGCTGGCCACTCCAATACAGGCCCACGTTTATGGCAAAGCCTTGATATCGTGCAATCAGCGCGCCAAGAGCATACAGCAAGAGCCCACCCAGAAGGAACAACGGACGGGAAAGGCGGATAAAGGCGATGAGATTGCGCATTATCATTTTACTAGCTTTACAAAGGAATTCGCTCACCAGATCAATAGATAACCTTGTCGCTTCATCGGACTTGGTCAGCGTAGCCCGGATGAAATCCGGGGAATAAAGTTTCTGAATTCGTTTCACTTTATTCCGGCGATTGAATTGGCGGAAGAAGAGCGCCTCGGAATTTTGACCGCTTTCCTTCGCTTCCGTAATGCCTTGTGTTAGCTCGTGTACAGGAGCACACAAATGCAAGATACCCTTACTATTCGTGTCGATACTGAAACCAAACAGCGCCTGGAATAGCTTGCCAAAGCGACGGCTCGAACCCGTAATTATTTGGCAGCAGAAGCGATTCGCCAGTATGTCGCACTCAACGAGTGGCAGATTCAGGGAATTAAACAAGCGCTAGTTGAGGCAGATACTGCTAGGCCAGAAGAGTGGATACTGCATGAAGAGGTAATGCGAAAAGTACGGGGGTCGGGCAGCAGAACGTAGGCCGTTGATATCGTTATATGTTGGACCCGTTTTACACATTACGCATTACATTTTCCTCATTCCTCATCCTCGTCCTCCATTTCCCATCCCATCTGCATAAATGAACGGGATGCAGCACCAGAGGCAGCACGTGCTAACCAAACGGCGCGGTTATCGATTTTCTTCTTTTTGAGAACCTGCTTTTCAAGCAGCAGAGCTTCAAGCGCAGCCAGCCAGCACTCATAGTAGGTTGGTCGTGACTCAGGTGGGAGTTGTTTTTGCTCTGCAGCAGCAATCTGGGCGATCAGATGACTTTGGAAATCACTCCAGGGATACTCGCCACGTTCACACAACGCGACTGCCATCGCAAAGGCTTCGCCTTCCCAGGGATCTTGGAAGACCAGTTCACCGCTTCGTCGAGGGAGGGCCGTGTCTCCTTCCATGTCAGCAATGCGACGCTGAGAGGCCAGAGTCGACGGCTGTCTGTTGAGATTGACTTGGGCGACACCGATCATCGCGTCACGGGTGACCAGTGTAGTCAATTCCGCTTCGCTCATCTGCTCCGTGCCTGGAGGCCGCTGCGGTAACACCATATAGCGCGTCTGTGCACTGCTGTTCCAAACGAAAATTTCAACCTCGGAACCAAGTGCCAAACCGAACTCATGCAACACCGCGCGGGTATTGCCGCCTATACGAGAGCGATATGCCTGGCTCTTGTACCAGAACGGTGGAAGTCCAAGCACTGGCCAGGGGTAGCAAGAGCAGAGGACACATGCAATCACATTATGTACAGTTTGAGTGTTTTCAACCACGACGAGTCGCTCGCCTTGCAGTCCGCCAAACCCTAATTCAGCAATTGCTGCAGTGCCGTCCCGCAGAAGTCGCTCTTTGTACGCAGGGTCAACCCACGCGTGTGCGACCACTTTTGCGCCGTTCAGCGGGCCAAGATCGTTCTCATAGGTTTTGATGACCGCATCTAGCGTTTCAGCTGTCACTAGCTGTTTCTCTCGCAAGAGCGACTCGATCGCTTTGGTGCGAATTTCACGTTGTTTATTTTCAGCTCGCGTTAGTTGCCGTTGTGGCGCTGTGACGGAATCTAGGGTGTGATGGTTATCACTGTCATGGTGTTGGTGACTCACTGAAAAACCCTCGGGATGATGACGGGCATTGTCCGCCTACGACAGATTGTCCATTTTATCTTTTCCTATTTCGCCATTTCCTCCATTCCGCTATAGCTTCGGTGCCGGCTGCACTAACTCAATGGTAAACCCATCGGGATCACGCATGTACACTGCAGACGCTCCAGCGTTGATGCCTGCGGCAATTGGAACTGGTGCCGACGAACGAAACTCCACACCCGCAGCAGACAGGCGTTGATACCACGCCTGAAGGTCATCAACCCGCAGCGCTAGGTGGCCATTGCCTGGCCGGTTGGTTGCGCGGTCGGTTGGCTCACCGGGATGCGAGACGTATTCGAGCAGTTCGAGTGTGTGAGGATCGTCGGGTGACAATTTGAGCAGCGCGATCTTCAAGTGCGCGTTGGCAAAGCCGGTGACTTTACTCACATACTCTTCGGTGGTGTCACGTATATGAATGACCTGCATGCCAAGCAAATCACGATAGAAAGCTAACGAGCGATCAAGGTTACTCACAGTGAATCCAGTGTGGGCGACGCTGGTGAGTCTCATAGAGCCTCCTTTATTCATGGTTTCTCATAGACCGAAACAAAGCACGTGGTCAAGGGAATGACCGCTCCAGGAGGGGAAACGGGAATGCTCGGAAAAGGGGAAAATGGCGAAAAGGGAAAAGGCGAAACAGAAAAGAAAAAGAGGAGCGGAGAAATCGGAAAAGGAGAATAGAAGATGTTCTTTTGCCATTTCTCCATTCCCCCTTTTTACCTTTTCGCCCTCTTCTTGAGCCCTGGGGTTGCAACACCCCACTGATGTCCATAAGCAAAGGAAGATTTTGCACGAAGGAGAGCAACGCATGAGCAGCGAACGCAAGTGGGCGATCGAACACCCGGACTGGATTCAACTGTACTCCCTCGCAACACCGAACGGACAAAAGGTCGGTATCGCTTTGGAAGAGGTCGGGCTCCCTTATGAAGCCCACAAAGTGAATATTGGCCAAAACGAGCAATTCACCGACGAGTTCAAAGCCATCAATCCGAACTCAAAAATTCCTGCGATTGTTGATCCTAAAGGGCCAGATGGTAAGCCATTGGCGATCTTCGAGTCCGGTGCGATTCTCCTTCATCTGGCGGAGAAAACTGGCAAATTACTCCCTACTGACCCACGTCGACGCAGTGAAGCGATTCAATGGTTGTTTTTCCAGATGGCAGGTGTTGGTCCAATGTTTGGCCAGTTTGGTCACTTCTACCGGTTCGCCAAAGAGAAGTTACCGTACCCGATCGAGCGCTATACCAACGAAACCCGCCGCTTGCTCGGCGTGTTGGAGAAGCGACTCACAAAAGGTGCGTACTTAGCGGGCGACGAGTACACAATCGCCGATATCGCTACGTTTCCGTGGGTGGGCTGTCTTGATTGGGGCTATAAAGCAGCTGACGATCTCAAACTGAAGGAAGATTTCCCCAAGGTGATGGCGTGGTATACGCGCTGTACAGAGCGCCCCGCATCGGTGCGCGGCGCGAAGGTATGCCCCTTCTAGAGGATAGTGGAAGGGATAAAGGATAAGGAAAAAACAGAAGGAAAACGTAACAGCAAGTTTTCCTTCTTACCTTTACCCCTTTCCCTTTATCCTTTATCCTTATTTTCTTCTTACGCTGCTTGCCCACCACGTAGCAGCCGACCTGAGGTCGCGCCGGTGCACTGGCCGTCTTCAAAGGTCACTTGACCATTGACGATGTACCAGCGGTATCCTTCCGACTTCTGCACACGCCGCCATTCGTTGGCTGGCAGATCGTGAACAACCTCGGACGGGAGGATCTTCAGTTTTTCGAGATCATAGACGATGATGTCTGCCGCCATGCCTTCACGTAGACACCCACGGTCTTTGATTCCAGCAGCCCACGCTGTGAGAAAGCTGAGACGATAGTGCGCTTCTTCGAGGCTCAGGATACCAGAGTCACGTACCATCCAGGTCAACATATCGGTTGAGTAGGTACCTGGGGTGATGAACTTGATGTGCGCGCCACCATCGGACACGCCCGGTAGCGTGTACGGGGAAGCCATGATTTCCCGATAGTTATCAACGTTAGAATTGACGACCGGGCCGCGCCAGACCGTGCGGATCTCTTTCGCTGAAATGTCGAGCATCGCATCAATCGGATGCTTGTTCTCTTGTTTGGCGATCTCACCAACGGTTTTGCCTTCGTATTTCTTTAGCGAGGCATCTGGTGTGTGATCACACACGAATTCCGCTAGTTCACCAAACAAAAAGTCACGTGACTTGGTGCCAGCGTCGTATTCTTCGCGCAGAGCCGCGCGAATCCGTTGATCAGCAAGCTTGACACGTTTCTCTTCGAGCGTCCCAGTGGTCGCTTCGCGCCAGTTCGGGCTATCGTCAAACAGGTTCCAGTTCTCGAACGTAATGTGGTTGGCGGCACGAGCCGTGACAGCCTGGCCAAACACTGGCTTGCCTTGCTTGTTGGCTTCTGCGAGCCAACGCAGTTGGGCACGATAGACATAAGGGAATTTGTCGTTGACGGCCACGGCGTTGAACAGCACTGGACGACCGCTCTCTTCGGCGAGCTTGGAGTTGAAGTCAAAGTCGTTGTGCATACCAGCATTGGGGTCATTCGTCCCCACGCTCGAACGGGTAAACTGAATGCAGCCAGAGCCTTTTTCTGCCAATGCCCGGGCCATACGCAGGTAGAATGAATCCGGCAACATATCGGAAATCATCGGGCTCCCGTCGTAGTCACACTGCACCGCTGACGAGCCGCCAGGAACAAGTTGTTGCGCTCCCCAACCAACTGCACCGGCGTCTATGGCCTCTGATAGCAGTCTAGCAACCTGCTCAGTCTCCTTTTCATTCGGACGTCGCTCTTTCGCTGCCGCGAAACTACCCATTACGTACGCCACTGCTGGCGAGATAGGGAACAGATGCGAAATGTTGATTCCCAGTGGCAGCCGCTCGATACGGTCCATATATTGCGGGAAGGTTTCCCATTTGAAGTCCATCGAGACACGCATCGGTTCCAGTGGGATTGCTTCGTTACGAGACAGCGCGAGCATCGCGCGTTCGGCGTCCGCTGGATGTAACGGTGCAAAGCCGAAACCGCAGTTACCCATTGTAATGGTTGTGACCCCATGCCAGCTTGACACACTAAGATACGGATCCCAGTGGATCTGCGCATCGTAATGGGTATGAAGATCGATACCGCCCGGTGCAACGATCAGCCCACGTGCATCAAGCACCTTCTTGCCATCGCTGCTGTTCAAACGACCAATCTTGGCGATCTTGCCGTTCTTGATCCCGATATCGCCTTTGTAACGGGGCACCCGCGTTCCATCGACGATGGTGCCGTCCTTAATAACGACATCATATTCTGCCATAAATCCCTCCTCATGATTTTCTTTTGTAGCCTTACCATGAGGCATTTGAGGCGGTGCTGTCAAGGGTTAGGCATAGGTTTAGATTGCAGCAGGAATTTTCTTACAAGTGGCCCACGCCGCGCGTCACTGGCCGTTCATTACCTATGTGCGCCTGTCCCATTCGTATTCCTGTCGTTTTATCTGGTCCTATGTCTTGTTTCGGAAGCCTCTACTTCGCGAGAGGCCGGCAATGGAGACAAATACTGCGCAAACGATCACTATCCCTGCCATCAGTAGGGAGTAGACGTCTCCACTTATACCCCACGCGGGAAACACAAAAGCGAACACAAGCGTGAGTATGCCAACGACAACCATGTCGCGTCCGGTAGTCGCATTGACTTCGTACCATGATCTTTTGTCTCTAAGCGTGACAGATGTGCGCACTTCATAGAGCCGGTTTGGTCTGACCTTTCGCAGCCAGAGAGGGACCCCAAGTCCCAAAATTACTATCCCTGCTCCCACGAAAAGTGGTGCCCCTTCGATCACGTCGTCTGGCCTCCTTTAACAAGCCGGATATCTCATTTCGCGCCTTCATACGAGAACTCCAGAGACCATAACTAATGTCTCGCGTTCGCTGAGCGGTTGTCAAGTTGCTTCTCGCTGTAGTATCCCTAGATCGGTGCGGCGCGGTAGGTAACGCCCTGCAGGCATCTCGTATGGATCAAGTAAGGTACAAGTGCTGGAAATATAGCTGAACATGTAGCAATTACCTTAACAGTTGTGGTAACCAAAGGCGCACGACAACGTAGGAGGGTTATAAGTATGGCAGACTTCGGTTTGGTGACGATTCCGACACACTATACAATTCAACCAGTAGATTTGGCGGAATGGGCGGAAGCCAACGATTTTGAGTCGGTGTTCTTTGGCGAGCACACACATATTCCGACCAGTCGCAAGACGCCGTTTCCCCTCGGCGGTGAGTTGCCGCAATGCTACAAAGAATTCTTTGATCCGTTTATCGCACTTACGGCGGCGGCAGCAGTCACACAAAAACTCAAAGTCGGCACCTCAGTGTGTTTGATACCGGAGCATCATCCGATCACACTGGCGAAGACCATTTCTTGTCTAGATCGCATTTCTAATGGACGTTTCTTGTTCGGCATCGGCGCAGGATGGAATGCGGAAGAAATGGCTGATCATGGCGTGGCGTTCAAGGATCGTTGGAAGGTGACACGTGAGCGTGTGCTGGCGATGAAGGAAATTTGGAACAAAGAAGTTGCCGAATTTCATGGACAGTTTGTCAACTTCGATCCATTATGGTGTTGGCCGAAGCCGATTCAAGCCGGTGGCCCGCCGGTGTTAATGGGCGCGATGTCGAAATGGGCGGTGAAGCGCATCGTCGAATATTGCGATGGTTGGATGCCGCTAGATGGACCGTACGACTTGGCAAGAGATCTCGCAGCTATTCGTGCCGAAGCCGACCGAGTAGGGCGGTCGATGAAAGAATTCGATATGAGCGTGATCATGGGGCCGGCGCTGTCTGGCGCGATTCCGACTGAGGGTCGCATTCGCGAACTGATCGCGATGGGCTTCAACCGCGTATCGTTTTTGTTCTATCCAGAAGCCCCAGAAAAGCAGTGGCCGGTGGTTGAGCAATATGCCAAGTTGATTCGGGCGTTTCGATGAAAAGGTAGTTAGTAGTCAGCATTCAGTAGTCAGTAGGAACTTTGAGACTAGAGACTTGGATGGGGAGGACTCGTCTCTAGCCTCCAGCTTCTAGCCTCTTCATGAAGGAGTTAAGCACCTACATCTCACAAACAGAAAGGGAGCAAACCTATGTCAGGATCATTCACTGGAAAAGTCGCATTAGTTACTGGAGCGAGCTCGGGTATTGGCAGAGCATCGGCGTTAGCATTCGCGCGAGAAGGAGCGAAAGTTGCCGTAGCTGATGTCAGTGTTGAAGGCGGTGAAGAAACGGTCGGCTTGGTGAAGAAAGCTGGAGGTGACGCACTTTTTGTGAAGACCGATGTTGCCAAGGCTGCCGAAGTCGAAGCTTTGGTCGCACGCGTTGTGCAAACGTACGGACGGTTAGATTGCGCATTTAACAACGCCGGTATTGAAGGCGCGGCTGGCACGATTCCAGACTATCCAGAAGATGCCTGGGACCGTGTGATCAACATCAACCTCAAAGGTGTATGGTTATGCATGAAATATGAAATCCCGCAGCTCCTGAAATCCGGTGGCGGAGCGATCGTGAACACCGCTTCGACTGCGGGATTAGTCGGCTATCGTGGCGGTTCCGCCTATGTGGCGAGCAAACATGGAGTTGTAGGGCTCACGAAAACCGCAGCGTTAGAGTACGCCAAGACTGGCGTGCGGGTAAATGCGGTCTGTCCAGGAGCGATCGACACGCCGATGATGGGGCGACTGACTGGTCATCGTGCTGAACGGGCTGCACGCATGGCTGCGTCGGAACCCGTCGGACGGATGGGGCAACCGTCTGAGATTGCCGAGGTCGTGGTGTGGCTATGTTCAAGCGCAGCCTCGTTTGTCACTGGATTAGCGATGACGGCGGACGGCGGGATTACGGCGATGTAATGCGTGTCGCGTGTTACGTGTTGCATATTGTGTGTCATGTTTTCGTACCACGCACCACGTTTCACGCATCACAGTCCTACACCTCCGGCCCTTCCAAACAGGCAGAGAGCAACGTATAGAGGTCTTCCGGTTGCGCATTGCCCCAGTCCGCCGCTTCGTGGGGATTGCGTCCCATCTCTTTGACGCCAGCGATAGCGTCTTCAACTGTGAAGCCACGACCAAACACTAACCACGCCGCGAGTACATGTCCGGCGCGGCCACGCCCACCTTGGCAATGGACAACAACCGGTTCGCCTTTTTCATCTGCTTCTTTAAGAAACGGCAGAATGCGTTCTTTGAGTAACCCCACATCACACAGATGATAATCCGGGATCGGTGCCCAGCACACATTTTGTGTACCAAACTCGCGCCCATACGCGTCTAGTAAATCTTCTTTGTATGATTTGAGCTGGTCACTATGTAGCAGACAGCAAATACGGCGAATGCCGTGCTCTTTCATATACGCAACCCATTCGCTGATCCGCAGGTGAGAGTAGGCTGGTCCCTGTGCTCCATAGACAATCGGTTCGTTTTTTTCGGCGGGTCCTAAACGGAATTTGTGCATGCGATGCCTCTCACGATGCCCAGATCGCATCCTCATCCATCATCGAAATACCAAAGGCGCTCTTGCCCAGAAACTCCAACGTTTCATCGCTATCAAATGGATGAAAGAGCCCGGCACGGACATCACGATAGTAGCGCTCCAACGGGAAACGTTTGTAATACGATACGCCACCGACCGCACGCATCGCCAAGTCGACGACCCGTGAGGAGTTCTCAATCGCCACCATACGGGCAGCAACGCTTTTGCGTGCCCAACTGCGTGGTTCTTCGGTTTCCACTTCAGCTGCGGCTTTCCACATCACTGCGCGTGCAGCTTCAATGAGGACCTCCATCTCACCGACTTTATTGTAGACACTCGGCGAGTGGCTCATCGGCTGCTTAAGGGGAAAGCGTGGTCGATCCTTCATGAACTCCACGACAAAATTGCGTGCGGCGATGGCAATACCAATATACGGCGCACCAATTGTGAAGGGAGCACGGATAAAGAGGTTCGTCACTCCCCCACGCGTAAATACGGGTCGCTGTAACACCACCGCCGATTCCGGAATGAATGCCTCTTTCAGTTCAGCGCCCCGAGAGGCAGTTGCTCGCATACCCATCGTGTACCAATCATCTTTGAAGGTAACCCCTGGTGTCTCTTTTGGTGGAATGAAAAAGGTGATGATCGTCGGTCCTTGTGGAGCCTGCTCCCAGGTTGCTTCAGCGAAATAGAGATCCATCGCAATGCTCTGTGTACCGAAGATTTTACGACCATTGACGATCCAGCCGCCATCTTTCCGTTCAGCAATAGTACGAGGTCGGAGCACTGGTACTGCGTTATCTGGTTCCGAACCGGTCCCACCGCAGACTAAACGACCACTGACGACTTGACGGAGTTTGGCTTCGACTTTCGCATCTTTGCTCGTACGCCATAAATCGATTAACAAACCCAGTACATTGAAATGCATGTTGATAGCTAGCGCAGTTGCACCACAGCCTTCTGCTAAGCGTTCTTGCGCTTTGATGCGTTGCAACATGGTCGCGCCGAGCCCACCGAGTTCTTCCGGTATCGTGAGAATTGTGTAGCCACTCTCACGCAGGCGGGCATAGTTTTCATACGGAAATGAAGCTTCCTCATCGTACTTTGCCGCACGGGGGGCAAATTCATCGGCCAGTGTTGCCGCCAGATCGATAAACCGTTGTTCACGTTCGTTGTGGAGTTGTTTCATGAAGATCCCCTCTCGTGTATGGGCATAGCCGTAGAGGGCTTGCTCTGTCAACGGTGAGGCGTGGGACGTAAAGCGTGAAACGTAGTCCGAAAAAAAATAGTCAGGAGTCAGCATTCAGCAATCAGTAGGGAGAAACACTAAAATGCTTGCTGCGCTTCAGAAGCTGCCATGAGGGAAGAAAGGTGGTATAGCAAGACGATGACGTTTGAAGAACATCTGCAACAGCTTATTACGCTCCTCGAGCAAGAAGGGCGGATCACGTACCGTGCGCTCAAGCGACGGCTGAACGTTGAGGACGATTATCTCGCTGACCTTACGGCAGAAATCATCGATGCAAAACGGTTAGCTGTTGATGAAGATGGCAAGGTGCTGGTGTGGTTAGAAAAAAGGAGAAAAGGAGAAAAGGAGAAAGAGATAAACGGCGAGGGCAGTCGAGAGTCGAGAGTCCAGGGTCCAGAGTCAAAAGGACAAGGACAAATTCCCCCCATTCAGACCCTAGACCCTAGACGCCAGACTCTAGACGTGGCGGTGGAACGCCGCCAACTGACAGTGATGTTCTGTGATCTCGTAGGCTCAACTGCGTTATCTGCCCAACTCGATCCCGAAGACTACCGCGCAGTCGTGCAAGGGTATCAACAAACCTGTGCTAAAGTGATTCAGCGTCATGAGGGCTACCTTGCGCAGTATCTCGGCGATGGCTTGCTCGTATACTTCGGCTATCCCACTGCCCATGAAGATGATGCTCGGCGAGCGGTGCGGACTGGGTTAGAAATAACCACTGCCGTTGCCAAACAGGTTCCCTCTCTCTACCTGGAGACTGCTGACGAAATCCCCCCTGTCCTCCCTTTTTCTAAGGGGGGAACCCAAAAGCCCCCTTTGGAAAAGCCTGTCCTGAGCCCAGTCGAAGGAGGGGGTGTGCGCAGCGCGGGGGGATTTGGCAGCGTGGAGATTGGGAGGGAATTACAAGTCCGCATCGGTATTCACACCGGCTTGGTCGTCGTTGGTGAAATTGGCAGCAACGAAAAGCGCGAGCTACTCGCCTTGGGCGAGACGCCAAATATCGCCGCACGGATACAAGGGTTAGCCGAGCCGAACACGGTCATTGTCAGTGCCACAACCCAGCGCTTGATCGAAGGGCAGTTTGAGAGTCAGCCCTTCGGTTCACATCTAGTGAAAGGCATCGACACACCGATTGCTGTCCACTATGTCCAGAGTGAACGACAAGGAGTCTCTCCGCTCGCCAGACGCACAACACTCACGCCTTTAGTCGGTCGTGAACAAGAAGAAGGCTTACTCGTTGACCGTTGGGAACAAGCCAAAGAAGGACGCGGACAAGTCGTGTTGCTCAGCGGTGAACCAGGCATTGGTAAGTCGCGTTTAACGTACACTCTGCGAGAGCATGTTACAGCAGAGGGCTCGTTGCTCTTTGAAGCACGCTGTTCGCCGTATTATCAACACAGCGCATTTTATCCCTTGATCGATGTGCTACAGCGGACACTGCTGTTTACGCGACAAGACACCGACAGTCAGAAAGTCGGAAAACTTGAGCGCACTTTAGTATTGTACAAGCTGCAAGAATCCTTCCCGCTGTTTGCTGCACTGCTATCCTTGCCGACGCTAGCACAATATGCGCCTGTGAATCTTACGCCGCAGAAACAGAAAGAGCGTACGCTGCAAGCGCTGGTGCAGTTGCTTATTGCCCAAGCCGAACGACAAGCGACCGTCTCCGTATGGGAAGACTTGCATTGGGTGGACCCGTCGTCCTTGGAGTTTCTCTCGTTACTCATCGAACAAATTCCGACCACCAAGCTGTTGTTGGTGTTGACCTTTCGCCCAGAGTTCACGCCACCGTGGAAGCCGCGCTCACATATTTCTCAACTGGTGCTCAACCGGCTCGGCAGGAAACAGGTGGAAGCGATGATCGAAAAAGTTGCGACAGATAAAGCGCTGTCTGCTGAGGTCATCGAACAGATTCGCATCAAGACAGATGGAGTGCCGTTGTTTGTAGAAGAGTTGACCAAGAGTGTCGTTGAGTCTGTAGGGGCGACTGGCGTAGGGGTGCACGGCCGTGCGCCCCTACAGTTGGCGATTCCTGCGACACTACAGGAAGCACTGCTAGCGCGCCTCGATCGTCTCTCAACTGCGCGACAAGTCGCCCAGCTGGGTGCAACACTAGGCCGTGAGTTCTCGCATGAGTTGTTACAAGCAGTGAGCCCACTGAGCGAAGCTGACCTACATGCAGCATTAGCTAAACTGGTCGAAGCGGAGATTCTCTATCAACGCGGCATTGGTCAACGAACTCGTTACTTCTTCAAACACGCCCTCATTCAAGACACAGCCTATCAGTCACTCCTCAAGAGCACCCGGCAGCAGTATCATCAGCAGATTGCTCGAATGTTGGAAGAGCGATTTCCAGATACAAAAGAGACTCAGCCGGAACTCCTGGCGCATCATTACACTGAAGCAGGGCTTATTGAACAAGCCATCCTGTATTGGCAGCAGGCGGGGGAACGAGCCACTCAGCGCTCGGCTTATGCGGAAGCGGTAGCTCACCTCACCAAAGGGCTAGAAGCGCTCAGGGCCTTGCCGGATGCTCCCGATCACGTCCAGCAAGAACTGGCGCTACAGATGGCCTTGGGCTTTGCGTTGACAGCCACTAAAGGCTGGGCGGCCCCGGAGGTGGAAAAAGCTGCGACTCGAGCCTTGAAACTTTGTCAGCAGCTAGGGGAGACTCCTCAACTCTTCCCTGTGCTGTTTCGACTGATTGAGTTTTATCTTAACCGAGGGAAATTACAGACACTACGCGAGCTGGCAGAGCAGCTAATGCGTATGGCTCAGAGCGTCCAAGACCCATATCCTCTCTCGGTGGCTCACCTGGTACTAGGGGCCACATTGTGCTGGCTAGGAGAGTTGCCCTCGGCTCGGCAACACGTGGAACAGGCGCTTGTGCTGTATGATTCTCAGACGCCCTTGGGTCCTACCAATAATACGGCTGACCCACGGAGAGAACGCCTCACTTCCCCAAAGGCTCCGTGGCTTAGTTATCGCTGGGCCAGCAATACGGCTGACCCGCGGATAGAATGCCTAGCCTATGCAGTCTGGACCCTGTGGCCTCTTGGCTACGCAGACCAAGCACTAAAGCGGAGCCAGGAGCTATTAGCTCTGGCCGAAGGGTTCTCCCAGCCTTTGGGGCTCGACTATGCGTTGGCGATTGCCACTTGGTGTCATCTTCTCCGTCGAGAGGCGCAGGTAGCCGGAGAGCGGGCAGGGGCAGTGATGACACTATCCACCGAGCAAGGATTTCCGTACTTCTTGGCATGGGGCACTATGCTGCAGGGCGGGGCGCTGGTTAAGCAAGAGCAGGTGAAAGAGGGCGTTGCGCAGATACAGCAGGGACTGGCTATCTATCGGACTACGGGGGCAGAGATCGCGTATCCATATTGGCTTGCTTTGTTAGCTGAGGCATATGGAAAATTAGGACAGATAGAAGAAGGGCTAACTGTACTAGTCGAGGCGCTGACTGTAGTGGACAAAACTGGCGAGCGTACTAGTGAGGCCGAGTTATATCGCCTCAAAGGTGAACTTACATTGCAACAGTTTCAGGTTTCAGGTTCCAAGTTGCAAGTTGATAATCTGCAATCCACACTCCTCAATCCGCAATTGGAGGCCGAAGCCTGTTTTCTGAAAGCCATTGACATCGCTCAGAAGCAACAAGCAAAGTCTTGGGAACTGCGTGCGTCAACCAGCCTGGCACGATTGTGGCAACAACAAGGTAAGAAAACTGCAGCTCACAGGCTGTTGTCGGAGGTCTATAATTGGTTCACCGAAGGCTTTGATACCAAGGACTTGCAAGAAGCGAAGGAGCTGCTCGACAGTCTAGGGTCCAGAGTCTAGAGTCCGGAGTCAAAACACGACAAAGGGCAAAAAATCAAAAAGTAAAACTAGCGCTAAGGGACCCGTCTTGTTCGCCTGTTACTCCCGTGGTACGCCCATATGCACGATGGCCGCAGACAAACAACTTGCGCAGCTCCTCAGCAAAGTTCAAGAAGATAGTGAGATTCTAGCTGTCTTGCTGTTTGGTAGTACCGCACGCGGTGAGCAGACAGTGGCTTCTGATGTGGATGTGTGTTTATTTCTCCAGCCGAAAAAATATGATCCGCTTGCACTGTCGCACAAGAAGTTAGCCTATCTGCAGGGGAATGATCTTGACGTTCATGTCTTCCAACAGCTTCCACTCTATATCCGGCAACGAGTACTGAAGGAAGGGAAAGTCTTATTTGCGAGAGATCTCGACGCACTCTACGCGCTCGCATTCCGTACTGTGCAAGAGTTTGAGGACTTTAAGCCTGTTTACCGCACATACCTCGCGGAGGTGGCGCGTGGTGGATCGTGAGCGGGTTCTAGTGAAGATTGATGAGTTGGACGGCTACGTCCGGGATTTGCAATCCATCACTCCGCAGGATCTTACCGCTTATAGGCAAATTGAAAAGCGGCGCGCCTGCGAGCGACTTCTGCAGATTGCCGTTAAGTGCGTTATTGACATCTGTAACCTACTGGTCTCGGGACTACGGCTTGGTCTGCCCGCTGAAGAAGATGATCTCTTTGAAAAACTTGCGCAGGCGGGTTTTCTCTCTACACAGATGAAAGCCACCGCGCGCAAGATGAAGGGACTCAGGAATATTCTGGTCCATGAGTACGGAGTCGTTAACGATGCAATCGTTTACCAAGCCGTAACGACCGAGCTTGGCGATTTTGCTGAGTTCAAGAAAGAGATTCTCGCGGCACTTCAGAAGCTGCAATGAGAAGAAAGTGTCTGAATTTGTCTATTTTCCTTTGCGCCATTGCGTCTGAAAGGAGTGACAGGCTCGCCGGAGAATTCCTTTGCTATTAGGTAAGAGTAAGACTTTTTTCATTCAACAGAATCCCCTAGCTTTGGGCCACGTGTAAGAGCATATAAAGAAGGAATCATAACCTAGCAAAAAGGAGGAACTCATTATGCGACCACAAGCAGTGCAGTCAGATATGATTACCTATCCCGGTCAGAACGGCAAAGCGATCAATGCCTATTTGAGCCATCCGACTACGCCTGGACGCTATCCAGGTGTGATCGTCATCATGGAAGCGTTTGGCCTGAACGACCATATTAAAGATGTCGCACGGCGTTTTGCCGCCGAGGGCTACGTTGCGCTCGCACCCGACATGTACACTCGTGAAGGGTCACCTGACCCAAGCAATATCAACGATGTCATCAAAGTGATGTTTTCTGTTCCCGATTCGCAAGCCATGGCCGATCTTGATGGCGGAGCCGTATTCCTTAAAGGGCGTCCAGATTCCAACGGCAAAGTTGGTGCGATCGGATTTTGCTCTGGTGGACGCTACACCTTGATGTTCGGGTGTACGAGTAAGAACCTTAACGCCGCAGTCGATTCAGCCGGTGGCTTTATCATTCAAGACGAACATACACCGCAACGACCAGTCTCACCAATTGATATGGTGAAAGATCTGTCGTGCCCGCTGCTTGGGTTGTTTGGTGAAGAAGACCCGAATCCTTCACCAGCCCATGCTGAGCGCTTAGAAGCTGAGTTGAAGAAGCACGGCAAGACCTATGAGTTTCGTATGTATCCCAACGCTGGCCACGCGTTCTTCGCGGACTATCGCCCGAGCTATCGTCCAGTGGCGGCACAAGACATGTGGCATCGGGTGTTGACATTTTATGGCAAGTATTTGAAGGGAGCGTAAGAAATTGGCGATTGCGGAATGTGGAATGCGGATTGTCAACAAAAGAGAGCGAAATAACGAGTAGCGATTTTCTCTTCATTATTCCGCAATCCGCAATCTACAATCCGCTATTCTTTTAGGCCGTCTCCACTTGCCCCTGCAACCGCCGTTGCGCTTGTAATCGCGCGAGTTGGCCAGCAACAACCCGCACTTTGCGTGGCGCGGCCATCCACATAGCTGCCATCGAGACAACACTCATACCCGCACCTGACCAAAAGGCGAGTGTGTAACTGCCAGTGTGGTCATAGAGAATCCCTGTGGCCCAGGGGCCAATCCCTGCACCAAGGCTTGCTGCGATGCTCAGTACACTAGCGATGGTCGCGAACTGTCTTCCCTGAAACAATTCTAATGGCACTGATCCAAACACCGAGGCCATGCCATAGCCCAGTAATCCTTGCGAGGCGACCATCAAATAGAGAAGCAATGGTGTCGGGTGATGTTGCATTAATAAAAGCAATAGATAGCACAGTGTGAATCCTGAGATGCTGATCGTCCACGCCCATTCGCGCCCGATCCGGTCGGATAAATACCCCAGCGCAATCTGACTGACACTGCCAGTGAGACCAACGAGACCCAACGCATATGCAGCAACGTCGGATGGAAAGCCGATGTCGTTGAGATACTTGGTCTGGTGCACTTGGACAGCATACCAGGCGTAGAGACTGGTCAATGAAGACAACGCAAGCCACCAGAAGCGCGACGTTCGCATCGCTGTAGCCAGAGTCCATTCGGTTGCGACCCATTTGTGATCGACGATCGTGTCAGCATTCGCCCGTGCTTGTACAGAAGTATCCGTAACCGAGTCTCCGTCTGGCGCCAAGCCAATGTCTTCCGGGCGTCGGCGTTGCAGTAAGAAATTAAGCGGTAATACTGTAATCAGCAGAATGGCTGACATAGCCCAACACGCGTTGCGCCACCCTGTGTGGCTAATGAAGTGCTGAATCCAAGGAAACAAAATAATTGATCCGACGCCAACCCCAGCAAAAGCGATTCCGAGGGCTAACCCGCGTCGACGTACGAACCAATGAGGAAGGAACAACGAGTGACCCATGTAGCTTAACGCAGTCGTGCCGCCGCCGACTAACACACCAAGTGTGAGATGGAGGTGCCAGGGCCGCGAGATCTGCGTCGCCAGGGCCATACCGATGCTCATGAGGATGGCGCTGAATGGAATGACCAGCCGCGGACCAAAGCGGTCCATCAACATGCCGAGAAAGGGTGCATAGAGCGTAGCGACAACGAACCCGACGGAAAATGCGGCGGCAGTCTGGCCGCGGTCCCAGCCAAATTCTGCCAAGATCGGTGGGAACAGCAGTGAGAATGCAGTACGCGTGTTGGTGCCGATTCCGAGGGTGATAAACGCAACGGCCACGACGATCCAGCCATAGAAGAAAGGCAAGCGAGTTAGCAGTGAGGAGTGTATTGGGGAAGAGTTGGTTGTCATAAGATGTCGGGTTGTGCTTATAGGTTCCTCCCCCCAGCCATGGGGGAAGGATAGGAAAGGGGTAAAGACATGGGCTGCAAGTACGCGTGCCCGACATTTGACCCCCATCCTTGCTGTCCCCTTAACAGGGGGAAGGTAGAAAATTATTCAAACCTCCGCGCAATCTCCGCATAGCGATCGAGGAACGGTAGAATGACTTCACGGCCCGCAGTCGGTGCACGGACGACGGTCCGCACTGCGCCCAACGAACGATAGCGTTGGAGTCGCTCGACACTTGCAGCATGCACACAGAAGAAAGAAATGGGAATCGACTGCGGATCACGTCCGGCGGCACGGGCGCGATCATGCAAATCCTTAATCGACGCGGGCATGTTGGCAATCGCCGTCTCGACTGGAATCCACCCATCACACAAATCAACAACCCGTTGTCGTCCTAATGCGGAATTGAGGCTACCAAGGAGAATCTGTGGGTGTGGCTTGGTGAGTGGCTTGGGATACGACCAGATGCGATCAAAATTCACAAACTGTCCATGATATGACGCCTCCTCCTCGGTCCACATCTTCTTCATCGCTTCGATGCGTTCGGTAAAAACTTTCCACCGTTTATTAGGAGGGGTACCGTGATTGGCCATCTCTTCTTTATTCCAGCCTGCACCAACACCGAAAATAAACCGTCCATTTGAGACACGGTCGAGTGACGCGACTTGCTTGGCCTGGATGATCGGATCATGCTCGGTGACGAGGGAGATACCGGTTCCAAGTTTGAGGGTCTTTGTTGCTGCTGCCGCAGCAGCCAATCCGATGAAAGGATCGGACATATGGGCATACTCTTCAGGTAATTCGCCGCCGCCAGGATACTGCGACTCACGGCTAGCAGGGATATGAGTGTGCTCAGGCAACCAAAGAGACTCAAACCCGCGAGCTTCGCATTCGCGCGCCAGCTCGTCGGCTGGCCTGGTGTATTCAGTATTGAAACTGAAGATGCCTAACTTCATGTAATAGTCTCCTTGTGTGAGGCGATAGCAAGAGGATGCACAATAATTCTGAGCCTGGGGCTTCCGTCATGCCCGCGTAGCCTGTCCTCAGTCCCTACTGGGGAGCGGGCATCCAGGGACCTCAAGCGAGGGCTGTGGGTTAATCCTCCTGGATTCCGGGTCGCGGCCTGCGGCCTTGCCCGGAATGAGGTAGCGCCTACTTCGTGCTTGTACCGCGTCGTAAGTTAAAGAAGTCCCGCCTTATTGCGCGATATACCCGCCATCGACCGGCATTGCGAGTCCGGTGACAAACGATGCGGCATCAGAGCATAGCCACACCGCTGCTTCAGCGATCTCCTCTGGTTTTCCTAACCGCCCGTTCGGTTGAGCCTTGATCATCTTCGGGATCATCTGTGGAAAGCGGTCTGCGCCTTTCATTAACATTGGCGTTTCAATCGGACCAGGGCAGACTGCGTTCACGCGAACCCCGCTTTTAGCGTACTCCAGTGCGGCGGTTTTCGTGAGCCCCACAACTCCATGTTTGCTGGCGACATACGCGCCAGTACGTTTCACGCCAATCAGTCCGGCATCAGATGCCGTGTTGACGATGGCGCCGCTGCCGTTCTTCAGCATGACGGGAATCTCGTACTTCATACACAACCACACGCCAGTGAGGTTGATACTGATGATACGATCCCAGTTCTCCTCTGTGGTGTCGACGATCGTCTGTGACTTACCAGAGATGCCAGCATTGTTGTAGGCGCAATCCAGTCGCCCATAAGTAGAGACCGCAGCATTGACCAGCGCTTCCACTTCGGCTGCGTTGGCGACGTTGGTTTTGACGAAAATTGCCTCACCACCAGTTTTCTTGATCATGCTGATGGTTTCTTCACCGCCCTCGACCGAGACGTCTGCGGCTACGACTTTTGCTCCCTCACGTGCAAAGGCCAGCGCCGCCGCTCGGCCAATACCTGAACTTGCGCCGGTCACGAGTGCGACTTTTCCTGTAAATGTTCCTGCCATAGGTTCCTCCAGTGAGTTCAATATAGATTTCCTTAATGAAATGTTCCTGTCGAGTGTCGTTCATGCTTCGACTTCACTCTTTGGGTGTAGCCTGTCCTGAGCGTAGTGTGGCAGAGTCGAAGGGCGCGCGGGAATCTGTTCGGCACATTTCTTTTGGGCCTACTACGGCTATTTACTTGCCGCTGTCTGCGCAGCTTTTTGACGAAAATGCGGCATAACTTCCTTGGCAAACATCCGTACCCCTTCACGGTCATACAGGCCAGGTTTCCGTAGATTAATGATGAAATGGGTAACTCCGGCATCGATGTAGGTTTGTACTTGTTGGCGAACTGCAGCTGGGTCGCCAACCAAGATGCTCTTTCGGGCCTCATCAACTGTGACGTTGCGTAACTTCGCGACCATTTCGAGTAAACTTTGCGCTGATGCCGCGTCAGCCTTGATATACACCGGCGTCAAATACGACCACTCAATCTCGGCGCAGTTACGTCCGATTTTTTTGCATGCCTCTTGTAAAACTTTTCCCTTCTCCGCGATCTTATCGGGTTCGAGATTGGGGATATTCCACATTTGCGCGTACTTGGCGACCAGCGGTAACACGCGCTTCTCGCCTATCCCGCCAATCATAATTGGTGGATGGGGCTTCTGGAGCGGCTTGGGCATGAAGGGGGCATCGGTGATGGTGTAGTACTGACCTTTGAATGAAGCGGTCGGGTCAGCAGCCCATAGCTTGGTGATCACTTCGAGTGATTCTCCTAATGCTTTGGTGCGATCTTTCACCGAAGGGAAAGCGACACCGTACGCCTGATGTTCGCGCTCAAACCAGCCTGCACCAATGCCAAGAACTAGCCGTCCGTTACTAAGATGGTCGACCGTAGTTGCCATCTTGGCGAGCACGGCCGGATGGCGGAACGTGTTATTGCTGACCATCGCGCCGATTTTCACTTTGGAGGTCACTGTCGCCATTGCTGCAAGCAGTGTCCACGCTTCAAGCTCCGACCCCTCTGGTGGCCCCACGCTGGCAAGAAGATGATCATTCACCCACAACGTATCGAAGCCGAGCGCTTCGGCTTCTTTCCATACCTCTTTGAGTTCTTCGACCGTTGTTTGCTGTTGGGCAACCTGGAGACCGAAGCGGATCGGGCGCTTTGTGGCCGCTGGCTTCGATACTGCACTTTGCGCGTCGACCCCTGCACCTGACGAGAGAAAACAGAATGTGAGTAGTGCGATAACCAGAGGCTTCATGTGTCCCTCCTTCGATGCCATGCCTCTACCATCTCTTGCCCAGAGGGACAAGCGTCATGAGAGCTTCCACACTAAAAGTGTCCTCACATCGTTTCACAGTTGCGCTGCCTGGGCGCGGCTTTCCTCGGAAAGCCAATCGTTTCACAGGCGCGGCTAACTTGGTGGACGACTTCCTGTGTTCCCGCCGGATCACCGTTCAGAAACGGTACCACATCAATGGCAGAAACAGTGTGTGCAGAACTCATACATTCCCCCGTAACGAGGAGAGATGGTGTCACTTTACATCCGGCTGTAATCAGCCGCTAGCCAACGGGCGGGACGGATGCGGATGAAAAGATCACCGTCGGCGACACCAGACCCGTATACACGGGTGATATACTGATCCCCGCCTTCGCGACCGTAGTAGCGCCGCGCTAATGGGCGGATGTCACGCTCGACATTGGCGGGTTCGATCGCCACTACAACACCTTCGACACTCACGTATTTGTAGGGAATTTGTTCCTCTTGTACACACAAGCTTACTCGGCTACCCACAGTCAACAGTTTCCCTTTCTGAGACGAACCGCCAGTGACAAAGCCAATCTCTTTGCCTGGTTCATAGGCATACCAAATCGGAATTGTTAATGGCGCACGACCTGCTTGGGTAATACTGATAATGCCGACGTGCACTCCGGCGAGGAAATTCTCTTTTTCTTGTTGAGTCATACCGATAGGCATATGTTCTGCTCCATGATCTCCGCCTTAGCTGTCACCGTAGAGGACCGGGACATCTTGGGGATCATTAGGCGATTGAGCGATCGGGTCATCGGGCGATTGAGTCATTGAAGATATTGAAGAAGTGTTTTTCTCAGTGGCCCGATGACTCAATTATCTTCAGGCCGCCCAAGTAAACGGAGCAAAGTGGCCGTTGGTACCGCTCGTGCTCCAGGAAAGATTATGGTCGCTGTAGCTGTAGGCACGTGACGCCGCGAGGGCGAGTTTTTGCGACACCGGATGCGCGGCGTTGGTCGCCCATATTGGCTCCTTGCCGTCACGGCCAGTGACCGCGGCGATGTCGATCTGCAAAATATTCGGAATCGTCAGTTTCCGCTCATTATCATGAATCTGAAAGCTGATCGGCGCGGCTTTCACCCCGAGAAATTTACTCACAAGGCCGGTAAAGATCGCGCCTGGCGTGCCGCCAGCCTTACCAGAGAAAATATTGCCGAGTGCTTCTTGTTGCTCTTTCGTGCCTTTTTCGTCGACATAAACCGCCGCGGTCCAGTTGCCGTTACGCATTTTTCCCGGACCCGGGAAAGAGACGACAAGGACGGCATTAAGATCATCCAACTTTGTCTGGCCATAGGTCCCACTTGCGATATGAAAGGCGAGGGCGGCATCACAACGGTCACGAGGAGTATTGCCTTGTACCAAGCAAGCACAGATCAGATCACAGTTGCACGACTCAAAGTATTCACCGGCAATGCTCCACTTCTCTGCCATGGGAGTCTCCTTTGCGTGGATCAAAACAGTCTGCCACGCTAGACAGTTTTCAACAAGGCGATCAGAGATGGAAACGTAATGCGTAATACGTAAATTAGAAGTCCTCAGCCGTCCCTACAGGACGAAGAGGACTGAGTAGCTACAATGAGAAAATGATGATTTGGCGGAGCCTCCTCCCTACTCGGATAATCCACAGCGCTCTTGTTGATTATCCGGATAAACAGCGGTAGCTTTGCGCCATGAAAATTCAGCCAATGTTTGATTTGCAGACGTTACTAGCGCGCAAGTCGTGTTTTTTCTTCGTTCCGTAGGACGAAGATTCCATTCTTGCTTGACGAAGTTGATTGCCTGATTAAGGAAAGCGTTTCAAGAAGCACAAGTAGTGAGGAGTGAGAACAGCATATGAAGTTTTCTGAAGTGGTAGCGCAAACTCTCGCCTGGCTGCAACGCGAGGGGCGAGTGTCATATCGGGCGCTCCGCTTAGAGTTTGGCCTCACGGACGATGTGCTGGACGCCCTCAAGGAAGAACTCATTGACGTCAAAGAGCTGGCGGTCGACAAAGATGGCAAGATATTAGTCTGGAAAGGCAGTCTAGCGTCTAGTGTCCAGAGTCTAGGGTCGGAAACAAAAGAGCCAGCGTCGAGCATGCAGACTCTAGACCCTAGACTGAATGACTCTAGACGTGCCGAAGGCGAACGTCGCCAACTGACGGTGACGTTCATTGACTTGGTGGGATCTACTACTCTTTCGCAACAGCTGGGCCCCGAAGACTATCATGGCCGAGTCGTAGCTTATCAGGCCGCCTGTCACCGGATCGTCGCGCGCTACGAGGGGTATATCGCGCAATATCTGGGCGATGGCGTGCTGGTCTACTTTGGCTATCCCATGGCCCATGAGGACGATGCAATCCGTGCCGTACATAGTGGCCTAGAGATCGTCATGGCAGTCAGTGAGTTAGCGTATACGCCGCCGTTACAAGTGCGCATTGGCATTCACACCGGGCCGGTAGTGGTGGGGGAGATCGGCGCAGGGGAGCACACGGAACGGCTGGCCTTAGGCGAGACACCGAATCTTGCTGCTCGTATCCAAGGGCAGGCCGAGCCCGATACTGTTGTCCTCAGTGCAACAACACAGCGCCTGGTGGCAGGCTTGTTTGAGTGTCAAGAACTAGGTCCACAAACGCTCAAAGGTATCACACTCCCAGTGTCACTGTACCGGGTGACGAAGGAGAGCGCAGCCCAGAGCCGCTTTGAGGTGGCAGTCCAGGCGGGACTCACCCCGCTGGTAGGCCGAGAAGAAGAACTGGCCTTGCTGCGCCGCCGTTGGGCGCAAGCCCAAGATGGGGACGGCCAAGTCGTCCTGCTCAGTGGCGAGCCCGGCATTGGCAAATCACGGCTCGTGCAGGAATTCAAGACCGCGGTCACGCACGCGGGAGCCCTGCGCATTGAGTTTCGCTGTTCCCCGTATCACCGCAACAGTGCCTTCTATCCGATTATCGACCACCTGCAGCGGCTCTTGCAATTTCACCGCGAGGAGACCCTGCAGGCCAAGCTCGCCAAGCTCCAGCACGCGCTCTCCCAGTATCACTTTCCGCAGGCTGATACCCTGCCTCTCTTAGCCGCACTCCTCTCGTTGCCCCATCCCGAGGGTTCGCCTTCCCTTACGCTGAGTCCGCCGCAGCAGAAACACAAGACGCAGGAGGCGTTGGTGGCCTGGCTCATGGAAGAGGCCGAGAAAGCCGTCGTGTACTGTGCCTGGGAAGACTTGCACTGGGTTGACCCCTCTACTCTTGAACTGTTGCTCCTCTTTCTCGACCAAGTGCCCACGGCGCGGCTGTTGGCCTTACTGACCTTTCGCCCGGAGTTTAGTCCGCCGTGGGGAGCTCGGTCCCACATCAGTCAGCTCACGCTGAGTCGGCTAGGGCAGAATCATGTGAAGACGATGGTGGAGCAGGTCAGTGGCGGGAAAGCCTTACCGCCGGAAGTCCTGCAACAAATTGTGACCAAGACGGATGGCGTGCCGTTGTTTGTTGAAGAGCTGACCAAGATGGTCTTGGAGTCAGGGTTGTTGCGAGAAGAGGGCGGTCGTTATGTCGGGGCGCACACCGGTACACCTATCCCACCGCTCGCGATTCCTTCTACCCTGCAAGATTCCTTGATGGCCCGACTCGATCGGCTGGCTACGACCCGCGAGATCGCCCAGCTCGGTGCCGTCCTGGGGCGTGAATTTTCCTATGAACTGATACATGCGGTCTCGCCGTTAGATGGAAGGACGTTGCAGCAGGGGCTGCGGCAGTTAGTGGACACAGAGCTAATCTATCAGCGCGGACTGCCCCCCCAGGCCACCTATCTCTTCAAGCATGCATTGGTACAGGATACGGCCTATCAATCGTTGCTCAAGAGCAAACGGCAGCAGTATCACAGTCAGATAGCTCAGGTATTGGAGGAGCGCTTTCCTGAGATCAGAGAAACCCAGCCTGAGTTGCTGGCTCATCACTACACAGAGGCAGGAGTAATCGAACAGGCAATTCCGTATTGGCAACAGGCAGGACAACGCGCCGTGCAGCGTTCAGCCAATGTAGAAGCGATCAGCCATCTCACGAAAGGATTGGAATTGCTCGCAGCTCTGCCGGATACGCCCGAGCGCACCCAACAAGAACTAGCTTTGCAGACTGCCCTCGGCCCAGTTTTGATTGCTTCCACCGGCTATACGACGTTAGAAGTAGAATACGCCTATACCCGTGCGCGAGAACTGTGCCAACAGGTAGGAGAAACTCCTCAGTTCTTCCCGGTACTGATGGGACTGTATAGGTTTTATTCTGCGCGGGCAGAACACGAGACGGCACGCGGGTTGGTAGAGCAGCTCCTGGCCCTGGCCCAGAAGGCACAAGACCTAGATCTTCTCCTAGGAGCTCACTATGCGATGGGAGGGTTGTATTGGCTTGGCGAATTTGTCCCTGCCTTAGCACATCAGCAGCAAGCCATTGCCCTCTACCGCCCCCAGCAACACCGTCCCTTGGTTTCTGCCTATGGAGTTGACTTTGGGATAGTTTTTTCCGCTGTGGCCTTTACCTTGTGGTATCTTGGCTATGCGGAGCAGGCTCTGAAGAGCAGCGACAAAGCTATTACCTTGGCCCGAGAGTTGTCACACCCCCATAGTCTCGCTTTGGCCCTGCATTATACGGCTTGGCTCCATCAATACCGCCGTGAGGAGCAGGCAGCCCAAAAGCGAGCAGAGGAAGTCATTACGCTTGCTAGCGAGCGGGGGTTTCCGTTTTTGGGAGCGTGGGGAACTATGTATCGAGGCTGGGCGTTGGCTCAGCAGGGACAGGAAAAAGAGGGAATTGCTCAGATACGCCAGGGTTTAGCCGCTTCGCGGGCTACAGGGGCGGGGGTGGGATGGCCATATTGGCTTGCCCTGCTCGCCGAGCTGCACGGAAAAGTAGGGCAGGTCGAAGAGGGGCTGTCTCTGCTAGACGAGGCAATGACTGTGGTGGACACAACTAGAGAGCGTTTTTACGAGGCCGAGCTGTATCGGCTGAAAGGCGAGCTGACGCTGCAACAGTCCGGGGCCAGTCTCGGACAAGTCCCAGACAAGTCTCAAACAAGTCGAGACAAGTCCGAAGTCTCCAACCCCCAACTCCTGACACCCAGCATCCAGGAGGCCGAAGCGTGTTTTCTGAAGGCCATCGGGGTCGCCCGCAAGCAACAAGCGAAGTCGTTAGAGTTAAGAGCGGCAACGAGCCTCGCTCGCCTGTGGCAGCAACAGGGCAAGAAGGCCGAAGCTCACCGAATGTTATCAGAGATTTACAACTGGTTCACCGAAGGCTTTGACACCAAAGACCTGCAGGAGGCGAAAGCACTGATGGACGAATTGGCCTCTTGCTAGCAAACAAGAAATGTTATCTCAGCGTAAAAGGGTTAATGTTATGTCAACCGGGAAATTAACGGCTCGCGTTGCCGCCTTAGAAAGTGAAGTGGCTCGTCTACGAAAAGATCTTGAACATGAGCGCGACAGAGAAAAACTATGATGGGAGCTCGTTACCGGAACCTTCGCCCAGGACCGCCCGTACAAAGAGGCGATGAGGCTAGGGCGACAACAAAGACGCTCCCAAAAGTTATTACCAGCAAGCCAGCGTAGAGAGAGCCACGCTCGTGCTCGACACCGATCATCTTAGCGTCCTGAGGTATCGACAACTATCATTGCTTAGCATCCGTCCGCATAGCTTTAAGGTTGCCGTCCCATCGCAATTTGCCACGCCATGCTTTGATCTTCTCTTGCTCTTTGTTTTTGACTGTATCATTCTGCCACTTGGCAACTGTCTTGTGAGACACAGCTTTGCCCGTGAGTTGGTACCGTTTCCAGCGGGCCAGGTCTTCCTGTTGTTCCTGCTCGTAGCGTTCCTAGCGGTCGAGATATTCGACGATAGCCATGCGCATCAGCCAATGAGGAGATCGATCGCGTTGTTCCCCTAGGCGTTTCAGGCGAGCTCGGATTTGCTCATTAAGCTTAGTTCCTTGTGTCTCAGTCATGACATTTTTCCTTTTTCTTGCGTCATAGTATTACTTGTTGCGACTTCAGACACCTCAAGTAAAGATAGGTGCGGAGTGCAGGAAGGTGGCATGCGTCCATTACTTACGCGGTTACATCTTCCCGATAATGAGCAACAGGAATACGGACATGCTCAGTGAGTCGGTCGCTGTGAGCGGCAATCTCTCGCATCTTCTTGTAGACGTGAGCATGGTGATACCGCTCCCCGCATTTACTACATACCCAAGCGGGAACATCCTCGATAACAACGAGAGACTCTCCCTGCCTGAAATACTCACGCCCTCGAGTCGCTTCCAGGCGCCCTTCACAGCACCGGACGCATACTTCACCGCTCAAGTCCGCTGTCTTCTTAGGTTTCATATACCGTCACTATAACAACAAGCTGGCGAGTCTGAAATGGCTGAGCCACTGCAGTTAGACCCCGCCCATCCAGAGCTATCCCTTCAATGACATACTTAGGTCGTCCAATAGCATCTCTTTCTCGCCGAACGATCTCGCCATTGAGAATAGCGGCTTCAAGGTCTTGATCGGTAAAGCCGTCATTGTCTAACTCGTTCTCCACATGAATAGAGAGGACGTAGCCGCCTTGCCTTACAAATGTCTGGATCTGCTGCAAGGTGCGAAGATACATAGAAGTCGAAACACCGAAAATTTTCGTTTCATCCCTGCATGATCGCACCGGCAGTTAGCAGCCGCTGAATCTGCTCTGTTTCGTATCCGGCAATCTCTTGTAACACTTCCGTCGTGTGTTGCCCGAGCATCGGCGCGACCCGTTGTAACGTTGCCGGAGTGCAAGAAAACTTCGGCAGTATACCAGTCTGTCGCACTTCGCCCCATTGCGGATGGGTATGCGTGGCAATGAGGTCGTTGGCGGCGACATGCGGATCACTAAAGAGCGGAGGTAGGGGCAAGATTGGTGCGCATGGTACTTCGGCACGATCGAGTAGTGACAACCATTCTTCGGTCGACTTGGTCGCGAACGCTCCCGCTAAAGACTGTGCGAGCGAACCTTCTACCAGCTCTTGGCATGCATCAGTAAAGCTGTATCCACGATCGCGGATCGACGCGCCAAGAATGTCAACCAGCGCTTGCCAATGTGTTGGTTCGAGCACAGCGAGGAACAACGAGTTATCTTTAGTAGGATAAATGCGATACACCGCGCTTGATCCCCACAAATCCGGCGCGCCGTTTTCTAGATCTGGGCGCCCATCATAGAAAATAAAATCTCCTGACTGTACGGCCATAGAAGCATTCAGCAGTGCGGTCTCGACGTGCTGTCCTTTGCCAGTACGCTGACGCGCATACAGCGCCGCCGTGACTCCGTAGGCTGTGAGCAATGCCGCGGCGTAATCGCACACACCACAGGTGAGATAAAACGGCGGGTGACCATGCCCACCTTGCGCTTGCATCAAACCGGAACGAGATTGCAAGAGTGGATCGAAACCAGGTTGGTCGTGATCTGGCCCACTCGACCCAAAGGCCGTGACTGTGGCATACACCAGTCGCGGGTTGATCTTCGCTAACGTGGCATAATCGATGCCATAGCGTTTAGTCGCTCCGGGTCGCAGGTTTTCGACAACAACATCGGCTTTGCGCACCAAATCATACACCACCTCGCGCCCTTCGGCGCTATTGAAATTCACTGACAGTGCACGCTTGCCCTGGTTCCAGCCGAGAAAGCCAAAACCAAACGAGCGAAACGCGTCACCTTGGAACGTTTCAACCTTGATGACATTGGCACCAAGCTGCGCCAGTATCATCGGTCCGAACGTACCGGCGATGTAACTGGCAAAGTCCAGAACGACGATACCGTCGAGAGGGGGGCGGGAGTCAGGGGTCAGGGGTCGGCTACTGACGACTGAATGCTGACTATTGCCCCCTTTTTCTCCCGAATTCTTCATTCTTAATTCTTCATTCTTAACTAGATCGGTATCCTGACCGAGCTGAGGTGCTGGCCCTTTGATCTCACCCGGAGTGTCTGAGAATCGGATCGGCACTCCCATTTGCACGGTCTGACCAAGTTCTGGATCATCAATTTCTACTCGCATGCCGTTATGCTTGGTTTGACGCCAATCCATGAACTCGTGACGACTGGTGACCGGTGCACTGGGGACATCGTTTTCGCGCAGGATCTGCAACCATGCTTCGCGTGATTTGGTGGCGATCACAGCGGCAATGTTGTCCGCGAGTTCGTCACGGTCTTCGGGCTGGATGCCCCACGGCGCCCGTTCGTAACGCGGATCAGCAACCCACTCTGGATGTTCAAGCGCCAAACAGAATTTGTTAAAAAAGGTCGGATTGCCACAGGCGACAAACAACCAATCATCTTGGGCTTTGAATAAACGATAGCATGGAATCGGACCGAGCGGGTTCATGCGCCCACTAAACAGTCGCAACATATCAGGATGAAAAAGAATCGTTCCGGTCTGCATGGCAAATGCACCGGCAAGCCACGAGACTTCAATCTTTTGACCTTTGCCGCTTTGCATGCGTTCAAAGAGCGCTGCGGTGATGGAACTACAGGCAACAAAGGCTGCGCCGTAACTGGCGATCGGGATCACAAGCTGTACGCCGCCGTCACGATGCGACCACTGGCTGCCGAGCAGTCCACTCACGGCGGCCACTAGCGAATCGTCAGGATAGCGTTGCGCATGTGGCCCCTTGCTGCCGAAAGCTGGGAGATGACAGTAGATGAGCCCCAGGTTGTTTTGTGTGAGTTGTTCGTACGAGAGGCCAAGAGCACTTTCCTCGCCGGGTTGGGTATCGAGCAGGACCACGTCAGCACTACTCACAAGAGGTTTGACGAATTCACATCCGGCTACGGTAGTGAGGTCAGCGACGACGCTCTTCTTGCTGCGATTCCAAATATGGAACCCTGGCGTGCCTCGTGTGTGATCGCCAGTTGGTGATTCGATCTTGATGACCTCAGCTCCTTGTTCAGCCAGGAGCATGCCTGTGTACGGTCCTGCAACGCCTTGCGCAATTTCAATAATCCTTATGCCGTCGAGTGCACTTGCCATTTTGCTCTCCTCAGTGGGTGGACGATTCCATCTTCCGTGCTATGAGACCGGTACTATGCTTTCTCCATGAGAAAAACTCAACCAAGCGTTAGACGAAGAATCTCTCCTCTCCACGTACACTTGCGGAGAGATTCTTCACTTCGCTCTGCTTCGTTCAGAATGACATACCCCTAGCGTTATTCTTTAAACTGAACCACTACCACGATTGCTATAGATTCTGGCCATTTTTTCCGCCTCTTTCACACAGGCACTTCACCTTATATTAAGGGCGCATGGCAGTGACCTTCTCTCACTCTTTGCGCTCCCTTAACGCGGATAGCTTCCGCCGCTCGGTCATAGGGTTGCTACTTGCTGTGGCTGTGCTCGGCGCTTGGGTAGGATGGGCTTTATTTGCACGGGTGACACTGTACGAGGTCACCGACACTGCACGCTTGGAAGTAGGTCAAGAGGCGCATCCTCACGCTTCTGGAAAACCTGCGCTACGGTTTGCTCTTCGATGCTGCCCTGCCGCTTGGTCGGGTGATTGAGGCCGCGGCATTGCGCGACGTACTGGAAAAGCTCCCAGATGGATTACAGACATCGCTTGGTGAGGGTGGAGCCTTGGTTTCTGGGGGTGAAGGGCAACGTGTACGGCTCGGGCGGGCGCTGTTACGCTCAGACGCACGACTTGTGATTCTTGACGAACCATTCCGTGAGCTCGACCGCGAGAAACGGCGAGAGCTGCTGGCGCGGGCGCGCCAGTGGTGGCGCGCGGCGACGCTGCTGTGCATCACCCATGACGTCGGTGAAACCCTCGCTTTTAATCGAGTACTGGTGATCGAGGACGGTCGGATCGTCGAGGATGGTGTCCCAGGCAAACTCGCCGAGAAATCAGATTCGCGTTATCGCACGATGATGGAAGCAGAAGAGGCCGTGCGGCAGGGGTTGTGGTCCGACGTCGTCTGGCGTCGTCAGTGGCTCGAAGGCGGGCGACTGAAGGAGGAGTAGCTGCATTCTCCTTTTTCTAATGGAATTTGATGAACAACTGAGGAATTGGTCCTTCATAAAAAGTAAACTGGCATGACAAACAATCTTGACACCCTCACCTGGCCAGCGGCTCGGCTCGGCGAAGCTATAGACCTGTTGGCGCGCAAAAGTGGCTTTGCGCCAAGACCGACCGAAGCCTTGTCTTCACCTACTCCCGAGAGTTTGACACAAAACGACGGTGAGGTGCTTGGTCGCTGGATCGAAACGATAGCCAGCCACCTGGGGCTTGAGGCTGAACCGCTGGAAGCTCCCTATGCCGAGATCGAAAAACTTGTGCGTAACGTTGGCCCGGCTTTCCTGCAGCTGCCCAGAGAGGGAGAGCCACGCTTCCTGGTTCTTCTCGATAACCACTGGAGAGTGTCAGTCCTGGGACCTGATCTCTTGATGCATCAGCTGCGTGCAGAAGCGATCTGCACAGCGCTGGGTCACAGACTCGAAGCGTCGATTGCCACGGAAATGGATCAATTGCTCGATGAGGCTCGTATCCCCGAACAGCGACGACTGCGGGCACGGAAAATCATCGTGCGCGAACTCTTAGGTGCAGAGTGCATCAGCGGCTGCTGGCTTGTCCGCTTGCCACCTGGTGCCAGCTTCTGGCAACAGCTCCGCCAGGCGCGACTGTGGCGCTATCTTGCGACTCTCGTCAGTGCCCATACCGCTCAGTATTTCTTGTGGCTTCTCGCCTGGTGGACCATAGGCCAGGGGGTTCTCCAAGGCCGGCTTGACAAGGGCTGGCTGGTGGCCTGGGCACTGCTGCTGACGTTGATTCCCTGCTCAAACGCCTCTCTTGGATGCCTGGCAACGCCAAGGCATTCCGCGCTTTTTGCAACTCGACACCGATGCCGTCTTCTGGGAAGGCTACAAAGTTGCCCGCGTGAGGGGACAGTTTGCTCGGCTGTGTCTGTC
>Ga0081539_10000277_pt1 | contig 117060 bp, 98 predicted proteins | sample TabmetS4T2R2_FD_71023 | JGI IMG/M metagenome (GOLD analysis project Ga0081539, IMG submission 71023) | Tabebuia heterophylla rhizosphere microbial communities from the University of Puerto Rico - S4T2R2 | ecosystem: Host-associated > Plants > Roots > Rhizosphere ... | reverse complement strand
TGGGGCGCGGCACGCCCCAACACTACATATGGTGGCATGCTGAAACAACCGGATAAGCAGAAGGTGGCTAGGCGGGAGGTAGCTGGGGTAGCGCATCCAAAGCGCTTTGGCCACTTCTTCCCTAAGTGCCCATCTACCCAGCTACCTAGCGACCCAAGAGGCCCGGTTTCCTGACTCATGATTGACTGCATCGCCGGCTACCACCTGAATCCGTTTACGTGTGGTATCGCCAAGTTCAACACCATTCTCGCCAAGCATCTGAGCGTCCCGGTGGTGGGGATTCGCGCGGTCGAGCTCGGCGAGTATCGGCAACCGCTGCTGTCAATCAAACTCAACGAGTTCACCGGAAGCGATGCCGCGGACCTCGACGCGTGGAGCGCTGCGCATACCGGCCGGTTCGAGCTGTTCCTTCATGCGTTCGACGGCACTCCTGTCGAGCAACGCCTCGTCAGTTCGGCTGCCCGCGTCTACTGCGGCAACACACAGCTGTACCGGGAGCTTCGCCCGGCGCGGCCTGACATCCAGGAACTGTTCTGTCCGGGCACGCTCCTGAACCCGCTGCGGTTTCAACGCACGGAGCTGTCGGTGTTCACGTTCGGGATGGCGCACAAGATTCGCGTCCCTTTGTATCGCCGGCTGCGCGATCTGCTCGATGCGAGCGGCAAGAGCTACTCGGTCTATGTGTCGACCGCGCTCCACGAGAACACCAGCTTCGACGGTTCCTTCGTCGTACGCTTCGAGGAGCTGCAGTCGATCTTCGGCGGGCAGGTCTACTTCATGGGCTACCTGTCGGACACCGCGGTGTTCAACCATCTCGTGGACTGCACGTTCGTCGCCGCCTTCTTCGAACAGGGACTGCGCGCGAACAACACGACGGTGAATGCGGCGATGGAGTGCGGCTGCGCCGTGATCACCAACCTGGACGAGCACTCGCCCGCGGGTCTGGTGCACATGAAGAACGTCGTCGACATCAACATCTGCGACCGGCTGCCCGACGTCGATCAGACGCAGCGCATCGGTCGTTCGGCTCGCGAGATCGCGCACAATCAATACGGATGGGAACAGCTCGTCGCGCAGTTGCGCCCGGTAGTGCAGTTGTAGGAATGAGACAACTCCCAACCCTCTGACGCTGGACCAACGCCCAACTCCCAAGCGTAGTGAGCAACCTTGGGAATTGGCGCTGCGAAGTGAGTTGGGAATTGGGAGTTTACAGGGGAGATCAGCAGTGGCACGCACGTTCAGGATTGGCACGCACGAGATCGGCGACCACATGCCCTGTTATGTGATCGCGGAGATCGGACACAACCATCAGGGGAGCGTCCAGAAGGCGCGCGAGCTCTTTCGCGCGGCGCACGAGGCTGGCGCGCATGCCGTCAAGCTGCAGAAGCGCGACAACCGTACGCTCTACACGCGTGCCGCGTACGACAAGCCGTACGACAATGAGAACAGCTTCGGCGCCACCTACGGGGAGCATCGCGAGTTCCTCGAGTTCGGGTTGCGCGAGTATCAGGAGCTGCAGGCGTACGCCACGGAGCTCGGGCTCGACTTCTTTTCGACCGCGTTCGACATCCGCAGTGCCGATTTCCTCGAAGCGCTGAACGTGCCCGCTTTCAAGATAGCGTCCGGCGATCTCAAGAGTACGCCGCTGCTGAAGCACGTCGCGCGATTCGGCCGGCCGATGGTGATCTCCACCGGCGGCGCGACCCTCGAGGACGTGCAGCGGGCCTACGACACGATCATGCCGATCAACACGCAGCTGGCGATCCTGCAGTGCACGGCCGGCTATCCGGCGGCGTTCGAAGAGCTCGATCTGGGCGTGATCAGCACGTATCGCGAGCGGTTCCCCGAAGCGGTGATTGGTTTCTCCAGCCACGACAACGGCATTGCCATGCCGGTTGCCGCCTACATGCTCGGCTCGCGCATCGTCGAAAAGCACTTCACGCTGAACCGCGCGTCGAAGGGCACCGACCACGCGTTCTCGCTGGAACCGGTCGGCCTGAAGAAGCTGGTGCGCGACCTCGATCGCACCTTCAAGGCGATGGGCAACGGCCAGAAGAAGGTGTACGAGAGCGAGCGCGCGCCGATCCTCAAGATGGGCAAGAGCCTCGTCGTGGCGCGCGATCTTCCAAGCGGGCACGTGCTGAAGGCCGAGGACATCGTGATGAAGTCGCCGGCCGGCGGCATTCCGCCGTACGAGCTCGACAACGTGATCGGCCGCATCGCGCTAAAGCCGCTTCACGAAGACGATTTCCTCTCGTTCGAAGTGCTGAGCGCTCCGAACCCGGAGCTCGCGCGGTCATAGGAGGCGCGTATTCCCGCTGATAACTCCCAACTTCCTTCGCCGAATCCAACTCCCAACTCCCGATTCTTCGTTCGCTGTTTGGGAGTTGGTCAAGCGTCAGACGTTGGAAGTCGGGAGTTGGTTGAATGACGCGATTCACTCTCGAGGGCACGACCGCGGTCGTGACCGGCGCCTGCGGCAAGCTGGGTCCGATCTGGGTCGACGCGCTGCTCGACGCGGGCGCGCGCGTAGCCGCCCTCGAATTGCCCGGAGCACCCGCGTCGGCGGCGTTTCAGGATCTGCAGCGTCGCGCCGGTGACGCCGTCCGCCGGATCGATTGTGACATCACCAACCGCACCATGATCGAAGCCGCGCTCGCCGACGTGGTCGCGCAGGTGGGTGAGCCGCACGTCCTCGTCAACAACGCCGGCGTCGACCAGCCGCCCGACAGTCCGGGCGGACGCCATCATCTTCAGGACATTCCGCTCACCGACTTCCGCCGCATGGTGGAGGTGAACCTGCTCGGGACCTTTCAGGTCACGCAGGTGTTCGGCGCTCGCATGGCCGCGAACGGCGGCGGATCGATCATCAACATCGGTTCGCTGTATGCGTCGGTCTCTCCCGATCCCCACTTCTACGATCACCTCGCCGGCAACGCGCCCTTCGTCAAGTCTCCGGCGTACGGCGCGTCGAAGGCCGGTGTCGTCAGCCTCTCGAAGTTCTTTGCGACGCATTGGGCGGCAGCGGGCGTGCGGGTGAACACGCTGTCGCCCGGCGGCGTGCTCGCGGGACAGGACGATCAATTCAAGGCGAAGTACGGCGCCAGGGTCCCGCTGCGTCGGATGGCGGAGCCCGAGGATCTGAAAGGGCCGCTCGTCTTCCTCGCCTCGCCGGCGTCTTCGTATGTCACGGGTCACGAGCTCCGCGTCGACGGCGGCTTCACGGCCTGGTAAAAGTCGGCCGCAGCCCGTCTTCAGCGTAACGGCGCGGACGCTGGCGGTGCTCCTTGGCGTCGCCACGTTCGCGTATCGGTACCTCTCGTTCACCGGCTTCATCAACGATCACTTCGTGCACCTGGCGGCGGCGCAGCAGATCGTGCTCGGCGCGCTTCCGGTCCGCGACTTCATCGAGCGCGGGCTTCCGCTCACGGAGTTCGTGTCGGCGGCCGGCCAGCTGGTGCTGGGAGAAGGGCTCCTCAGCGAAGCGATCATCATCGCTGCCGGGTTCGCGGTCGCCGCTGCGTGCACGATGCTCGCCGTGTACGCCATCTCGCGGTCGCTGTTCCTCGCCGGCGCGCTCACCGCGGCATCCGTCCTGATTTATCCGGTGAGCTACGGCTATCCAAAGCTACTGCCGTACGCGGCGGCGATCGCGGCTGCTGCTGCTTACGCGTCGCGACCACGCGCGTGGGTTGCGGCGTTGCTCGGGGCGGTCGCGGGCATCGGGTTTCTTTTTCGCCACGATCACGGTCTGCTGATTCTCGGCGTCGTCCCCATCTTCATGCTGGCGACACACGGGATCGCGCTCGCCGCCGTTCGCCGCACCGCGCTGGCGACGGTTGTCGCCCTGATCGTCGCCAGTCCGTTCCTGATCTGGGTCCAGACCTACGACGGCCTCGCTGGCTATTTCACCGAGGGGATCCGTTTCTCCGCGCGCGAAGCGGAGCGCTCCACGTGGACCAAGCTGCCGCCGTTCTCACTCGACCGAACCAAGCCGCTCTGGCGTCGTCTCGCCCATGGCCCGATCGTTCACATCCACTGGCAGCCGACGCTGTCCGACGACGGTATCCGCGACGCCGAACGCCGTCACGACCTGACACGACTCGATTCAATCGGGCCGGGCACGTGGCGGTACGAGCTCCACAGCTGGTCGCGAGGCGCGCTCGAATCAGTGGCGCGCGATCCACAGGTCGAGGACACCTATGGCATCGATCCGTCGACCTTCGAATTGACGGCCGACAATGCGCCCGGACTCATCGACGCGGTGCTCGTGAACGCGTACGCGCCCGACGAAGGCCTGCGACTTCGTCCGAACAGCGTTGCGGTCCTCTTCTACCTGTCGTGGGTGCTGCCGGTCGTCTCGCTGGTGGTGCTCGCCCTGCGCTGGCGAACCCTGCCAGATACCGTCCGTGCACCGATCGCCATGACGGTCGTGCTGCATCTGGCGATGAACACGACGCTGCTGCGCGACCCGTTCGACATGCGCGTACGCGATCTGATCATCCCGATCGGCACGCTCGTCGGCTTTCTTCTCGGCCTGGCCTGGCATGCGCGCAGCAGCCTCGCTGTTCGTGTCACGGGCCGAGTCGGTGTCTGTGTGATTTCGGTCGCGTTCATCGTGATCTGCGGCGCGATTGGTGATGTGTCCCGTCGAATGGAGGTAATCCACCCCGATTACACAGGCGATGGTCTTCTGCGCCGGGTTGCCGAACTGAATCGCAACTACGGACCGCCCTACGAGCGAACCGGCAGGGAGATCGAGTCGTCACACTACGCGCCGCTGGTGCACTACGTGACCCGCTGCACCCCGCCGGAGGCACGCATCCTGTCGCTCACCTTTGCGCCGGAGGTCTTGTTCTACACGCGGCGCGGTTTTGCCGGCGGCCAGGTGGCGTTGACCCAGGGCTACTACACGACGGACCGGGACGCTGCGCTGCTGCTCGAGCGGATGGGTCGCGAAGACGTTCCGCTCGTGCTGATGGACAGCGAGTCGGAACATGACATCGAGTCCGGCTATCCCACGATCATGTCGGTCGTGCACAGCAGGTATCGGGAGGTCCTACGCACCAACGTTGGACCGGGCAAGGACTTCATCCTGCTCGCACGAACGGATCGCCGCGCTCTCCGCACCGACGACGGCCGCCCATGCTTCACGCCGGCCGCACGCTGACTGCAAGTATCCTTCGCCGCGCTTCGCGCGGCCAATCGCATCTCGCCATCGCATGCGCGGCGCTGGCGCTGTTCGCCGCCACGCATCTCACAACCGGCCGCATCCAGGTTGACGATGGGAAGGGGTGGGACGGAGCGGAGTACGCGGCAATGCTGACGGAGGGATTGGGTCAGGGCACGCGCGTCACGGAGTTGCGGCCCGTCGTTGTCCTGCTCAATCGGCCGGCGTACTGGATCACGGGCGATCCGGTGCGAGCGTTCGATCTGATGAACTTCATCTACGCGTTCGCGCTCGCGCTGGGCCTGATCGCGCTGATGGATCGGTATGGCGCATCGATGTGGATGAAGGTCTACGCGATTGCGACGCTGTTCGTCACCATCGCGATGAGCCGGATGCCGGCGTACTACCCCATCCTGATCGACCTGGGCGCCTACACGATCGTGACGCTCGCGTTGCTCGCCGTCCTGGCGTGTCGTCGCGTCGCCGCGATGATCGCATGTGTGGTTGCCGCACTCAGTCGCGAGTATGCGATCGCGGTCGCGGCGTTCGGCATCGTCCGCGGCCTGCGGCAACGCACGCCGCTATGGACGATTGTCGGGACGTACGCTCCTGCATTCGTTGCCTGGGCCGGCATCCGCTTGATCGTGCAGTACGTGTGGGCAGGCAAAGGACAGCTGCGGCAAGCGGACTGGTTGAAGAACAACACACACTTGTGGAACGACCCGTTCTTCGCGGCCTTGTTCGTCTATTTCCTGCTGACGGTCTGCGGCGGTCTTGGAATTCTGCTGGCCGGCGATGCGCGACGGGCGGGGCGCTTTCTGCGGAGCGAACCAGAGTGGCTGGCGTTTCTGGTGCCGATCTCACTGGCTGGTGCTTTCGGCGGACCCGAGATGTGGCGCTATCTGGCGTGCCTCGCTCCCGCCCTTGTCGTGATGCTGGCCGTCGTCTCGCGCGAGTGGCCGCGCCTGCAGCGCGCCGTGTTCCTGATCGCCGGCGCGGTGCTGACGATGTTCACGCAGCGACCGTTCGCCACGGTCACGCTCTCGAACTATTTCGCCGACTGGTTTCCGTACTACGTCGCGCAGCACGATGTGCCGGCCGTCGCGCAGGTGCCGCTGATGCCGCAGTGGGGATGGCGCCTGTTGGCAGTTGCGCTGGCTCCTTGGGCGCTCGGGGTCGCGAGTCGGGCAATGAAACCGAGTTTGATCCCCGACTGAAAGCCCGAAACTAGACCCGGGTTCCTGTCTCAATAGCCGGGCCCGACCTGCTGTAACGTACAATTTACTGTTTCCATGATTACGACTGAGCTGTCCTCACGAGGCGTCAGTGCCTTGTCGGTCCCTGCTGTCATTCCGAACCAGATTGGTGGGCACGACACCCCCGCCGCCAGCGGCCAGGCCTTCACCAAGATCAACCCGGCAACGGGCGAGCCCATCTGTCAGGTGACGCGGTCCTTTGCCGCTGATGTCGAGCGAGCCGTGGCGCTCGCTCGGGCCAGCCAGCCGGCGTGGGCGGCGACGACCGTGGTGAAGCGCGGCGAGATCCTACGGCAGATCGCGCTGCTCATGCGCGAGCGCAAACAGGAAATCGCCGAGCTCGTGGCGCTCGAAACCGGCAAATCGCGCAAGGATGCGATGGGCGAGACCGACGCCGCGATCGAGATGGGGTTCTTCGTCGCCGGCGAAGGCCGACGCTTTTACGGTCAGACGACGACGAGCGCGGTTCCCAACAAGTCAGCCATGGTGATGCGTCAGCCGCTTGGTGTGGCCGGACTGATCATCGCGGCGAACACGCCAATCGCGAACGTCGCATGGAAAGCGTTTCCGGCTCTGCTCTGCGGGAACGCCGCCATCATGAAAGCCGCTGAGGACACGCCGCTGTCGGCTTGGGCTTTCGGTGTGCTGGCCCGTGAAGCGGGCGTGCCGGACGGTGTCTACAGCACGCTGCATGGATTCGGCGAGGAGGCGGGTGCGCCGCTGGTCGAACATCCCGACGTCGACATCATCAGCTTCACCGGGTCATGCGAGGTGGGGCGTTGGATCGCGGAAAGAACGGGACGCCGTCTCGCCAAGACCTGCCTCGAACTCGGTGGCAAGAACCCGCTCATCGTCTGTGACGATGCGGATCTGAAGAACGCGGTGACGTGGACGATCGGTTCCGCGTTCAGCAATGCAGGGCAGCGATGCGCGGCTGGCAGCCGGATCATCGTCTTCGATGCGGTCTACGAGCAGTTCAAGGCGATGCTGCTGGAGGCGACGAGTCGCCTGAAAGTCGGCACCGCCGACACCGACGACTTCGGTCCGGTCATCAACGAGCAGCAGATGACGAACATGCTCGCGTCGGTGGAACGCGCGCAGGCGGCGGGGGCCACCGTGCTCACTGGCGGCCGTCGGATGACGGGCCCCTCATACGGAAACGGCTACTTCGTGGCGCCGACGATTGTCGAACACGTCGGATCGAATGACGAGATCTCGCGCAGCGAGCTGTTCGGGCCGATCACGATTCTTTATCGCGTGCGCGATTTCGAGGAAGCGGTTGCGCTGGCCAATGACACGCCGTTCGGCCTCACGGCGTCGATTCACACGCGCAACATCAATCGGGCGATGACCTTTCTCGGACGCATCCAGGCCGGCGTCGCCGTCGTCAATGGCGGGACGTACGGGAGCGAGCCGCACATGCCGTTTGGCGGCTTGAAGCAGTCGGGCAACGGCTGGCGGGAAGCGGGCACGCAGGCGCTCGACGTCTACACCGACCTGAAGACCATCTACATCAATCACGACCCCAGCGCGGTCTGACGCTGTGCGCACTGCGGTTTCCGGTTCCATGTTCCACGTTCCCAGTTCCGGTGGTTCATCGTTCGTGGTTCGATCGTTCGTGGTTCAGTCGTTCCTTGTTCGCGGTTCGGTGCGGGCATGAGCACACATCTCGAACGCGAAGCGCGAGCGCGTCCGGAACAGCGAACCGCAGAACTCGGAACCGAGGAACCACGAACCACGGAACCAGGAACCGAGGAACGGGGAACCCGGAACCCGGAACCGGGAACGTCACGCGCGTCATCATGCGTTGCGCTCATTCCTGCGCGTCACGGTTCGAAGCGAGTGCCCGGAAAGAACGTTCGCGTTCTCAACGGGCATCCGATGCTGGCGTACACGATCGTTCCGGCGATCGAGAGCGGCGTCTTCGCGTCCGTGATCGTGTCCACCGACTCGGAGGAGATTGCGGACGTGGCGCGGCATTACGGTGCCGAGGTTCCGTTTCTGCGACCGGCGGAGTTCGCTGGTGACAAGTCGCCCGACATCGAATGGCTCGAATACACGCTCATCGAGCTGCGACGTCAGGGAAGGACGTGGGACGCGTTCAGTCTGCTGCGGCCGACCAGTCCGTTTCGGACCGTCGACACAATCCGCCGCGCGTGGGAGACCTTCACCGCGCAGGACGGTGTCGACTCGCTGCGCGCGGTCGAGAAGTGCGCACAGCACCCCGGCAAGATGTGGGTGGTCCGCGGCGAGCGGATGTTTCCGCTGCTCCCGTTCGGGGATCCGCCGTGGCACAGCACGCCGTATCAGGCGCTGCCTTTGGTCTACGTGCAGAATGCGTCGCTCGAGATCGCATGGACGCGCGTCGTGTTCGACCGGCGCACGATCGCCGGCGACGTGCTCGTGCCATTCCTGACCGAGGGCTACGAAGGATTCGACATCAATGATCCGTACGACTGGATGGTGGCTGAGCGGCTTTTGGATGACGGCGCTGTGGAGTTGCCGCCGGTGAGCCGGCCGCCGCACGAAAAACGTGTCAACTCCCAACTCCCAACTCCCAACTCCCAAGCCCCGATTGGTGCGTAGGGTGGAGTAGCGTTCGTTTTGGGGAGTTGGTCGACGACCAGCCGTTGGGCGTTGGGAGTTGGTCAAGCGTCAGTGGTTGGGAGTTGACAGGAAATTGAGCTGTTGAATGGGCGACTTACAGACAGACCAGGGAGAAAGCCTCGAACTTCGCTACGTGCCGGTCAGCGAATTCCGGCGGCTGCTGGACGCCGATCTGCCGGCCGTCGCGCGCGCCGAGGCGTTTGCGGCGCTTGCGCGCATCAACGTGTTGTACATGATCGCCGGCGCATGGTCCGGTCACATCGGGACCAGTTTCAGCGCGCTCGAGATCATGAGCTGGCTGTTCCTGAACGAGATCCGCGACCTCGACAAAGGACCGGACGGCTGCGACATCTTCTTTTCCTCGAAAGGCCACGACGCTCCGGCGCTCTACAACGTCTTGATCGGGCTGGGCCTGCTGCCCGCCGAAAAGCTGCACGAGCTCCGACGGCTGCATGGTCTGCCTGGTCATCCGCACGTGGAAACGCCCTACGTGCAGGCGAACACGGGCTCGCTCGGGATGGGCATCTCGAAGGCGAAGGGGATGGCCATCGCGAATCGCCTGACCGCCCGGCCGCGACGGATCTTCGTGCTGACCGGTGATGGCGAGCTGCAGGAAGGACAGTTCTGGGAGTCGCTGGCGTCCGGGGCGGCGCGTGGACTCCGCGAGATCGTCGCGATCATCGATCACAACAAGATTCAATCGGACACATGGGTCGACCGCGTCAGCGGTCTCGGCGATCTCGAAGCCAAGCTGACGGCGTTCGGCTGGCATGTGTCGCGGTGCGACGGTCACGATGTCGCCGCGCTGGAGCGAACGCTTCGATCGCTCGACGCCATCACCGATCGACCCAAGGTGATCATCGCCGACACGGTGAAGGGTCACGGCGTCAGCTTCATGGAAGGACCGGCCACGAAGGACGGCGAGCTCTATCTCTATCACTCGGGTGCCCCCGGCGAGCAGCAGTACACGGCCGGTCTTGACGAGCTGCTGACGATCGCCCGCGATCGATTCGCGCGCCTCGGGCTTGGCGAATTGCAGACCGAGACGCGTCTGCGAAACCCGCGTCGCGAGGTCCGTCACACGGACAATCTGATCGCGGGTTACGAGAGTGCCCTTCTCGCGCAGGCCGAACGCCACCGCGAGCTGATCGCGCTCGACGCCGACCTGATCAAGGACTGCGGGCTGATCACGTTCGCGAAGACCTTTCCAGACCGCTTCGTCGAATGCGGCATCGCCGAGCAGGACATGGTGTCGATGGCGGCCGGCATGGCACGGCGTGGTGCCCTTCCGGTCGTGCACTCGTTCGCCTGCTTCCTGTCGGCGCGACCCAACGAGCAGATCTACAACCAGTGCAGCGAGTCGACCAAGGTGATCTACGTCGCGTCGCTCGCGGGTCTGTTGCCCGGTGGACCCGGCCATTCACATCAGTCGGTGCGCGACATCTCGGCGCTCGGCGCGGTGCCGAAGCTTGCCATCGCGGAGCCATCCTGCGAAGCGGAAGTGCAGGCGCTGTTCGACTATCTCGTCAACGAGCACGCGCACAGCGCATACCTGCGGCTCGTCTCGGTGAAGTGGCCGCTGCCGTTCGAATACCCGGTCGACCATCGGGTCGAGGAGGGCAAGGGCTGGGTCGTCCGTGACGGTACCGACGTGTTCGTCTTCGCCTATGGCCCATGGCTGCTGTCGAACGCGTTCGAGGCGGCCCAGGAGATCGAACAGTCGACCGGTGCGACGATTCGAGTGATCAATCTGCCGTGGCTGAATCGTGTGAATCGCGAGTGGCTGACGCAGGCGATCGGCGGCTGCCGATCGATCGTCACACTGGACAATCATTACGTGCACGGCGGGCAGGGCGACATGATCGCCGCTGCCGTCGCCGAGCTCGGGCTCCAGCCGGCGGCGCATGTGACGCGCATTGGGGTAACCGAGCTGCCGGAGTGCGGGACCAACGATGAAGTTCTCGCGTACCACGGACTCGATGTCGCCGGGCTCGTGAAACACATCCGGGCGGCAGTCCCACAGCTCGCATGAGCGCAGCTGGTATGAGTGTTCTGTTCTGGGATATCGACGGCACGCTGTTGACGACGGGCAAGGCGGGTGTCCCGGCATGGGAAGCGGCCGTGCGCGAGGTTACCGGTCGCGACTTCGAGCTGGCCTCCATCCGCGTTCCCGGCCTGACGGACTTCCAGATCGCGGTGCAGACGTTCACGCGGCTGGGCGTCGACGCAGATGATCACACGCTGCGGCGGATGGTTCGACGATACGAGGAATTGTTGCCGTCATACCTGCCGCTGAAGCAGGGGCGGGTGCTGCCGAACGTTCGTGAGATTCTGGAGGCGCTGCGCGATCGATCCGACGTACGCTCGTATCTGCTGACCGGCAACACGCGCGGCGGGGCACGCGCGAAGCTGACACATTACGATTTGTTCAAGTATTTTCCCGATGGGGCGTTCGCCGAGGATGCGCAGAAGCGCGCGACGATTGCGGCTCGCGCGCTCGACCTCGCGCGTTGCGCCGGCCCGATCGCAGAGGACCGTTTGTACGTGATTGGCGACACGCCGCACGATATCGAGTGTGCCGACGCGATCGGCGCGCGCACGATCGCCGTGGCCACGGGCGGCTATTCGCTCGACGAGCTCGCGTCGCATCGGCCGTGGCGATTGTTCGAGGAGCTGCCTCCGGTCGAAGAGTTCCTGCAGTTGATAGGCTCCGGATCGGGCAACCACGGAGTCACGAATACGGAGGACACGAAGACACCTGATGATCTCCGTGATCTCCGTGTTCGCGCAGCCACCTCCGTGGTGACGGATAACAGGGCCTCGCGCAGCCGATGAAGCGCGGCATCCGTCACTTCCCGGCGCTCTGGCGTGCCACGCGATTGCTGCGGCGCTGGTATCACGCTCGCGCCGACGCCTATCCCGACTGGCGGCCGCTGGTCGAGTCGAACCCGGAAATGTGGACGTCGGCTCGAGCCGCCGCGAAAGGCGGCCCGCGGGTATTGATGGCGACGGCCATCGGGTCGTACGCGCATGGCATCGCGCTCGAGAGCGCGCTCGCAGCCGCGTTGACGTTCCGCGGTGCCGAGGTGCACGCGCTGCTGTGCGATGGTGCGATGACCGCCTGCGCCGAGTGCGACGTGTCGCTCTATCCGAAGGTGGCGACGTTCGTCTCCCAGGGTCCCTCTCGCGACCTGTGTCGTGACTGCTCGTGGCCGGCCGAGCGCGTATATCGCGAACTCGGTCTGAAGGTTCATCGCTATTCCGACTGGCTGACCCCGCGAGATCGTGGGGAGGCGAAGCGGCTGGCCGCTACCGTCCCCGCCGGCGACATTCCGAGCTTCGCGCTCGACGGCGTGGCCGTCGGAGAACATGCGCACGCCGGTGCGCTGCGCTTTTTTGCCAGCGGATCGCTCGAAGAGGAACAGCACGGCGAAGCAGTGCTGCGTCGCTACTTCGAAGCGGCGCTCCTCACGGCGTTCGCCACGCGTGGCCTGATGCGCGCCGTCGGTTTCACATCGGCGGTATTCACGCACGGCATCTACGTTCCGTGGGGCATTGTCGCAGGCGTGGCGCGGCAGGAGGGCGTACACGTCTCGACCTGGAATGTCGCCTACCGCAAGCGCCGATTCATCTTCAGTCACGACGATACATACCATCACACGCTGATGGACGAGCCGGTGGAGCATTGGCAGGACATGCCGCTGGCGGCCAACCAGGAGCGAGAACTGCTGCAATACCTCTCGAGCCGCCGTGACGGCGTCTTCGACTGGATCGTCTTCCATCGCCCGAATCGTCAAACGCCGCAGGACATCGCGCGGCAGCTCGGGCTGGACGCATCGAAACCGGTCATCGGGCTGCTGACCAGCGTGACGTGGGACGCGCAACTGCATTACCCGGCCAACGCGTTCGCGAACATGCTCGAGTGGCTCGTGCAGACGTGCGAGTACTTCGCAAGCCGTCCCGATCTCCAGCTGCTGATTCGTGTCCACCCGGCGGAGATCAGCGGCTTCCCGCGATCGCGCCAGCCGATTCTCAACGAGCTGCGGAAACGTCTGCCATCGCTCGCACCGAACATCATCGTCGTGCCACCGGAGAGCGGGATGAGCACCTACGGGCTCATGTCGCTGTGCAACGCCGCGATCATCTACTCGACGAAGACCGGCGTCGAGCTGACCAGTGTCGGAATTCCCGTCATCGTCGCCGGTGAAGCCTGGATCCGAAACAAGGGCATCACCCACGACGCGAGCTCACCGGCCGAATACTTCCGCATTCTCGAGCAGCTGCCATTCGCCGATCGGCTGGGAGCGTCGCAACTGGCGCGCGCCCGCCGGTATGCCTATCACTTCTTCTTCAACCGCATGATCCCGCTGCCGTTCATCGAGCCCAAGGCGGGGTTTCCGATTTATCGGCTGAAGCTCGACGCGCTCGAGCAGCTCCTGCCCGGCCGATCCGAGGGACTGGATACAATCTGCAGTGGCATTCTGAGCCGGCGGCCCTTCGTCCTCCGGCATCCGCACATGGAGTCGCCGCAACTGGTCACGTCCTGACACGTGATTCCGCTGATCGCGTTCATCGTCGCCACCATCGGCAGCGTGGCGCTCGGCAACGTCGTGCGCCGCGCGGCGCCGGCGGCAGGCGCCGTCGTCCCGCCTCGTCCCGACCGCTGGCACACGTCGCCCACTCCGACGATGGGAGGCATTGCGATCGCGGGGGCAACGTTCATCGGCTTCCTTGCCGTCGTCGGGCAACCGGCGCTCATCGACGGCGTCGCGCCGTGGTTTTCGGTCGCCACCGCCGCCGTGGCCATGTTCGTCGTCGGCCTGTTCGACGACCGGCTGCAGTTGTCACCGCTGGCGAAGCTGGTCGCCTCGCTCGCCACGGGCGCGTTCCTCGTGTTCGCGTTGTCCGGCGCCGATCCCGACGATGCGTTTCCGTCGCTGTACACGCTGACCGCAACCGTGTGGTTCGCCGGGATCTGTCATGCGGTGAACCTGCTCGACAACATGGACGGACTCGCCGCGGGCGTCGCGGCGATCGCGGCGCTCTTTTTCGCGGCGCTCCTCGGAAGCGCGCTGGGGGCGCCGATCGTGGTCCTGCTTGCCGCGCTGGCGGGCGCGCTCCTGGGGTTTCTCTACTGGAATCGACCGCCGGCGCGGTTGTTCATGGGCGACTGTGGCAGCCTGTTCATCGGCGCCATTCTGGCGGGCGCGTCGCTCGTCCCGGTGTTCCACAGCAGGATTGCCTTCATCAGTCCGTCGGTGATCGCCGCGCTGATTCTCGTGGTGCCACTCTTCGACACCGGATTCGTCCTCGTGCTGCGCCGACTTGCCGGGCGACGCGCGACCAAGGGTGGGACCGATCACGTGTCGCATCGATTGGCCTCGCTCGGGTTTTCCGAGCGCAGCGCGGTCAGGATCCTCTATTTCCTCGGGCTCGTCGGTGGCGCGACGGCCTGGGCGCTGGTCGCCGGCATGGGCGCGGAGCCGATGGTTCCTCTCGTGGCGACGTTCGGCGTCGTCGTGATCCTGATTGGGATCTACCTGGCGCGGGTGCCCGCCTACAACGCCGAGGACTTCGTCGCGCTGCAGAAGTCGTCGTTTGCGCCGTTCCTGAAAGATCTCGCGTTCCGGTATCACGCGGGGCAGGTGCTGCTCGACCTCGTGCTGATCACGGTGTGCTACTACGTGGCCTACCGACTCCGCTTCGAGGGGCAACGGCTCGACATCTTTCTCGCCTATTTCACCGCGACACTGCCGGTCGTGCTCGCGTGCAAGCTCGTCTCGCTCTATCAATCCGGCCTGTATCAACGATCGTGGGAGACGTTCGGTCTTCGCGATCTGACGGTCGTCCTGCGCGGTGTCGGTTTCGGATCGCTGTTGTCGGTGGTCGCACTCTATTACCTGTATCGAGGTGTCGGTCAGTCGCGCCTGGTGGTCGTCCTCGACGCGTTTCTGATGACCGCCGCCATCATCGCGACGCGGGTTTCGTTCCGCGCGATGAACCTCGTGGCGGCCACACGCAACAAGCGCAGTCGTCGAATCCTGGTCTATGGCGCGGGGGCGTTCGGCCAGCTGCTGGTGCGGGAAATGCGCGCCAACGCGGAATGGCACATGAATCCGGTGGCGTTCATCGACGATGACCCGATGAAGCTGCACCGCTGGATCGTCGGCGTGCCGGTGCGCGGCGCGTTCGATCGCTTCGAAGAGACGTTGCGCCGGTATTCGGTCGACGAAGTGGTCCTCAGCAGTCCGGCGATCAACGGCAAGGTGGAGCTGCGCATTCGCGAGATCTGCGCCGAGCGGCAGCTGAAGGTACGACGCCTGTATATGGAGATTCGGTGAACCGCCACTGGCCAACTTCCAACGCCCAACGACTGACGCTCCACCAATTCCCAACGCCGATCGTGGCCATTGGAAGTTGGCGCAGACGAAAGAGGGTTGGGAGTTGGGAGTTTGAGTGGCTCGTCTGAGGATCGGTTTCGACGGCCGGGCTTTCGTCTCGCCGGCGGCGGGGATTCGCCGCTACGTCGCCAACGTCGCGACCGCGCTCCTTTCACTGAACGAGCAGATCGAAGTTGTCGCACTCGGCGGTCCGGGGCAGGACGGCCTGCCGGCGGACGTGGGCTTCTGTGCCGAGCCGCCGCATCCACCGACCAACCTGGGATGGACGCTGGTCGGTCTTCCGCGGGCGGCGGCGAGAGCCGGCGTCACACTGATCCACGCCCCGGCCTACACCGCGCCGTTCTGGTCGCGGATGCCGGTCGTCCTGACCATTCATGACGTCAGCTACGAGCTGCATCCGGAGTGGTATCCGTACCGTCGTGACTGGATGCGCCGCGCGTTTTATCGACGCAGCGCTCACGCGGCGGCTCGGATCGTGACCGTGTCCGAGTTCTCCGCGTCGGAGATCGTGAAGGCGTACAGGATTCCGCGAGAGCGGATCGCCGTGGTGCCGCTCGGCGTCGAGCCGCACAGCTTCGCGCCAGCGGACAGCGCCAGCGCGTGCCAGTTGCCAACGGAAGTCGTCGCACCGTTCCTGCTTCATGTCGGCGATCTTCACGAGCGGCGCAATCTCGGCGTGATCGTCGAGGCGATCTTCGAAGCGCGCCGCCACTTTGGATCGGCGTCGGCGCTCAGTCTCGTCCTGGCGGGCGTGGACCGCGGCGTCGGCGACGCGCTCTGCGCGCTGGCCGAGGAGCAGGGCGCGCGCGAGGCAGTCGTGCGCCTGGGGCCCGTCGGCGAGCCGCTGTTGAGGACGCTCTATCACTGCGCAACCGCGCTCGTCTATCCATCGCTGTACGAAGGATTCGGCCTCCCGCTGCTCGAAGCGATGGCCAGCGGGACGCCGGTGATCGCGTCGCGCGCCGCGGCGATTCCTGAGGTCGTCGGGGACGCCAGCATGCTCATCGATCCTGACGACACCACGGCCTGGGCGGATGCGATCGTGAAGGTCGTTAACGACGAGCATCTCCGCGAGCAGTTGCGCACGCGTGGGCTGGCCCGCGCCTCGACGTTCACGTGGGAGAGGACCGCACGCTTGACCGCCGACGTCTATCGGCGAGTGTTGACCTAGGGCCGACGTGCTGCGGCCATCAACCGTGAACCCGCAACCTGAAGTTTCGATCGTTATCGTCAGCTGGAACGGTCGGCGCTTTCTGGACGACTGCCTGACGTCGGTTGCGTCTCAGACTGGTGTCGAGTGGGAGGCCATCCTGGTCGACAACGGCTCGACCGACGGCACGGTCGACTACGTTCGCGACCGATATCCCTGGGTTCGTCTCGTGGTGCTTGAGGAGAATCGCGGATTCGCCGGCGGCTGCAACGTCGGCGCACGCGAGGCGCGCGGCCGGTACCTGGCATTTCTCAACAACGACACCATCGCCGAATCGGGTTGGCTCGCCACGCTTCGCGGCGGCATCGACGAGCCGCGGGCGATCGCGCTGACGACGTCGAGGATTGTTTACGTGCACAATCCGGCGATTCTCGACAGCGCCGGGGACGGCCTGTTGCGATGGGGCGGCGCGTTCAAGCGGCACCATGGCGCGAGGGTCGACGTCGCGCTCGAGTCGCGTGAGGTGTTTGGCGTCTGCGGAGCGGCGTGTCTGATGTCGAAGCGCGTCTTCGACGAGCTCGGTGGGTTCGACGAGGACTTCTTCGCGTCACACGAGGACGTCGACCTCTCGTACCGCGCACGTCTGCGTGGCTATCGCTGCCGATATGTCGCCGACGCCGTCGTGCGCCATCACGGCAGTGCGACGCTCGGGAAGCAGAGCGCCTTCGCCGTCTATCACGGGCAGCGAAACCTGGAGTGGGTCTACATCAAGAACACACCCGCCGGCATCCTGGCCAGAACGCTCGCGGGGCACGTCCTCTACGACACAGTTGCCGCGATCCACTTTGCCCGGCTCGGATTGCTGATGGCGTTCCTGCGAGGGAAACGTGCCGCACTCGCCGGCGTGGCGCGGATGCTGCGCAAGCGGACCGCCATTCAACAGACGCGCACGGTCGGCACCGCGGAGATCTGGCCGCATCTCGAACGTCACTGGTTGACGACGAAGCTGCGTGAGAAGCGGTTCGACGCGCAGGCTGCGCATGGAGCGTGGTAGGAGTGCCGGACCTCGCGGCGATCCTCGTCAACTACAACGCCGGCGACGAGCTGCGCCGAGCGCTGCAGTCGATCGCCGATGACCTGCGTGGCTGGTCGTGGGAAGGTGTGGTCATCGACAATGCGTCCACCGACAGCAGCGAGACGATCGCGGCCGAGTTCGTGCCGGCCGTTCGTCTGATTCGCAACAACTCCAACGTCGGTTTTGGCCGCGGCGCGAATCAAGGCATCGCCGCGACCAGCGCGGCGCTCGTGCTGATCATGAATCCAGACTGCGCGCTCTCGCCCGGCGCGCTCGGATCCCTGCGTGGTGCACTACAGTCGCATTCCTCGTGTGCCGTCGTCGGTCCGCGCATTCTGGATCCTGACGGGAGCGTGCAGGGCAGTGCGCGCGGCGACCCTGACATGCTCACCGGTCTGTTCGGTCGAACGGCGATGCTGCGGCGCCTGTTCCCTGACGCGGCAATCTCGCGGAGAAACGTGGTGACCGACCCCGCATCGGTCGATGGCGCCGTCGTTGACTGGGTGTCAGGTGCGTGCTTTCTGGCCCGCCGCGACGCGTTGACGTCAGTCGGCGGATTCGATGAACGATATTTTCTGTACTGGGAAGATGCGGACCTGTGCCGCCGCCTACGAGGGCGCGGCTACGAGATCCGCTATGTGCCGGCGGCGACCGCGGTCCACCGCGTCGGCCATTCGAGCCGCACAGCCAGAGCCGCATCGGTGCGCGCCTTCCACGCCAGCGCGTATCGCTACTACGCGACGCACGTGGCTCCGGGCGCGCTCAACCCGAAGCGCCTGCTCGCGCGCGCGCTTCTCGCCGCTCGCTGCTGGTGGGCGCTTCGCGGGGTCAACTCCCAACTCTCTGACGCTCGTCCAACTCCCAACTCCCAAGGTGTCAACTCCCAACTCCCTTACGCTGGTCCAACTCCCAACTCCCACAGGGAACCCGGTGCCCGAAGCCGCGCGCCGCGTGTCAACTCCCAACTTCCTTACGCCGATCCAACTCCCAACTCCCACCGGGAACCGCGTACCCGAAGCACCGAGATCGACGAGTAGAGCGTACCCGATCGGAAGTTGGAGGGACATTCAGCCGCCCGCGTTCTTGATCACCGTAGCGACAATGCGAATAAGCTCACTCGTTTCAGTGATGACGGGCTCGTGTTCCTGCTTCAAGATGCCACAGCGCCGTAGAACGCGGAGCCTGAATTTCGTTTCCTTGAGTTCGCGGAGAGCGATCTTCTTTTTCGCCAGAGCATCTCTCGGTCCAGACCCGTCGTCGGCTTCCTCATAGTTTGCTCCCGCGGATGTGCCAGCCTTGAGAATTTGATACGAGAGCGTGGCGGAAATCGGCCCTTGCGTGTGGAGGAACTGCACGAGGCGTACGATGACGCAAGCGAATTCCAGCAAACGCTCCCTCAAGTCGTACGGCCGATTCGCTGAAGTCCACTTCGAGTCGCCCATCGTCAAGCAGACCGAATGCCAAATGCCCGCACGTTGGGAGTTGGGAATTGGATCAGCGTCAGGAAGTTGGGCGTTGACAGGCTCCCCTTGGGAGTTGGGAGTTGGACCAGCGTGAGGGAGTTGGGAGTTTACAAGCTCTCTTCCACAAGCTCCGCGACCTGCTCGGCTATCGACAGACACGCGGTCAGGCCCGGTGATTCGATGCCGGCAGCGTGAACAAGACGTGGGTTCTTCGAGTCGCGTGCGATCAGAAAGTCGGAGAATCCGACGTTGGACGGATGGAGTTTGGGTCGAATCCCGCTGCCGCCCAGTCTCAGATCATCGAGCGTGAGCTCCGGCAGCAGACGCTGCGCGGGCTCGAGGAATGCCTCGATCGGCACCCGATGATCCTCGTAGTCGTCCTTCCGATCCTGATAACACGCGGTCGGTCCCAGACTGACGCTCCCGTGAACCGTCTTCGTCAGGTGAACGCCGAGGCCATGAACGTGCGGCAGCGGATAGACCAGTCCGTTGATCAGCGAGCGTTTGGATGGGACCAGCTCCGCGTACTCACCGCGGCAGGGATGGATCGTGAAAGCGTCGCCGCCGAGCATCGCCGACACATCGTCGGCGTACAGACCGGCAGCATTGACGACCGTTCGCGTCAAGAATTGTTCTGCGGGTGTATGAATCTCGATGCCGGCAGCTGTCGGTTCACCGTTGACGAGCGGCGAGCCAGGCAGCACGGCGACGTCATGTTCCACGCACAGTCGCGCCAGCGTTCTCACGAGCGCCTCCGCCTCGACGATGCCGGTATTCGGAGAGTAGAGGGCGGCCACGGCGCGGACGTGCGGTTCCCGATCGTGGACGAACGGACCGTCGACAACCTTCAGCCCTTCGACACCGTTGCCTTCGCCGCGTGCCTTGAGCGTGTGCAGCGCGTCGACCTCGCTGTCGTCGTGCGCGACAATCAACTTTCCGCAGCGCCGATGCGGCACGGCATGGGTCGAACAGAACTCGTACAGCATACGGGCGCCAGCGACGCAATGCCGTGCTTTGAGCGTCCCCGGAGGATAGTAGATGCCGGCATGAATGACCTGACTGTTGTGCGTGCTCGTGGCCATGCCAGGCCGCGGCTCGCGCTCGAGCACGCAGACACTATGCCCGCGCTGCGCGATGGCGAGCGCAGCGGCAAGGCCGACGACGCCCCCGCCGATGACTGCGGTATCGATCTGTTCCATGCGTTGCCCTTCATTATGAATCGTCGCAAACCCCCAACACACTTCGCTGGATCCAACGCCCAACTCCCAAACGCCGCGCCCTCACCCCAAACGATTGGGAGTTGGCTCAGCGTCAGGGCGTTGGGCGTTGGGCGTTGGCTCGTGCGAAGCGAGTCGGGAGTTGGGAGTTGACAGGCATGCGGGTTCTCGTCACGGGAGCCAGCGGTCAGCTTGGTTCCGTGATCGTCGACACCTTCTCCGACGCGACGGTCTTTGCGCACACCCATGCGTCGCTCGACATCGGCGATCCCGCGGCGGTCACGCGGGCGGTTGCCGACGCGGCGCCTGACGTCATCATCAATTGCGCGGCATTCAACAACGTCGACGCCGCCGAAGATCGGGCGGTGGAGGCGCTGACGGTCAACGCGCTCGCCGTGCGCACGCTGGCGCGCGCCGCCGAAACGGCTGGCGCGACGTTCGTCCACTACGGCTCGGACTTCGTCTTCGACGGGACCGCCACGGAGCCGTACACCGAGGCGGCGAGGCCCGGACCACAAAGCACGTACGCGGCGTCGAAGCTGCTCGGCGAATGGCTGGCGCTCGACGCGCCGCGGGCGTATGTGCTGCGGGTCGAGAGCGTGTTCGGAACTCCGCGTCACTGGACCGGCCGTCGCAGTTCACTCGACACCATCGTCGACGGCCTCCAGGAGGGACGAGACGTCCGCGTGTTCATCGATCGCGTCGTGTCTCCGAGTTACACGGTCGACATCGCCGCGGCCACGCGACATGTCATCGAGCGGCAGGTGCCATACGGCCTCTATCATTGCGTCAACGCGGGCCATGCGACGTGGCACGACCTGGCGGTGGAAGCGGCGCGGATCCTTGGCCTGGAACCGCGGCTGGTGAAGGTCTCGATGCGAGACGTGCAGATGCGCGCAAGCCGCCCCTCCTTTTGCGCGCTCGACGCCGGCAAGCTGGCCGCCGCCGGATTCGTGATGCCAACGTGGCAGGATGCCGTCCGGAGATGGCTTTCGACGCGGGGTACAATACCGAACCTCCCATGACCAGGCGCGCCATCGTCACCGGAATCACAGGGCAGGACGGCTCCTATCTCGCGGAGCTGCTGCTCGAGCACGGATACGACGTCACCGGTGTGGTGCGGCGCTCGAGCTCGCCGAACCTGTGGCGCATCGAGCACCTCTTGGATCGCATCACCCTGCGGCCGGCTGACCTGCTCGATCAGTTGTCGCTGATGCGGATCATCCAGGACGTGCAGCCGCAGGAGTTCTACAACCTGGCCGCGATGTCGTTCGTGCCCGCGTCATGGGATCAGCCGCTGTTGACGGGCGAGTACAACGCGATGGGCGTCACGCGCATGCTCGAAGCGATCCGGCAGGTCGATCCGAACATCCGCATCTATCAGGCGTCGTCGAGTGAGATGTACGGACGTGTCCGCGAGGTGCCACAGACCGAGTTGACACCCTTCCATCCGCGCAGTCCATATGGTGTCTCGAAGGTCTTCGGACACTACATCACCGTCAACTACCGTGAGAGCTACGGCATGTTCGCGGTGTCGGGCATCCTCTTCAACCACGAGTCGCCGCGCCGTGGATTGGAATTCGTGACGCGCAAGGTCACCGATGGCGTCGCGCGGATCAAGCTGGGACTGGCCGACCATCTTTCACTGGGCAATCTCGACGCACACCGCGACTGGGGATTTGCCGGCGACTACGTTCGCGCGATGTGGCTCATGCTGCAGCAGGACGCCGCCGACGACTACGTGATTGCGACCGGCGTGAGTCACTCCGTTCGTAACCTGGTCGAGATCGCGTTCGGGCATGTCGGCCTCGAGTGGCAGAAATACGTCCGTACCGATCCCGCGATGTTGCGTCCGGCGGAAGTCGATCACCTGATTGGTGATGCGAGCAAGGGCGAGCGTGTTCTCGGGTGGAAACCCACCGTCTCCTTCGACGGGCTGGTGACGATGATGGTCGACGCCGATATCGCATACCTCTCCGGGTTGCCGGTTCGCCCCGCCGGGCCACGCGTGAAGCCCGTGAACGCGTGACCCGTCCGCCTGCGCGACGCGAGCGATCCTTCGGCCTCTCGGTTGGTGGCGTCCTCGTTCTCATCGGGGCGGTGCTGGCCTGGCGCGGTCGGGTGCGGACAGCCGAGGCGATCGCACTGATCGGTGCCGTGGTCATCGTCGCAGGCCTTCTTCGACCGGCTCTTCTCGTCGTCCCGAGTGCCATCTGGTGGCGTTTCGCGCTGTTGCTCGGGTGGGTGAATGCGCGGATTATCCTCACCGTCGCGTTCGCCCTCGTGCTGACGCCGATTGGATTGGTCTGGCGGCTGACCGGTCACGACCCGCTCGGACGCAACCGGAACAGCTGGTCAGGCTGGGGACCGTATCCAGGACGGTATCGAGCCGGCGATCACTACCGGCGAATGTACTGAATGGCCAAACGACAGGTCGTCGCGCAGCTCTGGTCTTTCCTGTGGCAGGAGAAGAAGTACTGGCTGATGCCGGTGGTGCTGGTCTTAGCGCTGTTCGGCCTCCTGATCGTCTTCTCACAATCGAGCGCGATCGCGCCCTTCATCTACACCTTGTTTTGAGCTCTGTCATTTGTCTGGCCGTCAACTTCCAACTCCCAATCCACTGTCGCTGCGCCAACTCCCAAACGCTACGGAAGCGCGTTGGGCGTTGGGCGTTGGTCACGCGTCAGATGTTGGTGGGGGTTGACTCGAAGCGTGAGCCCTGAGACCACCGCGATAAGTAGCGTGCCCACGCGCATTCTCGGGCTGTCGGCCTACTATCACGACTCGGCAGCGTGCCTGGTCGTCGACGGCACGATCGTCGCTGCTGCGCAGGAAGAACGGTTCACGCGCAAGAAGCACGACGAGTCGTTTCCCACCAATGCGGTCGCCTACTGCCTGCGTGAAGGCGGCATCGGCGCCGCCGATCTCGACCTCGTCGGGTTCTACGAAAAGCCGCTCGTCAAATTCGAACGCCTGCTCGAGACGTACATCGCCCAGGCACCGCGCGGTCTGCGCTCGTATCTGATGGCGGTGCCGCTGTGGCTCACCGATCGGTTGTGGATGGGCGACGACATCGCCGACCGCCTCGATGGCTACTCGGGTGAGATTCTGTTCGGCGCGCATCACGAGTCACACGCGGCATCCGCGTTCTATCCGTCCCCCTTCGAGGAGGCCGCCGTCCTCACCATCGATGGCGTCGGGGAGTGGTCCACGTCGTCGATCGGCGTGGGACGGGGTGCCGAACTCGAGCTGCTGCACGAGCTCAGATTTCCGCACTCGCTCGGCCTCCTCTACTCGGCATTCACCTACTTCGCAGGCTTCAAGGTCAACTCCGGCGAGTACAAAATCATGGGCCTCGCGCCGTACGGCGAACCGAAGTACGTGCAGGCGATCAAGGACCACCTGGTCGAGGTCCGCGACGATGGCAGTCTGTGGATGAACCAGGAGTACTTCACCTACACGCGCGGCCTGACGATGACCGGGACGAAGCTGGCGGCGTTGCTCGGCGGCCCGCCCCGTGCTCCGGAGACGCTGCTGACGCAGCGCGAAATGGACCTGGCGCGATCCGTCCAGGAGATCACCGAAGAGGTCATGCTGAAGATGGCGGCGTTCGCCCATCGCCAGACCGGCATGCGCCACCTCTGTCTCGCCGGCGGCGTCGCGCTCAATTGCGTGGCCAATGGGCGCATCCTGCGCGAAGGACCATTCGACCACGTGTGGATCCAGCCGGCTGCGGGCGATGCGGGCGGCTCGGTCGGCGTCGCCCTGCGCCTCTGGCACCATCACCTCGGAAACCCGCGGCTGGTTGCCCAGGAACGCGGCACCGATGGCATGTGCGGGTCCCTGCTGGGCCCGCGGTTCTCGAATCAGGAGATCGCGTCGTTTCTCGAGGCGCGAGGCTGCGTGGCGCGTCGCACGACGCGGACGGACGCAGCGGAGGAGATCGCCGGCCACATCGCGGCGGGAAAGGTCGTGGGATTGTTTCAGGGTCGCATGGAGTTCGGGCCGCGCGCCCTCGGCGGCCGATCGATCATCGGCGACCCACGATCGCCGACCATGCAGTCGGTGATGAATCTGAAGATCAAATTCCGGGAATCGTTTCGTCCGTTCGCGCCGTCGGTGCTGCGCGAGCACGTCGGCGAGTGGTTCGAGCTCGATGCGGACAGCCCTTACATGCTGCTGGTTGCCGACGTGAAGCGCGAGCGCCGCGTGCCGGTGGCAGCGGAGGCGGACGCGCTGTGGGGGATCGAGAAGCTGAACGTTCCGAGGTCGGTCGTGCCGGCGGTGACGCACGTGGACTATTCCGCGCGCATCCAGACGGTCACGCGCGAGACGCACGGCTTCTACTACGACATCATCGACGCGTTTCATCGCCGCACCGGCTGTCCGATGGTCGTCAACACGTCGTTCAACGTGCGCGGCGAGCCGATTGTGTGCACGCCTGAAGACGCGTATCGCTGTTTCATGCGGACGGGCATCGACGTGCTGGTGCTCGAAGATTTCGTGCTGGAGAAGACGGCGCAGTCTGCGTCCGTGGAGGACGAGTCGTGGAGAAGCGAGTTCGCTCTCGATTGAGATTGTTGGCCGTCAACCTGTGGGTCTTCTGCATCCTCGCAGAAGCGGTCGCGCTCTTTGTCTATTACACCGATAGCGGCGAGCTGTATTACACATCGCGACGAGCGTACGAACTTCCAGCCGCCGCCGTCCCGGAGGGGCGGCTGACCAGCGAAGCGCTGCACCCGTATTTCGGGCCGACGCACAAGCCAGGCGCGCCATTCGACGTGCCCGCCGCGCTGCGGGCGCCACAGGCGCCGTCGCCGGGGCTGCGTACCAACAACTTCGGCTTCGTGTCCCCGCACGACTATCCGTTTTCCCCGGTGCGTCCGGATCGCTTCATCGTCGGCCTCTTCGGCGGCTCGGTGGGAACCTGGTTCTGCGCGGTCGGAGCGGAGCGGCTGGTCGCGGATCTGAAACAGGATCCGTTCTTCCGTGACAAAGAGCTGATTCCCCTGTGCTTCAGCCACGAGGGGTACAAGCAGCCGCAACAGCTGCTCGTCCTGACCTATTTTCTCGAGATCGGCCAGCCATTCGATCTCGTCGTGAACATCGACGGCTTCAACGACGTGGCGCTGCCGCCCATCAACGATCGGAGCGGGTTGGACATTTCGATGCCGAGCGCCGGGCACCTCGTGGGACTCTTCAACCTGATCAACCAGGCGACGCTGACGCCGGACAAGCTCGAATCGCTCGCGACCATCCAGCACCTGCGCACCCGATTGACCGGTCAGGCTGCGCGCGCCCAGCGTGCTCCGCTTGCGATCGTTCATGTGGTGTTCGATCGCTTATATCGCCGGACGGTCGACCAGTATGCGCGCGAGCTCGGGCGGTTCAACGACCTGCCGTCGAACCCGGCGCGGAACTCGCTGATCCAGGTCACCGGGCGCGTGCGCGCGCGCGACGAAGCCACGTTGTTGTCGGACATGGCAACCCAGTGGGCAACCGCATCACTGATGATGAACGACTTGCTCTCGGCGCGCGGCATCCCGTACGTGCACGTCCTGCAGCCGAACCAGTACTTCACCAAGCGCACATTCAACAGCGACGAAGCGCGCGTCGCGCTCAGTGGGAAGTCGCCGTACGGTGCGTTCGCGGCGAAAGGATATCCAGCCCTGGTGACGGCGTCCGCCGCGTTGCCGGCGAAGGAGCGGTTCTTCAGTGCCGTCGACGTGTTCGATCGCGTGCCGGAACCGGTGTATATGGACGACTGCTGCCACTACACGCGGACAGGCAACTTCGTGCTGGCCGACTTCATCGCGAAGGCGGTCCTCGCGTCGGCAGGACCGTGGAGCGAGAGCAGGTAGCTTGGTGGCTGGGTAGCTGGGTTGCTGGGTTGCTGGGTTGCTGGGCAAGAACACTTGTCTGGCAGCAAATCGGGAGGCGATGGGCAAAGACAAGTGTCTTGACCCAGCTACCCATCCGCCTAGCAACCTAGCTACCTGCTACGGCCGTCGCGCAATCGCGGCGTAATCGAGATACGTGAAGAGCAGGTTATTGAGCTTGTCGACGTTTGCGTTGAGCAACTCGGCGGAATCGCCAAGCGTTCCTGCCGGAATGCGCTGCAGCTTTTCATGCTCTGGATACGGAACGCGATACTGGATCTCGACGCTCTGAAATCCGCTCGCGATCAGCAGGAACCGCAGCGTGTCCGGATGCAGCGGACGCACGTGCGTGATGTCGCGGATGTAGCTTTCGAAGAACGCGAACCAGCACGCCGGGTTGATCGTCTCGAGCACGATCGCAGCGCCCGGCCGCAATTTGTCGAACGCGGCGCTGAGCAGACGCGTCAGGTAGCCTGGCTCGAGATGCTCGACCACCTGCGCCGCAAACAGCCCACCCAGCGATCCATCCGGCTGCGCCTGTAAGTACGACAGCGCATCGGCCCGCGCGGCCTCCAGCCCTTTCTCGCGGCACACCTCCACCATCGCGGCATTCATGTCGATGCCCGTGGCCTGTACTCCACGCTCTCTGAGCAGCGACAGGAACTCGCCGCGTCCACATCCGATATCGAGCACCTTGCTCGCGCTGTCGAACATCGGCAGGTATCCGGACAGCCGCTCGCGGATCGCGTCGTCGCTTCCGCGGAACTGATCCTCGAAACCGACATACGAGGAGTCGTCTGTCGAACCCCCAACCGCCTGACGCTGATCCAATTCCCAATTCCCAAGCGCCCCGTGGTGTTGGGAGTTGGTTCCAGCGTGAGTGGATTGGGAGTCGGGAGTTGGTTCGAGCGTCAAAGAGTTGGGAGTTGGAAGTTGACGCGCGCGCTCGGAGTCCGCCCGTTCCGAGCGAATGCGCTGCTGAAGTGTTCCGATCGACGTGCGGATCTCCTCGTGCTCCTGGAGGATGCGGGTCATTGCCGCTTCCATGCGGCGTTCGCGGGCGCCGAGTGCCTCGCGGAACCGGCGCACGTCGTCCATCAGCGCTTCCGCCTCCTCGAGCGTCGCGTCGAGGGCGCTTCCGATCCGATCGGCTGTCTGCTGATGCACAGTGGTCGCCGCGTTCACGTACTGGACGAGCGCGGAGTTGAAGGTCTCCTGCGGTCCGAGCAGTCGTCCCAACGCGCGGCGAAAAGGAAGGGCGAGACGTTGTTTCCAGGAGAGCGTGGCGTGAGCGGGTCCGGCGATGCGCCACCACGCGTTGAGCCGCTCGACGAGCGCGAGCTCGACGGCCGGCACTGTCAGGCGTATCCGCCCGGAGCCCGTCGCTGCGTCCTGGCTCGTCGTCAACCCCCACCTCCCAACTGCCTGACGCCGAACCAACTTCCAACGGCAGAACTCCCCACTGGCAACTCCCTTACGCCGACGTACCTCCCAACGGCGGAACTCGCGTTGCGTTTGGGAGTTGGGAGTTGGCTCCAGCGAAGCAGGTTGGGAGTTTGCCAGCGAAGCGGGTCGGGAGTTGGCTCCAGCGAAGCGGGTCGGGAGTTGGCTCCAGCGAAGTGTGTTGGGAGTTGATCAGCGAAGCGCGTCAGGAGTTGGCCAGCGAAGTGAGTCACCGACCGACCATGCCCTCGACCGGGCTGCTGGCGCTCGCGTACATCTTGCGTGGAATGCGGCCGGCCAGGTAGGCGAGGCGGCCGGCGATCACCGCGTACTTCATCGCCGTCGCCATCGCCACCGGTTCCTGCGCGCCCGCGATTGCCGTGTTCATCAGCACGCCGTCGGCGCCAAGCTCCATGGCCAGCGACGCATCGGAGGCAGTACCGACGCCGGCGTCGATGATCAGGGGGACCCGCGCGAACTCGCGGATGATCCGGATGTTGTTGACGTTCTGAATGCCGAGACCGGATCCGATCGGCGCACCTAACGGCATCACCGCCGCCGCGCCGGCGTCTTCGAGCTTGCGACAGGCGATCGGATCGTCGTTCGTGTAGGGCAGGACGACGAAGCCTTCCTTCACGAGGACGCTGGTGGCCTCGATGAGCGCTTCGTTGTCGGGAAACAGCGTCCGCTCGTCGCCGATCACTTCCAGCTTCACCCAGTTCGAGAGGCCCGCTTCGCGCCCGAGACGAGCGGTACGGATCGCTTCGTCCGCGCTGTAGCAGCCGGCGGTGTTGGGGAGCAGGAAGATCTTGTCGGTGTCGATGTAGTCGAGCAGCGACTCGCGCGAGCGGTCGGTCAGATTGACGCGGCGAACGGCGACCGTGACCATGTCGGCGCCCGACGCCTCGTGCGCCTGCGCCATCACCGGAAACGACGAGTACTTGCCCGTGCCGACGATCAGGCGGGACGCAAACGTCCGCCCGGCGATCATGAAAGGACTATCGGTCAACTCCCAACTCCCTGAACTCCCAACGCCCAACTCCCTGACGCCCGAACCAACTCCCAACGCCCAACTCCCTGACGCCCGAACCTACTCCCAAGGCCCGCAGTACGCTTGGGAGTTGGGAGTTGGCTCCAGCGAAGTGTGTTGGAAGTTTGCCACGCTCAGCCGCCGCCGACGAAGTTGACGATCTCCACCCTGTCCCCGTCCTCGACGATGACCTGTGGAAACGTGTTGCGGCGGATAATGCTGAGGTTATGTTCGACGGCGACGCGTCGCGGGTCGATCTCCAGCTCAACCAAGAGATCGGTGACTGACAGCGGTCGATCGAGTTCGAGGCGTTCGCCGTTCAGGGTAATGACCACGGTCGCAGGACCTAGTTCGCGCGGGACGCTGCCCGAGCGTACCGCTCAAAGCCGACGCAGTCAAGGCAACGCGTCAAGCACCATGGTGCTCTGTCGTGAATCAGAGCACATAGGTGCTCATATGAAGTCATTTCACGATAAGACTTCAAGCCCTATTGCTGACGACTACTTTAGCGATCACGTGCCGAAACGAAGCTGATCTGCACGGTTTTTTTGTGGTCTGGCTTACGGAATATTGCTTGCAACCGGCTGAGCCGCTCGCTATACGCACAAGGATATAGATAGTCGAAGATACATTTTCGTTGTGTATCCGGGCTACCTTCGATGCGGCGTTCGCCACGATGCGCAACCGCTGCAGGTGCGTCCCGCCTTCGCTGGCGACGAGCTCCCGCACGCCTAGCCTATAGCCTCTGCGTCTCGGAGGTGCTGTTACGGGAGAGCCTCCTGTAACTGAGAGGGCGAGAGCCTGCGGTTCGGCGCAACGCGTTCTGAAAAATCGGGTGAAGGAATTACTTGGCGACCGCTGGGCGGTGATTGTTCAAGACTCTGTGTTCGCTGCAGAACGGGGAAGCTATTCCACAGACGTGACGTTACCCGCGGCCGCGATCGAATCGAATCACAAATACTCCGTCGTCTCTGAATGTCATTTGTGCGTGTCACACTGGTTTCTCACTTGACTCACTGTCATCGTTTCCTTCTCTGCACTGCCATCCTGGCGGCAGGTTCAGCGCTGGGCGTTCATGCTCAGGCGCCGTCCTCATCGTCCAATGCAAGCAAAGTAACGGCGACTCGCGATCTCGGTTCGGCTGTTGCTGACGACCTCGACACGCTGACGCGCTTGTGGCCGAGCGGCCGTTATCGGTTGACGCCGGGAGATGTGTTGGAGCTGAAGTTCCCGTTCGTGAGCGAATTCGATCAGTCTGTAACTGTGCAACCAGACGGATACGTGTCGCTGCTCGCCGTCGGCGATCTCCACGTGCTTGGCGAGACCGTCCCCGCCGTGAAGACGCTCGTACTGGAAGCGTATGAACCGCTTCTCCGCGACCCGGTCGTTTCCGTGGTGCTCAAGGAATTCGACAAGCCATATTTCGTGATCGGAGGGGAGGTCACACGTCCAGGCAAGTACGACCTTCGCGGCGCGATGACGTTGACTCAAGCGCTTGCAATCGCGGGTGGACCCACGGTGTCTGCCAAATCCAGCGACGTCGTCTTATTTCGGCGGTTCGGTAATGACCTGGTGGATGTGAAGCAGATCAACGTGAAAAAGATGTTGGCGCGCCGGAATCTTGCTGAGGATCCAGTGCTCCACGCCGGAGACACGGTGTTCGTGCCGAAGAGCACGTGGGCGGTTCTCGCGCCGTTCATCCCCAAACCGAGTTTCGGGTTTTTCCTCAACCCGCTTGGACAATGACGACTTCACCCGCAGATCCGGCAGCGCTCGCCGTTGTGGACCGGAGCGTCTCGTTCCTGACGCGACGCGATATCGTGCGACCACTGTTTCGTCACGGGCGACGTGGCTTGATCGTGTTTGCCTGCACGGCGCTCCTGGCGAGCATCGCCGCCGCCCTGTGGCCGACGACGTATCAAGCGCAGATGAAGATCCTGGTGAAGCGCGAGCGCATCGATCCAGTGCTGAGCGCGGATCGGGACGTTTCGCAGCAGGCGCGATTGGACGTTTCCGAGGCGGACCTCTACTCGGAAGTCGAGTTGCTCCAGAGCCGGGATCTGCTCGAATCGGTTGCCCTGGCAGCGAAGCTGGTTCCACCGACGGCGCGCGACACGTCCGATCACCTGACGCTTGCGCGGGCCGTCAAATCGCTGCAGAGTCATCTCAGCGTCGCGTTGCTGAAGAAGACAGCTCTTATCCAGGTCACCTACCGTGCCGGCGATCCAACCCTCGCGGCGCGCGTGCTGTCGGAGTTGGCCCGGCTGTACCTGGAAAAGCATTTCTCGGTGCACCGCCCCGCTGCGGCGCGCCAGTTTTTCAATGAGCAGACATCACGGTTGCGCGGCGAGTTGGAGAGCGCGCGATCCCGACTCGTCGACTTCAGTGTAGAGCAGCGCGTCGTGGCTGCGGCCAGCGAACGTGATAATGCCTTGCAGCGGCTGTCGGAATTCGAATCGACCCGCGCGCAACTGCGTGCGCAGTTGGCCGACGTCGACCGTCGCGTGGGGGCGTTGCAACAGCAGATGGCTGCTACCCCGGAACGGCAGGTCACGCTCCTTCGCACACAGGACAACGGCGAGCTGATACGGGAACTCACGTCCAAGGTTTTGACACTGGAGTTGAAACACACCGAGCTGAGTGGCAAATTCGAGCCGAAATACCCACCTCTGATCGAAGTGGTCGAGCAGCTTCAACAGGCGCGAGCGGCGCTGCGAGCGGCGCAGCAAGAGCCGGTTCGCGAAGAAGTCACCGACCAGAATCCAACCCACCAGTGGTTGCGTGGCGAGATTGTCCGGGTGCAGGCAGAACGCGAGGCGGTGCGCGCGCGCTTGCACGCGACCGAGGAAACGATCAGCCGCCACGCGGCCGCGGCGCAGGAGTTCGCGCGGCAGGACTCGGTGCAGCAGGAGCTGATACGAGCCGTCAAGACGGCGGAGGACAACGTCGCGCTCTACGAGCACAAAGCCGAAGAAGCGCGCATCTCCGACGCGTTGGATGCGACACGTATCGGGAATGTCGCCATTGCGGAAGCGGCGACGGTGCCTTCGCTCCCGTCCGGTGTGAATCGTTGGCTGCTGCTCATCAACGGCCTGGTGATCGCGGTCATCCTCGGGATCGCGAGTACATTCGCCCTCGAAGTGCTCAACCCGCGGTTCCGTTCGCGAGACGAATTCGAACAGGTCCTCGACCTGCCGGTGCTGGCGACGCTGCCGGCGGCGTTCACATCGGAGTAGCGGATGTACGAGGCGTTCTTCGGGTTGCGAGAGTCCCCGTTTCAGCTGACGCCCGACCCCGGGTACCTGATGTTGACGCCCACGCACGAGGAGGCGCTGCGCACCATCGAATACGGTCTCTCCGCACGCAAGGGGATCGTTCTCATCGTTGGCGACGCGGGCACCGGAAAGACGACCATCGTGCGGAGCGTCGTTCGCCCGAAGCTGGTTCGGCCCGGCAGAGGTGTCGATCACATCGTCTATGTAAGAAACCCGAGATTGAGCCGCGATGAGTTCTATGACGAGTTGGCGAGAGGCTTCGCCCTGAGCGAGCGAGCAGCGACGTCGAAGGCGAGATTCCTCAGCGAGCTCGAGCCCATTCTGGCGGAGCGCCACGCGCGCGGCGAGCTCTGTGCGCTCGTCATCGACGAGGCGCAGGCGCTCCCAGACGATGTGCTCGAAGAGGTGCGACTGCTCTCGAATCTCGAGTCGGACACCCACAAGCTGTTGCCACTCGTGTTGGCCGGACAGCCGGAGATCGCGGCTCGTCTCAACCGCCCTTCGTTGAAGCATTTCAAACAGCGAGTTGCCTTACGCGCCAGGCTGAGAGCGCTCACTGCGGTGGAAACGGCCGCCTATATCGGAGGGCGGGCGCAACTTGCCGGCGGAGACGGTGGGCGCCTCTTCTCGTCAGAGGCGGTGTGGACCATTTTCGCAGCGTCGCGCGGCATTCCGCGCACCATCGGGGTCATCTGTGACAACGCGCTTCTCGCCGGCTTCGCAGCCGATGAGCGACCCGTTCGCAGAAGCACCGTCGAAGAGGTTTGTCATGACCTCGAGCTGCATGTCGACAATGCGACGATGACAAAGCTTGACGCCGACCGCAATGCCCCGCCGCAACCTGCCGACCGCCCGTGGCGTCGCCGGATTCGGGCGATCGTCGCGGACATTCCACAGTTGCGTCGCGCGGGACGGACTCGCCCATGAGACACATCGCCGACGCGTGGCGGAAGGCGGGTCACCAGCCGGCGCAGGCCCCCGACCCAGCCCGCGTGTGGGACCGTGAGCGCGCGGACGCCGAGTCGTTGTTTCGCGGCGTGGCTCAGCCCGAAGGCGGGTCGCCGCGTTTTCTCCCGGAGCGGCCTCGCGCTGTTGCGGATCGCCCTTCGCCGCCTGTCGCTGCCGAAACGAAGCGGCATGAGCGCGGCGAGCATCTGGGGATTCATGACGAACTGGTCCGTCTGACTCAACTGTTGTTTGTGGCACCCGTATCAGCGCCTCGCACCGTGATGTTCTGCGCGATCGATGGCAGCCCCTCGCCGCATGTGTCGTTTCTCGTCGCGCAGGTCCTCGCTGGAAGCAATATCGGAACTGTCTGTTTTGTCGACGCGACCATGGATGCCCACGCGCCGAAGCCCGCACTCGATATGGATGCGGCCGGATTGTCGGCGGATGGTGCACTGCGGTTCCTCGAGGAGTGGGCCGACCCGGTCGCGGACAACCTCTGGTCGGTTCGGCACGAATCGATGGCGGCCAGACAACGCCGTCCGTCATCCGAAGAGTGGCTCTTCGAGCTGCGCGAACGATTCAACTATGTGATCGTTGCCGGACCCCCGGTGCTCGCCTGCGCCGAGGCAATTGCAATAGCGGCGGCCGTCGAGGGGGTCGTGTTGCTCATCGACGAGCCGGCGACCCGGCGTGACGTCGCCAAAGCAGCGGTTGCAACACTGGGGAAATCGGCGGCACGGGTACTTGGGGTCGTTATCACCAACCGCTCCTATCCGATTCCTTCTGCGCTCTACCACCGGCTCTAGTACGTCTTGAACGGATTGAACTGCCATTGGACAGGGCGGAGCTCTGTCTCAAACGGTTCTGACGAACCGCACGTTTCTTCCAACGGCGATCTGTCGTCGCGTCATACCGCGGCGAGGTTCGTCATGCAGTGGTTCAGTATTCACCCGCGGGTGCTTATATGACGCCAGTCCTCAGGTCCTTGCTGACTCTCGCGAACCGCAGTTTCGATACTGCGTCTGGGCTATGCCTGCTGCTGGCGGTGTTCGCCGTCGCGAACGCGGGGCAGATGCCTGGTGGCATTGAAGATTTCTTCTCGGCCCGGCTGACCGTGAAGAACTTTCTCATTCTGAGCCTCTTCCTCGCCATTTGGAACACGGCCTTTCGAGTGAACGGACTTCATGGTCCGGCATCACGGCAGAAATTCGGGCAGCAGACTTCCCGAATCATTCGTGCCGCCACTATCGGCACGGTTCCGCTGCTCCTGTTCCCGTTGACCAGCCGAAGCGGCGCCTTCAGTGCGTCACTCGTGATGATGTTCTGGGTCCTCGCAATCGTCGTTGAAGTCATCGGCCGCTCACTGATCAGCCTGACCGCACGGGGTTTGTCTCGATCGCTCAGTGGCGCGGTCAAGCTGGTGATCGTCGGCAGCGGCCCGCGAGCAATGCGACTCTTGCAGCAGATTGAGACGGAGGATCTATTCCACTACCACGTGCTCGGGTTCTTCGACCAGCCGGGCAGCCATGAGATCGCGCCCCACATTCAGCGGCGCATGCTCGGAGGGCTCGAGGACCTCGAAAGATATCTCGCCCGCAATGTCGTCGACCTGGTCGTAGTGACGTTGCCGATGCGCTCCTGTTATGCAGCCATTCATGATGCTATCGGCGCCTGCGAGCATGTAGGCGTTGAGGTCCAGTACCCCTCCGATGTGTTCGCGCTCGCCCGCGCGAAAGCCATGTACGACCCATCGGCCGATATCGCCGCCGTGCGCCTGACCCATGTCGTCGAAGATTACCGCCTTCTCGTGAAACGCGTGCTGGACATCCTGGGCGCCACCTGTGGGTTGGTGGTTCTGGCGCCGCTGCTTCTCGTCTGCGCGGCGGTCATCAGACTGGATAGCCCGGGACCGGTTTTCTTCAGCCAGTGGCGCTACGGGTTTAATCGCCGTCAGTTTCGGATGTACAAGCTCCGCACGATGGTTGTCGATGCAGAGGCACAACAGGAGAGCCTCGAGCATCGCAACGAGGTTGGAGGTCCCGTTTTCAAGATTCGACAGGACCCGCGGATTACGCGGGTTGGCCGGTTTCTCCGCAAGTCGTCGCTCGATGAGTTACCGCAATTGTTCAACGTTCTGATTGGAGACATGTCGCTCGTCGGCCCGCGGCCGATTTCGGTTCGCGATGTCACGCGTTTTACCGAAACGTCGTTGATGCGTCGGTTCAGCGTGAAGCCAGGCCTGACGTGTCTCTGGCAGGTGAACGGGCGGAGTAACACCACCTTCGAACGATGGATCGAATTGGATCTCGAGTACATCGACAGCTGGTCGCTCGGCTTGGATCTCGCCATCCTTGTGAAAACAGTTCCAGCCGTTCTGCGCGGAAGCGGCGCTGCATGATTTCTCGCTCGTCCAAACGGGACACCACTGGAACCGCCAATCACGAACAATCCGGCGGTCCTGTTCTTTTCCTTCAATTGGCAGAGAAGAGGCGATTTCGCTCCGCCTGAATAACCGAGCGACAAGGAGACTGTTATGGCCCGTGTGTTGGTCTGTGGTGCCGGCGGCTTTATCGGTAGTCATCTCGTCCGCCGCCTGAAGCAAGAAGGTTTCTGGGTGCGTGGTGCCGATTTGAAGCGGCCAGAATTTTCTCCATCAGCAGCCGACGAGTTCATGATCGCTGACTTACGGGAGACGGAGCGGGTGAGAGAGGCCGTGTCAGACATCGACCAGGTATATCAACTGGCTGCGGATATGGGCGGCGCCGGCTATATCTTTACCGGTGAGAACGATGCGTCAGTGATGCACAACTCGGCGACCATCAATCTGAACGTCCTGGAAGAAGGAGTCAAGGCGGGCGTATCGCGCTTCTTCTACTCATCGTCTGCCTGCATTTATCCCGAGCGCAATCAGCTGGATCCAGACAATCCGGACTGCTCGGAGGGCTCCGCGTATCCGGCCGCGCCCGACAGCGAATACGGGTGGGAGAAGTTGTTCAGCGAGCGCCTGTATCTGGCGTACATGCGGAATCGCGGCGTCGCCGTGCGCATCGCTCGCTTTCACAATATCTTCGGACCAGAAGGGACATGGACCGGAGGCAAGGAGAAGGCGCCGGCGGCGATGTGTCGAAAAGTGGCCGAAGCGGACGCCCGCGGCACGATCGAAATCTGGGGCGATGGTAAACAGACACGCTCGTTCTTGTACATTGACGAGTGTCTGGACGGAGTTCGAACGCTCATGGACTCCGATGTCACCGGGCCGCTCAACATCGGGTCGGAGGAAATGATCACCATCAACGATCTTGCCGCCATGGCAATGGACATAGCCGCCAAGCCGTTGCGCATCAAGAACATCCCGGGCCCAACAGGTGTCCGCGGGCGCCGATCTGATAACGCACTCGTCAAACAACAGCTGGCATGGGCGCCCTCCCGTCCGCTCCGTGAAGGTATGGAGAAGACTTACGCGTGGATCGCCGCACAGGTCGAGCAGCACGCCGCCGCGGTTCACGTGCATGCATGAAATCGAAGTCGGTTTCCATCCCTGTTCGCTGACTTTCGGACCAGGAGGTACGTCGTGCGTATAGCCGTCTGCGACTATTCCGGACATCCGTTTCAGGTGCAGTTGAGCCGAGAGCTCGCGAGGCGTGCGCACGACGTATTGCACCTCACGTTTGCGGGCTTCCAGACGCCCAAAGGAGCGCTTCAGTGGGCGCCAGGCGATTCGCCGTCGCTTGAAATCGATGCAATCAATCTCGCCAGTCCGTTCGCGAAACACTCGTACGTCAAGAGATGGAAGCAGGAGCGCGCCTTAGGTAACCTGTTCGTTCGGCGCCTCCAGCGCTTCCAGCCGGATGTCATCCTGGGCGCCAATTTCCCACTGGACACGCTGTCACGCGTGGCCAAGTGGGCATCCGCCGAGAATCGCGCCTTCGTCCTGTGGCAGCAAGATATTTACAGCAAGGCGATCACGGCGATCTTCGCGAAGCGATTTGGTTTCGCCGGTCGACTTATCGGGTCGTGGTATCGACACATTGAACGGAGCGTCATGCGGACGAGCGACGCGACCGTTGTGATCGATGACTCGTTCAAGGAAGCGATCCGCTGCGAGTTCCGTCTGGGCACTGCCGAGGTGCACGTGATCGAAAATTGGGCGCCATTGAATGAAATCACCGTGCAGCCCAAGAACAACACGTGGTCTCGCGCCCAGGGTCTGGCACATACGCCGGTTGTTCTGTACACGGGAACGCTCGGTCTCAAGCACAATCCCGGGCTGCTGCTGCGTCTGGCCGAAAGCTTACGGAATGATCCCGCGGTGCAAATCGTGGTCACCTCCGAGGGTCCGGGCGCAGATTGGTTGGCGGAACAGAGCAAAACGAAGGGGCTTGCCAATATTCGCGTCCTGCCGTTTCAGCCCTATCACCTGTATCCGGCGGTGCTCGGTACTGCCGACGTGGTCGTGGCGATGCTCGAGGCGGATGCCGGCTCGTTTTCCGTTCCCTCGAAGATTCTGAGCTATATGGCAGGGGGCAAAGCGATCGCTCTTTGCGCTCCGCAGGAAAACCTCGCCACCAGGCTGGTCGCCGTCAACGGCACGGGCATAACCGTCCCGCCGGACGACGCGGACGCGTTCTGCGCCGCCGTCACAACGTTGCTCTCCGATGACGCCCGCCGTGCCGACGCGTCGCGCGCTTCGCGGGCCTATGCGGAGCGCGCGTTCGACCTCGGAGCCATTGCCGATCGGTTCGAACAGATTCTCCTTCGAGCGCAGACGCAGAAGTCGTCGCAGCGACGATACGGCCGAAAGTGGGCGGCGCATGCTCAGCAAGCATAAGGATGTGGTCGCGTCGCCCTGTGTCGACGTCTGCGAGGGCGTCGCCGTTCAATCAGAAGGCAAGGATTCGCCGAGCAGGTGTCCAAGGAACGCAATTGGTACGCGGTGGCGGTCACCTGTGACACCACGCGAGGGTAAATGACCGCGTTGACTGAAAGTCGTCTCTTGCGGATTGGAGGTTTGGCGAGCGGGTTCGCCATCGGTCAGGGGTCGATGTTCGTGGCCCAAAGCTGGCTTGTCGCTTCCAATCACACGGCACCGTTAGGTGAGATTGGCCTGGGATTGGCCATTCTCTCTTTGGCACAGTGGACGGCGGACTGGGGCGGAACGTTGCTTCTGGCGCGGCACGCGGCGACAGACGACTCTTCGGGCTACATTCGAGGAGCGATTGTATGTCGTCTATGTTTGACGCCCATCATTCTCGCCGCGACCTTTCTCTTCGTCCTGCGATATACCGATGCCCCATTGGTCAGAGGGCTTATTCTGGGTGGTTGCGCGTCCATCGTGCTCTGGGCGGTCAACCTCACGGGATATCTGGACGGAAAGGGCAAGAACGCGCTGTCCGGTTCCGTAAGCGGCCTTTCGTGGTTTGCGGCGAGTCTCGGGTTGCTTGGCGCAGCTCACGGGACGTTCGCGGCCGGACTACTGGTCGGACTGTGTTACAGCGCTGGCGTGTTGGCGACGGTCGTCATCCAGTACGCCATCGCACTCCACTACGGCATGGGAGTGGGCTTCACCGCTCCAACGAAGGCAGACATTCGACGCTTCGCCAAAGAGGGTACGCTCATTTGTTCTGCCGATCTTCCAGCCCAGATCTATGGACGTTTGATAATTATGATGGTCGCCGCTTACGTCGGAGCTGAGGCGACCGGTGTGTACGTCTATATTCGCCAAATAGTCGTCGGCGCCACTCAAGCGATAAACTTCCTGATACGTGTCGAATTCCCATACGTCGTCCGCTATATCCTGGAGGGATCAGCACGAATCATCGGGATCGTTCGGCTTCAGCGCTGGAGCATCGGGTCATCAGTACTCATCTTCGTCGTCACCGCACTTTCCGCAATCCTGCTTCGGGACTTTGCGCCGCCATCGTTTCAGAAGATCGTTCAGCTCCTGCCATACTTCAGTTTGCTTATTCCGGCTGGGACTGTGAGCTTGATTTTTGGGCAAAGCGTCGTAGCCAACGATGCCGTTAAGCGCTATAGCATCGTAATGCTGTGCACGATCGCAGGGTCGCTCACGTTCATGTGCTTGACGATGGGGAAGATGGGTGTGCCTTCGATTTTCGTGAGTGAAATCTTAATGTATTCCGTCCAGACGTTGTCGTATGGCGCCATACTGAAGGCGGCTCTCGCGTCATCGCATAACAACCCAGGAACTTCGAAGAAGTCACACGCCAAGAGTGATTCTCTGTCCACGCTGGTCGCTGAGCAGGCATAGATGCGTGCGCGTCGGTACACACAGTCCGCATCGAGGATGAGATCGCGTGGGCGATCCATCTAGGCCCGGCCGAATACCATGACGCTGATCTTTGCCTGGCTTTTCGCGATAAATGTGCTGTTGGTGGCTCTTCTTGTTCGCCATTCGCGGTCGCCTCGTTTCCATCGTCTCGCCGGCAGCGCCGTCAACCCTTTGTTCATTTTTTGTCTACTGAGCATCCTGTTCAATATCGATTTCATCGTGGTGTGGAATAACCCCTCGATTGAATTCCTCGAGGATGCGGCGTCGCTATCCCAACAGACGGTTCTCGAGGCATATGCGACCTACACGTTTTTGTTCGTTGGGGCCGCCTTGGGCTGCATGGCTGCTCTTCATGTGTCGCCTCGCCGCGGTCCGGACGCGCGTCCGTATGCCTTGGCCCTTCCCGACCCCGCCGCGACCCGTAGTGCCGAAATCATGTTCGCCGCAGCATTGGCGCTCTCCATTCCCACGTTGTTGTGGTTTGATTTCCATCCACCACAGGAGAACCTGTCCTATCAGGTCGTCGGGCGCGAGGCTCCTGTCTTAGGCCTGGCGACGTGGCTCATACCAGTAGCGGCAGTGCTGTTTGTCGCGTACCAGCCGCGGCCGTTTTCTGCCCGTGGCGCGAGCATGCTCGCTGTTGCGGTCGTCGTGATGGCGATGTCAGGCGGAGCACGTGGCCCGGTCTTGCTCCTCCTGCTCATCATCGGCGTAGCTTACGCCAGCTCGAAGCGGATCTCGGTTCTCTGGTGCGCGCTCATTATTCCGGCGGCGGCGTTGTTCCTTGTCATGAGCGGGTACTTTTTTCGTGAAACTGGAAACTACGGATCGTTTGGGGATTTCATCACCTCAAAGGGAGGGCTGGTCGCGCTCATTTTTGGCGGCGAGGACGTGAGTTTTGCCAAATCGTTTGCGGCTGTCTACGCATTCGCACCGCCGCTGCCACGTATGCCCTTCGAAAGCCTTGTCGCATTGCTGGTCTTGCCCATTCCACGCAGTATATTCACAATCAAGCCATTCGGTGCGAGTGCCGCGTTCACGCAACAAATGTCTCCCGTGCGATGGGAATGGACGAAGAGCGAAACGCTGGTCACTGGGTATGGGGATGTCTATTGGCAATTTGGAACAGTCGGTGCCTTCCTTACCGTGTTTATCCTCGGCTTCCTGTGGCTTCGGTTTTGTTTATTGGCGACCCGTTCTTCTCGTCACATGATGGTTCTGTGGGCGCCATTAATGACATGGTGGATGTTCATATTCGTGCGAGGGGATTTATTCAACGTTGGTCTATTGCTGTGGCCCGCGATGACGATGATATTGCTACATCGGTGTGTGGGCCATATGGTGCGTCACCGTCACTCGATGATGAAGACGTCCGCCGCATTGGCCCTGACCGCGACCCATCATCGTCTGACACGGAACCGGGAACGTGGTGCTGCGAAGCAACTGACGTCACCCATCTGGAGCCCGCGTCGTGAAATCTGAAAACTATTTTCGGCCGGAGAAAGCCGCGCCCATGCACTCGCCTGGCAACAATGAGCGAGTCCTCGTTACCGGTGGGTCGGGTTTCATTGGTACGAACCTGGTCGAATTTTACCGCACCGTTCCGGGCTTCGAGGTGCTGAGCGTCGACATCAAGGCGCCGCGCGATTCCTCGCATACATCACACTTTCGGTGTGCGGACATAACAAAACGTGACGACATCGCTCGTGTTGTGCGAGATTTCGAGCCAACCGTCGTTTATCATCTCGCCGCCCGTACCGATTTGCACGGAGCCACGGTTGACGAGTATCCAGCCAATACCATAGGCACCAAGAACGTCGTTGGAGCCGTCCTCGGTTTGGCGACGAAGCCTCGGCGAACAGTCTTTGCATCAAGCCGTCTGGTCTGCAAAATCGGCTATATGCCGCGCGATGAATTCGATTATTGCGCTACGACTCCGTACGGGGCCAGCAAGGTTCGTTCCGAACAGATTGTGCGGAGCGTGGCTGGGGAGAAGTTTGATTGGGTGATGGTTCGGCCGACATCAATTTGGGGTCCGTGGTTTGAAGTCCCTTATCGAACCTTCTTCGATGCCATTGAGCGCGGACGCTACGTCCACCCGAAAGGAAGGGCCATTGGAAAATCGTTCGGCTTCGTCGGAAACACGGTGTATCAGCTTGACCGCCTGGCCTACGGCAATAGCGAGAGCGTGAGCCGTCGCACTCTTTACCTGTGTGACAACGATCCGCTCGACGTGCTCACGTGGGCGGTCATGATTGCGCGAAGTTTCAACCGACGTGAACCGTATCAGGTTCCATACTGTGCTCTCCGTGCTCTTGCAATAGTGGGAGATGCCGTCGAAGCGGTTACGAGAAGGGACGCACCTCTTACATCGTTTCGGCTCGACAATCTCTTGACGGAGATGGTGCATGACACCAGCGCGCTGCGCACGGTCGTCGGCCAGCTGCCCTTCACCGTTGAAGAGGGAGTCGCGATCACAACACGATGGATAAAGGCAGAACGTATGGATAAGCGTTCTTACATCGGCGATCTTCAGGCAGGACGAGACATTGTTAACTTCGGCATCCAGAGACGTGAGGAACCGCGGCCCTGAGATTCCATTGCTACCGAGCGTGTTTCGGTTCAGCGCGCGGCTTCGCTCCGTTGACGGTCATTCGTCGAAATATAAGACGTGCCTCGGCAAAAAGGCCCGGAATCAGGTGAGGTTGAACAAGTGAAAAATGTTTCGGTGCTCACGCCCTCCGGGCAGGAGGCGCAGAACGTCGCGGCCGCGATGAAGGTTGCGCTGACGATTCGCCGGACCGAAGCCCGGCTGCTCAGTCTTTTCCAGGAGGGGCGCGTTTTCGGGACGATCCACACCTGCCTGGGGCAGGAGTGGAGTGGGATCGCGGTTGCGTCGGCCCTCAGGACCGGTGACTTCCTCATCTCGAACCACCGGTGCCACGGGCACTACCTTGCGTTTACCGACGATGTCGAGGGCCTGATCGCCGAGGTCATGGGCAAGGAGACCGGCGTCTGCGGTGGGCGGGGCGGGAGCCAGCACCTCTGTCGGGGAACGTTCTTCTCGAACGGCGTCCAAGGCGGAATGGCTCCGGTCGCCGCTGGAATGGCATTGGCCCATCGACTCCGGGCCTCGGGGAGCATCGGGGCGATCTTCATCGGTGACGGCACGCTGGGCGAGGGCGCGATCTATGAGGCGCTCAACATCATCTCCAAATGGGATCTGCCCCTGCTCGTCGTCCTGGAAAATAATGGCTACGCGCAATCGACGGCCCAGAGCGAGACACTGGCCGGAGACATCGGGCAGCGCGCCCGATCTTTCGGCATAGAGGCGTATCGAGGCGACACCTGGCACTGGCCGGAGCTTGTCGAGCTGACCGGCAAGCTCGCCGCGAACATCCGCGAGAGTCGGGCCCCGGCCTTCCTCCAGATCGACACCTACCGCCTCGGGCCGCACTCGAAGGGTGACGACAACCGAGACCAAGCGGAGATCCGCGACCATGCGGAGCGCGATCCAATCAACGTTTGGCTCGCCGCGCAGGACGGCGCTCGCGCGCTGGTGCACGAAATCGACGCGCGGATCGAGCGTGCGGTTGCCGCCGCGGAACTCGCCAAGGTCCAGGCGCCGATGCTCTATGCACGTCCCTCCTCGTCCTTGAGGTGGGAGACCGCCGAGTTCTCCGAAGAGCGGATGGTCAAGGCGGTACGCGGCGCGCTGGAAGAGGCGCTCGAAGATCCCCGGGTAATTCTTCTGGGCGAGGATATCCGATCCCCGTACGGGGGAGCGTTCAAGGCGACGCAGGGCCTCTCGGATCGATGGCCTGACCGGGTCCGGAACACGCCGATCTCCGAGGCCGCGCTGATCGGCCTCGGGTCAGGGTTGGCACTCGAAGGCCTGCGGCCGATCGTGGAAATCATGTTCGGTGATTTCATCCTGCTCGGCGCGGATCAATTCGTGAACCACGCGGCAAAGTTCCAGTGGATGTTCAACGAGCAGGTCAGCGTACCCCTCATCGTGCGGACCCCGATGGGAGGCGGGCGTGGGTATGGGCCGACCCATAGCCAGAGCCTGGAGAAGCACCTCCTTGGTGTGCCCGGAACACAGGTCCTGGCCATCCATCCGCGACTCTCGCCTCGAACGGTATACCGTAACCTCCTCGCGACCATCGATCGCCCGACGCTGGTCATCGAAAACAAGGTGATGTACGGACAGAACGTCTCTTCCGCCGCGCCTCAGGGCTTCGTCGTCGAATGCAGCGCCGGCACCTTTCCGACCACAAGGATCCGCCCAAGCGGCCTTGAGCCGCAAGTCACGCTCGTGGCGTACGGAGGCATGGTTTCCGAGGCCGAGCACGCCATGCAAGCGCTCTTCTCGGAGCACGAGGTGGTCGCGGAGCTGATCATTCCGCTCTCGCTCTACCCGCTCGACGTCGCGCCCATCCTCGATTCGGTCGCGCGGACCCACGCGATCGTGGTCATCGAAGAAGGGCAGGGATTCGCCGGCTTCGGCGGCGAGCTCCTCGCTACTGTCCTCGAGGCGCAGCTGCCCCCGATTCGTGCCAAGCGAGTGACAGCATCGCCCCACGCGATCCCGACCTCTCGTCCGCTGGAACAGGCCGCCCTCCCCAGCTCGCCCTGGATTGTTCGTGCGGTCCTTGAGGTGTTGGGTGTCTGAACGGCACCCGATCATCGTTCCTCGTGAGAACGTCAACGACGACGCCGTGATCTTCGTCCGATGGCTCGTACCAGATCACGCACCGGTGAAGGCGGGCGACTCCATCGCGGAGATCGAGACCTCCAAGGCCGTCGTGGTCCTCGAGGCTGAGGGGGCGGGCTACCTGGTGCAAACGGCGCGAGCGAACGACGAAATCCCGGTCGGGGGGGAACTGGGTTTCGTCGCAGTGGAACTCACCGAAAGCGCAGCCTCCGTTCGGATCGAGCCCGTTGCCACCGCACTGGCACAGGGACAAACATTCTCCAAGCGAGCCCAGGCGCTCATCGAGCAGCACGGTATCGACCGCGCGTTGTTCGTCGGCAAGTCCCTCGTTCGTGAGCTGGATGTCGTGCCCTTCATCGGACAACCGCCGAAGCCCGTCGCGCAACGGGCCGGTTCGGAGCGGTCGGAGGGCCCTCGGCGCGGGCGCGCGAAGGTCGCCGAGTCTGTCGCGCTGACACCGACCAAGCGCACCGAGATTCGCTACCTCAAGGAGGGCACCGGGGACGCGCTCTTGAGCGCAGTGACGGTCCTCGTCAGGACGACCGGACTCGACGCCCGCATCGCCGAGGCCGCGCAGGCGCGGCGTATGTCGTATCTCGACTTCGTGATCGCGGCGGCTGCGCGAGAGCTGCGGGTCCATCGCGAGCTCAACGCGTTCCTCTCCGAGGACCATATCCACTACTACTCCGACGTCAACGTTGGGGTCGCCTTCAACCTTGGCAAGGGTCTGATGGTCCCGGTGATCACCGAGGCCGATCGGAAGTCCGCGGACGAGATCTCGCGCCAAAACGCCGACCTGGCGATGTGTTACTTGCGGGGAGAACTCACCGAACGGCATCTCGTCGGCGGAACCTTCACCGTCACCGATCTCTCTGGTGCGGGGGCTTTTCAGGTCTTGCCTCTCATCAACCGTGAGCAATCGGCGATCCTCGCCATGGGGCACGATCACGAGAGCCTGCCCGGGATTATGTCGCTGACCTTGTCCTTCGACCATCGGGTCTCGGAGGGCCTGCAGGCGACGGAGTTCCTGCGCGGCATCAAAGGCGCAATCGAAGAAGAAGCGCCAGCCTCCCACACGGTCAGCCCCACGCTGGCCTGCAGCAACTGTTTCGTGACCCTTGAGCGACTCGAGCGCGACGGGATGGCGACGTTCTTGGTCCCCATAGTCCGACGCGACGGGAGCCAGGGGTATTGTTGCCGGATGTGCCTGGCGGGCTGGAACGCATGACGACCACACCTCTTTCCCTGGAGCCTCGACTTCGCGAATTGGTCTCGCAGTTCTGGAAGGTGCCGCTCGAACGCATCGACGACGAGCTCCGGTTCGACGCCAAGTACCTGAAGGGGATGAGCTCGACGCGTTTTCTGGTCTTCGTGGCCGCCGTCGAGAGCAACCTGGGCGCTCGCTTGAACGATCCGAGCGCCCTGACCTCCTACGGCGCCCTCCGACGAGCCGTCGTCGGAGACGCTCCGGTCGTCGCAAGGGAAAGCTCGCCAGTCACCTCGCCCCAACAGTCATTCTCGCCCTCGCTCGGCCCAGAGGCCCTTTTCGCGATCGGCCAGGACATCGAAGAGATCAGCAGCCTGCCCGCAACCGACGAGTACCGCTCCTCTCCGTTCTACACACAGAACTTCACGCGCGACGAGATCGCGGCTTGCACTGCCATGGCCGAACCGCGCCAGCATTTCGCGGCGCGATGGTGCGCGAAGGAAGCGCTGATCAAGTGCGGCCCTCCGTTCACTTTGCTCAAGCGGGGGGACATCGAGGTCACGAACCGACCCGATGGCCGCCCGGAGTTGGGCGTCCTCGAGCCCACGGTCCGCGACATGCTGGGCGGTCAACCCATTCTGGTCAGCCTCTCGCACACTGCGTCGTTCGCCTCCGCTGTCGTGCTCGTCGTACGACAACGTCGCGATCGGTCATGAGCGTCGCACTTCTCACTCTGGTCGCTGAGCAGGGATAGATGCGTGCGCGTCGGTACACCGAGTCCGTATCGACGATGGGATCGCGCGGACGATGCGGGGATTGATGTGTTCAGACAGTTGCTGACGAATGAAACTCCCGCAAAGCCGTTATTCGCCGAGGGGGCGTGACCGCATGGCGACGACGACTGCCGGGACTCCGACGGCAACGGCAAACGCTGGCACGTCTTTCATGACGAGCGCATTTGATCCAATGACAGCGCCGTCTCCAATCGTCACGCCCTTCAGTATCGAGGCTCCGCGGCCGATCCACACGTCGTCGCCGATTCGCACCGGCGCCGACACGAACCCCTGTTTTGCCACGGGCGTGGACGGATCCCGCCACTGATGGTCGTTATCCCGAATGCTCACATATTCGCCGACCATAGTGTCCTTGCCAATTACCACGGAAGAGCGGCTGATGACAAACGTTCCGGCACCAAGGTAGACGTTATCACCCACGACGAGGGTAGCTCCACGACTGGCGCTCACGTTGACGTTTGGACCAAACCACACGTTGTTCCCGAGGCGGACGGTGCCGCCAAAAGAAGCGATATAAACGGCGCCTTCGAATCGGGGGTGCTTGCCTATCTCCCAGATGAGCGACAAGTAAAGGCGTCTGCGTAAAGTGGACCACCAAACGAGCAGTCTGGTCAGCGATAACGCCGTGCCGCGGCGAATGTAATCGCCCCGCTTCATCTCTGCTTCCAAATCGTTCTAGGCTCGCTCGAATAACGACATGACGCTGCTCTTTACCTGGCCCTTCGCGGTGAATGTGCTGTTGGTGCCTCGTCTCGTCCACCATTCGCGGTCGCCTCGTTTCCATCGTCTCGCCGGCGGCGCCGTCATCCCTTGTTCATTTTCTGCGTAATCAGCATCCTGTTCAATATCGATTTCATCGTGGTACGGAATAATATGCGGCCTACACGTTTTTGCTCGTTGTGACCGCCTTGGGCTCCATGGTTGCTCTTACAAGGACCGAGAATAGCGCCTCAAATCCATGCTCGGCGCCGTCATGTAGCTCATGACTGAGCCGGCCGGCCGCTTCGCGGGACGCTTCATAGGCGCGCGGCTCCGCCAGCCAACCTTCAAGATAGGCCAGAGCATCGGTGACGAAGTCACCGCTCGTCGGGATGATGTAACCCGCATCTCCCCGGATGTCTGACGATATGCACCCTCTCGCATAGGAAATGATCGGCACGCCGTGCGCCAACGCCTCCAAGAGCACCACTGGTTGGGCCTCGACGCGGAACCGCGTGGGAAATAGAAATGCGTCGATCTCCGCATAGAAACGTTCCTTGGCCTCACCGTAGAGTGGCCCCCGGAACTCGAGATAGCCGCCAAGTTCTTCGCCGGCGGCGGTAATCGCCTCCGCATTGGCAGCGGACACCGGTGGCCCGGCAAGAATGCCACGAAGCGGGAGCTGTCGTTGCTTCGCGGCGCGAAGCAACGACAGGAAGTCATAGAGGCCCTTCTCAGCATTCAAATGGCTGAGCAAACCGACCGTTAAAGCCCTGCCTCCTCCGATTGGCGGACGTAGCGTCGGCTTCGGAGGAACGAAACGCGCATTCGAACAGAGAAAGCTCGGCCCCTTGAAGGGATATTCCTGTCTGAAGCGATCCCGCATCGTGTCGCAGAGAAATATGTGTGTGGCGCGAGCTCCAGAAACCCTGACGAGCAGCGTCATAAGACGGGATCGTCGATCAATGAACGAAAAGCTGTGATAGTGGAGAAAGATCTCGTTGCCGGCGAAACGAGCAAACACGACGATCAGCACATTGTAGAAGAGCCCGAGTCCGCTGTCTGCCGACAGGTAAAGTGGTTGGCCTGTTCCTGCGTTTCGAAGGACGAGGCAAATTCCTTTGATCACGCGAACGATCTTTTGAAAATGATAACCCAACGATCGCTCAAGCCGCCCCGACGACAAATCGATGATGGTAAGGCGACATTTCGAGCGCAGCAGATTCACCATCTGCTGGTTGATGTTCGATTGGCCGCCAACTGGCGGTGGCAGCGCACCGACAAACAGGACGGACGTGGGCATGGGGCTCATTCCGCGACGGTCGAGCAAATACGCTACCTGCCACCAACGATCGCCTTGGTCTGAGGCGGACACCAACAAACGCGCTGTCGTATTTGGGACTTACCGTCGCCCGCCATCAGGCGCGACATTACATTAACCTAAAACACTACCATCGGCACAATAAAGAAGTCTCTGACGGGAGCGACCGGCCCGTGGGAAAGTGTTCCGTCCAAAACGGCGCGAAATCGTGGAGTGCCCTCTTGTGCAGTCAGGTAGCTTGTCGGTCGAATGCAATCTGAATGCGTGCGCGCGTCTTGCCGATCATGTGGCCCTGCCGTAGAATCTCCTGCACAGGAGAACGCGGCCGCGATTAGATATGTCGAACGAGCTTGCAGCTGTCTACCCTGAATATAATGCAGGCGGCTTCACCAAATACGACGGGACCATAGAGTTTTATGGCCGCATCAACGCGCTATTGCTACCCAACATGACTGCCGTTGATCTCGGCGCGGGCCGCGGGCAGCAGTTCGAAACCAACAATCGTTACCGCCGTGAACTTCTCACGATCCGAGGCAAGGTTGCCAAGGTGATCGGCATCGATGTCGATCCTGTGGTGCTGGAGAATACATACGTCGACGAGGCGCTTGTCTACGATGGGATCCGCTTGCCGCTCGACGACGGCTTGGCAGACATGATCTTTTGCGACTGGGTGCTCGAACATATCGAGCATCCAAAGCTCTTTTCTGCCGAAGTCGAACGCGTGCTTCGTCCTGGTGGCTGGTTTTGCGCCCGCACACCGAATAGCTTCTCGATCTTGGCGATGGCCAGCCGAGCCATTCCCAACGGACTGCACGCTCGCTTGTTACAGAAGATCCAGTCCGGTCGGCGTCAGGCGCGCGACGTATTTCCGACGTTTTACCGCATGAACTCCCGCGCAGTGATCGGCCGCCTCTTTCCGCGCAGCCGATGGCTCAACTGCACTTACACGTGGAGTCCGGAGCCGGCTTACACCTTCGGGTCGCCCTCGCTCACACGAATTATGGGAGCGATGCAGTATCTGAAGCAGCCGCTCGGTGGGGAGTGCTTGTTCGTTTTTGTTCAGAAGAATAAGTCGCCATCTCTTCCGCCTTCCGTCTGACACGCCATTCCGCTGCTCGATGTTGAAAGGCGCAGGGGCAGCCCCCAACCTTAGCGGCTGGTTGCGCCGCACCGGCCATTCGATCTACCTCTTCCAAGCCCCTGCCGCAGTGATTGCCATAATACCCAGCGAGCTTTTGCGGAATCAGCGCATTTTGTGAGTTGCGGCTGCACACTCTCGCCGGGCCGACTGCCGCAGCGTGGAGGCGGGCGTGGCTTTGGTCGGGACTCTCACGCGCGGCTGAAGGACGTCACAGATTCATGCGCGGGTGCATCACCTTGCGCGGCGACTCGTGATCGGAAGGCTCGTCCCACCCGCCCACCGAATCAGGGCAATGTCCGCCGAGTTGCTCCTTATCGTTCGGCAACCAGGCCAAGCACCCAACAGGCAGCGACGCCAATGCCGGCCCCTCTGACATCGGCCAGCCAATCCAGCACGTCAGACGTTCGTCCGGCAACGAACGCCTGATGCCATTCGTCGGTGATGCCGTAGGCGGCGGTCAGAACTAGCGCCGTCACCGCCACGCGCACCGCAATCCTTCGCCCAAGACGTCCGCTCAGGGCGCGAACGACCAGCACCGCGAGACCGATGTAAGCGACGGAGTGCGCCGCTTTGTCTGAAAGCCGGGATGGCAGCGGTGGGTCCGGCAACGACGACACATAGAAGATCAACGCCATGTAAACGAAGACCGGTAGCCAGAGTCGAAGCGGCATGCGGCGCGTCATGAGCGTAGCAAGCCTAGCAGGTTCGCGCTGTCGACGTGGCGTCCTCACCGCTTCCGTTGTTCGCCGCGGTCATGTCAGCCCATACGGGAGCGGCCGGTCGACATACCCCCCTAACGTGGTTTCGGACGACGGGACGATGGGCCATATTGAAAGCCGGACGTCGTCGTGAAATTGTATTTAGTAATCGCCGCATCTATGACGTCGCCGGTTTTGTGAAGGATCGTCGCGCCGTTGCGAATCAGCTCGAAGCTCTGTGGTCCTGCCGTGAAAGGAATTCTTGTGTGTTGAATGCCGGCACCAACGGCAACCTGTGCCAGCGTGTCGCCAGACGTCACTGCCAGGAGCGCAGGGGCGGTGAGGATGGTCGTCACGTAAATGTCGTCGCGTACCTCGCCATAGGCTGGTATCGGAGTCGGGTCGAGGGGCAGTGAGGCGTATTCAGGCCCATAGAGAACGACATTCTGTTTGTCTTGCACCGCCGCGACGCCCTTGGAGTGTGTGCGGTAGAAATAGTAAATCGCGTCCGCGGTGACACTTGGTTGCGTTCCGGATTTGTACCATTGAATGTAGTACTTCGTGAGTTCCGCGTACCCCGCGTGACTCTTGAGCAATGGTCCAGAATTATAGAAGTATTCCTTCAGCGTCATCAGTGATGGATCGGCTGGCGTCACATAGGATTCGCCATAATCGTTCCAGGTGTCGATCATGACAATGGGGGGATCCTGCACATTGATGATCGAATTCCACTGTGTGGCGATTCCTTCTCCGCCATGCGTATCGTAATAACGGCGCAACAGCCACGGCTCACCGGCATTGAGGCGGCCTTCCCAAAAGTAGGGAGTCGTGCCCGCAATAAACACCTTGCCCTTTTCCCTCATGAGCCGCGCTGCCGCCTCGTTGGTTGCGGCGAGCTCTCCTGCAAGCCCAGGCGCTGCGTAATACTGCAAACCGTCGACAACCGCACTCCACCACGTGTAGTAACTTGCGCTCAGTTCTTCGTACGTTGGGTTATTCCAGTTTTCAGTTGATGGTTGCGTCCAGTCGCCATTATTGGAGTTGGTATAAAAGAAGGGAACGAACAGCGGATTGTACTGGGTGAGGTTGCCGAGCACTTGAACTTGCCAGAAGTTTTGTCCAAGCGATTCGCCCATCCACGAAGTCAAGACGGGCCGGCCGCCGTATTTGAAGTAATTGGTGTGTGTTGCGTAACTCGAGACGATGTTGACGACGTCGGTGGCGGGCATGCCGCAACACATGTCTACTGAGAAAAACAGTTTGAAACCAGTATTCAACTGCGCTGCCGCCGTGAACATCCTCGCGGCCCTGGCTTGGTAATATGAAACGGCCGGGTCGCTCCATCCGCCTACATTGAGGGCGAAACCGTCAATCCCGAGCGCCTGGGCGTCCCGAATATCTTGTTTGTACCCCTCAACTGTGTCGCTGTAGGTGGGGTACGCCATTAAGTAGTACGCAAAGACAAGCTTCGGACTAGTCTTGGCAACAGCGGCGTTGAGCGATGGTGCCATGGAGACAAAGAACAATAGACCAAAGCCGACGCGCCGAGCCCAATAGAGTCTATCCATCACAGGCCTTTTCTGTCTGTTGTGCAGGGGATCCGACGAGTCAATTGAACTGGGCCGCCATTCGGCGGCCCCCATCGGCAAATGTGATCATGCGATTGCGGCGATCGCTCCGCGGATTCATGCTGTGGTCATCCGATGGACCGACGGTGTGACGTGAATGTGCCGGTCCAATGGCTCGCGCAGGGATACGCGCGCAAGGATTCGGCGGCCGCAGCTCGATCGCTGCGGGGCAAATGGGTGGATGTGGCGCATGTCGGGTTGACGTACGCATAGCGAAGTCTTTTGGCAAGAAGCGGTCCTGCTGCCCACGCCGCTCGTGTCGCGGCAAATCGCGTCGACACGCGCGACAACTGACACAGATAGCCATCTGCAGATTACAGTTCTGAAATCCCGATCCACGATTCGCAAGCGGCCATCGTGCAGGGCGCCTGGGAACGCCCGCACGCACCGAGGAGCCGTAGCTTCGCAAAATTTGGATGATCGGATCATGGGTTTGTCCAGGATTGATCGCGGCTTTGGTTATCTATGCGATCGCCGGGCGAATCCGCTCGTCGCGTAGTGCGAGCTCCGGTCGAACAACATCACGCAGATACGACTCGCCGATCTGACGCGGTAAGGCCGTCCCGTATCAGACGCCTCAATCCGCGTATCGGCCGATCCCTCGAATCGCTGCATCTGGTGCGCGCATGGTCGACCGCGAGTCGTCGGCAACGTGCGCGCAGGTTTGGATGCTGCTCTTGTAAATTGGGGGAGTGAAGTACGCGCACACCAATCTGATCGCCCGGGACTGGCAGCGGCTCGCGCAATTCTACGAGACAGCCTTCGGCTGCGTGCGCGTCCCGCCCGAACGTCACCTGGCGGATGAATCGATCGCACGTGGCACCGGCATTCCCGGGGCGCGCCTCGACGGGGTCCACTTGCGGTTGCCCGGATTCGGAAGCGATGGCCCGACTCTCGAAGTGTTCCAGTACAGCGAAGCCGTCGACGCGCCGCTGCCCACCCCGAATCGCGTCGGCTTCGGCCACATCGCCTTTGCTGTCGACGACGTGCACGCGGCCCGCGAGGCGGTCCTTGCAGCGGGCGGCACACCGGTTGGCCCTGTTGAAGTCGTCGTACTCGCGGGAGCGGGCACCATCACCTGGACCTACGTCCGAGATCCCGAGGGAAACATCGTCGAACTCCAGCACCGCGCTGCTTTGGGAGTTGGGAGTTGGACCGAGCGTCAGAGAGTTGGGAGTTGCGAATCGGATCATCAGTCTGCCATCGATGTTTTCGATGCCGTGCCGGCGCGCCAGGGGCACTTCGTCCTGGAATCCGGCTACCACACGGATCGCTGGTTGACGCTCGATTTGCTGTTCTCCGAGCCGGCGAGAGTCGAGCCCGCGGTGGCGGCATTGGCCGAGCGGCTCCGCCGCTACGAGATGGCCGCCGTGTGCGGCCCCTTCGTCGGCGGTGCGCTGCTCGCTCAGTGGCTCGCGACAACGCTGCGGTGTGCCTTCTACTACGCGGAGCCGGAGACAACTGCGCAGGCCGGGTTGTTCACGGCGACCTATCGTCTCAGCAACGCGACGCAGCGCGCGATTCGGGGAAGACGCGTCGCCGTCGTCGACGAGGTCATCAGCGCGGGCTCGTCGGTGCGAGCCACCATCTCGGCGCTCGACGCGGCATGTGCGACGACGGTGGTCGTCGGTTCGCTTGCCACGCTCGGCGATGAGGCGTCGATGTATTTCAGCCGTTGCGGACTGCCGCTCGAGACGCTCGCACGACAATCCTTCACGCTATGGAAGCCGGAAGAGTGCCTTCTGTGCCAGCAGGGACTACCGCTGGAGGACCCGAGCGTGTCAACGCCCAACGTATAACGCTTGACCAACGCCCCACTGCCAACGTCTGCTGCGAAGTTGCAGTGGGCGCCGCGAAGCGAGTTGGGAGTTGGGGGTTGGTTCAGGCGAAGCGGGTTGGGAGTTTATGTTGAAGCGAGCAGCGACTGCGCGTAGACGGCGGCGCCCAGGAGGCCGGCGTCGGATTTGAGAATCACTTTCACCGGCATGCGCGACAACAGATCGCTCATCGGCGGCTTCGACCGGAACGCCTCCATGAAGCTGCCGTTCTGGATCGCGCGAAGAATCTTCGGCGCGATCCCGCCACCCACGTACACGCCCGCGCTCGCCACACCGCGCAGCGCCAGGTTGCCAGCCTCCGCGCCGTAGGCGCTGACGAACATTCGCAGCGCTTCCACGCAGAACTGACAGCGACCGCCGAGCGCGCTCTGTGAGACGCGCGCCGGCGCGTCGGGCGTACTGAGATCGTCGACGACCGTGCACTCGCCGCCGCGGTGCGTGAAGCGGTGCAGGTTCAGGAGTCCAGGCCCGCTCAGGACCTGCTCGACTTCGGCTCGACCGTACGTGTCACGAAGCAGGCGCACCAGCTCGAGCTCGCGATCCGTCCGCGCAGCGAAATCCGCGTGCCCCCCTTCCGATGGGACGGCGCGCAGGTGTCCCTGAATGCGATAGAGATACGCCTGCCCCAATCCCGTGCCCGCCGCAATCACCACCGCATTGCCGTCCGAGCGAGGGTGGCCGTCCTGCAGCGACATGACCTCGTCAGGCCCAAGCACCTCGACGCTGTGGGCCATCGCTTCGAGATCGTTCAGCAGCGCAACGTGAGTGGTGCCGAATCGCGCGGTCACCTCGTCGGCGGAGATGTCCCACCCGATGTTCGTCAGGCGCGCCGTCCGTCCGAGGACCGGCCCCGCGACCCCGACGGCGGCCGCAGTGACGCGGAATGGCTGGTGCACGTCGCGCGCGAACGCATCCAGGATCGCGGTGAAGCTGGGAAAGTCGTTGGTCGGATAGCTGTGCGACACGCGCACGTCGGGCCGCGCTTCTGCGAGCTCGAACAACCCGAGGAGGGTTTTGGTGCCTCCAACATCGCCGGCGAGGAGCATGTCAACTCCCAAACTGTGACACGTGACCAACTCCCAACTCCCTACGCGCCCTGAAGACTCTTGGGAGTTGGCGCAGCGCCCTTCGACTGGCGCTCAGAGCGGCCTGAGCAACGTCGAGGGCCGAAGTGGATTGGGAGTTGGGGGTTGGCAGACCCCACGATTATAGTGACCGAAGATGGTCCAGGGTCAGGCCGCGGTCTCTCGACGGCAACTGCTCGAACGGTACAAGCACGTCCGTGAGGATCATCTGCGTTACATGCAGAAGTGGGGGCTGATCCGGGCCGAGCGGGTCCACGGCGAGACGTACTATGCCTTTGCGGACCTGGCGCTCGTTCGCCAAGCCGACACCGAGCTCGGGGAAGGCGTCAGCTTCCGCGCGGTCCTCCGCAATCTGCTCGCCTCGCGCGCGGGTCAGCTCGCGTTCGACTTCCGCATCGCGGCGCAGCCCGCCAAAGTCCTGCAGCTGAAACGTCCGGAGCCGCCGCCACTGGCCGCGCTCATGCAATCGCCCTCCTCACCGTCCTCATCGTCGGCGGACGAATGCTTTGTCGTCGCGTCCGCGCTCGACGACGGGGATCCGGCGAAGTTCGACGATGCGATGGCCAGCTACCGTCGGGCGCTGGAGCTCGATCCGTATCTGGTTCCGGCGCTGATCAATCTGGCGAATATTCATTACGCGCGCGACGAGATCATCGAAGCGCAGGCGCTGTACGAGCGGGCGATCGGTCTCGATCGCGACGTGTTCGAGGCGCACTTCAACCTGGGCAACATCTTCCACGACCTGGGACGCTATCCGCAGGCCCAGCGCTGCTACCGCGAAGCGATCGCGCTCAACCCGACCTACGCCGACGCGCACTTCTATCTGGCAGTGGCGTGCGAAAAAGCGGGGCAGTCACAGGAGGCGAGGCCTCATTGGCGTGCCTATCAGCAGCTGGCGCCTACCGGAGAATGGGTAGCGCTGGCGAGGGAGTTCTCTGATTAAGGCCCAAATCCCAAATCCCAAAACCCAAATCCCAAATCCGAGACAACAACCCCCTGTCCCCGCCCAATTCTCCTGATATAGCAGGTTGACAGCGGCCCCAGCCCCCTCTAGAATCCGGCCACTTTGCGCCACTTTGGCGCGGCATGCATATCTTCGAGCTCATTGTTTATTAGACCGTGGGTTCACGTCCTCGGAGGGAGGTCCTATGTGGTCGAACGTGCTGAGGCGACTGGCCTGGCTATGCGCAGTGCTGGCGCTTCCGGCGTCTGTGTTCGCACAAGAAGCGGTGTTGACCGGCACCGTGAACGATTCCACCGGTGGGGTGCTCCCGGGCGTCACCGTGACGGCTACGCACGAGGCAACCGGCAACACGTTCGTTGCCGTCACCGATGAACGCGGGTTCTACCGGATTCCAGCGCGCGTCGGCGCGTTCACCGTCAAAGCCGAATTGTCAGGCTTCACAACTGTGACACGCACCGGCGTTCAGCTGCTCGTGGGGCAGACGGGAACCGTCAACCTGCAGATGATGCCGTCGGCTATTCAGGAGACGGTGACCGTCACCGGGGAAGCACCACTCCTCAATGTGTCGACGTCGAGTCTGGGTGGCAATGTGAACCCGCAGCAGGTGCAGGAACTGCCGGTTGCCGGACGGAACTGGATGTCGTTGACCTTGCTCGCGCCTGGTGCCCGAACGGCACCGACGCAAGGCAGCGGTGGTCCTTCGGCGCCGCTTCCGGATCGCAACGGCGGCGAAGTCCGCGAATTCCAGCTCAATCTCGACGGGCAGCAGATTTCATCCGAGCTCGGCACTGGCAACCAGCCGCGCTTCAACCAGGATTCGATCGCCGAGTTCCAGTTCATCTCCAACCGATTCGACGCGACGCAGGGACGCTCCAGCGGTGTGCAGGTCAACGCCATTACCAAGTCCGGTACCAACCGGATGAGCGGCCTGTTCCGCACGAATTTCCGCGACGACAAGTTCAACACGAAGGATCCTGTCGCGAATCGCGTGCTGCCGATCAGCAATCAGCAGTACAGCGTCACGTTCGGCGGTCCGATCGTGCGCGACAAGCTGCACTACTTCGGCAACTTCGAATACGAGCGCGAGCCGAAGACGGTCCAGTGGACGACGCCCTATCCGGCATTCAACCTGTCTGAGGCCGGCAAGCTCACACGGAAGCTGGCAGGTATCCGTGTCGACTATCAGCTGTCATCGAACAGACGGCTGATGGGCAAGGTGTCGGGGCACACCACCTACGACCCCTTCTTCAACCCGAACTTTTCCACCCACCCCGCGGCAACGATCGACAACGACGAACACAACCGCGAGTACCTCGGGTCCTACACCCAGGTGCTGAGTAATCGCGCCGTCAACGAAGTGCGTGGCGGATATACGCACTACGGCTTCCAGAACAACACGTTGGTGTCGTGGTCGAAGCACTGGCAGGCACCCAACGGCATCACCAACGGGTACCCGCGCATCACCTTCACGGGATTCTCGATCAACGCCAACGCCAACGCGCCGCGGCACCGCGATCAGAAGGTCGGCCAGGTTCGTGATGATTTCACGTATTCCTACGACATGAAGGGCAGGCACGACTTGCGTGCCGGCGCCGAGTGGGTGGATCACTACGAGGACAGCCTGAACTGCAATCGATGCGGCGGCGAGATCAACGCCCGGACGTTCAACGTCAACTCGCCTGGCGCGGCCGCTCTGCTCCAGTCATGGTTCCCCGATCCGTTCAATGCCGACACATGGAACCTGGCTGCGATCTCGCCGTTCGTGCAGACCTACACGATCGGCATCGGTGAATTTCCCAATCAGTACCATCAGCCGAAGTACGGGGCGTGGGCCCAGGACGATTGGCACATCGGCACCAATCTCACCTTGAATCTTGGCTTGCGCTACGACCTGAGCACCTACGCCTGGGCGAACCCTCTTGGGCTCGAATACAAACCGGGGCAGGAGCCCTTCTATCACGCCGATCGACCGAACGACACGAACAACTTCCAACCGCGTGTCGGCTTCGCGTGGCAGGTCAGCCCGTTGACGGTCATTCGCGGCGGAACCGGAACGTATTTCTCCGACGCGTTGACCATCGACGCATTCTGGCCGAAATACAACACGCAGCTGCTCCGGCTGACCTTCACCAACGATGGGCGTGCGAACTTCGCGGTCGATCCGCTGAACGGCCAGCCGCTGCCCACCTACGAGCAGGCGCTGACGCAGATGTGCAATTCACCGCAACAGGCGGCCAACTTTGTGGCGTGGCAGGCACGCGGGTTCACCGGCACACAACCATGCATTCTGAATTCGCTGCAGGAGATGCCCGCGCCGGATCAATACATGCAGATGGCACGCAGCTGGAACTCGTCGATCGGCATTCAGCGCCAGCTTGGAAACGCGATCTCGCTGGAAGCAGACTACGTGCACTCGGTCGGCAGACACGAGAAGGACACGCTCGACAACGTCAACGTGGCCTTCGACCCCAACACGGGTGCGAATATTCCCGTGACCAACGCGAACCGTGCACGTCTGCCGTGGCCGGATATGCAGGTCGTCTCGATGATCCCGCATACCGGCCGCTCCGAACTGCGCTCACTCCAGACCGCGTTCACCAAGCGCATGTCGAAGAACTGGCAGGCGTCGGTCACCTACACGCTCTCCTGGTTCTTCAACGCCGAGGCGCAGCCGTTCTCGGGCCTGACGCAGGTGCCGTTCCCCGTGCAGCCGGACCTCGGAAATGAGTGGAGCTACGCGGCCGATGACCAGCGCCATCGCGCCGTGTTCAGCGGCATCTGGCAAGTCGGAAAAGGCTTCCAGGTCAGTGGTCTCCATTACCTTGGCGCGGGTATCCGCAGCGCCGCGACGTACGGCGGCGACATCCGCGGCCTCAGCGCGGGCGGCACCGCACGTCTGCGTCCCAACGGCAGCATCGTCGAACGCAACTCGTTCATTCAGCCGAAGCAGAACCGAACCGACCTGCGCGTGCAGCAGCGCATCCCGGTGCAGCACATCTCGATCGACTTCCTCGCCGAGGTGTTCAACGTCTTCAACAACGGGAACTTCACCCTGATCAGCGAGGAGAGCAACGCCAGGTATCGGTTGCCGATGGCAGGGCAATACCGGTCGGCGCAGTTCGGTTTCCGCGTCACCTTTTGAGCACTTGAAGGAATCAGGATTCAGGGATCAGGAATCAAGGAATCAGCCCTTGACCCTGATTCCCTGACAGCCCTGAATCCTGATACCTGATCCCTGATTCCTTCGGAGGTTCCCTTTATGCGTCGCGTCGTGTTCCTCGTGGCAAGTGCGTTCGTCTCGCTGTTATCGATTACGTCGTACACGCAGGTGAACCCTGCGCAGCTCCCGAATCCCCCCGCTCGCGAGCCGCAGTGGGCGTTCCCCGTCATCCAGCAGAACCTTCCTGCCGAGCCCGCGGAACCGAAGAAGGTTCCCGGCAGCAGCAAGGCTTACACACCGGCGGAGATCGACAACCTGACCGCGCCGCCCGACTGGTTTCCGGACGAACATCCGCCTGCGCCGGCAATCGTGGTCAAAGGACGTCCCACCGCGCTGGCCTGCGGATCGTGCCACCTGATGAACGGCGAAGGGCATCCGGAGTCAGCCGGATTCGCCGGGCTGACTGCCGGGTACATCGCGCAACAGATGGAGGACTTCAAGACCGGCGCGCGCAAGGATCCCGCGGGGCGCATGAACGCCTTTGCCAAGGACATGACCGACGAGGAAGTGCGGCAGGCGGCGGGCTGGTTCGCCTCGCTCAAGCCGCGCCAGTGGACGACGGTCAAGGAGGCGGCGATGGTGCCGAAGACGATCGTCGGCCAGGGGCGCATGCGCTTCGTCGACCCCAAGGGGGGCATGGAAGCGATCGGCAACCGGATCATCACGGTGCCCGACGATCAGGACCGCGCGCGCAGCCGCGATCCGCATTCTCCATTCATCGCCTACGTGCCCCCAGGCAGCATTGCCAAGGGTCGCGCGTTGGCACAGACCGGAGGCAATGGCAAGTCGGTCGCCTGCACGACCTGCCACGGCGATACCTTCCGCGGCCTCGGCAACGTGCCGCGACTCGCGGGCGTGCACCCGATCTACATCGCGCGACAGCTCTATCTGTTCAAGGACGGCAGCCGCAACGGCATCGACGCCCAGTTGATGAAGAAGGCGGTCGCGCAGCTGACCGACGAGGACATCGTGTCGTTGTCGGCGTTCTTCGCGTCATTGAATCCAGCGCAACCCGGCTCATAACCCAGTTCGATCGTTCGGCAGGAGGCCACGATGCCTTTCATCCGGCGTGTCGTTTTCGTTCTGGCGATCTTCGCGCTGCCCACCGCAGCACTCGCACAGGAAGCCGTGCTGACCGGCACGGTGACCGACGCGACCAACGCCGTTCTTCCTGGCGTCACCGTCACCGCGACCAACTCGGCGACCGGCAACACGTTCGTCGGCGTGACCGACGAGCGCGGTGTCTATCGCCTGCCGGCGCGCGTCGGCACGTATGTCATCAAGGCGGAGCTCTCCGGATTCAGCACGGTCGAACGTACCGGCGTCCAGCTGCTCGTCGGTCAGACGGCAAGCATCAATGTGCAGATGATGCCCTCGTCCGTGCAGGAAACCGTGACGGTGACGGGTGAGGCCCCGCTGCTCAACGTCAATACCTCCGCGCTTGGCGGCAACGTCGACCCGCGTCAGGTGCAGGAGCTGCCGGTCAACGGTCGCAACTGGATTCAGCTCGCCTTGCTGGCGCCCGGCAGCCGCACGAATCCCGCCGCCACAGGCACCGCGGCGCAGACGCCGCTGCCGGATCGCAACGGTGGCGAGGCGCGCGAGTTTCAGTTGAACGTCGACGGTCAGCAGGTGTCCGCGGATATCGGCACCGGCGGCCAGCCGAAATACAGTCAGGACTCGATCGCCGAGTTCCAGTTCGTCTCCAACCGCTTCGACGCGACCATGGGTCGGTCGACTGGTGTGCAGGTGAACGCCATTACCAAGTCAGGGTCCAATCAGTTGTCGGGTCTCTTCCGCGGCAATTTCCGCAACAGTCAATTCAATGCGGAGAACCCGGTGCTGAATCGCGTCGAGCCGATCGACAACCAGCAGTACAGCGGCACGCTGGGCGGCCCGATCCTCCGCGACAGGCTGCACTATTTCGGCAACTACGAATACGAGCGCGAGCCGAGGACCGGCATCTTCAACACGCCGTATCCGTTGTTCAACGTCGACGTCAAGGGCAAGGCCAATCAGAAGAAAGGCGGCATACGCCTCGACTACCAGGTCGCGCCCGAGATGCGGTTGATGGGGAAGGTGTCGAGGGGGCGCTTCTACGAGCCGTTCCTCTCCAATACGAACTTCCAGAGCCATCCGGCGGCGCTCGGCTGGAACCGCGAATACAACAACGAGTATCTCGGTCAGTTCACGCAGGTGCTGAGCAGCCGCGCGCTGAACGAGGTGCGGGTCGGGCAGGCGGTGTTCGGTCTGGAGAACGCGAATCTCACCACCTGGTCGAATCACTGGCAGAAGGCCAACGGCATCGACACCGGATCGCCGCGCATCACGTTCACCGGGTTTGCCATCGGCGGCAACCAGTTCTACCCGCGACACCAGGATCAGTGGGTATGGAACGCGCGCGACGATTTCAGCTATTCCTACAGCGCCAAAGGCCGGCACGATCTCAAAGTCGGCGTCGAGTTCCTGCATCGCCACCAGATCCAGGCGAACTGCCGCCAGTGCATGGGCACGCTGGCTGCGAATCTGCTGCCGCGTCCTTCCGCCGATCAGCTCCAGGCCTGGTTCCCGGATTGGTCGAACGCCGATACGTGGAACCTGACGGCGATCTCGCCGTGGGTGCGCACGTACAGCATCGGCGTCGGCGATTTCGACGTGCACCTGCGCTCGAAGAAATTCGCCAGCTGGATCCAGGACGACTGGCAGGTTCACCGCAAGCTGACGGTGAACATGGGCCTGCGCTACGACCTCGAGATGGACGTGTTCGCCAACGATGTCACCGTGGCGCCATGGCAGCAGGCCGGCCGTCCCAATGACACGAAGAACTTCCAGCCGCGATTCGGCTTTGCCTATCAACTCAACGACCACACGGTCATCCGCGGCGGATCCGGGTTGTATTACGGCGATGCCATCGGTGCCGACCAGTCGTTCGCGACGGGCAATGCGCAGGTCGTGGTCATCGGGTATGCCAACGATGGTCGCGCCGACTTCGCTGCGAATCCGACCAACGGCCGGCCGCTGCCCACCTACGACCAGGCGTTGGGCGCGTTCTGTTACGCGAATAACAATGCGCCTGGATGTCTCGTTCGCGATCTGCAGGAGTTCGTCGGACTTCCCGAGTACGTGCACCTGCCGAAGACCTTCCAGACCTCGATCGGGGTGCAACGGCAGTTCGGCAGCGCCATGTCGGTCGAAGCGGACTATGTGTACAGCAAAGGCACGCACGAGAAAGACGTCGTCGACAACGTCAACCTGCTGTTCGATCCGAATACGGGAGTGAATCTTCCATTCCTGGCGGCGGGCACTGGTGCCGCGCAGCGTGTGAACCGGCCGGAGCGAGACTGGGGCATCGTGTCGATGAACGCGCACCTGGCGCGCTCCAACTACCACGGGCTGCAGACGGCGTTCACGAAGCGATTCAGTCAGCACTGGCAGGCATCGGCGACCTACACGCTGTCGTGGCTCTATAACGCGGACACAAAGCCGTTCAGCGGACTGCGCCAGGTGACGTTCTACACGGCGCCGGATTTGGGCGGCGAATACAGCCTCTCGGCTGACGATCAGCGGCATCGCGCCGTGTTCAACGCGATCTGGCAGGTCGGCAAGGGCTTCCAGGTCAGCGGCCTGCACTACGTGCTCGCCGGTATCCGGCTGGGGAGCAACTACGGTCAGGACATTCGCAACACGGGAGGCGGGTTCAGTCAGCGCCTGCGTCCAGACGGGACGATCGTGCCTCGCAACTCGATCATCGCGCCGTCGCAGAATCGCACCGACCTCCGCGTGCAGCAGCGGATTCCGCTGCCCGGACGGATCAATCTCGACGGTATCGCCGAGGTGTTCAACGTGTTCAACCGGCCGAACTGGGGAATCGGAACGGTGGAGAGCCAGCCGGTCCAGTACCTGCAGCACGTGTCGGCGCAGTTCCGCTCGGCGCAGGTCGGGTTCCGCGTGACCTTCTGACGATCGTCAACTCCCAACTCCCTTTGCTGGAGCCAACTCCGACCTCCCGACTCCCAAGCGCGCCTCGCACGTTGGGAGTTGGATCGAGCGTCCGGGAGTTGGGAGTGGGGCGCGCCGCGCGCGGCGAGTGGTGAGGATCGAATCACCGCGGTCTGGACCGCGGCCGGTTCGTACGATCTCGGCGCCGACCTGTTCGACTACTATCCGCCTGTCCGGGAGCGCGTGCGCTGGATCATCGGCGCCAGGGATCTGACCGATGCGCGCCGCAAGCTCCGCGATTACACGATGGATGGCCGGGCGGAGAAGATCGAATGCGCGTTGCTCGTCGGCTATGGTGGCGACGACCGCATCATGGATCCCAACGGCGCGCTTCGGCTGTACAACGCCGCGGTAAAAGCGAAGCGCAACATGCTTGCGGGTCTCGGGCATCCACAGCACAACGTGAAAGCCGGCGGCCCGCGAGATGAGCGGTCGGCCACGCTGCAGGATTGGGCGATGAAGCAATTGAAGGCGGACATGGATACTTGAGGTCCGCATTCCTCGTTCCAGGTTCCTGGTTCCGCGTTCCCGTGGTTCATGGTTCGCGGTTCTCGCGAACTTCGAACCCGGAACCATGTAAACCTGAACCTTGAACGTTGGGAACACGGAACCTGGAACCACCGGAACTCGGAACCCGGAACATGGAACGGGGAACGGTTCTTTGCTACGGAGGCGGCCGATGACCGAGCGATCGCGGGTCCATTGGGTTCTTCTCTTCGCCCTTCTCCTTCTGCCATTGCGTGCCTACGCACAGGAGGCCACGCTCACCGGGACGATCACTGATGCCACCGGTGGCGTCTTGCCAGGCACCACCGTCACCGCCGTTCACGAGGCGACCGGCAACCGGTTCGTGGCCATCACCGACGAGACCGGCCGTTATCGAATCCCCGTTCGCGTCGGCGCATACCAGCTCACGGTGGAGCTGCAGGGATTCACCACGGTCACCCGCGGCAACATTCAGCTGCTCATCGGCCAGACAGTGAACGTCAACCTGCAGATGACGCCGTCGAGCGTGCAGGAGACAGTGAACGTCACCGCCGAAGCACCATTGCTGAACGTCTCGACCTCCACGCTTGGCGGCAATGTCGATCCGACCCAGGTGCAGGAACTGCCGGTGAACGGGCGCAACTGGATGGCGCTCGCGCTCCTCGCGCCCGGCAGCCGCACCTCATCGACCAACGCCAACTCACCGCTGCCCGATCGCAATGGCGGCGAGGTCCGGGAGTACCAGACGAATCTCGACGGGATGCAGGTGACCAACAGTCTGGGTGGCGGCAATCAGCCGCCGTTCAGCCAGGAGATGATCGCGGAGTTCCAGTTCATCTCGAACCGCTTCGATGCGACGCAGGGTCGATCGCAGGCGGTGCAGGTCAACGTCATCACGAAGTCGGGCACCAACCGGCTTGCTGGATCGTTCCGAGGCAATTTCCGCGACAGTCGCTTCAACGCCGACGAACCGGTCCTCAAGCGTGTCGTTCCCATCAAGAATCAACAGCTCGCCGGCTCGCTCGGCGGACCGGTTGTCCACGATCGCCTGCATTACTTCGGCTTCTACGAGTACGAGCACGAGCCGAAGACATTCATCTGGAACACGCCGTATCCGGCGTTCAACGTCTCGCTCGCCGGCACGGCGTGGAAACGCCTGACCGGCGCGCGCCTCGACTATCAGCTGTCGCCCGAGACGCGCCTGATGGTGAAGGGCAATCTCACGCGCACGTGGGATCCCATCACCGGCGCCACCGCGACATCGCATCCCGCGGCGACGGCGACGACGGAGGAAGTGCAGGACACGCTGATGGTCCAGCTCACGAAGATCCTGAACAATCGAGCGCTGAACGAACTGACGGTCGGATATGCCGGCTATCAGTTCACGAACGAGAACCTGACGAAGTGGAATGGCCACTGGATGTCGCAGTCAGGTCCGTACGGGCCGGTGACGACCGGCTCGCCGCGGATCACGTTCACGGGATTTTCGATCGGCGGCAATTCCGGATATCCACGCCATCGCGGGCAGGATCTCTACAACGTGCGCGACAGCTTCGGCCTGTCGTACGACGCGCGCGGCCGGCACGACCTGCGCCTCGGCGGCGAATTCCTGCTGCACCACGAGATGAGCGCCAACTGCACGACGTGCATGGGCAACATCCAGGCGAACGGTGGTCCCGTTCCCGCCAACATCGAAGCGCTGTTCCCCGATCCATGGAACGCGGATACCTGGAATCTGGCGGGCATCTCGGCGGTGACGCGCACCTATCGCCTCGGTGTTCACAAAGGGCGTCGAGACGACGTCGACCTGCCGTACTACGGGATGTGGGCGCAGGACGACTGGCGCATGAGCAACAAGCTGACGCTGAATCTCGGCATGCGCTACGACCTGCAGGTGAACTCGTTCGCGCAATATGGCGAGTTCGAGCCGTTCATGAAGAAGGGCAGGCCGCAGGACGCCGACAACATCCAGCCGCGCGTCGGGTTCGCTTATCAGCTGAACGACCGCACGGTCGTACGCGGTGGCACGGGCCTCTACTACGCCGAGGTCATCACGCCCGTTGTCCTTTACGCGCTCGAACCGGCAACGATCGCCGTGCTCGAAGTTGCCAATGACGGACGGGCGGACTTCGCGGCCAACCCGTTCAACGGTCCGGCGCCGAGCTGGAATCAGGCGCAGACGATGTTCTGTTCGTCGCCGCAGCAGGCGGCCAACTTCGCGGCATGGGCGGCACGCAACTACAGCGGCAACCCACCGTGCACGTTGCGCGGCGCCGGTGAGATGGCGCCTCCGGCGCGGTACGCGCACGTGCCGCGTACGTTCCAGACGTCAGTCGGCGTCCAGCGTCAGCTGGGGAGCACGATGTCGGTCGAAGCCGACTACATCTATTCGCGCGGCACCAACGAGAAGTTCATCGAAGACAACGTGAACATCAACTTCCGTGAGACGGCGGATGGTCCGCGCGGCACCATCGGCGTGAACTACGCCTATCCATCAACGGCGGCGCTTGCGGCCAATCGCGCGTTCCTCGCATATCCCGAGTACGGTATCGTGTCGATGACCCCGTTCACGGGGCGTTCCGCCTATCATTCGCTGCAGACAGCGTTCACGAAGCGGATGCGCAATCGCATTCAGGCGTCGGCGACGTATTCGCTCTCGGGATTGTGGAGCGCGGAGGGGCAGCCGCTACAAGGTGTGCGTGGGGCCGAGCCCGCCGAAGTGCCGTTCGCCGTGGCTCCCGATCTTGGCGGGCCGTTGGGCTGGACGTACGGCGTCAGCGATCAGCGTCATCGCGCGGTCGGCAGCCTGATCTACCAGGTCAGTCACGGTTTCCAGGTCAGCATGATCCATTACACGGGCGCCGGCAATCGCTCGGCGGCGACGGCGGGTACCGATCGACGCGGCCTCGGCCTCGGCGGCGAGAGTCGGCTGCGCGCCGACGGAACGCTCACGCCGAAGAACGCCTTCATCCAGCCGCCGCAGCATCGCACCGACATCCGCCTGCAGCAGCGCGTCACGCTGCCAAAACGAGTCGCAGTCGACCTGATGGCAGAGGCGTTCAATCTGTTCAACCGCAAGAACTACACGGTCGGCACCAACGAAGCCAACTCGCAGTACGGACTGCCGGTGAGCGGGCAGTATCGGACGATGCAGTTCGGGTTCCGAACTTCGTTCTGAACCCAACAAGTGGAAAAGTAACTTGGGAAGTCGAGCGCGCTACTTTCGAACTTACTTCTTCCACTTTTCCACTTTTCCACTTTGTGTGCTTTTTCCACTTGCGTTGTCCGCGGCCAACGCCGCCCTCATCTCGTACCGCGACGCGGCGCCGATCTTCGCGGCGCTGCGCGAGGATCTCTACCCGCAGGAGTTCCGAGGCAAACGCGCGGCTGCCATCGAGTCTGCCTGGCCCAACTGGGTGGCGAGTCGGTATGCGGCGATCCGGCAGCGTGTGACGGCGGGGGACGAGGATTCTGTCGTTTACTTCCTTCTGTTCGGCACCTCCTTCACCTCTGCGCCGCGCATCACGTCCAGGGAGCTGGCCACACTCGCGCTGAGGCCCGACGCCGTGGTCCCATCGCTGCCAACACGGATCGATGCACTCATGACGGCGCTGGCGGGTCCGCGTACTCCGCGTATCGCCGAACGCTTGGGCCTCGTCGATGACGTCCTGACCAGCGCGGGAGTGTATCCAGTCGACGATGCAGGCAAGAGAAAGGCGCGGCAATATCTCGACGCACGCGTGCGGGCGGTCGCCCGTGAAGGCCTGCAACGGCTCGAGGCGATGGCCGACGCGTCCGGCGGCGCGTCGACGATCTTTCGAGACCGCGGGCTGGCGTCGGACAGCGCAATATCGACCAACTTCGGCGTCGACCGTGCCCTCGCCGATCATCAGAGCAACGCGCGGCTGCGCCGTGGGACCATCCGGCGGGTGGCGATCGTCGGTCCCGGCCTGGACGTCGTGGACAAGCAGTTCGGATACGACTTCTATCCGCCGCAAACCATTCAGCCGTTCGCCGTGATCGACTCACTCGTACGCTCCGGTCTTGCCGCGGAGCCCCTGACCGTCACGACATTCGATGTCAGCCTGCGGGTGAATGCGCATCTGATCACCGCTCGAGAGCGCGCGCGCACAGGGATGCCGTACACGATCGTGCTGACGCGCGACGTCCAACAGTCCTGGGCACCAGAACTGATCGAGTACTGGAACACATTTGGCAGCGCGATCGGCAGCCAGGGAAGATCGCCCATGCCGCCAGAGAACGCCGGGCAGGTGGAGGTACGGGCCGTGACGATCCCGCCGGCCATCGTCAGGGAGCTCGCGGTGCGAGACGTCAATGTCGTCCTGGAGCGCGAAGCCATGGCCGAGCGGGACCGGTTCGACCTCGTGATCGCGACCAACGTTCTCCTCTATTACGACGTCTTCGAGCAGTCGCTCGCGCTCGCCAACATCGGGGCCATGCTGCGCACCGGTGGCGTGCTGCTGTCGAACACGCGCCTGGTGGAGCTGCCCGGTGTGCCGATGGCGCAGGCCGGTCACACCGACGTTGTCTACACAAGGCTGCCCGGCATCGGCGAGACGGGGGATCGCGTGTTTTGGTACGTGCGGCAGTAGGGTAGCTGGGTAGCTCGGTAGATAGGTAGCTGGGTAAAGGCACTTGTCCAACGAGAAACGTGCCGCGAGGGCTGCGACGAAACTCCCGAAACGCCCAACCGCTCAGCAACACAGCTACCTAGCTACCCAGCTACCATGGGTGGTTTTCGCAAGTGCTCTTCTCATCCGAGCCCTCCATGTGTGGCAGATGCGCGGCACGCCGTTCTTCGACGCGCTGATGGGCGACGCACGCGGCTACGATGCATGGGCGCAACGCATTGCCGGCGGTGAGTGGATTGGCCGAGACGTCTTCTACCAGGCACCCCTCTATCCCTACTTCCTCGGGCTCGTCTACGCGGTGTTCGGCCGCGATCTCCTCGTCGTCAGGATCGTCCAGGCGGTCATCGGTTCTCTTTCGTGCGTGCTCGTCTGTTTCGCGGCCAATCGACTGTTTTCCAGGCACGCAGGCATCGTCGCGGGATTCCTGATGGCGTTCTACGCGCCGGCCATCTTCTTCGTTGGGTTGATCCAGAAGTCGGTGCTCGACGTGTTCTTCGTGTCGGCGCTGATCGCGCTGGTGGCGGTCCGCCTAAAGGCGGACGCTACGAAGACGGCGATTGCGATGCTTGGTATCGTCGGGGGCGGCCTCGCACTGACCCGGGAGAACGCGCTGGTTATCGTGGCTCTGCTGGGCGTCTGGCTGTGGTTCACCCCGGGGCGGCACCACAGTCGCCTCGCCGGTGTCGCCATCTTGGCTGCGGGCGTCAGTCTCGTGCTGCTGCCGGTCGCGATCAGAAATTACTCGGTCACCGGCGGGTTCTATCTGACGACCGCGCAGTTCGGGCCGAATTTCTACATCGGCAATCACGACGGCGCGGACGGCACCTATAGCTCGCTGCGATTCGGCCGCGGGTCGCCGGAATACGAGCAGGCGGACGCAACCGAGCTCGCGCAGCAGGCGCTCGGCCGCGCGCTCACGCCCGGCGAAGTCTCGGGTTACTGGACCGAACGCGCGCTGACCTTCATCTCGACGCAGCCGATGGCATGGCTGCGTTTGACTGGTCGCAAGATCGCGCTGCTCGTCAACGCGCGCGAAATGCTCGATACCGAAAGCCAGGAATCACATGCCGAATGGTCGCTGCCGCTGCGCGTTCTTGGTCCGGTCACGCATTTCGGCGTGCTCGTGCCGCTGGCCGTGCTTGGCGCCTGGATCGCATGGCCGATGCGGTCGCGCCTCTGGGTGCTCTACGCGAGCGCGCTGCTGTACTCCGCGAGCGTCGTGGCGTTCTATGTCTTTGCGCGCTACCGGTATCCGCTGATCCCGCTGCTCGTGCTTTTTGCGTCCGTGACGGTAACGGAAGTGACTCAGATCGTGATGCGGCGCGGACCTTTATGGTCCGCGTTGCGATCGCGTTCGCGATCGCAGCGTGCGGCTGTCGTGTTCGTGATCGCGCTTACCAGCATTGCGGCGAACTGGCCGCTGCTGTCGCCGGATCTGATGCGCGCGATTACTGAAACCAATCTCGGAACCGCGCTCGTCGAGAACGGGCGGCTCCAGGACGGGGAAGCGCGATACCGCCGCGCGATCGAGATCCAATCCGATTACGCACCCGCCTACAACAACCTCGGCGTCGCCCTGCGTGCGCAGGGCCGGCTGGATGAAGCCATCCGTACTTACGAGGACGGCCTGCGCGTGCGCCGCGAGTACCCGACCTTGCACGCCAATCTCGCGAAGGCGAGCTACGATGCGGGGACCGCGCACCTCGAGGCAGGCCGGCTGAACGAAGCAGTCACCGCCTTCGAGCTGTCTCTGCGCGAACAGCCACAGTACGCCGAAGCGCACAACAATCTCGGCATCGCGTTCGGATCGCAAGGGAAGCTGGACGCCGCGATCGCGGAGTTCGAACAGGCGCTGAAGATCAAGCCGGACTACGTGGACGCGAGAAAGAATCTGGAGACGGCGAGGATTGCCGGGGCGAGTCTGAAAAGCAAGACCCGCCCGACAGTCTTTTGAGCTGCGCGGGCCGCGTGAAGGCGGCCCCTACGCCCCTGCTTCACCACCGCGTGGTGACGCCGAGCCCGATCATCCTTCCCTGCATGATGCTGTTCGGCGCCAGATACGTGGCGCTCAGCGCGTTGGTCGTCACGTAGCTGATGATCGCGTCCGAGTTGTTCACGTTGAAGATCTCCAGCACCGGCAGCACGCTGGCGCGGCCGATGCGGAACGTGCGCGAGACCTTGAAATCGAGCTGTGTGATCCGCTCGACGAAGCTGGCGCGCTGCGACTCGAGCAGATAGTTCAGCGACGCCTGACCGAAGACGCCCGTCGGCATGATGATCTGGCCGGCCGGACACGGCGCCGGGCAGTTGGCCGGGTAGCGCGTGACGCCGCGCGTGATCGTCATGATGCGCGTGCTGGTGGGACTGGGATTGCTCTGGAACGCGAAGCTGAAGTCCACGCCCCAGCCGATCGAGCGCGTGCCGGACACCTTCATCCCCTTGCGGAACGGGATGTCGTTGGCGAAATCGTCGCAGAAACGCTTGCCGGCATAGTTGGTGCTGACCGTGCCGGTCTGCAGACTTGGCGGAGCGAGGTAGTTCGGATCGTCGGGAGCCGTGCACGACCTGGCGCGCTCGCGCTCGTAACTGGCGCCGCCGAACACCTGCCCACCGCCCGGGATTCGCCAGCGGAAATCGACGCTGTACGCTTCGTACTGCTGTCGCCGATCCGGGTCGAACGTGTCGAGGTTGCGGGTCGGCCGCGCCGATGCTGCGACGCTGCGCGCGTACACGTCGAACGCTTCACCGGTGAGGGGATTGTAGAACGTGTACGGGGCGTAGTCGGCCAGCGACCAGCTCTGGTTGATCGTCGTCGTGAGGTTGTGGAAGTTGCCCTTGAACCAGGCTGCCGAAACCGAGAACGCTGGCAGCAACTCGTGCTGCACTTCGATCGAGTTCTCCAGGTTCCACGTTCGCGGATAGTGTCCGAACTCGTTGAGCGCGGCGATTCCGAAGTTCGATGACAGACCGGCGTAGTCGATCTCGCAACCGACGCGTGGGTATCCGGTGCAGCCACGCTCACCTTCTGCGATGTCGTTGCCGTTGACGTCACGCCACGGCAAGGTCGCCGTTTGCGAGAGGAACGGGTTGTAATTGGCCGCGATGCCCGTCGTTCGCGTCTGGTTGTAGCGATTCAACGAGTACTTGATGGCGGTTTTCCCCGTGCCGAACAAGTCAAAGACGCTTGAGAAGCGCGGGGCGAAATCCTTCCAATCCGGCAGACCGCGAAGCGCATCCGTGTGGCGCGCCGGCACGAACCGTCCCGCCGGCGAATCGCTTGCGAGTACCTGTGCGACCAGGTTCTCCCATCGGAGTCCGCCGTTGACGGTCAGACGATCGTGGATTCGCCAGGAGTCCTGCGCGTAGATGCCGAGATCGCGATTGAGCCGCTCGCCGTAGAGGAGCGGCGTATTGCGGATCACCACGCTGTCCGGCACCGTGTAGCGGACGCCCGTGCTGTTGCTCCGGTACTGCTGCGTCAGATCGGCGTTCGCATCGACCGTGTGCCAGTAGTCGCCCCAGGTGTACTGGAAGCCCACCTTGAAATTGTGGACGCCGGTCACGTACGAGATCGCGGCCTGCATGTTCTGCCGCTCGGGGCTCTGCGTGTTCTGCGACGTCGCCGCGGTCTTGCGTCCGCCGAGATCGTTCTCCAGACGCGACGCGTTGGCGAACCAGTCGGTCGTGAAGCGCGGCTTCTCGACGCCCTCCTGATAGCTGTTCGTGTAGTACTCGAGATTGCTCGACCAGCCCGCCTCCAGCAGCATCCTGCTGTTCACCGGCGACGTCCACTTCACCGACGTCGTGTGATACGCGGGCGAGAACCAGCGCAGCGACGCCGTCTCGGGATCCTCGAGGCTCTGCATGTCGTGACCGCGGTACTTGTCGATCTCCTCGAAGTAGCCGCTCAACTTGTTGCGCGGCGTGATCTGCCACGTCAATCGCGCCATCGCGCTCTTGATGGCCTGATCGTCGACGCCCTTCTTGCCGTCGTCGAAGAACGTGTTGGCGATGAAGTTGTTGACGCTGTTATAACGCGCGGCGGTGAAGAACCAGAACTTGTTCCGCATCAGCGGGCCGCCTTGCGCGGCCGTCATGTAGATGATGCGATCGATCGCGTTGCCGGTCTGCAAGCCTCTCGCTTCGTGGCGCGGTGTCAGGTTGCTCGACTGCCAATCCCCCGGTCGATATGAAGCGTTGAAGTCTCCGCTGAAACGATTGCCACCCTCGCGCGGAATCATGTTCAGACGGACGCCCCCGGCCGACGTGTCGGCGGAAATACCGCTCGTCTGATAGCTGACCTCCGCGCTCATCGCGTCGTTGGTGTAGGCCTGCACGCCGCCATCAAGCTGCAACCCGTTGATCATCATGCCGTCGACGAGCACGGTGTTGTTGGATCGCGTCATCCCGTGCGTGCTCATGTAGGTTTGCTGCATCGCGCGGGCGCCGCCCGTATCGGGCAGATCCATGTTGATGCCGGGCACCAGCTGCGCCAGCCCCTGAATCGTTTTTCCTGTCGGAATCGAGTCCATCGCCTCGCGATCGAGCACCTGTGTATGCACCGACGTCGTGGTGTCGACCACGGGCGACGCGGAGGTGACGGTGATGGTTTCCTCGAGGTTGCCGACTTTGAGCTCGCCATTCACCGTGGCGGTGAACTCCGCGGGCAGGATCAGCCCTTCGCGCTTGAAACTCTGGAAGCCGCTCAGGCTGAACGTGACCGTGTACGTGCCCGGGCGCAGATCGACGATGCGATAGACGCCCTGGCCGTCGCTGACGACGCTGCGAGCGCCTTCGATCAGGACATCGCTCATGGCTTCGACCGTCGCGCCGGGCAATACGGCGCCGGACGCGTCGCGAACGACGCCGGTGATCGCGCTTTGCGCGGATGCAGACATTGGCAGGAAGAGCAGGAAGGTAACCGAGACCAACGCCGAGGTACGCAGCAACTTCGCCATCGCTGAGATCCCCTTTGCGGCCGTCTGGGGCCGCTGCTGATGGTGCCGAACGATCCGGGAACGGGTCCGCTTCGCCACATGGCGACGGCGTGATCCGCCTTCGCCTGGGCTACCGCGAGACAAGCCTACTTGTGTGCGTCGGGCCTTACCGATTCGATCTTGATCGCCTTGAGTGGGGCGAGCTCGCGCGAGAGCTCGGTGGATCCCGCCGGCCATCCGTTCCTCTTCAGAACGAATGCGATCACGTCCGCGTTTTGCTGTCGCATGAGCACGCCTGGACGATCCAGCGGCATCGTCAAACGGATTCGCTCGAACAGATCGCCCGCGGTCAGATCGTTCCAGTTGGCCATGAACGCGCCGCCGGAGAGCGGCGGCGTCATGTCGGCCCCTTCGAGCTCGGGACCATGACAGGCGACGCAGTACGTCCTGTAGACCGTCTCTCCACGCGTCGCCTGTTCCTCCGTGTAGACGCCGGTCCACACGGAGGTCGTCTCCTGCGCGCCAATGGCGACGCAGGCGATCGCGAACGTGAACGTCAGAATGCCGAGCGCCTGTCGTTCACGCGCGTGTCGTGGCCTGGGATTCACCTCGGTTGTCAACTCCCAACGTCTAACGTTTGCCCAACACCCAACTCCCAACCCGTGCCCGCCAGCATTTGGGAGTTGGCGCAGCGAAGGGGTGTTGGAAGTTGGGAGTTGACGACGCAATGGAATTCCGTCTAACGGCTCGCCGTCGTGGTCGTGACGTCCGACTCCGGCAACGCGAACGAGATGTACTCGCCGGAGTAGTTTCCGCCGCTCACTGCGGCGATGATGTACTGGCGGCCGTTGACGCGATACGTCATCGGCGAGCCGCTGATGGGCGCCGGCATCAGCACGGCACCCACCTGACGGCCGGTCTGCTTGTCGTACGCGCGCAGCATCGCGCCGCGCGGATGCTCCGGCGTCGTGGTGACCCCCGGATCGCCGGCGATGACGAGCGTCTTGGTGACGAGCACGCCGACGCTGCCGGCCTGACCGGTCTTCGGGATGTTGAGGCCCTTCAGCTTCGCGTGATTGCGTACGACGTCGGGCGTGTCGCCGTGCGGGACCTGCCATTTCAGCTCGCCGCGCGAGAGATCGATCGCGGAGAGGACGCCGTACGGCGGCTTGGCGATCGAGAGACCCTCGACCTGCAACGGGCTGCGGAACGCAGCCTGCGCGGCTCCTTCCGCGGCGGCACCAGCAGGCGCAGCGGCGCCAGCTGCAGGCGCTGCGGCGGCGGGTCCTGCGGCTGCAGCCGGTGGCCGGCGATTGTTGTTGGGCACGTCTGCGTACGTGCCGGTGCCGGCGGCTTCACGAATGCGAAACGGTTGTCCGACAACGCCCGCTTGGTAGGGAATGTCGGAGAACCCAGGCGGCGGAGGCGCAACGGACTCCGCAGCGAGCGACGCCGTGCTGGCTTGCGCGTAGACGATCCCCGTTTCGGGATCCGCGCCGGCGCCGGGCCAGTTCGTCCCACCGCTGGCATTGCCTTGATTGAGCGCGCCGACGAGCCCGGTGACGTTGCCGACGATCGGCGGGTTGTAGAGCGTGCCGCTGTACGGATACTCGTTGCCACCCCATTTCAACCGCTTCAGGTTCTCCATCGCCTGCGCGCGCATCTCCGGCGTGAAGTCGATCAGCTCCTCGGGAATCTTCAGACCCGGGCGCCCGTACGCCGGCGGCTTGGACGGGATCGGCTGCGTCGGCGCGTACCACTCGCCTGGGACGTCGCCGGGAGGAACCTTGGTTTCCGGAATCGGCCAGATCGGTTCGCCCGTTATGCGGTCGAATACATACAGGAACGCCTGCTTCGTTGGTTGGGCCACCAGCTTGCGCATGCGACCGTCGACCATCACGTCCAGCAGGATCGGCGCCGACGAGATGTCGTGATCCCAGATCGGATGATGCACCAACTGGAAGTGCCACTTGCGCTGGCCGGTCTTCACATCGACGGCGACGAGGCTCTCGCCGTACAAGTTGTTGCCCGGACGCAGGCCCCCGTAATAGTCCGACGACGGAGATTCCACGGGCAGATACACGAGACCCGCCTCCTCGTCGACGGTGATCTGCGTCCACACGCCGGCGTTCCCGGTGACCGCCCACGAGTTGTTCAACCACGTGTCGTTGCCCGGCTCACCCGGTCGAGGGATGGTGTTGAAGGTCCACAGCACTTTGCCCGTCCGCACATCGAACGCGCGCACGAGACCCTTGGTGTTGTTGTGCGTCGGAATCGTCATTCCCTCTTTCATCGAGGAGCCGACGATGATGACGTCCTTCGTGACCGTCGGCGTGGAGTGGAGGCCGATCTCTCCGGTCTCGAGATCGATCGGCTTGCCGGTGCCGTACACAACGCCGACCTTCAGGTCGACGACGCCGTCCTTGCCGAAGCTGGGGATCGGGACGCCGGTCTTGGCGTTCAGCGCGATCAGGCGGTAGCCCGGCGTGACGTAGAGGACGCGGTTGTCGCCCTTGCCGTCGGTCCAGTAGCTCACGCCTCGTCCGGACAGCTGCCGCGGCGCGTTGGCTCCGCGCACCCCCTCCGGATAGCGGTGCACCCACAGCTCCTCCCCAGTGCGCGCGTCGATGGCCACGACCGAGCGACGCGTGCCGCCGGTCGTGTAGAGCACGCCGCCGACCATCAGCGGTGTCCCTTCCAGCTTGAATTCGGGGCGAGTGCCCAGGTGATCGGTCTTGAAGCGCCACGCGACTTCGAGCTTGTTGAAGTTGCTGGCGTCGATCTGATCGAGCGGCGAGTATTTCGTGCCGCGAACATCGGCGGTGTAATAGGGCCACTCGCCGTTGCGCGTGCTCGGCTGACCCGACGACTGGCCCAGCGGCCGGTCTGCCAGCCAGGCGACCGTGAGAATCCCGACTACGAGCGCCGTCTTGTGCATCGGTCGCGCCATCATCCGCTCCTCGGCGGACCTGACAAGGTCCGCCCTACCGTTTTTCGTAGCGTCCGGCTTTAGCCGGACCTGCAACAGCGGCGCGCTTGTCCGCCGTAGCGTTCAGCGAGGCGGACGAAGTATACGCCTACCGTCGCATCAAGAAAGCGTCAAAAATGCACGTCTTCCCTCGGAAAACATTGATTTTGTCGCACGGCGGGCGCAGAATTTCCACACTCGCCGGCTCGGCGGGGTGTGTCCGACCTCGTCAACGCGAGAAGGAGTGACGTCATGTCAAATCGCTGGGTGGTCACGTCGCGCATCGGCGGTGTGGTCGCGACGGCCGCGTTGGCCATTCTGTGTGCCCAGTCGACAGGCCGCGCCGAAGGAACGGCGCCGGCGCCGGTGTTCACCAAGGATGTCGCCTCGATCCTCCAGGAGAAGTGCCAGTCCTGTCATCGGCCGGGTTATATCGCGCCGATGTCGCTGGTGACGTACGAGGAAAGCCGGCCCTGGGCGCGCTCGATCAAGGCGCGGGTGGCCGCGCGTCAGATGCCGCCCTGGCACATCGACAAGACCGTCGGCATCCAGGAATTCAAGAACGACCGCTCGCTGAGCGACGAGCAGATCGACACGATCGTCCGCTGGGTCGACGCGGGCGCGCCGCAGGGCGACCCGAAGCTGATGCCGCCGCCGAAGCAGTTCCCCGACGATTCGATCTGGAACTTCGCCGAGCGGTTCGGTGGCCCGCCGGATCTGGTCATCCGGTCGCCGAAATACACGATGCCGAAGGTGGCGCTCGACGCGTGGTACAAACCGGTCGTCGACACGGGATTGAGTGAACCGCGCTGGGTGCGTGCGATCGAGATTCGTCCGGCCACGGTCAAGGGCCGCCGCATCACGCATCATGCCCTGGCGCGTCTGCAGCAGGAGGAAGGCGACGCGCTGGCGGAGGCGACCGCCGGGCTGTTCATGGAATGGGCGGTCGGCAAGCAGGGCGAGATCATGCGGCCGAACAGCGGCAAGCTGATGCTGCCCGGTTCCAAGATCATCTTCGAAGTCCACTATCACGCCGTCGGCGAAGAGATCAGCGATCAAGTGGAGCTCGGGATCTATTTCTATCCGAAGGGACAGGAACCGAAGTACCGCCAGACACTTGGCCTGATTCAGAGCGTCGCGGGTGGATCGAACAACATCGATATTCCGCCGAACTCCACGTTCGTCAGCGCGGGGACGATGGTGCTGCGCGCCGCGGGCCGCGTCGAGAACTTCCAGCCGCACATGCACCTGCGCGGCAAGGCGATGATGATGGAAGCCATTCTGCCGACGGGGCAGACGCAGATTCTCAGCCACGTCAACAACTTCAATTTCAACTGGCACAACAACTACGTCTACGCGGATGACGCGGCGCCGCTGCTGCCGAAGGGCACCATCCTGCGTGTGACGTCGTGGTACGACAACACGTCGGCCAACAAGAACAATCCGGATCCGGATCAGTGGGTCGGCTTCGGCGATCGCACGGTCGACGAGATGGGCCACGCGTGGGTGAACATCACCTACATGAGCGACGACGACTTCAAGACGGAAGTCGCGGCGCGGCAGAAGCTCCGCCCGGGCTCGAACAATACGCAGCAGTGAGCTGGTTGGTGGGTGGATGGTTGGTGGATAGTGGGGTTGGTGGTTCGTGGTTGGTGGTTCAGCGAAAGCCCGAATGCGATTCGCGCGCGTAGCGTCTGCGATCATCGCGGCTGTGATGATCGTCGCCGCGGGTTGGCGCGTCGCGGCGCAGGGCCCATTGCCGCTCGAGCCGATCAAGGATCGCGGCCAGAGCGTCACCGGTGCGTTCGAGGGCTGGTATAAGAACGCCGACGGGACCTACAGTCTGCTCGTCGGCTACATGAACCGCAATCGAGTCGAGACGATCGATATTCCCGTCGGTCCCAACAACCGCATCGAGCCTGGTGGTCCCGACATGGGGCAGCCCACGCACTTCCTGCCGCGTCGCGGCTGGGGAGTGTTCGTCATCAAGGTGCCCGCCGACTTTGGTAAGAAGCGGCTGACGTGGACGCTGACCGCCAACGGCCAGACCACGTCGATCCCGATGCACATCGATCCGCTGTGGGTCGTCGAGCCGCTCAAGGACGCGGGTCTCGGGAACACGCCTCCGGTCCTGCGCTTCACGCAGGATGGTCCTCCGCAACAGGGTCCGCCCGAAAAGATCAGCGCGACCTACACGGCAACGGTCGGTTCGCCGCTGGCGCTGAACGTGTGGGCCAGTGACGACGGGATCCGTGCGCCGGAAGTGCGCGAGCGTCCCGGTCCGCTGGTCACGTTGTTCTGGAGCATGCACCGCGGACCTGCCGACGTGAAGTTCGAGAAGGATCGTCCTGAGATGGACGTGAAGAACGCCGGCAAAGCCTCCACGACGGCCACGTTCTCGGCGCCGGGCGACTACATCCTGCGGCTCCAGGCCAACGACGCGTCCGGCGTTGGCGGCGGCGGGTTCCAGTGCTGCTGGACCACCGCGCACGTCAAGGTCACCGTTGCCTCCGGACCGCAAACAAAATAACTGGGTCGCTGGGTGGATAGCCGACCTGTCAGTTCGACGTGAACGCCCGGATCGACCACGATCCGGAATTCCCGCCGGTGCGCCAACTGCCGCTGACCACGTTCTGCGCGGCCATCGCGAAGAGATCGGCGAACGGCGCGTTCGGCTTCAGGGCGAGCGTCGCGTTCCACGTGCCGGAATATTCCGCGCGGCTGCCGACCACGTTTGCACGCCATGAGCCGGACCACCCGTTCGCAGATTTGATGGCCGACCATCCACCGCGCATCGCCGGTTGGCCGGTCGCGTCGAGCAGCGTCCAGCTTCCCGATGCCGCTCTCGTCTTGGGATCGACCGCACCCGTCCACGTGCCCGCCAGCGAGAGGCCCGTGCTGCTTACCGCGCTCCATGTATTGAGCCGGCCGATCTGTCGATCACCGCTGCGCTGCGCGATTGCAGCGTGACTGGTGGCCAACACGAGTGACGCAAAGAGCAGGACGAATGCCACGGTTACTGTGCGCAAGTGGCGGCAGTCGCCGCGGTGAAGAACTCGGCGAGGTCGTGGCCGAAACGTGTTGCCACGGCATCGACCGTGCCTCCACGGTTATCGGACCACACAGCACCGGCGACGGTGCCCCTTCCTCGACGATCGAGCCTGACTTCAGCGTGGACGGCGACGTCGCGTCGATCGCGGGGACTCGCCGTCGGGAGCCACTCGCCCCGATAGATCACGTGGACGTCCTCGCGTCGATCACAGTTGCCATTGGCGACTGGTGCTATGCCAGCCGCAGCGACGATCGTGCGACCAATTCGACGCTCGCGAACGTCTCTCGCATCCATGCACACACGCGCTGACAGTTCACGGAAAGCGCACAACGAGCCTTGATAGAAGTCGAATCGCCGCAACAGCGGGGCGGTTCCAAGCTCGCTTTCGCGCAGCGTTGGCGGCCTCGGAACGGCATCCGCCGCCTCCGCCGAACCAAACAACAGACACGAGCGCGAGACGGGTTTCATCGTGTCGAATTGCTCCCGGCGCTGAATCTCGCCGATCTCCATCCGTCGAGAGCTGCCTTCAGTCAGTTGCACAACCTCTGACGGGAACGGGAACATCGTGAGGTACGGAAAGCTCGATGTGCTGACGATCCATTGGTGATCGGCTCGATTCGATAGATGCCGTCGCTGTCCTGCCGCAACTGAGGAGCGCCTGAAACCCCGAAATCGACGCATGCCCATCCGACGAACCCCTCGGGCAGCACATAACGAAATCTCGCCGCTGCTCCTGCCTCGCGCTGCACTGCACCAGCCGCTGCTGGAAGCCATGCCGTGACGAGCACCACGATCAACCTGCGTCCAATCGCTGTCACTGTGTCCCTGGTGCCAAAGAGAGTGGCAGGTTCGACGTAGACACGATCACGGCTCGTCAGGTTCCGCGACCGCGACGGCTCCACTCCGACGATGCGGTGTTGGACGCAGCGGAGATGGCTTCCACGCAAATGGATCCAGCGGCGCCGGTGGGGGCGGGCCGCCGCCGGGACGCCACAACGAGAGCAGGTAGTTCAGGACGTGACGCACTCGTCTTCGTCCGCGCGCCTTCATCATCCAGTGCATGCCTCGCACGAGTGTACGGCAACGCCACGACGCGGGGTCAATAGGAAGACACGCGGACGAAGTGGGCGGCAGGCTGCTTCAGCCACACGGTCAGCCGCATCACGTCAGGGAATGCGGTCCGACCGCCCTTCGCGAGCGTCCGCATGTGCGAGGGGGACACGCCGATCGTCGTTGCCACCTGCTGCCAGGTCAGACCCATCGCTTCGCGCCTGGTGTCGAGCGCTTCGTAGAGTCTGCGTGTATCGAACCGCAAGATTTCACCGGCGTCAGCGTCGGGGAGATCCGCGCTCATCAGCGCGGCCGACGGGGAGCCCGGCAAGAAGCTCTCCGGCGCACGCCCGAGCCAGCGAAGCATCTGCAGCACGCCATCGGCTTCGGCGATGCGTTTCGTCGACAGCGCGGTGATCGTCGAGGTCGCAATCGGACGCGTCGGCACCGCGCCAACGGTGCCGATCTCGCGCGTCGCCTGCGTCCACGTCAGCCCACGCACTCGTCGCTGCTCGTCGAGTGCGGCGTGCAACGCCTTCAGATCGAAGTCGCCCGTCAAGGGTCAGCGCGCTCGCTCGCACCGATGCCGCACGGCATCGTCGCAAGGGTCGGGTCGTTCGTGAGCAGCCGCGCGACGCTGTTCGCCTCGCCGCGAACGACGGCGTCAATCAATTCCCGTATGCCGGTGGCGCGGGTAGCACGCGTCATTGGGTTCGAGTCGCGATCTGCATCAGAAGACCGTGCAGATCGGAAAAGAACCGAGCCTCGGCAATCCTGTCCTCCTCGATCCGGAAAAGATCGATACCTGTCCACTTCACGCGTTTACCCGTTGAAGAGACACCTTCAAATTCGCCACCGTGTGTGCCTTCGACCGTATACCAGATGGCTACCTTCCGATCTTCAGCGAGCACGTCATCAATGGTCACGTGCAAGTCGGGAAACCCACTGAGGTGGCGGCGCATGCTCTGCTTAACGGCATCCTGTGTGACGACGACACCATTGACCACCGGTTTCTCCACGAACAGCGCATCCACCACCGATACGTCGTGCTGGTTGAAGCCTTGCTCGATCCAGCGGCGTACAAGACCTTTGTTGCGGTCCGTCACCTGGCTGGTACCGGATGCTGGTTGATTGCAGCCGGTAACCATCATTAGGAGTATCGCGCCGAGCACGGTCCTGGCCACGAGCGGGGCTCTCATGATCCCTCCTCCGTCGGTACAACGCGTTGCAGGCGGGGAGCCGCGTTCGAGCGATCGATTATGGCTTGGGAAAGCCGGGCGAGAGCATCACGCGGCGTGCCTGCTCGACGTGCCGCCGATCGTGCGCGGCCATGAGTCGGCACCCGTCGAGGACGCTGTAGGTAATCACGCGAATGAACGGCGACGTCATGATCGTCTGCGACGCGACTCGTGCGTCGAGAGTCTGCAACGACATCACGATGTGACGGTGCAGTTCGACAAAGCGCCTGATCACATCGGCGCCGATATCGCTGCTCGCTGGTCGCGCCGGCGGCGGCGCCGTGAACTTCCGCGTCGAACCGGGTGTCTGTGAGCGGATCAGCATGGGACCGAAAACCCCTGGCAGAACCGGCACACGCTCCCAGATGCTTCGTGACCGCCCTGTCGTCAGTGCCCGCTCTGACGCGCTCATCATCAGGCGGTTCGCCTTGAGAAGATGCTCGAAGCACTGGGCGATGCTCCATCGCGTCGCATCGGGCTTCCAGTTCAATCGTCGCGCGTCCAGGTCTCCGAAGGTCGCTTCCGCGTCTCGAGCGACATCGCCGAGCGCCGTCCTCACCTCCGCGAGTGACAGCGTCGTGTAGTCGACTGCCGGGCCATCCAATAATTCAGTTGCCACGCGACTCGCCGTTTTCGTGACGTTACGCCTCGTACGAGGTCTTGCCGCCGGCGACGGTGCGCACGATTGTGATGTCCTTGATCTTCTCGGGGTCGATCGTGTGCGGGTCATCGGCGAGCATGACGAAGTCGGCCAGCTTGCCGGGAGTAATCGAGCCCTTGAGGTTTTCCTCTTTGGATGCGTACGCGCCGTTGAGCGTGTTCACCCGAATCGCGTCTGCCACGCCGATCTTCTGATTCGCGCCCCAGATCTTTCCGTCCCAGCCCTTGCGCGTCACCATGCCCTGAATTCCCATCAACGGCGCAAACGGGCCCGGGCTGAAATCCGAACCCGCCGCTGCGCGCACGCCCGCGTCGAGGAATGAGCGATAGGCCATCGATCGCTTCATCAGTTCCTCGCCGTAGAACACGAACTTGTCCGAGTTGTAATAGGCGTACGTGGTGAACGGCGTCGGGATGGCGTCGAGTGCCTTGATGCGTGCGATCAGGCTGTCGTTGATCAGCGTGCAGTGTGTGATCTTCGGGCGTACATCACTCCGCGGCACCAGCTTCTGCGCGCGTTCGACGGCCGTCAGGAACATGTCGATGGCCACGTCGCCATTCGCGTGGCAGTTCACCTGAATGCCGGCGCGATGCACGCGTTCGATCCAGGCATTCAGCTCCTCCTGTGTCTCGGTGACGTTGCCCTTGTATCCCGACGTGTCGCCGGGATAGCCCTGGCTCAATGCCATCGTCCGTTCGGAGAACGAGCCGTCCAGCGTGTGTTCGGATGTTGCTCCGAGCTTGATCCACTCGTCGCCGAATCCTGTCTCGATACCGCTGGTGATCATCGAATCGAGCACCCGCCCACTCGATTCATAGCTGACGCGATGCAGCAGATCGCCCCGCGCGCGGACCTCCTGAATTGCCGCAAGGTTGCCGCCCTGATGATGGACGCTGGTCAGTCCATACCGTGCGAACTGCTTCGAGATGTGAGCGATGCCGTCCTTGCCGCGACGGTCGAGCTCCGCTGCGCTGAGCGTTGGCCGAGTGCCGACGTTGTTGAACACGTTGCGCGCCGTGTCCGTCACGCGTCCGTTGAGATCGCCTGTGTCGTCGCGGTCGTACGTGCCTCCGGCGATGTTCTTCGTCGCCTTCGTCACGCCCGCTATCTCGAGCGCCTTGCTGTTGTAGTAGGACGTGTGACCGCCGCGATGCCGGACCACGACGGGATGCTGCGTCGAGACCTGATCGAGGTCGTGCACGTTCAGCTCGCGCTTGTCCTTCACCTTGGTGTCGTCGAAGAAATAGCCTTCGACCCAGGTGCCAGGGCGCGTCTGGCTCGCTTTGGCGCGCAGCTTCTCGACGATGCTGGCGATAGTGACGAATTCGACTTCGAACGGATTGCCGACCAGGACTTCGTAGAGCAGGACCTCGCCACCCGCATGGTTGTGGCAGTCGGTAAAGCCGGGCATCACGGTCATGCGTTGTGCGTCGACGGTTCGTGTCGACGTGCCGACGAGACTCTTGATCTCGTCGTTCATGCCGACCGCGATGAACCGGCCGTTCTTCACCGCCAGCGCTTCGGCGTTTGCGATGCGCGGATCGACTGTATAGACGTTCGCGTTGATGACGATGAGGTCCGCGTCGCCAGCTTCCGCTCCGCCGATAGCCGCGACCGTTCGGCTGAACCACGGAGTTGCGAACGAGGCGGCGATCGCGCTCGCCGTCAGCCCCATGAACTCTCTGCGCGATCGACGATTGTTCATGTCGTCCTCACTTCAGGTGAGCGCGGTCTTTCTCGTTCTCGGAACAGAACGCCTCGACGATGTCGGTGTCGGGCTGGAGGAGTTCGGTGAATTTGATCGTGAGCGGCTTCGTGTACATCTTCGGGTCGTCGACCGTCACCTCGACGTCGATGTGACCGAAGTCACGGCGCCGGAACCGTTCGATCACGTGCAACGCCTCGCTGTGCGGATGACCGATGCCGTCGAGCCAGCTCTTGTCGTTGAAGCCGACGCTGTCCACGACGAACGTGTCGCCCTGCCAGCTGCCGATCGAGTATCCGAGCCACAGAGGAAACGGATCCTGCGGGTGCGTGCGGCCGTCGGTGTAGATCTGGCGAATCGTGTTGTCGCCCTCGAACAGCATCAGCGTCAGCCCCGGCGTTTGGACGATCTTGAACGGGATCGGAATGACGAGCGACAGCGGGACGCCGGCAGCCAGACAATGCGTCGTCGGCAGATCTCTTCCCGGGTTCTGCACGCGCTCACCGAGCAGCTTGCCCGCCTCGGGCCGCATCGGCTCCTCGCCGCGCTTGTAGTCCGCGAAGATGTTGAACAGGTACTTCGACATCGTGCGCGGGTCGTCGCCGGGAACGCTGGTGGCGGTCATGTCGCCAAAGAGCCGTGTCAGTTCCTCGTACGGCGTCGGCTCCGCTCGCCACACGCCTGACAGGTCCGGCCGTCCGTCGGCCGTCTTCGGCGCAGGCGCCGAGAGGTTCACTTTTCCATCCGCTGTTCGCGGGGCCTTCGGATCGCGGTGATTCAACCACTGCGCGTCCGAGCGAACGCCGGCGCCCAGGATGGCGAAGAGCGTGAGGATGGCAATGCCCGTCCTGCGTTCAGTCATTGGCGACACCACTCGTTGATCAGTTGTCCGGACTCTTGGGAGGTCAGAGAGTATATCGCTGGAATCGCTTATGCCGATTCGTCTCGATCGGATTCCGGCTCGACTCGTCCGAGCGCTTCGTCCGTGGCTAAATCGAGCTCCGCCGCCTCTTCGTTCGAGAAGAACGGATGCGGCTCTTCACCGAGGCCTTCGGTATCGCTCGCATCTGAAAGGCCAACGCCACTGAGTCCTGCGATAATCCGCCGTCGGACGCGGCTATAAGAGCGGTGCCGGCGAGCTTGGCGCGATCGAGATTTGTCGTCAGCGGCACGACGAGAACGGATTGAAGGAGCCTCGTGAGGGTATCGCTTTGCCAGATGATGACGGGCCGGCGTCCGGTCTGTTGTTGTGTGAGATAAGGCCCGAGATCCGCCCACCAGATCTCACCGCGTTTCACCCGCGATCCTCGCGATCGAGCGCTGCTGACCAATCACCGAGGCCGGCCTCCGCCAGGCCATCGTCTTCAGGGTCGTGAGCGCCCAGACGCGCGACGTTCCAGCGGCTGGGGTCTGCTCTCCGAACGACGATAACCGCTACCCGCTCGCCCGATCGAAGGGGCAGTGGGGATACCGGACGCAGGACACCATTCTCGTAAAGAGCATCAACGGGACCCACGACGAGGAGGATAGCATGGTCGCTCACGAAGTCACGGACCTGTGCGTTCGGACCCGAGCCAACCGCCTGCAGATAGATATGCATCGGCGTGGATAAAGCGATCGACCATAGAACGATGAGCGGTATCAAGCCGCGCGCGGCGGCCGTGTCTCATTCAGTCGCTATACGTTCGAAGTGGGATCTAGATCGCAGGGCGGTGCGAGCAATTCGCTCTCTGCCTTGTCTTTGACCAGTCGTTCTCGCGGGGACCAAACGTTCGTGGGAATCTGATTCGTAAGCTCCGCTCGCTTCGCGCATTGGGCATCCGCGGCGTTTATTTCGATTCTCAGCTTGCTTCCTGATCTGCGGGAAGAACCCAGCGCCGGTGATGCGTTTTCAGAAGGCGTTGACTGAGACCGGTCTGCCGCGCGATAGATTCGTAGGGATCTCGCCATCGGCCGCATGATGAGAGTTGTGGCTGTAATGTCGTTTGGAACACTCGGGATGCGCTCGCCGATCGCGGGCCAACGAAGGATCTGCTCGAGTATGGAGTCGACGGCCCGGATGAATTCGACGCCGGCCAGCTGGTTTGGTTCAGAGGCCCGTCGCTCGTATCGTCTCCAACCCGTGACCCTGAGGCCCCTTCTCGCGCACACGCAGCGCGCCGGCGAACAGGAAGCCGAACAGGCTCAAGCCCAGGAACATGACCAGCATCGGATTGTAGCCCGATGGATTGGTCGCGCTCGCGCCGTTGGCGTCGTTCAACATACCAGCAGCGAGATTCGCCACCGTCATCCCGATGTTCTGGAGCATCGTCATCAGCCCGTACGCGGTACCCAGGCGCTCTGGCGCAACGAGGTAAGGAACCGCCGGCCAGATCACCGCGGGGACCAACGAAAACGCGATGCCGATGAGTACCGTGCTGACCCACAGATTCGCGTTTGTATACGCAAGGATCGGAAACACGAGACACAGAAGCAGCGTGCCGAACGCCATGAACCACGCGCGGCGACCCAGGCGGTCGACCATCCAGCCGAATGCCGGGGTCGCGAAGATCGCGGCGGCGAAGACGTAACTGTTCATGGCCCCCGCCTGCTGCAGCGAGAGGCCGTGCGCGTGCTGGAAGTATTTGATCGCGAACGTGCTGCGGAACGGGAAGATCACCGAATAGAACGTCACGCACAGGCCGACGGCATACCAGTAAGAGCGGTCGAAGCGCCAGACATCGCTCCAGACGAAGCGATCGGTTCCTGACTGCGTGAGCGTGAAGCGTCGCGCGGCGCTTCGTTCGAGGAAGTAATAGACCAGACACCCGGCGACGGCGATCACCGAAAACGCGGCGGCCAGCACCAGCGGCGGCTGCCACCCGCGGTCATACAGCGGCTTGAACCACGTCGTCGACATGTCGGCGCCATACGAGCCCGCGCGCGCGATGCTCAGGTTCATCCCGAACGCGAACCCGAGCTGCTTGCCGACGAACCACTGGCCGATCGCGACGGTGACCGCAACGATCATCGATTCAGCGCCAAGCCCGAACAGCAGACGGCCCGCCGCCATCACCGGGAACAACGGCGAGATCGCTGTCAGCACGGCGCCGACCAGACAGATGATCGAAAAGATCAGCGTCGACAGGCGCGTGCCGAATCGGTCGACGATGATGCCGCCGATGAGCACCATGATGACGTTCGGCGCGCTGTAGATCGCGTTGAGCGTGCCGATTTGGGTGTCGGTGAAGCCGAGGAGGCGTTGGAGCGCGTCGGCGACGGGCGCGACCGAGTCGTAGGTGTAGTAGTTGCCGAACATCGCGACGCTGAGGGCGACGAGCACGGCCCATCGCCACGCAGCGTTTGGCGAGGGCCGGCTAAAGCCGGCCCCCACGTCTGCTATTTGGTCGCGTTCGACGGCCACGGAACTCCTTGTTCTTTCGCCGTCACCCGCGCCAGACCTTTGTAGAGGAATCGCTGCAGGCGGCGTCCCTGATACGTCTCCACAGTGTACAGATTCCCCTTCGAATCGGTCGCGATGTTATGGAGCGAGTACCACTCGCCGGGATAGTGGCCGCCCTTCCCGAAGTTGGTGAGCTCCGTCATGCTCGCGCGGTCGAAGATGCGGAGCTTCTGGTTCCGCCCATCGGCCACGTAGAGATACTTCTGCTGCGGATCGCGTGAGAATGCGACGTCCCACACCGCACCGTCGCTCCGCGAATCGCGCGCCATGAAGACTTCCTTCACGAACGTCCCGTCCGGTTTGAAGATCTGCAGCCGGTTGCTGGTCCGATCGCAGACGTAGACGAGGTTGTCGACCGACACGTCGGCGCAGTGCACCGGTCCGCGGAAGTGCTGATAGGTGACGGTCGGATCGTAGGGGCCCTGTGCGAGCGCGGCCTTGTCGTCCGGCGGCTTGCCATACGCGCCCCAGAAGCGCTTCATCTTTCCCGACTCCGCATCGATGACGGCCACGCGCCGGTTGCCGTAGCCGTCGGCCACGAAGACCTCATTGGCGGGTGCATAGAAGAACGTCTTGGCGACCTGGAAGAAGTGATCGGTGGCGAGGCTGTCGCGCGTGACGCCCTTCTTGCCGACCTGCATGACGAACGTGCCGTCCTGCGTGAACTTCAGCACGTGGCCATCCATCGCGCCGTTGCCGCCGATCCACACGTTCCCCTTGTTGTCGATGTTCAGACCGTGATTGGAATCGGGCCACTGATAGCCGGGACCGTCCTTGCCGCCCCAGTGACGAAGCTGGTTGCCCTGTTGGTCGAACTCGAGAATCGGCGGAGCCAGGTGACAGCACTCGCCGGTGTTGTGCTCGCCGGCCGCTTCGGCTTCATCGAGCACGTCCGGACGATGGACGATCCAGACGTGATCCTGGGCATCGACCCACAAGCCGATCGTCTGACCCTGATACCAGCCGTTCGGCAGCGGTTTCGGGAACGTCGGATCGACCTCGAAGCGCGGCGCCATCACCGCGTTCTGCGCCTGCGCGGCGGCCACGCGCTGCGTGATGCTCTCGGCGATGCCGAGCGCGACGAGCACTGCCACGAACGAGGCTGCGATGAGCAGATTTTTCTTCATGAGGTTCTCCTTGCCGTCCCCGCCGCGAATTTCTGGATGCGTTTCCCGTGGTGCGTCTCGCCGATATAGAGGTTCCCCTGCGCATCGGAGGCGATGCTGCCGTTGGCGAGGAACTGCCCCGGATAACGCCCGCCGCTGCCGAACGTGCCCGACTCCATCAGAGATTCGCGCTCGAGGACGTGCACCTTCTTGTTGTGCCCATCGGTGACGAACAGATATCGCTGCTGGGCGTCATTCGAGAACGCGAGATCCCAGACCGATCCGCGTGATGCCACCACACCGAACTGACCGGTCACCGTCGCGCCGAGCGTGTTCGGCGCCACCGTGCCTTCCTTGACGAACGTTCCATCCTTGCGGAAGACCTGAATGCGATCGCTGCTGCGATCGCAGACGTAGACGAGCCCATCGCGCGCGATCTTCACGCACGTGACCTCGCGGAACGAACGTGCCGGCATCTCGCCCGGCATGTAGGGACCGGGGGCTGTGCCCGGCATCTTCTCGCCGTACGCAAACCAGTGGCGCTTGTAGGCGCCGCTGTCCGCATCGAAGACGATGACGCGGCGATTGCCGCTGTCGGCGACGAACACTTCATTCGCGGACGCGTCGTACGCGACAGCCGCGGGGCGGTTCAGCGTCATCTGACTGGTGGGGCCGTCCATCTTGCCCGGCGTGCCGATCTGCAGGAGGAACTTGCCGTCGCGCGAGAACTTCAGCACGTGTGCGTCGGCGGGGCCTTGCGGGGCGCCACGACCGCGGGCAGTACCCGGAGCTGGTGTTTCACCAACGACGGCGTCGCCTCGGCCGCGCGCCGGCGCCGTGGGCGGCGGCTCCAGACCGGTCGCCGCGATCCACACGTTGCCTTTCGCATCGACGGCGATGCCGCCCGGCGACTGCGGCCACTGGTAACCCTGACCCGGGCCGCCCCAGCTCGACACGAGCGCGCCCGTCTGATCGAACTCGAGGACGAACGGCGCCGCCTGGCAGCAGATGCTCGAGGATGGCGGGCTGGTGGCCATGCCTTTTTCGTTCGCCTCGAGCGAATCGTTCCCGCGGTGCACGACCCACACGTGATTCTGCGCGTCCACGGCAACGCCGGTGACCGAGCCGAGGACCCACGAGTGATTGGTGAACGGCCGGGGCCAGAACGGTTGGACCTGATAATTGGGTGCGCGAGCGGCGCCACCGCGCTGAGCCGACACGGCGCCCGAGAACGTCGCCAGGGCCGCGACAATGACAATTGCGATGGAGCCGGGAAGACCAGCCGTGCGCGCCGCCCTGAATATTCCGGCGGATCGCATGGCCGGTCTCCAGTTTCTCTTGGCGCGCTGCGCGCGCCTTGGACCGCTATGCGCGTCGCAACGAGTTTGGAATTCGAGCAACGGGCCGCCTAGCGGTCCAAAACCGCGAATGGATCGCATGTTCGCCTCCTGTGCGGATGCGCCGCACACTATACCTCCGGTCGACGTGCCCCGGGGACCTCGCCCATCCAAATTGCAACTAATTTGAAAACGGGTGAACTACCATCCGCCGTGTAACCCTGCTACCCTTCGCGAGCCTGCCTTTTCCATGAAACGGGCCACGACGCTCGTCATCGGCGTTCTGCTGTGGGCCGTGGCGCCCGCTGCCGCGCACGACATTCCTTCCGACGTGCGGGTGCAGCTCTTCCTGCGTCCCCACGGTCAGGTCCTGCGCCTCGTCGCACGGATGCCCGCGTCGGCGATGAACGACGTCGACTGGCCGCTCGATGGCGTGTTTCTCAACCTCACCCGCACACAGCCGCTGCTGGCGGAAGCGGCCGAGAGGTGGATTGCCAGACGCGTCGAGATCTCCGAAGCCGACCGGCGCCTCGATCCGCCGCGGATCGCTGCCGTTCGCATCTCGCTGCCTGCGGACCTGTCGTTCGGCTCATACGAGACGGCGGTGTCGCACGTCACTGGAACACCGCTTCCCGACGACACGGAAGTTGTCGCGCGGCAGGCGTGGGTCGACGCGCTTCTCGAGTACGACATCGCCTCCGACCGCTCGCTCTTTTCGATCGAACCCAGATTCAGCCTCGTCGGTCTGCAGACGCAGACGGTCGTCCGCTTTCTCGCGGCCTCGGGCGTCGAGCGCGCATTTCAGTTCCACAACGATCCGGGTCGCGTCCCGCTCGATCCCCGCTGGTTCCAGGCCGCTTCGCGATTCGTCGTCGCCGGGTTCTTCCACATCCCCGGCGGCATCGATCATCTGCTGTTCCTGCTGTGTCTCGTGATCCCGTTCCGACGGCTGCGAACGCTGGTCCCGATCGTCACAGCGTTTACGGTAGCGCACTCGATCACGCTGATTGCGTCGGCGTACGACATGGCGCCCGATGCGCTCTGGTTCCCGCCGCTGGTCGAAACGCTCATCGCCGTGTCCATTGTCTACATGGCGCTGGAGAACATTCTTGCGACGCCAGCGGAGGTCCGCCTGAAGGCGGACCCTCCGAAAAACGAGATCGGGCGGAGCGCGTTGCAGCGACGATGGATGGTGGCGTTCGGGTTCGGCCTCATTCATGGTTTCGGCTTCTCGTTCGCGCTGCGCGAGAATCTGCAATTCGCGGGGAATCATCTGCTGACGTCGTTGTTGTCCTTCAACGTCGGCGTCGAGCTCGGACAGATGCTGGTCCTGATCGCGATGATTCCGGTTCTCGATCTGCTCTTCCGTGTCGTGCCTGCGCCATCAGTCGCGGGACGGTCCGCCGAACGCGTCGGTGTGATCGTCTTGTCCGCGCTCGTGGCGCATACCGGCTGGCACTGGATGCTCGATCGAGGGGCGCGGCTGTGGCTGTATCAATTCCAGTGGCCGGCGATCGATGCGGCGCTGATGGTGTTCGTCCTGCGCTGGTTGATCCTTGCCGTCGCGGTTGCCGGCGTCGGATGGTTGATCCTCACAGTAGCGCGGGCCTTGTCAGGCCCGCGAGATGACCGCCGGCGAACCGTGGCGCGGACTGTGTCAGGTCCGCGTGCAGATCGCGGTTCAATTACAGGAGAAGGAGCGTCGGTATGAGTCGAGGTGTTCGTCGCTTCTTGGGACTTGGGATTTGGGTTGTCGGATTTGGATTTTGGGGTGTGGCGCTCTCGGCGCAGACGCCTGCCGCGCCGACCAATGACCAGCCGAATCCCTATCAGACCGTCGAGGGCTACTTCAAACTGCCCGAGGGTCGCACGTGGGGATCGACCAGCGCCGTCGACATCGACAAGGACGGGCGCAGCATCTGGATCGCGGAGCGATGCGGCGTGAACAGCTGCCTCGATCGCGCGACCGGACAGATGTCGAACCTGCCAACGATCCTCAAGTTCGATGCATCGGGAAAGCTCGTCACGAGCTTCGGACAGGGAATGCTGATCTTTCCGCACGGCATCCACGTCGATCGCGACGGCAACGTGTGGGTGACTGATGGTCAGGATGACGCGTCAGTTCCGGCGCGTGGTGGTGGCGCTGCAGGCGGCGGAGCGGCGCCAGCGGCAGCAGCGGCTCCACCGCGCATGGGTCCGCTGCCCGGTGCGACGAAGGGGAACCAGGTCTACAAGTTCAGTCCCGATGGCAAGCTGCTGATGACGCTTGGCAAGCCGGGCGGCGCCGCGGAGCCAGACTTCTTCTATCAGCCGAACGACGTCCTCGTGGCGCCCAACGGAGAGATCTTCGTCTCGGAAGGACACGGCGCCGGCAACTCGCGCATCCTGAAGTTCAGCAAGGACGGAAAACTGATTCAGTCCTACGGCAAGAAGGGCAGCGGTCCGGGCGAGTTCGATCAGCCACATGCGCTCGCGATGGACTCGCGCGGGCGCCTGTTCGTCGGCGATCGCGGCAACAACCGCGTGCTGATTTTCGATCAGGACTTCAAGCTGCTCGACGAGTGGAAGCAGTTCAGCCGCCCCAGCGGCCTCTACATCCGCAATGACATGTTGTACGCCGCAGACTCGGAGTCAGAGTCGGTCGCGCGCAATCATGACGGCTGGAAGCGAGGCATCCGCATCGGCAGCGTCAAGGACGGAAAGGTCGTCGCCTTCATCCCCGATCCCGTGGAGAAGGCGACCGGCACGAGCGCGGCCGAAGGCGTCGCGGTCGACGCCGCCGGAAATGTCTACGGTGCGGAGGTCGGCCCACGAGCCGTGAAGAAGTACGTCAAGAAGAGCGGCACGAATTGAGGCAGTAGGGTCAGCAGCGTCAAGTCCCAACGGCTGACGCTGGCCCAACTTCCAACTCCCAAGCGCCTTTGTGACCGTTTGGGAGTTGGGCCCAGCGAAGCGGGTTGGGAGTTGGGAGTTGACGGTGAGGCCAGGTTAGTCCAGTCGAACCAGGCCGCGCCGGTTCGCCACCTTCACTGCTTCCGTACGGCTGGTGACGCCGAGCTTTTCGAACAGGTGACCGAGGTGGGTCTTCACCGTCCGCTCGCTGATGCCAAGCTCGTTGGCGATTTCCTTGTTGCTCTTCCCGTCGGCCATCAGCCGCAGCGTCGACAGCTCGCGTGGCGTGAGCTGCACGCGCGTGACGCTGTCGGCCAGCTTCGCGGCTGCGGCAGGAGCGAGATACGTCTTGCCCGCGAGCACGTCGTGAATGCACCGCACGAGGGCATCGGCGGCAATGTCCTTGAGCACGTACGCCTTCGCGCCGGCCCTGAGCGCACGCGCGATGTCCTCGTCGGTGTCGTAGGTCGTGAGCACGATGACCTTGGCGTTCGGGTCGCGCTCGCGGATCCGTCGAACCGCCTCCACGCCTTCCATCACGGGCATCCGCAGGTCGAGCAGCGTCACATCGGGGTGATGGCGCTCGTAGGCGTCGAGTGCCTCGAGGCCGTTGGCGGCCTCGGCCACGACGTGCAGATCGGATTCCTGATTGATGATGTTGGCGACTCCCGTCCGCAGCAGCGCGTGGTCGTCGACGACGAGCACGTTCGCGCGCGCGGTGACGACGGCCGCCGTCTCAGACGCTGGCGCCGGCCCGCTATGCGGCCCGGAACGCGAGTCTTGTACTTGTATGCCTGTCCGCATAGCGGTCCTGGCCGCGCGGAGCGCGGCAAAGAGAAACTGGCGACCAGCCAAGGGGCGAAGGCGAGATCACGGCGCGTAGGCCCCTTGGCTCTCATTCGGTATTGAAAACGACGGCGGCTCCCACGCGACGACGACCTCGGTGCCGAACCGTGGAGCGGTAACGATCGTGAGCGACGCGCCGATGCGCTCGGCGCGCTCCTGCATGCTGGTCATGCCGAACCCGCCGCCCCGCTGATCCTTTGGAATGCCACGCCCGTCATCGGCCACCTGCAAGCGGAAGCCGATCGACCGCACCGCACCGGCGTGAACCTTGATGCGGCGTCCTCGCGAATGACGAACGGCGTTGGTGATCGCTTCCTGGGCGATCCCGATGATCTCGCGCTCGACGCCGCTGATGAACGGCGGCAGCTCGTCGACGGTCAGATCGATCTCCATCTCCGACGTGCGGCGGGCGAGATCGGTCATCCGGTGCAGTGCGGAACCAAGGCCCTCGCCGTCGCTCGTGTGCGGCCGCAGCGCGCCCACCGATCGGCGCGCTTCGACCATGTGACTGCGCGCGAGATCAACGGCCGTGTCGAGCGTTTTCTTGACGTTCGGCGGCAGCGTATCGGCCGATCGCTGCGCGGCCTGCAGCTGCATCAGGATGGCGGCAAAGCCCTGCGCGAGCGTGTCGTGGATGTCGCGCGCGATCCGGTTTCTTTCCTCGAGTACGGCCTGACGACGCGCCTCGGCGCGGTTTTGCTCGACGATACGACTGTTGTGCAGCGCGAGCGTGGCCTGGCGTGCCATCGCTTCGATGAGAGTCTTCCGCCACGTCCCGCAGCCGCAGCCGCACCCGACAGCGTGATACTCGCCCTCGCCTGTCCCGCAGTTGAAAAGCGCGACCCATCCCAGATTGCGTGTCGGCAGCACGAGCGGCGCCACGACGAACGAGTGCACCCCCTTGTGGTGCGTGAATGCTCGAATCGACGGCGACAGACGACCGTCGTCCTGCGCGTATTCGATCGTGTGGGTCCAGCCGGGTTTGTAGGAGACCATGTGTTCGGCCAACGCCGCGCGAGTCTCCGGCGACACGGGCAGGTCTGTCGAATTGCCGTCCACGAATCCATCCTGACAGTACGCGATCCACAGCTTGCACTGTGTGTCGTCGTCGTCGAGCAGCCAGACGCTGCACGCGGTGCTGTCGGATTCATCGACCAGCGTCTTCATGAAGCCACGGAAGAATCCGGCCACGTCGGGCTCGCGCACGAGGAGATCGAGCGCGAGCTGCACGGCGTCGGTGTGCACGTGCGCCGTGCATTCGGCACGTCGGCGCTGTCGCTGCTCCTGCTCGAGAGCATCCTGCAGACGAGAAAGTCGATCCGCCCAGTCCGCTGGCGTGACGGTCTCGCCGGCGATGTCCTCAGTCGCGCGATCGTGTTCGCACAACCGTGATGTCGTTGTTACAACGGCGTTGCGGACCGAATCCAGATACGACGTCACGAGGCGTCCTCCGGCATCTATTATCCAGCACCAGCCGGCTCGAACGCTGTTGACCATTCGGGGCAGCCGTGCCTCGTCCTTTAGTCGTAGATCGCCCTCCCCCGAAAGCGACGCGCGGCGGTGATTCGTTGGAGGGACGCGCGAGTCCGTCCTCAGCCCAATTGTGGAGACCGGCACGTGCGCGCGATGCTGCGGGACATGTCACAACACGTCGAGTCCTTTGGGCCGCCTGAAGGCGGCCCCTACAGTTTCTTGATTCAGGGTCGCTCCTCCGCTCTTTCGCTGCTCGCGCTGCTCGCCCTCGTGCTTGGCGCCTGCACCCGTACGGCGGCGCAGCAGGCGCCACCGCCTCCACCCCAGGTGAAGGTTGCCGAAGTCGTCGCTCGCAACATCACCGAGTGGGATGAATTCACTGGCCGGCTCGAAGCGGTCAATACCGTCTCCGTTCGCCCACGAGTGTCGGGTTACGTGTCCGCGGCCCGATTCGCCGAGGGCGCGATCGTGCACCAGGGCGACCTGCTCTTTCAGATCGATCCGCGGCCGTTCCAGGCCGAAGTGGACCGACTCCGAGCGGAGCTCACACGTGCCCGCGCCACGGTCCAGCGAGCCACGTCCGAGTTGAATCGCGCCGAGCGCCTGACCGCCGAAAACGCGATCTCCAACGAAGAGCGCGATCGCCGCGCCGCATTCGCCCAGGAGTCGTCCGCGCAGGTCGAGGCGGTCGAAGCCGCGGTACGGGCCGCGGAGCTCAATCTCGAGTTCACGCGGGTGACCGCGCCGATCGATGGGCGAGTCGGCCGAGCGATCGTGACGCCTGGCAACCTCGTGTCCAGCGGGCCCGGCGAGGCCACGCTGATGACGACGCTGGTATCGCTCGATCCCGTGTACGCCACGTTCGACGCCGACGAACAGAGTTATTTGCGCTATCTCGAACTGGCGCGATCCGGTTCGCGTGCGCTCCCGATTCGCATGGCGCTTGGCAGCGATACCGGCTTCCCGCGTGAGGGAACGTTGAACTTCCTCGACAACCAGGTCGATCCCGCGACGGGGACGATTCGCGTGCGCGCGCTCTTCCGCAATCGCGATCTCGGTCTCACCCCTGGGTTGTTCGTGCGGCTTCAGCTTCCAGGAGTCGGCGGATATCGCGGAGTCCTCATCCAGGATCGCGCCGTCGGTACGGATCTCGACAAGCGCTTCGTGTTCGTCGTGAACGCAGAGGGCACGGTCGAGTACCGACCCGTGACGCTGGGCCCGATCGTCGACGGCCTGCGAGTCGTGCGTACGGGTCTCAACGCGGGAGACCGCGTGGTCATCGACGGTCTGCAGCGTGTGCGACCGGGAGCAAAGGTCCAACCCGCGGTGGTCGCGATGGATCCAGAACGGCAGGACGCGCGGCTGAAGGTGGACATCACGGGGAAGGCGGAGTAAGTCGTCATGCGATTCTCGCGTTTCTTCATCGAACGGCCGATCTTCGCCGTCGTCCTCTCGCTCCTGATCGTCGTCTCAGGCGGCCTGGCCCTCTTCAAACTGCCGGTCAGTGAATACCCGAGCGTGGTGCCGCCGACCGTCGTGGTCCGCGCGGCCTTTCCCGGCGCAAACCCCAAGGTCATCGCGGAAACGGTCGCCGCGCCGCTCGAGCAGCAGATCAACGGCGTCGAGGATCTGCTCTACATGTTCTCGCAGGCGACATCAGATGGGCGGATGACGCTGACCATCACGTTCGCGCTCGGGACCGACGTCGACAACGCGCAAGTGCAGGTGCAGAACCGGGTTGCGCAGGCGCTGCCGCGGCTGCCGCAGGAGGTCCAGCGCATCGGCGTGACCACCGAGAAGGCGTCGCCCGACATCATGATGGCGGTCAACCTCGTCTCGCCGGACGAGAGGTACGACATGCTCTACCTCTCCAACTACGCGCACCTTCGGGTGCGAGATGAGTTGTTGCGCATCGAGGGCGTCGGAAGCGCGCAGGTGTTTGGCGCCGGCGAGTACAGCATGCGCGTCTGGCTCGATCCCGATCGCCTGTCGGCACGACAGCTGACGGCCACCGACGTCGTGCGCGCGATTCGCGAGCAGAACATCCAGGTCGCGGCCGGAGTGCTCGGCGCTCCGCCCGTGCCGGACGATACGACGTTCCAGCTCCTGATCAACGCGCCCGGCCGCCTGACGTCCGAAGAGCAATTCGCCGACATCGTCGTGCGTGCCACGCCAGACGGACAGATCACCCGCGTTCGCGACATCGGCCGCGTGGAGCTCGGGTCGAACCTGTATGCGCTCCGAAGTCAGCTCGACAACCAGCCGGCCGTGACCATCGGCATCTCGCAGCGCCCGGGCACGAACGCGCTCGAAGCGTCCGCCAATGTCCACGCGACGATGGAGCGCCTCAAGGCCGCATTCCCAGAGGGCGTCGACTACCGTATCGTCTACGACACGACGGCCTACGTTCGCGAGTCGATCAAGGCGGTCGTCGAGACGCTGTTCGAAGCGATTCTCCTGGTTGTCATCGTCGTGCTGGTGTTCCTGCAGACATGGCGCGCGTCGATCATTCCGCTCGTGGCCGTGCCGGTGTCACTCGTCGGCACGTTTGCCGTGATGCTGATGTTCGGGTTCTCGGTCAACACCCTGTCGCTCTTTGGTCTCGTCCTCGCAATTGGCATCGTGGTCGACGACTCGATTGTCGTCGTCGAGAACGTCGAGCGCCACATCGAGCTCGGGCTGGCGCCTATCGAAGCCACGCGCAAGGCGATGGATGAAGTGTCGGGTCCGATCATCGCGATTGCATTGGTGTTGTGCGCGGTGTTCATTCCGACCGCGTTCGTCAGCGGACTCACCGGTCAGTTCTATCGCCAGTTCGCGCTGACGATTGCGATCTCGACGGTGATCTCCGCGTTCAACTCGCTGACCTTGAGCCCGGCGCTGGCGTCGCGGCTGCTGCAGCCGAAGGGCGCTGCGCGTGATCGCGTCCAGCGGACGGCCGATTTCCTCTTCGGGTGGTTCTTCCGGCTGTTCAACCGCTTCTTCACCAGGGGTTCGGTCGCCTACACGTTCGGCGTCGCGCGCGTGCTGCGCGTGGGCGTGGCCGTGCTGGTCGTGTACGTCGGTCTCATCGGCTTGACGATGCTCGGGTTCTCGCGTGTGCCGTCGGGATTCATTCCGGCGCAAGACCGGGATTACCTCGTCGCCTTCGCACAGCTGCCGGATGCCGCGACTCTCGATCGGACCGATGCGGTGGTCCGGAAGTTGTCGGAGCTCGCACTCAAGCAACCGGGGGTCGCGAACTCAGTGGCGTTCCCCGGCTTGTCGATCAACGGGTTCGTCAACGCCTCCAATGCCGGAATCGCATTCGTCGTTCTCGATCCCGCGGCCGAGCGGGCAGGACATCCTGAGCTGTCCGCCGCGAGCATCGTGCAGAAGCTCAACGCCGAGTACGCCGGCATCCAGGAGGCGTTCGTCGCCGTCTTTCCGCCGCCGCCGGTTCAGGGACTCGGTTCGATTGGCGGGTTCAAGCTGTATGTCGAGGATCGCGGCGGCGCCGGCTTCGAGGAGCTGTACGCGCAGACGATGGGAACGATTGGACAGGCACGACAGGCGCCGCAGCTCGGCGGCTTGCTTTCGAGCTTCCAGGTGAATGTGCCGCAGATCGACGCCAAGGTCGATCGCGAACGGGCGAAGACGTACGGCGTGGCGTTGACCGATGTCTTCGAAACGTTGCAGGCCTATCTCGGGTCGCTCTACGTGAACGACTTCAACCGCTTCGGGCGCACCTATCAGGTGAACGTGCAGGCGGAATCGGCGTTCCGTCTGCAGCCGGAGCAGATTGGGCGCCTGAAAACGCGCAACGCGAGCGGCGATATGGTGCCGCTCGGGTCACTGGTCAAGGTCACGCAAGGTTACGGTCCCGATCAAGTGATGCACTACAACGGATATCCCGCAGCGGAAATCAACGGCGGCCCGGCGCCAGGATTCAGCTCGGGGCAGGCGCAGGATGCGATCGCGGAGGTGCTCCAGCAGCGATTGCCTCGCGGGATGACGTTCGAATGGACCGAGCTCGCGTATCAGCAGCTGCTGTCGGGCAACACGATGATCCTCATCTTCCCGCTGTGCGTCCTGCTCGTCTACGTCGTGCTGGCCGCGCAGTACGAAAGCTGGACGCTGCCGCTGAGCGTGATCCTGATCGTGCCGATGACGCTGCTGTCGGCCATCGGCGGCGTGTGGCTCACCGGAGGGGACAACAACGTCTTCACGCAGATCAGCTTTCTGGTGCTGTCGGCACTGGCGTGCAAGAACGCGATCCTGATCGTGGAGTTCGCGAAGGATCGCGAGAAGGAAGGTGTCGATCACGTGCAGGCGATTCTCGATGCCTGCCGCGTGCGACTGCGGCCGGTGCTGATGACGTCGGTCGCGTTCATCATGGGCGTCGTTCCGCTGGTGCTGTCGACCGGCGCCGGCGCGGAGATTCGACAGGCGATGGGCATCGCCGTGTTCGCCGGGATGCTCGGCGTGACGACGTTCGGCCTGTTTCTCACGCCTGTCTTCTATGTGTATGTGTCGCGGTTGTTCAGCGGAGCGACGAAGCGGGGAACCGCGAAGACGTCGTATCCGCACGTGCCGAACGCGGCGATGGAGGTGCAGTGATGTCTCGGCGGGTAGTTGCTCCTTCAGGTGCGGCGCGGACCTTTATGGTCCGCGTAGGTCTGGCGCTGTCGCTTGGGCTGGTGATAAGTGGCTGCGCGGTGCGCAGACCGTACACTGCGCCGGCCACGGCTCCGGCGGCGCTCGAGAGCGCCGACGCGGAGTTCTTTCGCACGGACTCCTACGATCCGCGGTGGTGGCGGCAGTTCGACGATCCAGTCCTCGAGCAGCTCGAAGGAATCGCGCTCGAATCGAACTACGACGTGAAGATTGCCGTCGCCCGTCTGCAGCAGGCACGGGCCATCTTCCGCGACGTGGAGCTCGATCGATTCCCGACGGCCGGTGTCGGCGTCAGCGTCGATGAACGCGAGCGAACGATCCCCGGCTTCACCGACAAGCCCATTCGGACAACGACGTATCAGGCGGGCTTCGATGCGTTCTGGGAAGTCGACCTGTTCGGCGGCGTTCGCTCGGCGGTCCGCGCGGCGGCGGCGCAGGCGCAGGCGTTCGAGGCGACGCTCGACGACGTGCGTGTGACCGTGGCGGCGGAGGTTGCCCGCCAGTACTTCGAGCTGCGGGGCCTGCAGCAGCAGCTCGCCCTTGCGCAGCGGAGTATCGACAACCAGGGGCAGACGCTCCGGCTGACGAGAGTGAGAAGCACCGAGGGTTTCGGCGAGGAGCTGGACGTCGCGAGCGCGTCCGCGCGGGTGTCGGCAATCGAGTCGACGGTGCCGCCGCTGCAGGCGGCGATTCTGCAGCACACCCATCGGCTGGCCGTGCTCACTGGCGCGCGACCTGGCGAGCTCGCGGTGGATCTGTCGCCTCGCGCCTACGCGCCGCTGGCGAAGGCGTTGGCGCTCGGTGATCCCGCGATGTTGTTACGCCGCAGGCCCGACGTTCGCGCGGCCGAACGGCGTCTTGCCGCGGCGACCGGTCGTGAAGGTGTCGCGGCCGCCGATCTGCTGCCGCGCATCAGCATCTCGGGATTCCTCGGGTTCCTCGCGGGACGCGGCAACGTCTTCGGTACGGCGGATTCACGCGCCTGGGCGGTCACGCCGGCACTGAGCTGGGTCGGCCTCGATCTCGGCAGCGCACGCGCCCGACTGCGCGGCGCCAGGGCCGCGACGCAGGAAGCCATGGCCATCTACGAGCAGACCGTGTTGCAGGCGCTCGAGGACACCGAGAACGCGTTGATCGGTTATCGGGAACAGCAGCGGCGACTCATCGCGGTCGCCGATCAGGCACGCGAGAGCACGCGAGCAGCGTCGATCGCCCGGGTGAGATATCGCGAAGGCGTGTCCGACTTCCTCGATCTCCTCGATGCCGAACGCACGCAGCTGCAAGCGGAGGACAGCGTCGCGCAGGCCGAGGCAGGAGTCTTCACGAGCGTGGTGGCTGTCTATAAGGCGCTCGGCGGAATAAGCGTCCAATAGCGTGTGTCGGTGCAACGCCCGCTTACGCTGTCGTTCAACTGCGCTGGCCGGTGCAATGCTCCCTGACGCTGTCGGTGCAACGCTCGCTGACGATCGTCGGTGCAACGCCCCGGCTTGCGCCGTGTCGGTGCAACGCTCGCTGACGCTGGTCGGTGCAAGGCCCACTGCGCTGGTCGGTGCAACGCCGGCTTCGCGTGTGGTGGTGTTATGCGGCGCGGACCTTTACGGTCCGCGACTGAGCCGATCTACGGAACATTTCTCCGCCACGCTGGACCGTCGTCGACCTTCACGACACGGGTGACGAACGTCACGCTCGCGTTGTTGACGCGACCGGTGACCTCCCAGCACCTAGGCTCTGGAAAAATCACGTAGGTCGCCTGGAAGCCGCGGTCTCCGTACCCGCTCGGCACTTCAGCTCGCAGCGGTGGCGCCGCTGCGTCGAGGCGACGCCCTTCTATTCTCAGTTGGCCGGAAACGCCACGCCGCCATCCGATCTTCATTCCGAGCGAACCATCGCGAGTGAGGAAACCCGCACCGCCAGGTTTGAAGAGGACCGTTCCATCCGGCCACAGTCCAAAGGGTCCAACGGACACCCCGCGGTTGCCGTGGCTCGTGGCATCGAGCTGTTTTTCACCAGCGACGATCCCGTTTGGCATCGTGACCGGGCATCCGTCGGTCGCCTGGGTGCCGATTCAGAAGCCCGAGCGCCGTCGCTTGCCGCGGCGAGCGATGACAACAGGATCCAACCGAGAAATGGAGCAAAGCCCATACGTCAGTCCTCGTGAACCGATAATTCGCGTTGCGAGTGAGGACGTCGGCATACGGGTGATGACCGCCTATTTAGCGGCGAGTCTGAAAAAGGCGAGCACGTACCCATCCGCATCGCTGATCTCGAAGCCCCACGGCCCAACGTCGATGAACGACAACTCCTTCACGAACGACACCCGCGCTGACGAAACTCGGCGAACAGCGTATCCGGGTCCAGGGTGTAGATGTACGCGTCCCACCGAGCCCACGGGTGGCGCGTGTGATTCGGACAAGGAAGCACGTAGGGAAGGATGGTCTTGAGCATGATGCCGATCCCGTCCCGACTCACTCCGGCGTAGTAGACGTCGCCCTCCGGGCCCTGGAAGTCGACCGTGAACCCGAGTCGCTCGCGGTAGAAGGCGATCGATGTCCGCAGGTCCTTCACGATGAAGAACGAACTGATCGAAACGAGATTTCTCCTCGCCCCTTCGCGGTCGGAGTCGTTCGGGCCGACCTTCCTGGATTTCACTCTCAACTTCCCACGTCAATCCCGAGACGAGTCCCGACGAGGTCTCGAGCACGGTCGGAGACGCCACGACAGCTGGCCGCTGTCAACCGGCCGTATCTGTGTGAGCGATTCCCCAAGCCAGGGCATGTTCGTGCGCCTCTCGAAGGATCGGGTCAGTTGCCCAGGCATCGAAGAACGGCCGGACGGCGCGAGACTCCAACGCATGTTCGAGCGCACCCGTTTCGATCCGATTGCGAGTTGCCGGATCAGCTGTCTTGTAGGCGTCAGCCAACCTGGCCGCAACCTCGCTGAGCATAGCTCTCCCGTCCGCAGTCTTCACGAGGTGTTTGCACCACGCTGCAATCTCGTGTGCGGCCTGGAATCCGCTGTGCAGATGCTCGTCACCTTGCGGATCCTGCACAAGGCACTCGATCAAGTACGACGCCATGAATCGGCAGTGCTCGACTCCGGCAGGTTCGGGATGGATACGGGACCAGTGAGAAGCGGTGAGAGCGTAAACACGCGCACGCGTGCGGAGATCGCCGAGAATCCACCGCTCGTACGCCGCTCTCGAGATCGTGCCCGCGCCGGAGAGCGCAGCGTCAACTTCGTCGGTCAGATTCGACATGTTCGGTTAGCGTGACCGCTGCCTGAGCCGCGTGTGCGTCAGGGCGCATTGCACGGACGAGCGAAGTGAGTATTGCACCGACCGCGTAAGCGAGTGTCACAGGATGCGTGCGTCACGAAGCGATTGGGCCGCGAGATCGATCGCGGCATTCGGCTCCAACTCGCGTGGACCGGTGACGCAACTCACAAACACGAACGACCGCGTGCCGCGTCGAACGTGCCCGACCAGCCATCGGACACCGCGGCCGGACCTGTCAGTCGCACTCCCGGTTTTCGCGCTGACGACGGCATCTGCGGGCCAGGGACCGTCAAAGGGCTGCTCGCCGGCTGCGTTCACGACCACGCCAGCCGGCTGAACGAGCATCTGTCTGACGGCGTTCACGGCTGACGGTGCGACAGGCAAGGTGCCGTCGTACAGCTTCACCCAGAATGCTTGCTGTTCTTCAGGTGTGATCCGCAGCGAACCGCCGATCCAGAACGTCGTCAGCCCGCTGCTCGAGTCCATGTTGCCGTAGGCGAAGCGCTGTAGATAGGCGGCCTCTCGATCCGCGCCCAGCCGCTGTGCGACACGCTGGAAGTACCACACGACGGAATTGCGTATGGCCGAAGCCAGCGTGTGACCTCGGCGGGCGGACTCGGGCCAGTCGCCGCTGCCATCGAAGCGCATCAGCTCGTCGGGCCCCTGAACCACGCCGGCGTCGAGCGCGGCAACCGCATGCGGCACTTTGAATGTGGAAGCCGGTGTGACTCTGGTGCGGCACGCCTCCGATGGATTCCGGCGCAGCTCGCCGACGCCGAGCTCGAACAGCAGGAAGCACGACTCGACGCGGACGTTGACCGCTTGCGATGGCTGAAGTTGCGCAGCAACCCGGTAGGAATCTGGCGTGAGGACGATCAGCGACGCCGCTGCCACGACGAACCGAATTGCTCGAGTCATCTTTCCGAATGCACCAACGGCGTCACGAGGCATTGCACCGACAGGTTCGCGGACCATAAAGGTCCGCGCCGCATTTTCAGCGCGTCAGGGGACATTGCACCGACCGGCGAAGCGGGCCTTGCACCGTCCAGCGAAGTGAGCATTGCACCGTCCAGCGGAGAAACCATTGCACCAACGGCGTCAGGAGGCATTGCACCGACAGGTTCGCGGACCATAAAGGTCCGCGCCGCATCTGTCGAAGCTGCGAGCGAAACATTGCACCGACCGGCGAAGCGGGCCTTGCACCGACAGCGAAGTGAGCATTGCACCGACCGGCGAAGCGAGCCTTGCACCGTCCAGCGAAGTGAGCATTACACCGACCAGCGGAGAACCCATTGCACCGACCGCGTCAGGAGGCATTGCATCGACACGCTCGCGGACCGTAAAGGTCCGCGCCGCATCTGTCGAAGCCGCGAGCGAACATTGCACCGACCAGCGAAGCAACGATTGCACCGACAGCGAAGTGAGGCTCAGGCTGTCGCGAGCGCATCCGCCGGCGCGAGCCGGAACACCCGTCGACCGAACGTCAGGAACGACGTTCCCGCGAGCACGCACAGAACCCCCGCGATCCAGAACGCGAATTGATAGTCGCCGGCGAACGTTCGGATCGTGCCGGCGCCCAGCGCCGCCATCGACGCGCCGAGCTGATGGCTCGCGCCGATCCAGCCGTAGATGACGCCGGTGTTCTCACGACCGAAGGCTTCCGCCGTCAAGCGCACCGTCGGCGGGACCGTGGCAATCCAGTCGAGGCCGTAGAACACCGCGAACCATGCGAGCTCGCCGCCGCCATTCTGCAGCGTCAGCGGTAGAAAGAGCAGCGACACGCCGCGCAGCGTGTAATACGCGAAGAGCAGATGGCGGCTCGAGTAGCGATCGGTCAGCCAGCCCGACGCCGTCGTGCCGATGATGTCGAAGATCCCCATCATCGCCAACAGCTGCGCCGATCGCACTTCGGCGATGCCGTAGTCATGACACGCGGCGATCAGATGCGTGCCGATCAGACCGTTCGTGCTCGCACCGCACACGAAGAACGTCCCCGCGAGGATCCAGAACGCGCGCGAGCGCATCGCGTGCCGCAGCGCGGCAATCGGCGCCATCGCGGGTCGTGGAGGAGCGACGCCAACGTTCCTCCCATACGGAAGCAGCCCGAGATCCTCGGGTCGGTCGCGCATGAATACGGCCACGATCAGGAACACCACCGATGCGGCTCCGGCCACGAGCAGGGCCGCGGCGCGCCAGCCTCGTGACGCCACGAGTGACGCCAGCGTGGGAAGGAAGATCAATTGTCCGGTCGCGTTCGCGGCCGAAAGCACGCCGAGCACGAGCCCGCGCCGCTCGTCGAACCAGCGGTTCGCGACGATGGCCGCCAGCACCATCGACGTGACGCCGGTGCCCGTCCCGACCAGCACGCCCCAGAGCAGCGTCAGTTGCCACTGGTTCTGCATCCGCGTGGTCAGCGCAACCGAGACAGCGAGCAGCGCCAGGGCGCCCAGCACCACGCGCCGCAGACCCCATCGGTCCATGAGCGACGCCGCGAACGGTCCAAGCAGACCGAACAAGGCGATGTTGATGGCGACGGCGCTCGAGATGACAGCGCGGCTCCAGCCGAATTCCGCCTCGAGCGACACCATGAGGACACCGGGAGTGGCCCTGATACCGGCAGTCCCTATCAGGACGACGAAGGTCACCCCGGCGATGATCCAGGCGTAGTGCAGGCGCTGGCGCATCTCCGTACGGTATCAGACGCATCGAGTGATTTGTGAGTGGGGCAATTGTGGAAACCGCCAACTACGAACCACCAACCACCAACGACAACCAGCCGGCGGGATGTCAGTAAGACAGTTGCCGCAATCGGCCGGCTACGATCTCCGTATGAGCCAGCGCAGCACGGACATCCGGCATCTCACACGAGAGGAGCTCGAAGCCGGCGTCGGCGAGATTCGCCGCGCGCCGAAAGACGAGGGCGTGCTTCAGCTGATCGTCCGTCGCCCACAGGTCGACGCACGTGAACTCCTCGATGAAGCGCAGTTGAGCGTCGAGGAAGGCGTCGTCGGCGATTCGTGGAGGATGCGCAGCAGCTCGCGCATGCCCCACGGCGGACCGCATCCGGACATGCAGTTGAACATCATCGGCAGTCGCGCGATTGGTCTCATCGCCCGGGACCGTTCGCGGTGGGCCCTGGCGGGCGATCAGTTGTTCATCGATCTCGACCTGGCGGGAGAGAACCTGCCGCCGTGGACGAAGCTGCAGATCGGTTCGGCGATCATCGAAGTCACCGATCAGCCGCACACCGGCTGCGCGAAGTTCGTCTCACGCTTCGGCGTCGACGCGATGAAATTCGTGAACTCGCCGTTGGGCCGCAGCCTGAACCTCCGCGGCATCAACGCCCGCGTCGTGCAGGCCGGCACCATCCGCGTCGGCGATGTTGTGAAGAAACTCACCGCGCACTGAATCGCTTGTCGACTGTTGCGCGCCGAGCCAGCGCGGCCTGCAGCGACTCCGCCTTCAGCACGAGCACCTCCAGTCTGTCCAATCGCTCGACCGGATCGGCGGTGAGCTTCTTGGCCAGATTGCTCAACCGATCTTCGTGTCCGACGAGGGCCACCGTCGTCACCCGCGAGATGTCGACGCCGCCAGCAACGGCGTCTTCGGCGATCGCGGAGAGTGAAAACCGCGCCTGGGTGTGGGGTGTGGGTGTCAGGCCCTCCACGATGACGACAGGAATGTCGTCCGCAGGACCGCGCAGGATCGTTGCGGTCTCGACGGCGTGGCAGAACCGGCTGGTCAAATACGCGTCGGCGTGAATGCCCTCGCGTTGCAGACGCCCGCGAAGCGTGCCGGTTGCCTCACGCGCGTTCGCCGAGAGCGGCCACTCCTCCTCGGGATGCCCGGCCAACGGAAACTTTTCACCGTGACGAACAAACAGGATCTGCATGTGATCCTTGGACAGACGGTCATCAGGATTGCGCCTGTGCGTCGGTCTTGGCCGCAGCCGGAGGCGGACCGGGAACGGCGGCAATCGAGACGGTGACCGCGAGTTTGCCCCCGTTGTCCTCCAGACCGCCGATCTCGTCGTTGATCGTCAACAGGATCGGTCCGCTCACCTTGTCGTCGATCTGAATCACCGCTCTGGTGCCGGCGACACGAATCGTCCCGTCATTCACTCCGGCCGTGCTCCCACCGATCTTGACAATGAGCGCGCCAATCGGTGCCGACGAGAGGATGGCATTTTGGGGGGTGATCAGCCCGTTGAGATCGCCATCGGCTCCGCAGGTCTTGCCGCTGGAATAGGACCAGCTCCCGGTTGATTCGATCGATATCAGCGCCGGTCCCTGGACATAGTCCACGGCCCAGGTCCAGACGCCTTTCGGTTTGGCGTCCACGGCGAGATCTTTCGTCAATTCGGACCACTTCATAGGAGGCTCCGCATGCTGTTCTGTCTTGACGCCGCGGTGCTGTGCGGCGATCCACCACGCACTGAGCGCGATCAATACGGCGTAGGCTGCGACGGCGCGCTTCACGTCTGCTTCTCGCGCGGCGGCTGATAACTGAAGTCAACCCACTCCTGCCCGAAGGAAGTGACCCGCCGCAGCGTGTCCCACAGGATCCGTTCCTGACGGAGGCTTACCGGCCGCTGCAGGTGCAAGGCGTCGAGGAGATCGAGACGGTACAAATCGATGCCCGTGCGCACGATCTCGCCGAACGCCACGTAGTTTTCGACCGCAGCTCGGTACGAGACGACGGTGGCCACAGGTCCGAGGGAGGCGATGGCCAGGAACACCCATGGCGAGCGCCCCCAGAAGGGCAGGATCACGACCCACACGAGCGTCGTCAACGCGCTCAGGAATACCGACAGCACCAGGAAGTCGAGCTGTACTTTTGCCTCCTGCAGCATGGAGTAGAAGTTGTCCTGCTTCTGCAGCACCGGTTGCAGGCGGCTCCAGAACGTGGTGAGGTCCAGGCCATACCGCGTCAGCGCGTAGCTCTGCATGCTCTGGCCGACGTTGCCGAGAGCCGTTGGTGCGGGGGCCGTCGCCCCGAACCGCGCCTGCAGCTCGTTCGCGCGCGCGACCTCGCGCGCCTGCGCTTCGTCGACGGCGTAATCGAACAGTACGAGCAGATCGCGGCGGTCGGCCGACAGCAGGCGTGCGCGAGGGTCCTGTCTGATGTTGTTCTGCTCGAGGGCGGCCTTGAATGCCTCGACGGCCTCTTCGAGCTGCGCAACCGTGATTTCCTCCGCCTGCGTCCGCCGGTCGCGCAGATTTTTCAACGCTGTCTTGGCGGCGCTCTCGGTGCTCTCGTAATCGTTCTTGCCCGAGGTGAGTCCCCTGACGGCGGCCTGTTTCAGGTCCTCCGTCCATCGCGGAGTCTGCTTCGCGATGTCGGTCGCTGTGTTCCGCGAGTCGTAGTACTCGCTCCGCAACGTTTTCACTCGCTCCAGCTGTCGCTGGCGCAGCCACCGCCCGAGCCTCGATTTTTCGCGAAGATGGCGCCCTTCGAGTACTTGTCGCAGGAACCCGGTGATGCTCCAGAGCAGATGGGCAACGACCGCGAGGCCGATGAAGATCAGCGCCGCATCGAACGTGCGAGCCGTGCCCGAGATCTGGGGACTCGCCCAGCTGCGAAACCAGTCGAATTCGAGAAAAAGAACGGCGCCGTTGACAATCGCGCTGACGAGGACCGGCACGAACGCACCGATCACGAAGTGCTTCGACGCCAGCGTCGTCAGACGATCGAGTACGGTGGTCAGCACGTCAGTCAGTAGCCCGTGGCGGCGCGGATTGTCGGAGTTGCACCGCCTGGACCTACGCACTCCGGGAACTGCGGACACTCATCTCCGAGCGACACCCGCGGCTCGGGAAAGTAGTGCGTTGGCGTGCCGTTGCACTCATAGCCGCCGGTCGTCAGCGTTGCCGTCTGACCCTCGTGTTGCGTGACGATCATCACGGCGTCGGCTGATTGACCGACAAGCGCGTAACTCAATTTCACGTTGACGAGCATCTGCTCATACGCCTGCCACGTTCGATGGGGACGGATCAGATCGAGCTTGAACGTCTGCACGTGGAGATCGTTCGGCAGCACCACCGGACGCCCACCCTCGACCTGCTGCATCTTGACCGCCTGCTTTGCCTTCGCCCGCAACAGGTTGCCGGCGTAAAAGAGCGTGTAGTTGTCGGAGGCATCGTTCATGACCACCCCGCTCCGCTCTTGCTTGCGCATCTGCTGGAGCGCCCAGGTGATGTCGGAGTGTGGCCAGACGAGCGGAAGCATGACGACATCCATCGCAGTACCTCGTGACGAATCGAAGGAGCGCGGTCACCGGGATTCAGCGTGTCGGTCGGCGACCAGTGGAAATCAACGCTGGAATGGCGTGATTATATGCGGACCCGTCCCAAGTCTCCGGAGTGGCAGCCATGACACGTCGACACTCGCTCACGGTTCTCGCAGTGGCCGGTCTCGTCTGCGTCCTCGCGTCCGCGCAGCCGGCGTTCTCACAGGCCGACCGGTTGGTGGCGCCGCCAGCGCAGCGTGAGCGTGTAGTGCCACCGCCGATGACGTTCGCATCAGCCGAGGAGCACTACACCCATCTGCTCAAGCGCGCGAAGGGTGGGACGAAGCACACGCCGGCTACCTTGCCCGACTGGTCGGGCATCTGGCAGTCCGGCATCGCGACGATGAGCATGGCGCACCCGGTGGACGCGCCGCTGTCCGCGCCGTATCGCGCCAGCTACGAGGAGAAGCGACGCCAGGAGCGCGAGCTCGGCGAGGTGTACTACGACCGGCTCACGCACTGCGAGCCGTCGGCCTACCCGCGCTGGCTCGTGGAGCCGTATCACAAGGAGTTTGCGCTGGCGCCTCAGCAGACATGGCTGATGCAGGAGTTCATGAACGAAACGCGCCGCGTCTACACCGATGGCCGGCCGCACGCATTGCCCGACGGCAACTCGTGGCTCGGCGATTCGATCGGCTTCTGGGACGGCGACAAGCTCGTGGTGTGGACGCTCGGCGTCAGGTCCGCCGACTACCTGCGTGGCTATCCGGACAACAGTGCCGAGCTCCAGAGCGTCGAGGTCTGGCAGCGCGTCAAGGGCACCGGCGGCAGGCCGGATCGCGTGCTCGTGCAGGCGACGATGTACGACCCGGTGGGCTTGACGGCGCCGTGGAACGTCGCGACGTCGTACGTCAAAGCCGATTACGAGTACCGCATTCGCTATTGGGATTGTGCGTCGACCAGCAATGACGTTCGTGCCAACGACGGCAAGACGACCGTGATCCTGCCGGGCGAGGACGGATTCAAGGCACCACCCAACGACGTCACCCGGCCGCCGGCAGGAATCGAGAAACGTTAGCCACTGGAGCACACCGATGAAGATTCGTATCAGCCTGCTCGCGATCGTGATGGCGGTCGGCGCGGCAAACGTCAGACCGGCGCAGGCGCATCATTCGTTCAACATGTTCGATACGCGACCCGAAGCCGAGATGGTCATCGAGGGCGTGATCAAGCAGTGGTCGCTCGTCAACCCGCATTCATGGCTGACGGTCACCGCGACCAATGCGGACGGTACGCAGACCGACTGGTCGTTCGAAGCGGCCGCGATCGCGCAGCTGATTCCGAAGGGGATCACGATCCAGACCTACAAGCCGGGTGAGAAGGTGACGGTCGTGGCGGGACCGCTCAAGGACGGACGCAAGGCAGGCATCCTGAAATTCGTCAGGCACGCCGACGGGCATTTCACTCTGCCGAACGACGCCGGCAACATCGGCCAGGAAGCGCTCGATCGCTGGAAGGCGAAGAACTCGCAGTGAGCCCGCCATTCGTTCGGCTGCTCCGTTCGTCTCACTACCCACCCTGAACTGATCGAATCAATGGGCATTGAATACGACAGGGATACCGACGCCGCTTTCGTCTGGCTGGGAACGTCTCCTACCGCTCGAGTAATTGAGGGCGAGCTGTGGCCGGAAGAGCTGAAGGGCCACATCGGACTCGTGTTCGATTCGCAGAAGCGGCTAATCGGGCTCGAAGTCCTCTTTGCCTCCGAGCATTTGCCTGGCGATTTGCTCGTGCGGGATTCCTAGCCTGCAACGGCGTCGCAGAGGGATCCCGCGGGTGTGGCCGCGTTAGAGGTGGAACGCGCCCTCAGGCGAGGCGAACGGGACTCGGTACGCCGAGAAGTCGCGGAAATCGGTCGTGAGAACGAACGCGCGCTCGTAGCTCCGCGCCAGAACGACGGCGCACGCATCGGCGAAATCCATTCGCGGCGCCCAGCGTTCGATCTCATCGAAGACCGCATCCATGCGATCGACAACGGAGATCGTGTCCATGCGCGACACGAGCCGTCGTAATGCCCGCACCGCGACGGGCCCATTCTCGAGGACATGCTGGGCTTCGGTGATGGCGGCCTCGCACGTGATGAATCGGCCCGGTACCTGGCGGAACGCCCGCACTGCCCAGGCGTGATCCACGTCACCTCGATCGATCGCAGCCTTAAGCGGTCCGGCGTCGACGATGACGGTTCTTATCGGCAAGGCGCTGACGAACTTTGTCTCGAAGAGGGACCGTCTGTTGCGGCAGCGTCACGGCGCCGAACACACCGCGCAGACCTTCGAACGGGTGGTCAGACATGACAGTGCGTCGCTCGAAGAGATACTCGCCGCTTTCACTGGTGACGATGACGGCGTCGCCGCGGTCCGCAGCCTCGCGAACCTTGCGGAAGTTGCGCTGAAAATCCGTCACTGTGATTCGCACTGAATCAGATTATCTGATTCAGTGCGCGCGAGCAAATGCCGGTCGCCTACGCGTCAGGTCCTGACCAGTCGAATGCCATGTGCTTGCTCGATTTTGCCGCTGCGATCCCAGTCGCCCTTCACGTTCCAGCGAGGAATATGAGCTATGAGTACTCCCCCGGGCCGCCTAAAGGCGGCCCCTACGACGATGGCGCTTCGGGCCGCCTAAAGGCGGCCCCTACGACCCCGCGGCTGAAGGCGGCCCCTACGACCCCGCGGCTGAAGGCGGCCCCTACGACCCCGCGGCTGAAGGCGGCCCCTAGACCCCGCGGCTGAAGGCGGCCTCTACGACTTGAAGGCGCGCGTCATGAGGTAGTCCTGCCGCAGCACGTTGTCCGCATAGTACTCGGCAGTGAGCGCCTCGATTTCGGCGCGGAATGCATTCAACTTCACGGGGTCGGTTTCGCTCAGCATCTCGACGAGCCTGATTACGGGACCCGCCGTCTTCTCGAACGCCTCGCGATGATGAGCGACGCTCAGCGTGGGGATCATCATCGTGGCGCGATCGAACCGCAGATCGCGTACGCGATCGCCGAGGCGCTCGCGGATGATCGCCGGATCGCCCCACTGCGCCGGCGGTGACACACCGGGAGGCGGCGGTGGCATGTAGCGCCCAGTGAGCGCGAACACGCGACCGACGTACAGCTCCGGCGGCCAGGTGGAGAACGCAATCACGCCACCCGGCTTCAGCACACGCAGCATCTCGCCGATCGTCACGTCCGGCCGAGGCGCGAAGATGTGCCCGTACTGGCTGACCACGACGTCGAAGCTGCTGGCGTCGAAGGGGAGCGCTTCCGCGTCGCCTTCGCGCCAATCGATATCGACTGCCGCGATGCGTGCGTTCTCGCGCGCGGCCAGTAGCAGCTCCGGCGTGAGGTCGAGCCCGGTGACCTGCGCGCCGAGCCGAGCGGCCGTGACCGAGACGACGCCCGTGCCGCACGCGACGTCGAGCACGCGCTGTCCGCGCTCGATGCCGGTGTATTTCACCAGGCGGGCGGCGGGTTCGGTGGTGTGGGCCTGGAGCGGCGCGAAGTGCGCCCACGACGCACGCTGCCCCGCCTTGAAGTTGTCGAGAACGTCAGCCATGGTCCGCTCGGGGTCCGGCTAAAGCCGGACACTACATCAACGCGGCGCCTGTGGAGGTGCCGGTTTCGCGAACTTCGATGCGTCGACCGCCACATTCGCGCGCAGCTCGGTCAACTCGTAGTTGTCACGTCCGTTGACCCACGTCAACGTCCACTTGAACGGGATCTTGACGCCGTTGACGTCGCGATAATCGGAGTAGTCGACCTGCGTCGGCAGGCGGCCGACCGGTGAGTCGACGTAGCGGATCTGACGCAGCAGCAGGCCCGATTCGCTGTCGAAATAGAGCGTCGCGGTGAGTCCGCTCGGTCCGGTGCCCTGCACGACCTGCACTTCACGATCGCCGATGACCGAGGGTGTGCCCGTGCGCCACTTCGTCAACGACTCCTTGAGTCGCGCGGGGAACGTGAGGTCGACATCGAGTTTCGCGCTGTCGAAATCGGGCCCGGTCAGCGCCAGCACGTCCACCGGGCGATGCGGCGCGGAATACCACGCCGTCCTGCCGTCGAAGGTGCTCACGATGTCGCCGTCAGCGCTTCTGATGATCGTCGTGCGCTGATTCGGCGCCTTGGCATACAGCTCCAGCGGGCGCGGTTCGTTCTCCGGACCGTATCCGACACTCGTGCCCTTGCCGGTCAAACTGGTGAGCGCTGCGATTCGCTGCGCGCCGCCGATCGCCTGGATGTACTTGTCGATCACCTGCTCGGCCATCGGAACGTCCTTGGCCTGCGTGATGATGTCGGTCGAGGGATCGACGGGAGGAGCCCCATACACCTTCTCGACGTCGGGCGTGGTCTTCGGCTTGTCGCCGCCGCGATGACACGTGTAGCACGTGATCATCTGGCGTCCGCCGAAGTTGGTCTTGTTGATGTTGGCCATCATCGTGACCATGACGCGCGCCATCCGCTTCCGCGGATTGTCGATGGCGAAGTTCGCCCAGTCGGTGTCGTCGGCCTTGTGACAGTCCTCGCACGACATGCCGAGCGCAAGGGAGAACACACCCATCGTCCCCATGAACTCGTTGACGGTGATCCCCTTGAGCACCTGGACGTTCTTGAACACCTGATCCGAGAGCACCGGAGCCTGCGCCGGTGCCGCCTGACCGCTGACCATCACGACGGCCAGCGCCCATGCGGCCGCTGTTGCAACCGCCGCGACGCCCGCCCGTTTCGCGACCCTCATGCCCCTCTCCTCAGACGCGGTAGGGCGGACCTTGTCAGGTCCGCCTCCGTCAGAACGATGTAGTAATGCGTGGCGCCGTCGGCGCCCCGATCTGGAAGATATAAGCCGACCCGGCCTCTGACGCCGAGCCATCCGTCTGATTCCCATTGATTCCCTTGGCGGCGCTGTCCTCTCCTCGCGCGGTGATGAGCAGCGTCCGCCCGTCGCGGCTGATGCCGAGCGAGCTTCCGAACTCGTCGAAGGCCCGTGTGTTCGATCCCTTCAGGTACGCGAACTGCGTCCACGTATTCGCGTTGCGGCGGAACACGTATGCGGACCCCGACTCCTGCGCGGCCTTGCCGTTGGCGCGCGGGTTGATCCCCTGCCCGCCAAGATCCTCGAGGGTGGCGCCGATCAGCGCCGTATTGCCGTCGCCGCTGAGCGCGAGGCGATTGCCGAACCAGTCGCCCTTCGCCACGTAGGCCGCTTTCAGGAACGCCTGCTGCGACCACACACCCTGGTTGTTGCGGGCGAACACATAAGCCGCACCGGTCGACGTGTCGGACTCGCGGTCGTTGTCGCATCCGGGCGGATTGACGCCGGTTGCCGGACAATCTTCGTCGAGCGATCCCACCAGCAGCGTGTTCCCGTCGTCGCTGAGCGCGACCGAGACGCCGAACGAATCGCCACCCTCCGCGTTCGATGCCTTCAGGTAATCGTGCTGCGACCAGGTGGATGTGCCGAAGCGCTCGAAGACGTAGACCGCGCCCGATCCGCGACGCTGGTTATCGGCCGGACCGTTGATGCCGCGGGAGGAGCCGCCCTCGTCATAGCTGCCCACAGCCAGCGTGTTGCCGTCGCTGTTGAGCGCGACCGAATACCCGAACATGTCGCCAGCGTCGGGGTTCGCCGGTTTCACGTACGCCTGTTGTGCCCAGGTCGTCCCCGCGCGTCCGAACACGTAGACGGCGCCGGAGGAGTTCATCGAGTTGTCGCGCTGATTGCCATTGATGCCGGCGGCATTGCTGTCCTCGGTGATCGCGCCCGCCGCGAGCGTGTTGCCGTCGTCACTCAGCGCCAGTGAGAAGCCGAACTGATCGCCGTCGCCAAAGCTGGTCTCCGTGCCGGCCTCGCCGGTGTTGGAGGCCTTGATGTAGGCCTGCTGCGTCCACCGTCCGTCGGCTCTCGTGAACACGTAGACAGCGCCGGACTGGGGCACCGAGTGATCGCTCTGGTCGCCGTTCACGCCGGTTGCCTTGCTCGACTCCCACACCGCGGACACGGCCAGCGTGTTCCCGTCAGCGCTCAGCGCCACGGCGTGGCCGAACTCGTCGCCGTCGTGTGTATTCGATGGCTTGACGTACGCCTGCTGCACCCAGCCGGTGCCGCCGCGCACGAACACGTACACGGCTCCGGCGTCGTAAACGGAGTTGTCGTTCTGGTTGCCGTTGATCCCCGTGGCGGAGCTGCTCTCGTGCGGTGAAGCAATGACGAGCGTGTTGCCGTCGCCGCTCACCGCGGCGCCGTAGCCCGCATGACCGTCGAGCACACCGCCGCAGCCGAAGTGGTCGTCCTTCTCCGCGTTGGAAGCCTTCAGATAGGCGGTCTGTCTGATTTGCGTCGACGTGGCCGCTGACTGTGCTCCCGTGGGAACGACCGCGATGGTCATGCCCAGCGACAGCGCCAGCAGGGCAGTGCGCGTGCTGCCGGTCATCATCGGTGCCTCCAAAGTCAACTCCCAACCCGCTGACGCAGAACCAACTACCAACTCCCAACGCTGCTGCCCGGCGATTGGGAGTTGGCTCGGGCGTCAGGGGATTGGGAGTTGGGAGTTTCAGTTGTTCGTCGGCGCCTGGCCGAAGTTCTCCGTCCGGTAAATCTCCTTGCCCGTGTCGGCCAGCACGATCTGCGAGCGTTCCGTCAGGTTGAGATACGGCGCTCCGCTCTTCAACTGACGACCGATCAGCGTGATCTTCATGCCGCTCTTGATCGTCTGCGGAGTCCACCCGAACTGCCGCATCAGCTGCTGCGGTCCTCCGAGCTCCGCCTGCCAGCGCGTCGTCTTGCCCGCCGCGTCGGTGACGTCGAAGACGATGTGAGCGTGCGGGTTCACCATCTGCACTTCCACAACGGAGCCCGAGACCGTTATCGTCTGTTCGTTGTAGCGGTTCGCGTCGCCGTGGTGGGCCTGTGCCGAGCCGGCGACGACCAGCAGACCGAGACACACGCCGATGAATAGCTTCTTCATGAGTGACTACCTCTCAGGCACCCCGTCGCGCAGGCGTGCGCGCCGGAGACCCCGCCGATGTGATTCGCGACTCGTGATGTCCGAATCCTGTTTGATGCCGATCCCTGAATCCTCGGATTGCTGAACCCTCGGATTCCTGATACCTGATACCCGATTCCTTCCAGTGTCGTTTACGAACTGCTGATTCGCAGCAACCGCTGCAGATTGCCGCCGAGAATCGCTTCCTTGTCCGCGTTGTTCAAGAACGAGGCGTTCAGCACGAGGTCGACGGTCACTGGCCAGTTGAACGGAACGTCGGTGCCGTATACGACCTGGCTGACGCCGATCTCGCCGACGAGGTGCCGCAGCCCTTCGTCGCTGAACACCATCGTATCGGCCATGAGATTCCGTTTGAAGTACTCGCTCGGCTTTTTCGTATTCGCGCAGTTCGCGTTGGCCCGAACGACGCACGCCGCCTCGGTCCGGCCGAGATACGACGGCAGATAGCCGGCGCCGTGTCCGGCGCAGATCTTCAGATTGGGAAACTTGTCGAGCGTCCCATCGAAGATCAGCCGGCTGAGGAAATAGGTCGTCTCCAGCGGATTGCCGATGATGTTGCCAAGGTCCCCGCGTCCGCGCAGGGCGCCATCCTTGAGGATGTTGTCGGCGCCGCCCGGGTGCATGAACACGAACACGCCAAGCTCGTTCGCCTTCGCCCAGAACGGATCGAACTTCGGATTCGACAGGTCCTCGCCGTTCACATGCCCGCCGATGGTGACGCCGTGGAGCCCGAGGCGGTTGATGCCGTCTTCGAGCTGCTCGGCCGCGAGGTCGGGGAACTGCAACGCCACCGAGACCATCGGCGCAAAGCGATCGGGATTCGCCTGCTTGATCTTGGCGAGTCCCTCGTTCTGCGCCTGGACGATCTTCCTCGCCAGCTCGCGATCCTTCGCCTCCCACCACCAGAACCCGTTGATGGTCAGCGCCTGGACGTCGACGCCCTGCTGGTCCATCAGCGCGATGCGCTGCGGTCCGATGACCTGATTGCCCTGCGCGCGTCCGTTGTTCTCGAGCGGTGTCCCTTTGACGACGTCGGCCACTTCCGCGACCGCGCAGTGGCAGTGCACGTCGATGACACGCACCCGTTTGCCCGCGATGCTGACCTGCCGTCGCGGTCCGGACGGCGTGGGCGCCGCGGCGCCGCGGCCGCCGCCCCCACCTCGCTGTGCAGACAGGACCGTGCTTCCCGCTGCGAGTGCCGCACCGGCAGCGCCCGCGATCGTCGTGACGAATTCTCTGCGGTTCGGCATCGTTGTCATCCCGGGCCACCTGAAGGTGGCCCCTACGTACCCGAGATTTCATCCCGGGCCACCTGAAGGTGGCCCCTACGTACCCGAGATTTCATCCCGGGCCACCTGAAGGTGGCCCCCACGTACCCGAGATTTCATCCCGGGCCACCTGAAGGTGGCCCCCACGTACCCGAGATTTCATCCCGGGCCACCTGAAGGTGGCCCCCACGTACCCGAGATTTCATCCCGGGCCACCGCGAAGGTAGCTC
>Ga0081539_10000276_pt1 | contig 117151 bp, 116 predicted proteins | sample TabmetS4T2R2_FD_71023 | JGI IMG/M metagenome (GOLD analysis project Ga0081539, IMG submission 71023) | Tabebuia heterophylla rhizosphere microbial communities from the University of Puerto Rico - S4T2R2 | ecosystem: Host-associated > Plants > Roots > Rhizosphere ... | reverse complement strand
GCTTGGCTGCGGCGGGTCGAGCCCGGCCCCGTGGGTCCCCTGGGCGATGTCGCGATGTCGGTGGAAGCCGTGAGCCGCAGCGCGAATATCGTGCACACGAGCTTCCGCTATCAGATCGCGGACCTCGTGTGGTATCACTCATCCGCCGCGGCGCCGCTCGAGGAAGGCGAGATCGAAGCGCTGCTTTCGTCGTACGGCTTTGGAGCGTTTGCCTGGTCAGGTCAACGACGGCAGTGGCTCAGCGCCGTCGTGCAGCCGCACTAGTCAGGCTGTACGCCGGCGCGGCGGATGAATTGCGCCCAGAACGCGCGGTCACGCGCCAGATCGGCGGCGAATTCTTCAAGCGATCGAAACTGCGGGATGAACGCATGCGACTCCAGCTGCTGGGCGAGCGACGTCCGCATCGCCTTGTTGATCTCGGAGTTCATGCGCTCGACGATCGGCCGCGGCGTGCCGGCCGGCGCCACGACGCTGAAGTTGCTCGGGATGGCGAAGTGGGGGAAGCCCGCGTCCGCGATCGCCGGAACGTCGGGAAGCTGCGCCGTGCGATGGGTCACCGCGAGCGCGACGATGCGTCCCGACTTGATGTGCGGCGCGGCGATCGCGACGTCGGGCAGCAGGAAGTGGATCTGCCCGGCGAGCAGCGCCGGCAGCGCCATGCCCATGCCGCGATAGGGAACGTGCAGGAAGCGCGCGCCCGAGGCCTCCTCGACGATGCGCACGGCAAGCGCGTTGGGTGCGCCGGAGCCCGAAGAGCCATAAGTCAGCGAGCGGGGCTCGCGCTTCCCGCGTTCGACCAGCTCAGCGAGCGTGCGGATGCCAAGCGACGCCTGCACGCAGATCACGAGCGGCACGATGACGCCGCGCGCCACCGGCGCGAAGTCACGCTCCGGGTTGTACGGCAGCGATTTGAACAGGCTCTGATTCACGGTCAACGCCGGATCGGGCGAGACGAGGAACGAGTAGCCGTCGGGCGCGGCGCGCGCTGCGGCCGCCGCGCCGACGTTGCCGCTGCCGCCAGGCAGGTTCTCCACCACGAACTGCTGGCCGAGCGCATCGCCGAGCGCCTGCGCCAGAAGCCGCGCGTAAAAGTCCGTGCCGCCGCCGGCGCTCGAGGGCACGATCAACTTCACCGGCCGCGACGGCCGATTCGATTGCGCCGCGGCGCTGGTGCACACCGCGAATAGCACCAGGAGGAAAAGTTTTCTCACAGAGCCGCCGGACGTTATCACGTATTATTTTGGCGAGAGATGCCCGACACAACCGAGACCAGCCAGCGCACCATTCTCTTCGCCGACGTGTGCGAGAGCACGCGTATCTACGAGTCGATCGGCGACACGCAGGCCCTCACGCTCATCAACCGCCTGTTCAAGTCGCTCGAGAACGAAGTCGTTTCCCACGGCGGCGTCACGGTGAAGACGCTCGGCGACGCGATGGTCTGTGAGTTCCGCGAGGCCGACAATGCGTTTCGCGCCGCCTGCGCCATGCAGGAGGCGGCGGCCGACCTCGCGACCGCGAGCGAAACCGGCGGCCTGAAGATCAAGATCGGCATGACTCACGGCCCGGTGGTGATCGAAGGCGGGGATGTGTTCGGCGACACGGTGAATGTGTGCGCTCGATTGGTCGCCATCGCCAATCCCACCCAGGTTCTCACCACGCGACAGATGGTGGAAGCGCTTTCTCCGGGACTGCGCGATCGCTGCCGCGAGCTCTATCCCGTCAAGGTGCGTAACCGCGCCGGTGAAGTGACGGTGTGCGAGCTGATGTGGCGCCTCGACATCGACACGACGCGGGTCAACGATGCGGAACCGACTGATACGCCACCGGTTGCGCAGAGCTGGATCCTCAAGCTCACGCACGCCGGCGACACCTTCATCGTCGACGACGGGAATGCCGTGCGCATCGGCCGCGAGGCGGACAATGACGTCATCGTTTCCACCGAGCATGCCTCGCGCCTGCATGCGCGCATCTTCAGCCGCGACGGCAATTTCGTGCTCGCCGACCAGTCGACCAACGGCACCTTCATCATGGACGACGCCACGCAGCGCGAAGTACGCCTGCGGCGCAGCGAAGCGGTGCTCGGCGAGCGCGGCTGGATCGGCCTCGGCAAGAGCGCCGCGAGCCACGGCGACCACGTGCTGCGCTACCGGCTCGAGCGCCGCAGCTAAAAGCAGGGCTCAGGTCTGGAATTGATGCACGCGATGCGTCGATTCAAGGCCTGACCCCGGCTTCTTGCACCAGCTCCCAGACACGTGGCGGCGAGAGCGGCAGCTCGCGCGGCTCGACCTTGAGTGGCGCGAGCGCCGCGGCGACCGCGTTCGCCACCACGCCCGCCACCGGCACGATGCCGCCTTCGCCGCCGCCCTTGGCGCCGAGCGGATTATTCGGCGAGGGCGAGTCACCGGTAATGATCGCGCGGATGTTGGGAAAATCGTCGGCGCCCGGCAGCAGGTAATCGGCGAGCGACGCGGTCAGGAACTGTCCGTCCTCGTCGTACTGCAGGTGCTCGAGCAGCGTGCCGCCGAGTCCCTGCACCACCGCGCCGATCGCCTGGCCGGTGGCGGTGAGCGGATTGATCACCCGCCCGACGTCCTCGACCATCACGTACTCGAGCACCTGCACGTGTCCGGTGCGCGGATCCACCGCGACGTGAGCCGCTGCCGTGCCATAGGCGTACGTGTGCTTATGCCCGGCGAACGTGCCTTCGGCGGATCGGGCGCCGCTCTCGCGCAGCTTGCGCGCGGCATCGAGGATCGCCGAGCCGCCCATCACCACCGAGCGCGAATGGAACGCGCCGAATCCTTCCTTGAGCAGCGTGGTGGATCCATGAAGCACGCGAATCTTCTCGATCGGCAGCCCGAGCGCCTCCGCTGCAATCTGCGCGCACACCGTCTCTAGGCCCTGGCCGACGTTGGCCGAGCCTACGTACACGGTCGCACCGCCCTCGCCATCGAGCTCGATGCGCGCGTTCTCGCGCGGGCCGGCGGCGCCGCCTTCGATGAAGCAGGCGAGCGCCGAGCCGTGATAGCGGCCATCGATCAGCCTGCCGTTCAGCTTCGCTTTCTCCGCCCAGCCGAACTCCTCGAGGCAGCGCTCAAGCGCCACCGCGTAGTCGCCGGTATCGAGCTCCTCCTGCTTCTCGGGCGGTCTCACCGTCGCTAGCGGGTAGGGCAGCTCGTCTGGCCGCGGCAGGTTCCGCCGGCGAAATTCCACTGGATCGATGCCGAGGTCGCGCGCCGCCATGTCGAAGAGCCGCTCGCGGAAGAAATCCGCCTCGTAGCGTCCGGGGCCGCGATAGGTGCCGATCGGCGTCTTGTTCGTGAGATGCGCGCAGGAGTCGACGTGGATGTTGGGCACGCGATACGGCCCGGAGAGGAATTGCGCGACGTTGCGCGGCGGGATGGTGCCGTTGGCGCGGAAATACGCGCCGACATCGACCCACACTTGCCCGCGGAGCGCGACGACGCGCCCGTCGCGTTCGCAGACGATCTCGAGCTCCGCCTCCATCTCGCGCGAATGGTTCGACGCGAGCAGGTTCTCGCGGCGGTCCTCGGTCCATTTCAGCGGCCGCGCCAGGCGGCGCGCGGCAAACGGAATCAGGAAATCCTCCGGATAGAACTCGCCGCGCACGCCGAAGCCGCCGCCGACGTCGGGCTCGAGCATGTCGATGCACTCTTCGGGCAGATCCATGTTCTTCGCCAGCATGCGGCGCGTCGAGAACGGCACCTTGGCCGCGCCCGACACGATGAGCTTGGTGCGCGCGCCGTCCCAGCGCGCGAGCAGCCCGCGCGGCTCCATGCACACGGCGGTGTGGCGATGCACGGCGAGGCGCTCGCGCCGCGAATAGGCCGCGCGCGCGCCGAGCGCATCGCCTTTGCTGGCGGTGTATTTGATGGCGAGCCGCCCTTCGCGGCAGTCGACGATCGCCGGCAGCGGCTCGATTTCGAGCTCGATCACTTCCAGCGCGTCTTCGGCGAGCGCCGGCGTGTCGGCAATGACGAGCGCGATCGGCTCGCCGACGTAGTTGACCTCCTGCGCGGCGATTACCGGTTGCTCGTACGGCACGAGCTCGGGAAGCGGCGAGAGCCGCAACGGAATGGTCGGTACCGGACCGCCTTTCGCCACGTCCGCCGCCGTGAGCACTGCATGCACGCCCGGCAGGCGGCGCGCCTTGTCCGTCGCCAGGCCCCGGATGCGACCGTGCGCGACGCTCGAGCGCAGGATCGCCGCATGCAGCATGCCGTCGACGTGCTGGTCGTCGACGTACGAGCCGCGCCCGCGCAGGAGGCGCAGATCTTCAATGCGTTCTACGGGCTTGCCAATCATTTCCGATATGCGCCGCGCGCCTCGTACACCGCGTCGACGATCGCGATATAGCCAGTGCAGCGGCAGATATTCCCGGACAGCACTTCGCGGATACGCGCCTTATCGGCATCAGGCTCGTCGCTCAGCAGCGCATGCGCGGTGGTCAGCATTCCCGGCGTGCAGAAGCCGCACTGCAGCGCGTGATGCTTGCGAAAGGCGGCCTGCAGCGGCGTCAGCGAATCGTCGCGCGACAGCCCTTCGACGGTGGTCACCTTCGCGCCCTCCGCTTGCACCGCGAGCATCAAGCAGGAGCGCACCGCGGCGCCGTCGACGATCACCGTGCAGGCGCCGCACACGCCATGCTCGCAGCCGACATGCGTTCCCGTTTGGCGCAGCTCATGCCGGATGCAATCGGCGAGTGTCAGGCGCGGCTCCACTTCCGGCTGCACCGTCCGCCCGTTCAATTCGAAGGCGATCTTCATTGCTCGATCTGGATCTTGGCCGTGGCGACGAGGCGCCGCCATTTTCCGGTGTCCTGGCGGACGAACTCGGCGAACTGCGCCGGCGGGTTGGCGACCGGCGTGGCGCCGAGCTCGCGCAGCCGCTGCGCGATGTCGGGCAGCTGCACGATGCGCCGCGTCTCGCCCTGCACTTTGCCGACGATCTCGGGCGGCGTCTTCGCCGGGGCGAAGATGCCGACCCAGGCGGTCGCTTCATAGCCCGGCAACACCTCGTTGATCGCCGGCACGTCGGGCAGAGCGGCGGCTCGCTCGGTGCTCGCGACGCCAAGGGCTCGCATCTTTCCGGCTTGCACCCCGGACATCACCGCGGTGATCTGGTCGAAGGCGAACGCCACATGTCCCGCCATGAGATCGTTCAGCAGCGGGCCGGTGCCTTTGTACGGGATGTGATTAATGTCGGTGCCGGTCATCTGCTTGAAGAGCTCGCCCGCGAGGTGCGTCGAGCTGCCGGCGCCCGAGCTGCCGAAGTTGTACTTGCCCGGATTTGCCTTCAGGAGCGCGATGAGCTCCTTTAGGCTGGATGCCGTCGACGGATGGGCGACCAGCACGTTGGGAAACGTCGCCACGAGCGTGACTGGCGCGAAATCGGTGAGGTGGTTGTACGGCAGCCGTGGATTGACTGCTGGCCCGACCGCATGCGTGGAGGTCGTGCCCATGAGGATCGTGTAACCGTCCGGTGCCGCGCGGGCCACGGCTTCCGAGCCGATCGCGCCTGCCGCGCCGGCGCGGTTCTCCACCACCACCGGCTGCGCCCACGCTTCGCTCATCTTCTGCGCCACGATGCGCGCGATGATGTCGGTCGCGCCGCCCGGCGGGAAGGGCACGACCCAGCGCACGGGCTTGGACGGGAACGGCTGGGCGAGCGCCGTGCCGGTCACGAGGGCGAGAAGAAGCAGTAGGCGGGTCATAGTGTCCTCATCAGTGCGCGCTCGAGCAACGTGCCGGCGAGCGAGCGCCGGTACGCGGCGCTCGCATGCAGATCGCTCGGCGGCTCGAGCGCCGCTTCGAACGCGCGCGCCGCGCGGGCCACCGTATCGGCATCGAGACGCTGGCCGTTGAGCAGCGCTTCCGCCTGCGGCACGCGGTGCGGGCGCAGGCACGCGCCGATGACGCCGATCTGCGCGTTGCGCGCCTTGCCATCGCCATCGAGGTCGTAGAACGCCGCGATGCCGGCGAGCGCAAAGTCGCCGCGCCGGCGCGAAAACTCCTCGAATGCCCAGTGCCGCTCGCGGGGCCACGGCGGCAGGCGCAGCTCGACGATCAGCTCGTCGTCCGCCAGCGCAGTGGAGAGCGCGCCAGTGAAGAAATCGGCGGCGGCGATCGTCCGGCCGCCCTTCGGGCCCACGGTCAGGACCTGCGCATCGCAGGCCACCGCCACGCCGGGCAGCTCGGCCGCGGGATCAGCGTGCGCGAGGCTGCCGCCTATCGTGCCGCGGTTACGGACCTGGTAATGAGCGACGTGCTTCACCGCCGCGACGAGTAGCGGATGCGCGCTCTTGAGCCGTGCATCGTCTTCGATATCGCGCCAGAGCGCGCGCGCACCGAGGCGCACGCCGCTCGCATCGATCGAAATATGGGCGAGCTCGCCGAGCCGGCGCAGATCGACGAGGAGCGGCGGCGCGCCGAGGCGGAAGGCGAGCGTCGGGATCAAGCTCTGGCCGCCGGCGAGCGCCTTGGCGCCGGGATTCCTGACCAGCAGCTGCACTGCTTCGGCGACGCTCGTCGGCGCCGCGTACTCGAAGGCCGGCAGCTTCATTGCTCGGGCTTGAGGCCGGCGCTCTTCACCACCTTGGTCCAGCGCTCGATGTCGGCGCGCTGGAACGCGGCGAGCTCCTCCGAGGTGCTGCCGATCGGCGTCGTGCCGAGGCCCTTCAGGCGATCGCGCAGATCGGTTTGCGTCACCGCCTTGTGGATCTCGGCGCCGAGTTTTTGCGTTACGTCGCTGGGCATCCCGGCTGGTCCGAAGATCGCGTACCACGACGTCACTTCGAACCCGCGGAAGCCCGCTTCCGCCACCGTGGGCAGATCGATGCCCGGCACGCGCTCGCGTGTAGCCAAGGCAAGCGCTTTCAGCTTGCCGTTCTTCACGTGCGGCTCTGCCGCGGTGTACTCGACCGAGATGAAATCGAGATTGCCGGCCATCAGATCGGCGAGTGCCGGGCCCGAACCCTTGTAGGGGACGTGCTCGGCCTGGATGCCCGTCAGCGACTTGAAGAGCTCGGCGGCGAGGTGGTGCGGGGAGCCGTTGCCGGCCGAGCCGTAATTGAGCGACCGCTGCTTGCCGAGGCGCACCAGATCCGCCACCGAATTGACCGACAGCCGCGGATTCACCACCAGCGCATGCGGGATCGTCGCGACGAGGCTCACCGGCGTGAAATCCTTGACCGCGTCGTAGGGCAGGCTCTTCGGATTGAACGCCGGATTGATGCCGTGCGTGGTCGTCGCGCCAAGAAGCAGCGTGTAGCCATCGGGCGGCGACTTGGCGACCAGGTCGGAGCCGATCGCGCCGGAGGCGCCGGCCTTGTTCTCGACCACCACCGGCTGGCCGACGCTTTCGGCGAGGTTCTGCGCCACGCCGCGCGCGATGAGATCGAGCGCGCCGCCGGGCGCGAAAGGCGCGACGAGACGGATCGGTTTCGATGGAAACGATTGCGCGGCGGCGAACTGTGCGAAGCACAGCATGCCGAGCAGCCAATAACAGCGCAGTCTCATTTCAGATGCGCGTCGCGTCGGCGGTAGAGCTCGTCGTCGGCGTAGCCCATGGTTTCCGGGCGCGCGCGGCCGAGCATCACCTGGAAGTAGACGGGCTCGAGGCTCTCGTTGATGTAGCCGTGGATCACGCCGGGCGGGCAGGCGATGCATTCCCAGGGCCCGAGCCGGATGTCGAGCCGCCGGCCGCTCTCGTCCTGGATGAAGGCGGTGAGGTGACCCTTGAGGACGAAGAACACCTCTTCGACTTCATGGGTGTGCGCGGCATTTCCCTGCCCGGGCTCGACGTACATGATGGAGAGCGTGAAGCCGCGCGGCGGGATCACCGCGGCGTCGCCGTGCTTGCCCGAGCCGCCGGCGCCGATGAAGCGGTGCTGCGCGCGCTTGTAGCCTTCGATCTTGGCGTCCTCGAACGCGGCCCAGTCGGCCTTGCGGTCGCGAAAACGCGCGACGTAGCGCGCGGCGATTTCTTCCAGCGACAGGTCCGCCAGCTCCGGTGGACGCGGGTGACGGGCGATGCTCATGCGTTCCTCCTCGAGCAGCTCATTGTGCCTTGATGCCCGAGATGCGGGCGATGCGTTCCGCATTTTCGATTTCCTGCGCCACGAACTTCCCGAATTGCGCCGACGTCATCGCCATCGGCTCGGCGCCCAGGCGAGAAAGGCGCTCGCGCACGTCGGCAAGCGCGACCACGCGCGCGAGGTCACGCGCGATCTGTTCGGCGATCGGCGCCGGCGTGCCCGCGGGCGCCCACAGGCCGTTCCAGAACGTGAACTCGAAGCCGGGCAACGCGCCTTCGGCGAAGGTCGGTGTCTCGGGCAGCAGATTCGAGCGCTCGCGGCTGGTGACACCGAGCGGCATCAGTCGACCGTCGCGGATGAAGGGCAGCGCAAGCGTGATCGTGTTGAAAGTGAAGGCGAGGCGGCCCGCCATCGTGTCGTTGATCGCATCCGCGCCGCCCTTGTACGGCACATGCAGGACGTCGATGCCGGCGGCGATGCGGAACTTCTCGGCGCTGAAATGCCCGCCGCTGCCGATGCCAGCCGAGCCGTAGGCGAGCTCGCCCGGCCGCGCCTTGGCGGCGGCGATCAGATCGGCGACGCTGCGCACGCCGGATGCCGGACTCACCACGAGCAGCATCGCCTGGCTCGCCAGCGGCGCGACGTGGACGAAATCGCGCTGCGGATCGTAGGGAAGCGTCTGGCTCAGCGCCGCGTTGATCGCGTAGCCCGACGAATGAACGAGCAGCGTCGAGCCATCAGGGGTCGCGCGCGCCACCGCCACGGCGGCGACCGTGCCGCCCGCGCCAGGACGATTTTCCACGACGACCGGCTGCCCCCACAGCTCCGCGAGCTTCGGCATCAGCGTGCGCGCGATGACGTCGGTGACGCCGCCAGGCGTGAAGGCGACGATGACGCGCACCGGTTTGGTGGGAAATGCATGCGCCTGCGCGAATGCGACCCACAGCAGGGCGAGCGCGAGCCTCATGTGCGCGAAGTTACCTTAGAATCGTCGCCTTTCCCGTCGGCAGTGCCCCATGTTCGCCCCGAACCTACTTGCCCAGTCGGACCCTGAGCTGTGGAACGCCATTCGCCTGGAGAACCAGCGCCAGGAAGACCATGTCGAGCTGATCGCCTCCGAAAACTACGTCAGCCGCCAGGTGCTGATCGCACAGGGCAGCCAGCTCACGAACAAGTATGCCGAAGGCTACCCGGGCCGGCGCTACTACGGCGGCTGCGAATACGTCGACATGGCCGAAGCGATCGCCATCGAACGGGCGAAGAAGCTTTTCGGCGCGCCTTGGGCCAACGTGCAGCCGCATTCGGGCTCGCAGGCGAACCAGGCGGTCTACACCGCGGCGCTGCAGCCCGGCGACACGATCCTCGGCATGTCGCTCGCCATGGGCGGACATCTGACGCACGGCTCGCCGGTGAATCTCTCGGGCAAGCTCTATCGTGTCGTGTCCTACGGGCTGAATGACGACGAGGCGATTGACTACACGGCGGCGCGCCGCATCGCGCTCGCCGAGAAGCCGAAACTGATCGTCACCGGGGCGTCGGCGTACGCGCTCGCGATCGACTGGAAGCGGTTTCGCGAGATCGCCGATGAATGCGGCGCGCTTCTCATGGCGGACATCGCGCACTACGCCGGCCTGATCGCCACGGGACTCTATCCCTCGCCGATTGGTGTCGCGGATTTCGTCACTACCACCACGCACAAAACGTTGCGCGGCCCGCGCGGCGGCATGATCTTTGGCAGCGAGGCGCAGGAGAAAGCGATCAACAGCTCGATCTTCCCCGGCCTGCAGGGCGGACCGCTCATGCACGTCATCGCTGCCAAGGCGGTTGCGCTCGGCGAGGCGCTGAAGCCCGAATTCAAGGGCTATCAGCAGCGCGTGCTCGACAACGCGCGCGCTATGGCGACCGTGCTGACCGAGCGCGGCCTGCGCGTGGTGTCCGGACGCACCGATTGCCACCTGTTCCTTCTCGACCTGCGCGCGAAGAACATCACCGGCAAGGACGCGGAGCTGGCGCTCGGCCGCGCGCATATCACGGTCAACAAGAACGCCATTCCCAACGATCCGCAGAAGCCGGCGGTCACCAGCGGCATCCGCATCGGCAGCCCGTCGATTACCACGCGCGGCTTTCGCCGTGCCGAGGCGGAGGAGCTCGCCGAGCTGATCGCCGATGTGCTCGACAACCCGCACGAAAGCGCCAACCTCGAGCGGGTCGCCGGCGAAGTGAAGGCGCTCTGCGCCCGCTTCCCGGTCTATGCCTGAGGAAATCAGGCCGGCGAGCCCCGATCGCTGGCGCGACCTCGAGCGGCTGTTCGGACCGAAGGGCGCCTACTGGAACTGCTGGTGCATGTACTGGCGGCTGCGCCGGCGCGACTTTCGTGCCGCCGCGCCGGACGCACGCAAGGCGGCGCTGCGCGCCTGGGTACGCTCGGGTGCCGAGCCGGGGCTGCTCGCGTATCGACAAGGCAAGCCGGTGGCGTGGTGTGCCGTGGCGCCGCGCGATGAGTACGCGGCGATCGCCGCCTCCCCAAGACTCAAGCCGGTCGGCGAGACGGCCAGCGTCTGGAGCATCACCTGCTATTTCGTGGCGAAGGAGCATCGCCGCACCGGCCTCATGAGCGCGCTCCTCGACGCCGCCGCGCGCCACGCGCGCCGCAAAGGCGCGCGCATGCTCGAGGGCTATCCCGTGATCGCCGAGGCGCTCAGTGGCTGCGCCGGATACACCGGCCTCGTGCCCGCCTACCGGAAGGCCGGCTTCCGAGTCGCGAGGCGACCGAGCCGCGCGATGCGCGTGATGCAGAAGCGCCTGCGGTGAGTCGGCCTTGAGTCGCGCAATCGCACTCCTGCTGCTCGCCGCCTGCGGCCTCGCCGCGGCGCAAGATCGCGCATGGATCGAGCGCAGCGACCGCCATAGCCGCATGGCGCTCGAAGTGCTCGGCCGCTTCCAGCCCGAGTGGGTGGCCGAAATCGGGCTCGAGCGCTACGACATCGAGGTGCAGGACCTGAAGGCCGGGCATATCGCGCGCGCCGACGCCGCGCTCGCGGCCGCGGCCTCGAAGCTGCGTGCGGCGCGGGTGAAAGAGCAGGACCCGCGCGTGCGCGAGGATCTCGACATTGTCATTGACGCGCTGGCGCGCAAGCGGCGCACGGCGGCGCTGGAGTACCGCCTGCTCGTGCCTTACCGCGATCTGCCGCGCGAGATGTATGAAGGCCTGCAGTCGCTGCTCGACAAGCGCAACCCCGAGTCCCGCCGCGCGCATGCAGCCGAGCGCCTGCGGCGCTACGCCGGCATGGTGCAAGGCACGCGGCCGCTCACGGACCTCGCGCGCGAGCGCACCGAGGAGCGCGCGGCCGCCGGCCTGGTCTGGCCGTATCGCGGCGCGCTCGAGCAGCAGCTCAATAACTGCCAGCGCTATGTGGCGGGCATCGCCGAGCTCTTCCGCTCGAGCACGGTGCCGGACTGGGAGCCGTCGCACGCGCGACTCGCGCGACAGGTGAGCGCGTACTGCGAGTGGCTGCGAAAGAGCGTGCTGCCGCGAGCGCGCGAGACGCCAAGGCTGCCGCCCGAGCTGTACGCCGATCGCCTGAAAGACGTCGGCGTCGATCTCACGCCGGAGCAGGCCATCTCGCTTGGCACCACTGAGTTCGCCGAGGTGCGCGAGGCGATGACGCAGCTCGCGGCCGGCATCGCGCGCGAGCGCAAGCTCCCGTCCGCCGACTATCGCGAGGTGTTGCGCGCGCTGAAGCGCGAGGTGATCCCGACGGAGAAGCTGCTCGACTTCTACAAGCAGCGGCTCTCCGAGATCGAGCAGATCATCCAGCGCGAGAAGCTCATCACGCTGCCCGATCGCGCGGCCGCGATCCGCCTTGCGAGCGAGGCAGAGTCGGCCGCCATCCCGGCGCCGTATTTCAACGCACCGCGCTTGATCGGCAACAAGGGCGAGCTCGGGGAGTTCATCATCCCGCTCACCAACCCCAACGCCAAGACCACGGCGCCGGTCGACGACTTCACGGCGCCGCCGGCGGCGTGGTCGCTGACCGCGCACGAGGCGCGTCCCGGGCACGAGCTGCAGGCGGCAGCGATGGTGGAACGTGGCGTGCCGCTCGCCCGCGCCGTGTTCGCCTTCAACAGCACCAATGCCGAGGGCTGGGCCCTGTACGCGGAGGCGATCATGCTGCCGTACTACCCGTCTGACGGGCAGCTTTTCGCGCTGCAGCTGCGTCTCATGCGCGCGGCGCGGGCGTTCCTCGATCCGATGGTGAACCTCGGGCGCATGACGCGCGACGAGGCGAAGGAGTTCCTGATGCGCGAGGTGACGCTCTCGGAGCCGCTGGCGCAGCAGGAAGCCGATCGCTATGCGTTCCGTTGGCCCGGGCAGGCGATTTCGTACCTGTATGGCTACAGCCGCCTGCGCGAGCTGCGCATGAAGGCGGAGATCGCGCTACGCGAGAAATTCGATCCGCGCGAGTTCCACGACCTGATCATCGCCCAGGGGCTGGTGCCGCCGCGGCTCCTCGAGCGCTCGGTCCTGGCCGAGCTTGCTCGTCGATATCCAGATACTTCCAGAACTCGCGCATCACCGGGTGCCGCCGGTAGCCAATGACCCAGGGGTGCGCAAGTCCCGTGATGATCCGGTGGGTGATCGGCCGTAGCGGGGCGTAGGCGTAGAACAATCGGTCCATCTCGCGGTAGAGCGCATCGCGCTGCGGACCGTCGGACAGCACCTTGGCCTTGTCGTAAAGCGCGTTCCACGCCGGCAGATCGAAGCGCGCCTGGTTCGACTGCCCCTTGTTGGGCCCATAGAGGATGACATAGAAGGTATCGGCGTCCGGGATCGCCGCGCTCCAGCCGAGGCTCCACATCATGAGTCTCCCGGCGCGCGAATCGCGCAGGTGCTCGGGCCACTTCGCCTTGCGAAACTCGATGCGTAGTCCTACCCGGTCCATGAACTTGCGCCAGAGCTCGTCCGATTGCTTGCCCTGGCTGTCCGGGGTGCTCGCGAGCTGCAGCACGAGCTTCGAGCCGTCGGGCCGCTCGCGATAGCCGTCGCCGTCGCGGTCGACGTAGCCATAGGTATCGAGGAGCGCTTTGGCCTTCGCCGGGTTGTACTCGGCGAGCGGCCCGGCGAGATCGTCCTTCGGCGCGCCGTACGCGCCCGGCGGCACCGTCGATTGCGCGGGAATCGCTTGGCCGCGGTAGATGGCGCGGATCGTCTCGTCCGCGTCATAGGCGAGCGCGATCGCGCGGCGCAGGGCGACCCTTTCGGGCGTATAGCCGCCGATCACCGGGTCATCCATGTTGAAGTACGCGTAGGTCAGGTCGAGCTCGCTCGTGCGGTGCATCTGCATCTTTTTCTTCTGCAGGTTGGGTGCGAGCTTGCCCTCGGGCACGGCGATGTTGACGAACTCCGCGGGTATCGCGGTGATGAGATCGTGCTCGCCGTTCAGGAACGCGAGCCAGCGCGGCTGCGCTTCCTCGACGATATAGACCTCGACGCGATCGAGCTGCGGCAGGCGCTTGCCGCGCATGCGCTCGGCGATCGCCTGCGACTCGGCATCGCCGGCCGGCGGCTCAGCGTCATAGGTATCGGCGCGGAAGTTTGGGTTGCGCTCGAGGACGATGCGCGAGGAGCGTTTCCATTGCGCAAGCCGGAAGGGGCCGGTGCCTACCGGATGCTCCATCGTCTGGTCCGGATAGGCCTCGATCACTTCGCGCGCGACGGCACAGAAGAGATTGCAGTAGGTGAAGAAGTACAGCATGTTCGGCGTCGGCTCGGTGAGCACGATGCGCAACGTGTACCGATCGATGGCGCGCAGCCCTTCCACCTCGCGGTCGTAATCGAACTTGCCGCCGGCGAGCGCTTCCTTGCGCAGGACGTCCATGCCGACGATGCGCTTGTCGAGCAGATAGAAGTTGGGCGACTTGCTCTTCGGGTCGAAGTGACGCTTCACCGAGTACACGTAATCCTGCGCCGTCAGTTCGCGCTTGCGGCCGCGGAACGCGGGATCGTCGGCAAAGTAGATTCCTTGGCGGATGCGCAGCGTCCAGGTCTTGCCGTCCGCCGAGACTTCCGGCAGAGCGGCGGCCGTATTGGGCTTTGGCTTCGAAGGCCGCGCGAGATAGTCGTACTCGAGCGGCGGATCGAAGATGTGCGCAATGATGTTGCTCGAGTAGAGATCGTTGATCTGCACCGGATCGAAGCCGGTCTCGGCGACCAGGAAAGCGTAGCGCAGCACCTTCTCGGCAGCCGCGGGCGTCGCGACGAAGACAAAGGCTAGAATCGCGGCGCTGATTCTGAGCCTGGCATTCGATCGGAGCAGCATGAGCGCCTATATCTTACGCAGGCTGTGGCAGATGGTGCCGACCCTGGCGGGGGTCGTGCTCCTCGTTTTCTTCCTGTTCAAGTTCTTCGGCGGCGATCCCGCGCAGATCCTCGCCGGGCAGGTGGCGAGCCAGGAACAGATCGACGCCATCCGGCGCGAGCTCGGCCTCGACCGGCCGTGGCATGTGCAGCTCGGCATCTTTCTGCGCGAGATCCTGACCTTCGACTTCGGCAAGAGCTGGATGACGCGCGAACAGGTCTCGTCCATCTTCCTTACGCGCCTGCCAGCGACGCTGACGATCACCATCCCGATCCTGCTCCTCGAGGTGGCGCTCGCCCTGCCGATCGCCATGCTCGTCGCCTACAACCGGGGAACGTTGCTCGACCGCACGGTGATGGCGGTTTGCGTGGCGGCGATGTCGATCTCTTTCCTCGTCTACATCATCGTCGGCCAGTACATCTTCGCCTTTCAGCTCGGCTGGTTCCCGGTGCAGGGCTGGAGCGATGACTTCTGGCGCAACCTCTTCACGTACGCGCCGCTGCCGATCGTATTGGCGGCGCTCGTCGGCCTCGCGCCGCAGACGCGCCTTTACCGTTCTTTCTTTCTCGACGAGACGAAGAACGACTATGTCCGCACGGCGCGCGCCAAGGGACTCTCGGAACCCGCCATTTTGCGCAAGCACGTGCTGCGCAATGCGATGGTGCCCGTGCTGACCAATGTTTCGCTGCTGATTCCCGGCGTGTTCGTAGGCAGCTTTTTGCTGGAAATCTTCTTCTCGATTCCCGGGCTCGGGCGGGAGATCTACCTCGCGGTCAATCGCAGCGATTACCCGGTGATCCAGGCGGTGACGATCTACCTCTCCGTGCTGACGATGCTGATCAATCTCGCGGCGGACGTGCTCTACACGTACGTGGATCCGCGCATCCAGCTCCGCTGATGGCGGCCGTCCTCGACATCACGCCGGAGAACGCATGGCTCGCACTTTGGCGGCGGCTGCGCGAGGACCGCGTCGGCGCCGTGTCGCTCGGCATCGTCGTCGCCTATCTGGCGATGATCGTCTTCGCCGCCGCGGGGCTCCTCGCCCGCGGCTGGAGCGAGGAGGTCGGGGTGCCTTACGCGAATCCCGCGTTCGTGGGCGAGCGGCCGAACTTCGAGGCGCAGCTTGCCCAACGCGCGCGAGAGAAAAGGGGTGCGGCCGTCGATCTGACGGATGTAGATCCCTTGGCGCCGAAGTACGGCGAATGGCAGAAGCGAACGGCAGAACTCAAAACTACCGAGCGAGAGCGGTCGACCACGTTGCCCTGGGGCGGCGATCGCTGGGGACGCGATGTACTCGCCAAGGCAATCAAAGGCTCGCAGGTATCGATCGCCGTCGGGGTCGTGGCGGCGCTGTGCGCAACGCTGATCGGCACGATCCTCGGTGCGTTTGCCGGCTTCTATGGACGCTGGGTGAATGATTTTCTGGAATGGGTCTACAACGTCTTTACGTCGATCCCGTCGATCTTGCTGATCTTCTCGCTCGCCGCGGTGCTGCGAAGTGGTGCCTTCGCCGATCTGTTCGCGAGCGGCATCTGGACGGTCGTAATCATCCTCTCGGTCACCGGTTGGACCGGCATGTATCGCCTGGTGCGCGCCGAGTTCATGAAGCACCGCTCGCGCGAGTACGTGCTCGCCGCGCAAGCGATCGGCGCTTCGGCGGCATCGCGCATGTTCGTGCACATCCTGCCGAATGTGAGCCACGTGATCCTGGTGCAGCTCTCGCTCCTCGTCGTGGCGTTCATCAAGGTCGAGGTGATCCTGTCCTTCCTCGGGCTGGGCGTGCCGGTCGACATGGTGTCTTGGGGCACGATGCTCTCCGAGGCGCAGACGGAGCTCGTGATCGGCAAGTGGTGGCAGCTCGCGGCGGCCACCGTATTCATGGCGGTGTTCCTCACTGCGTTCTCTATGCTGACCGACAGCCTGCGCGATGCGCTCGACCCGAAGCTGCGCTAATTTGCCAATAAGCGCGCTCATCGCCGTCGAGAATCTGCGCGTCTCCTTCCGCCTCGGCAGGGAGCGCACCGTCGAGGCGGTGCGCGGCGTCTCCTTTGCGGTGCGCGAGGACGCGACGCTTGCCCTGGTCGGCGAATCCGGAAGCGGCAAGACGGTATCGGCGATGTCGATCCTTCGCCTGCTGCCGGAGAACGCGGTGGTGCATCCGGCGAGCCGCGTGCTCTATGGCGGTGAAAACCTGCTCGCCGTGTCCGAGGCGCGGCTGCGCGCCCTGCGCGGGCGTGAGATCAGCGCCGTGTTCCAGGAGCCGATGAGCTCGCTGAATCCGGTGCTCACGGTAGGCGAGCAGGTGGCGGAAGTGCTGCGGCTGCATCGTCGCCTGAGCGCGCGGGCGGCGCTCGAGCGCGCGGCGGAGCTCCTGGCGGAGGTCGGCATCCCCGAGCCGCGGACGCGCCTGCGCAGCTACCCGCACGAGCTCTCGGGCGGCCAGCAGCAGCGCGTGATGATCGCGATGGCGATCGCCAACGAGCCGAAGCTGCTGATCGCGGATGAGCCGACGACCGCGCTCGACGTGACGGTGCAGCGTCAGGTGCTCGAGCTGATCGCGCGGCTGCGCGAGCGCCATCGCATGAGCGTGCTCTTCATCAGCCACGACCTCGGACTGGTGGGCGAGCTGGCCGACGACGTGGTGGTCATGCGCGACGGCGTGGTGCGCGAGAGTGGCCCCGTGGCGCGCATCTTCAGCGCGCCGCAGGATCCCTACACGCGAGCGCTGCTCGCCTGCCGACCGCGCCTAGATGCGCGCCCGCGGCGGCTGCCGGTGATCGACGATTTCATGCGCGGGGTGCCGCCCGCGACGCAGCCGCTCGAGCGGCCGGCGCCAGGCGCGCCGCTCATGCAAGCACGGTCTTTGCGCAAGGAGTTCAGGCTGCGCACCGGTCTCTTCGCACGCCGGTCGCTGACAGCGGTGCGCGACGTATCGTTCGACGTCGGGCGTGGCCGCACGGTCGGCCTGGTCGGCGAGTCCGGTTCGGGCAAGACGACGGTGGCGATGATGGCCATGCGGCTGCTCGAGCCCTCCGCAGGCGAGGCACGCCTCGACGGCGTCGACCTTATTCGCCTCTCGAGTGCCCAGATGATGCCGTTTCGGCGGCGCATCCAGATCGTCTTCCAGAACCCCTACGCGAGCCTCAATCCCCGGCGCACCATCGGCCGCACCTTAGTCGAGCCGATGCGCATCCATGGGTTGGGTGCGAGCGAGGCCGAGCGCTATGAGCGCGCGCGCCGCTTATTGCAGCGCGTCGGCTTGCCGGCGGATGCGATGCAACGCTATCCGCACGAGTTCTCCGGTGGCCAGCGCCAGCGCATCGCCATCGCCCGGGCGCTGGCCGTCGAGCCGCAGGTGCTGATTTGCGACGAGCCGGTCTCGGCGCTGGATGTGTCGGTGCAGGCGACGGTGCTCAATCTGTTGCTCGATCTGCAGGAAAGCCTGGGGCTTGCCTACGTCTTCATCTCGCATGACCTCGCGGTGGTGAAGTACATGTCGGACGAGGTGCTTGTCATGCGCTCGGGCGAAGTAGTGGAGCGCGGCACGCCCGAGGCGATCTTCCATACCCCGCAGCACGACTACACACGGCGGCTGCTGGACGCTATCCCGCGCGGCTACACTGGAAATCGGGGTCAGAGCCCTATTTAAATCGGGGTCAGAGCCCTATTTCGAGCGTGGGCTCATCGTTCACGGTGACGCCTTCTTCGTGCCCGCCGCGCGCACGCCGACGACCCGGTTTTCCGCGTGCCAGGCGGCGGCCGCTCGCCGCGAGCTTCGCTTTCATCTCGTTGCCCAACAGCGCATAGCCGCCATCGGTTGCGTCGCGGATGGCTGCGAGAAGGCCGGCGTCCTCCTCGACGTCGAAGAGTCCCACGTATGCCGCATGACGCCCGGCTTCATCGGCGGCCAAGGCCAAGTACTCGACATGCGGCACCACCATGTTGCTCGTCGTGCGGCCGCAGTTCGCGAGATGGCTCGACCAGCGATAGTCGGATGGCGCATGGACCATCCGTGCCCGCACAGGATTTCTCTCGATGTAGCGGTAGCAGCCGAGGACGTAGCGTGCGGAATCGACGAGACAAGACCGATACCGGCCTTCCCACAACGTGCCGCTGCGGTCGTGGCGACGATTGAAGTACTGAACGTAGCGCTGGCCGAGGTCGCGCATCAGGCTCGCGCACGAGGGAGCATCCGGTGGTGTAAGCAGCAGATGCACGTGGTTGGTCATCAAGCAGTACGCATGCAGCGCACAGCGCGTTTTTGCGCATAGCTCCTTCAAATTCGCGAGGTAGACGAGCCGGTCGCCCTCAACCAAGAAGCATGCTTGTCCGTTATTGCCCCGATGCCGCACATGGAGGGCGATTTCCGGCACGACGAAGCGCGGTTGACGCGGCATACGGGTAGCAACGAGCCGACTTACGACCCGTTGACCGCAATAGGGCTCTGACCCCGATTTCTACGCCGGAAGCGCGATGAGCGCGTGCCTCTCCGTGCCCTGGTCGCGCGCTTCGAGGCGTGCGCGCTCGCCGTAGAGGTGCGCGAGCCGCTCACGCACGCTGGTGATCTCGCCCGCCATGGATTGCGGCGGCGAAGCGAGGTCGCTCTTCAGCGAGATTTCAAGCGCGCCGGCGGCGCGGCGCGCGGCAACCTGCAGCGCGGCGGCCGGCGCGCCGTCGAGCGCCCAGCGCGCGAGCGGCAGGAGGAGCATCGCCGGCATCGGCTGCGTTCGCGCGGCGGGCTCGGCGGCGATATCAAGCGCGAGCTTCGGGCCGCTCACCAGCTCGCGCACGCCGAGGTAGGCGCGCAGCAGCTCCAGCTCGGCGGCGACGGTGGAGGTGCCGGCACTCTCCGCGGGCAGCGCGGCGCGCAGGAACGCGATCAGCGCGTCCAGCGCGCGCTCGCCTTCTTCCACGCTGCGGCCGTAGGCATGGTCGACTGCGACGAGCGCCGAGAACAGCAGGTCCGGCTCGACGCGCGCCTGCATGGCGCGCAAGTCCGCTTCCACGACCTGGCGCTCGGCGGCGAGCGCGGCGACGCGCGTCTGGTGCAGGCGCTCGGTGGCGCGGCGGCTCGCCTCGAGCATCGTATAGAGGCCGATCAAGAGCATCGACCAGCCGGCGCTGATGGAGAAGCGAAAGAGCAGACGGTGCACCGGTCCGAGGAAGCCGGTGCGATCCTTGCCCTCGACGACCAGCCGCACCGATTCCGGCAGCGCGTACAGCACCGCCTCGATGAAGGCGGTGCCGAGGAGCGCGGTAACCAGCAAGGCGATCAGAAGCCGCGCCCCCGTGCCCGAGCGCTCGCCGAGCAGGTTATCGGTGGCGACGGCGCAGGCGAGGCCGCCGATCGCGAGCGCGAAGTAGACCGTCGTCCAGAGCGCAACGACGCCGGGATGCAGGTCTTCGGCGCTCAGCCACTCATAGGTCAGGTGGCCGAGCTCGACCACGAAGCAAAAGGCAACCGCGATGAGGACGTGGCGTTTGCCGAAGCCGGCGAAGATATTCATGGCAGCGGCAGCGTGATGACGGCGGCGACGCCGCGCGGGGCATTCGCCTCGAGGGCGAGCGACGCGCGCTCGCCGTAGAGAGCAGCAAGCCGCGCGCGGATATTGGCGAGGCCGACGCCGGTGCCTGAAGTGGCGCCGCTCAGGCCGCGGCCGGTATCGGCGACCCTCAGTTTCAGCGCATCGGCGTGCCGCTCGGCCGTGATGCGAATCGCGCCGCCTTCCGGAAGCGGCGCGATGCCATGCTTTATCGCGTTCTCGACCAGCGTCGCGAGCATCATCGGCGGCACGCGCGCCTTGAGGAGCGGCGCGGGTACCTCGATCGAAGTCTCGAGGCGTACGCCCATGCGAATCTGCTGCAGGCCGAGATAGGCCGAAACGAGCTCGATCTCCTCGCCGAGCGTCGTCTCGTGCTCGCGCATGCGCGGAAGCGCGGCGCGCAGGTAGCGCGTCAGCTGCGCCAGCATGGCGCGGCCAGCGCCGGCATCGCTCTGGGACAGCCGCCGCACGTTGGACAGCGTGTTGAACAGGAAATGCGGCTCGACCTGCGCTTGCAGGAGCCGCAGACGCGTGGCGAGCTGCTGCGTCTCGAGCGCGCCACGCCGCAGCTCGGCGGCGCGCGATTCCTCGTGCGCGACCTGGGCACGCAGGTAATAGACGTAGCCCGCGACCAGGATCGCGCTCGATCCCAGCCAGGAAGTGAAGATGAGTGCCATATAGCGCGGCCCTTCGCCGAGCGGAACGGCCCCCACCGCATAGCGCACCAGCGCCGAGGCGGCCGCGCCCAGCAGAACCGCGATTACGGCGACGATGAAGCTCTCGCGCCCGGTGCGGCCGGCGGCGTTGAGAACGAGAAGGGCGGTGACGAGCATCGTCACGCCGGTGATGAGGAAAACCGTCAGGCGCGAGAGGAACCCGAGCGCAAGATCGATGGCCGGCCCGCCGATGACGCCGCTTTTGGGCGAGAGCACCCATTCGAGCGCCTGCAACGCGCAGAAGCCGGCGACCAGCGCGAGTGCCCTCCAGGACAGGCCGTTGAGCAGCCGCAGGGTCATCACATCTGCCGGAAAAGCGGCGTGTAGGCGTCGCTCACCTGGAGCAGCTCCTCGCGGCGCTTCAAGCGCACCTGTGTGCGGCCGCGCAGGTCGCGCACCACGCCGGCGATGGCGTGTACGTTGACGATGGTCGAGCGGTGGATCTGCCAGAACGACGAAGGATCGAGCTCCTGCGAGAGCTCCTTGATCGGCTTGCGAATGAGCGATTCGCCATCGGCGGTGACCACGCGCGTGTATTTGCTGTCGGCCTGGAAGTAGCACACATCCTCGACGGTGATCACCCGCACCGTCTGGCCTTGCGAGGCGTTGATCCAGCGCAGGTAGCCGCTCGAGCGCGCGCCCAGCTCGCGCAGCAATCCTTCCAGCACGGCCGGCGGCCGGCCGATGCGCTCCTTCAGCCGCGCCACCGTCGTCGCGAGACGCGCGGGCTGCACCGGCTTTAGGAGGTAGTCCGCCGCGCCCTGCTCGAAGGCGGCGAGCGTGTGCTGGTCGTAAGCGGTCACGAATACGACATGGCAGCGCCCGCTCGCCTGCCGCGCCACCTCCAGGCCGTTCAGGCCCGGCATGTTGATGTCGAGGAGCAGGACATCGGGCGTGTGCTTCTCGAGTGCCTGCAAGGCGGCGATGCCGTCGGCCGCCTGAGCGACGATCTCGAGCTCAGGCCACAGCCGCGCCAGCAGTTCCGCCAACTCTTCCCGAAGGAGGGGTTCGTCTTCGGCGAGGATAGCGCGTGCGGCGGCCACGGGTGCCGGATGATCTCATTTCAGAGCGCCTTGGACGCCGGACAGTTGCTGCGGGCGATGTCCGCCGGCGCGGCCGGCGCGGTGACTACCACATACTCGGTCTCGGCATTGGCGGCCAGGGCGCGCTGCGTGCCTTCGACCATTGCAAAATGCAGGGCGGCAAGCGCGGCGGCATTGATCGCTACGGCGGCGGTCAATGCGATGAGGCGGTTCTTGGTTTTCATGGCGTTCTCCTGTCTTGCACGGCCGCCAGAGTAGGCAGCCGGCGGGGCGCGGACAACGCCGTTGCGACGAAACGCCGCTTTGGCGGCGCGAACCGCCGCGCCGCCGGATGGACGGCGGCCGGCTAGCGGTGGGGCAGCTCTTCGGCGCGCCAGCCGCCGCCGAGAGCGCGGACCAGGCCCACCGCGGCGGTGAGCCGCCGGCCCAGCACGTTAACGGCCGAGCTTTCGGCGTTGTAGGCGGTGCTCTGCGCCGTGATGACGTTCAGGTAGCTGACGATGCCTGCCTGGTACTGGTTGGTGGTCAGCTCGACCGAGCGGCGCGCCGACTGAACCACTTCTTCCTGCAGCGCGGCTTCCTGCTCAAGGATGCGCAGCGCGGCGAGGTTGTCCTCGACGTCCTGGAAGGCGGCGAGCACCGTTTGCCGATAGGTCGCGGCTTGCGCATCGTACGCGGCGATCGCCTGCTCACTGACCGCGCGGCGCGCGCCGGCGTCGAACAGGCGCTCGGTCGCCGCCGCGCCGAGCGACCAGAAGCGGCTCGGCGCGTTGAGCAGATTGGCGAGGCTGGCGCTGCGAAAGCCGGTCGCACCCGAGAGCGTTAGCGATGGGAAGTAGGCGGCCTTGGCGACGCCGATCTGCGCGTTGGCGGCTGCGGCGGCGCGCTCGGCGGCGGCGATGTCCGGCCGGCGCTCGAGAAGCTCCGACGCGAGGGCGATCGGCACCGCCGGCACCTTGAGCTGCAGGTCGGCGGCCGCTAGCGAGAAGTTGGCCGGCGGCTCGCCGACCAGCATGGCGATGGCGTGCTCGAGCTGCGCGCGACTCACGCCGACGTCGATCAGCTGCGCCTGCGCACTCTTCAGCTGCACCTCGGCCTGCACGACATCGAGGCGCGCGGCGACGCCGGAGGCGTAGCGGTTCTGCGTGAGCTGCAGCGAGCGCTGGTAACCCTGCACCGTCTCCTCCAGGAAGCGCTTGGTGGTGTCGGCGACGCGCAGCGCGAAATAGCTCTGCGCCAGCGCGGCGCGCGCCGCGAGCCGCGCCGCCTCGAGCTGGGCGGCGCTCGCCTGCCAGTTCGCGTCGCCCGCTTCGACCGACCGGCGCACCGAGCCCCAGAGGTCGGGTTCCCAGCTGGCGGAAAGGCCGAGGTTGAAGTTGTTCACTGCGCCGGAGGAAAGAATCGGCTGGTTGGCGAGCGACGGCGCCTTGCTGCGCGTCGCCGACGCGTTGGCGCTCACCGTCGGGAAGAGCGCCGCGCGCGCCTGGTCGGAGGCGGCATGCGCCTGGCGCATGCGCGCCTCCGCCGCGCGGATGTTCTGGTTCGAGATGTCGACGCGCTTCATCAGCTCATCGAGCGTCGGGTCGCCGAACACCGTCCACCAAGGGCCGCGGGGCAGCTCGTCGCTCGGGCTCGCCTGCCGCCAGCCCTCGAGCTCCTTGTATTGCGCCGGCGCGGCCACCTCAGGCTTGCGGTAGTCCGGTCCCATCATGCAGCCGGCAAGGAGCGCTACGCCGGCGATGAGCGGCCAGTTCGCGGAACGCGGAAAGGAGTTCGGGCTCCGTCCCCGAATCAGCTTCATGCGGCCGCCTCTTTCGGCTGGCGGCGCACCGTGCGCGTCCACCAGCGGTTGAAGCGATCGACGTAGAGGTAGACCACCGGCGTCGTGTAGAGCGTGAGCAGCTGGCTGAGGATCAGGCCGCCGACGATGGCGATGCCGAGCGGCTGGCGGAGCTCCGCACCGTCCCCTCGGCGGAGCACGAGCGGCAGCGCGCCGAGCAGCGCCGCCATCGTCGTCATCATGATCGGCCGGAAGCGCAGGAGGCACGCGTCGTAGATCGCCTGCTGCGGGCTCTTGCCGGCGCGCTCGGCGTCGAGCGCGAAGTCGACCATCAGGATCGCGTTCTTCTTGACGAGCCCAATCAGCAAAAACACCCCGATCAGCGCAATGACGGTGAACTCCGCCTTGAACGCGAGCAGCGCCAGCAGTGCACCGAGCCCCGCGGAGGGCAGGGTGGAGAGGATGGTGAGCGGATGCACGGTGCTCTCGTAGAGCATGCCGAGCACGATGTACATGGTGAGGATCGCGGCGAGGATCAGCCAGGGCTGGCGCGCGAGCGTGGTCTGGAACGAGCGCGCCGTGCCCTGGAACGAGCCGTACACGGTCGCCGGCACGCCGATGCGCGCCATGGTGTCGTTGATCGCGGCCGCCGCCTCCGAGAGCGACACGCCTTCCGGCAGGTTGAACGAGATGGTCGAGGCGGCGAACTGTCCCTGGTGGTTCACCGACAGCGGCGAATTCGAGTAGTCGTAACGCGCCACCGCCGAGAGCGGCACGGTCTCGCCCGCCGGGTTCCTGATATAGACGTCCTTCAGCGCGTCCGGGCTCTGCGCATAACGTGGGTCCACCTCCATCACGACGCGGTACTGGTTGCGCTCGGTGTAGATGGTGGACACGACCTGCTGGCCGAAGGCGTTGCCCAGCGTCTGGTCGATGAGATCCGGCGTGATGCCGAGCCGCGCCGCCGTCGGCCGGTCGATCACCACCATCGCCTGCAGCCCACGCGTTTCCTGGTCGCTCGTCACGTCGGCAAGTTGCGGCACGGTGGTGAGCGCGTTCTGCAGGCGCGTGGTCCAGAGGCGCAGTGCCTCCAGATCGTCGCTTTGCAGCGTGTACTGATAAGTGCCGCTCGACTGCCGGCCGCCGACGCGCACATCCTGCACCGGCACGAGAAACAGGTTCGCGCCCGCCACTTTCTGCATCACGGGCCGCAGCCGCGCCACAACCCGGTCGGCGGACGGTCGCTCGGCGAGCGGCTTCAGCTCGACGAACATGAAGCCCGAGTTGCGGGCGCCGAAGCCGCCGCCGGTGACGGCGGTGACGCTGTTGACGGCGGGATCGCCGCGCACGATCGCCACCATCTGCGCCATCTTGTCCTGCATCGACTGGAACGACGCAGTCTGGTCGGCGCGGATGAAGCCGACCAGCCGCCCGGTGTCCTGCTGCGGGAAGAAGCCCTTAGGTATCGCCACGTACAGATAGATGTTGAGCGCGACGGCTGCAATCAGGACGCCGACCATGACCAGCGGATGCGCCAGCGCCCAGCCCAGCGTGCGGCCATAGCGATCGCGCATGGCATTGAAGGCGCCCTCGCTCGCGCGATAGAGGCGTCCGTGCTTCGGCGGCCGGCTGCTGAGGAGCCGCGCGCACATCATCGGCGTGAGCGTCAGCGAGCAGACGAGCGAGACGAGGATGGCGATCGAGAGCGTGAGCGCGAATTCACGGAACAGGCGCCCGACGATGTCGCCCATGAAGAGAATCGGAATGAACACCGCGATGAGCGAGATGCTCATCGACACGACCGTAAAGCCGACCTCGCGGGCACTGGTGAGCGCCGCCTGCATCGGCGCCATGCCCGCCTCGATATGGCGCGTGGCGTTCTCGAGGACGACGATCGCATCGTCCACCACGAAGCCCGTGGCGACGATCAGCGCCATCAGCGACAGGTTGTTCAGGCTGTAGCCGGCGAGGTACATGAAGCCGAAGGTGGCGATGATCGACACCGGCACCGCCGCCGCGGGAATCAGCGTCGCGCGTACCCGGCGCAGGAACGCGAACACCACCAGGATCACCAGCGCCACCGCGATCACCAGCGTCTTTTCCACCTCCGACAAGGACGCCCGGATGGTCGCGGTGCGCTCCATCGCGACCCCGAGCTCGGCGGCGGCCGGAATGGAGGCGGCGAGGAACGGCAACTGATCGCGAATGCGCTGCACGGTCTCGAGGATGTTGGCGTTCGGCTCGCGGTTGATGATCAGCAGCACCGCCGGCCGGCCGTTCGCCTCGCCGGCGTTCCTCACGTCCTGCACCGAATCCACCACCTCGGCAACATCCGCCAGCCTCACGGCGGCGCCGTTGCGGTACGAGACGATGAGCGGCAGGTATTCGGCCGCCGTCTGCGCCTGGTCGTTGGCGTAGATCCACCACACGCGCTCGCCGTTCTCGACCAGTCCTTTCGGCCGGTTGGCATTCGCGGCCGCGAGCGCGTTGCGAACATCGGTCAGCCCGATGCCGTAGGCATTGAGCGCGGTCGGGTTGAGCTCGGCGCGCACTGCCGGCAGCGCGCTGCCGCCGACGGTCACCTGCCCGACGCCGCGCACCTGCGAGAGCTTCTGCGCCACGACGGTCGAGGCCCAGTCGTACATCTGGCCGCGCGTCATGCTGTCCGAGGTGAGCGTCAGCACCATGATCGGGGCGTCGGCCGGATTCACCTTCCGATAGGTCGGATTGTTCGGCATGCCCGACGGCAACTGGCTGCGCGCGGCGTTGATCGCCGATTGCACCTCGGTCGCCGCGTCGTTGATGTCGCGGTTGAGATCGAACTGCAGCGTGATGCGCGATGAGCCGAGCGAGGACGACGACGTGATCTCGGTGACGCCGGCGATGCGGCCCAGCGCGCGCTCGAGCGGCGTCGCGACGGTCGAGGCCATGGTCTCCGGGCTCGCCCCCGGCAGCTGCGCCTGCACCGAGATCGTCGGGTAATCGACCTGCGGCAGGGGCGACACCGGCAACTGTGTGAACGCGACCAGGCCGGCGAGCACCACGCCGACCGCGAGCAACGTCGTGGCGACCGGCCGGGCGACGAAAGGGGCGGAGAGATTCACGCGAGCGCAGGACGGCGGTAGCGCCGCGCGAAGCGATCGAAGGCGAGGTAAATGACCGGCGTGGTGAAGAGGGTCAGCACCTGGCTCACGATCAGGCCGCCGACCATCGTCAGGCCGAGCGGGTGGCGAAGCTCCGAGCCGACGCCGGTGCCGAGCATCAGCGGCAGCGCGCCGAAGAGCGCGGCGCAGGTGGTCATCAGGATCGGCCGGAACCGCAGCAGGCAGGCCTGGCGGATCGCCTCGCGCGGCGGCTTGCCTTCCTCGCGCTCGGCGTCGAGCGCGAAGTCGATCATCATGATCGCGTTCTTCTTGACGATGCCGATCAAGAGGATGATGCCGATCACCGCGACGATGCCGAGGTCGGTGCGCGCGACGAGCAGCGCCGCGAGCGCGCCGACCGTGGCCGTGGGCAGCGTCGAGAGGATCGTCACCGGGTGGATGTAGCTCTCGTACAGCACGCCGAGCACGATGTACATCGTCACGATCGCCGCGAGGATCAGGAGCAGCGTGCTGCCGAGCGATTCGCGGAACGAGGCGGCCGCGCCCTGGAACTCGGTCTGGATCGAGGCGGGCATGCCGAGCTCGCGCTCGACCGCGCCGATGGCTTCGACCGCCGCGCCGAGCGAGGCGCCGCGCGCCAGGTTGAACGAGATGGTCGCCGCCGGAAACTGGCCGATGTGGTTGATCGAGAGCGGCGCCGTGCCCGTGCTGACGCGCGCGATGGCATCGAGCGGCACCTGCTGGCCGCCGGAAGAGGCGACGCGGATCTCCTTCAGCGCCTCCGGCGTGAGGCGAAACTCCGGCTTCACTTCCAGCACCACGCGGTACTGTGTCGCCTGGGTGAAGATGGTGGAGACCATGCGCTGCCCGAACGCGTTGTAGAGCGCCGTATCGATGGCCGCCGGCGTGATGCCCAGGCGCCCGGCGGTGTCGCGGTCGATGTCGACATAGGCCTGCAGTCCCTGGTCCTGCAGGTCGGAAGCGACGTCGGTGAGCTGGCGCAGCGTCGAGAGCCGCTCGACCAGCCGCGGCACCCATTCGCTCAACAGCCGCCCGTCGGCGGACTCAAGGGTGTATTGATACTGCGTGCGGCTGACGCGGTCCTCGACGGTGAGGTCCTGCACCGGCTGCATGTAGAGCGTGATGCCGGCGACCTTGGCGAGCTCGGGCTGCAGCCGCCGCATGACCTCCGAGGCGTGCAGCCGTCGCTCGCCGAGCGGCTTCAGATTGATGAGCATGCGCCCGCTGTTCAGCGTGGTGTTGGTGCCGTCGACGCCGATGAAGGAGGAAAGGCTCTCGACCGCGGGGTCCTGCAGAATGACGTGCGCGAGCGCCTGCTGCTTTTCCGCCATCGCCGGGAACGAGATGCTTTGCGGTGCTTCCGAGATGCCTTGGATCACGCCGGTGTCCTGCACCGGGAAGAAGCCTTTCGGCACCAGGAAGTAGAGCAGTACTGTCAGCACGAGCGCCCCCGCCCAGACGAGGAGCGTCGCCGGCTGGCGGTCGAGCACCCAATCGAGCGCACGGCCGTAGCGCGCGATCACGTCGTCGAACATGCGGCCCGCCGCGCGCGCGAAGCGCGTCTCGCGCTCCTCGCGCTCCGGGCGGAGCAGCCGCGCGCACATCATCGGCGTGAGCGTCAGCGACACCACCGCCGAAATGAGAATGGCGACGGCGAGAGTCACGGCAAACTCGCGGAACAGGCGGCCGACGACGTCGCCCATGAAGAGGAGCGGAATCAGCACCGCCACCAAAGAGAAGGTGAGCGAGATGATGGTGAAGCCGATCTGCTCCGAGCCCTTGAGTGCCGCCTGGAGCGGCGGCTCGCCTGCTTCGATGTAGCGGGCGATGTTCTCGATGACGACGATCGCATCGTCGACCACGAAGCCCGCGGCGACCACCAGCGCCATGAGCGTCAGGTTGTTGATCGAGAAGCCGGCCAGGTACATGAAGCCGAAGGTGCCGACCAGCGAGAGCGGCACGGCGACGCTGGGGATGAGCGTGGCGCGCAGCTTTCGCAGGAAGACGAAGATCACCGCCACGACGAGCGCGATGGCGAGCAGCAATTCGGTCTGGACATCGCGCACCGAGGCGCGGATGGTCACGGTGCGATCGGTGAGGACGGCGACATCGACCGCCGCGGGCAAGGCCGCCTGCAGCTGCGGCAGCTGCCGCTTGATACGGTCGACCACATCGATCACGTTGGCGCCCGGCTGGCGCTGGATGTTGAGGATCACCGCCGGCACCTCGTTCATCCACGCGGCGAGGCGCACGTTCTCGGCGCTGTCGACGACGTCGGCGACATCCGCGAGGAACACCGGCGCGCCATTGCGATAGGCGACGACCACCGAGCGGTACTGGTCGGCCGAAGCGAGCTGATCGTTGGCGTCGATGGTGTAGGCGCGGCTCGGTCCGTCGAGGCTGCCTTTGGCGCGCTTCACATTGGCCGCGGCGATGGCGCTGCGCACGTCCTCGAGTCCGAGGCCGTACGCGGCGAGCGCCTTGGGATTTGCCTGCACGCGCACGGCGGGACGCTGGCCGCCCGAGAGGCTCACCAACCCCACGCCGGCGACCTGCGACAGTTTTTGCGCCAGTCGCGTATCGGCGAGGTTCTGGATGTCGGGGAGCGACATCGTGCGCGAGGAAAGGCCGAGCGTGAGGATGGGCGCGTCGGCCGGGTTCACCTTGCTGTAGACCGGCGGCGCCGGCAGGTCCTGCGGCAGGAGGTTCGAGCCGGCGTTGATCGCCGCCTGCACGCCCTGCTCGGCGACATCGAGCGGCACGGCGAGATCGAACTGCAGCGTGATCACCGAGGCGCCGCCGGAGCTGGTCGAGAGCATCTGCTTCAGGCCCGGCGTCTGGCCGAACTGGCGCTCGAGCGGCGCCGTGACCGACGACGCCATCACCTCCGGGCTCGCGCCCGGGTAGAAGGTGAAGACCTGGATCGTCGGGTAATCGACCTGCGGCAAAGCCGAGATCGGCAGCTGCCGGTAGGCGACGATGCCGACGAGCAGCACCGCGACCATCAGGAGCGAAGTCGCGACCGGCCGCAGGATGAAAAGACGCGACGGGTTCATCCGCCGTCCTTCGAGCGCCGCCGCCCGCCGCCCGCCTTGGCAGGCGCGCCGCCCGCGGGCGGCTTGATGTCTGGCCGCGCGGAGGCGACTTCCACCTGCGCCCCCGGACGCAGACGATCGACGCCGTCGGTGACCACGGTCTCACCCGGGCGCAAGCCGTCGGCGATCGCCTGGCGCTGGCCATCGAGCGGCCCGAGCTTCACCGGCCGCAAGGCCACCGTGTTATCGGTCTGCACGACATAGACGAACATGCCCTGCGAGCCACGCTGCACGGCGGCGGCGGGAACGATGATCGCGTCGCGCAGCGTGTCGAGTTTCATGCGCACGTTCACGAATTGGTTCGGAAAGAGGGCGCGATCATCGTTCGCGAATTGGGCTTTCAATTTCACCGTGCCGGTCTGCGGATCCACCTGGTTGTCGGCCGAGGCGAGCGTGCCGGCGGCGAGTTTCGTCTTCTGCTCGCGGTCCCACGCTTCGACGGGAATCTGATCACCCGACTGCAGACGTTTCATGACCGCCGGCAGGAGATCCTGCGGCACCGTATACAAGACGGCGATCGGCTCTAGCTGCGTGATGACCACGAGGCCGTTGGTGTCACCCGCGCGGACGATGTTGCCCGGATCGACCAGGCGCAGACCGAGGCGGCCACTTATTGGCGCGGTGATGCGTGAATAGGCGAGCTGCAGCCGCGCGTTCTCCACCTGGCTCGTGTCCATGCGGATCGCGCCTTCGTACTGGCGCACGAGCGACGCCTGCGTGTCCACCTGTTGCTTGGCGATGGAGTCCTGCTGGAAGAGCGTCTTGTAGCGCTCGAGGTCCAGACGCGCGTTCTCAAGCAGCGCGCGGTCACGCGCGAGCTGTCCTTCCGCCTGCTGCAGCTGCACCTGGAACGCCCGCTGATCGATCTCGGCGAGGAGCTGCCCCTGCTTGACCACCTGGCCTTCCTCGAACAGGACGCGCACGAGCTCGCCATCGACGCGGCTCCGCACCGTCACCGTGCGTAGCGGCGTGACCGTGCCGAGGCCGTTGACGATCACGTCGACATCGCCTTGCGTCGCGGCTGCGGCGACCACGGGCGTGACGCGCGGCGCGCCGCCGGGACCGCCGGGGCCTCGTTTGGTAGCGCCGGCGGCGGCTGCCGGCGAGGGCTCCATGCGCCATTGCCAGTAGTAATAGCCGCCCACCGCCAAGACGGTGATCAGGACGACGCCAAGCAGAATTTTTGTTGTGCGCATCAGAGCTCCAGCTTGTAGCCGACGCCGTAGATCGAGCGCACCAGCTCTTCACCCGGGCGAACTTCCTCGAGCTTGCGGCGCAGGTTCTTAACGTGTGCATCCACGGTGCGGTCGGTCACGACGCGGTGGTCCTCATAGATGCGCTCGAGCAGTCGCTCGCGTGGGAAGACGCGCCCGGGCGAGGCGGCAAGCACGCGCAGCAGCCGGAACTCGACCGGCGTGAGATCGAGCGGCCGGCCGTCTAGGTGCGCGCGATGCGCTTGCTCATCCAGTATCAGGCCGGCTGCACTCACGGGTGCACGGCCGCGCCGCAAGATGGCGCGTACGCGCGCAACCAGCTCGCGCACGCTGAAGGGCTTGCAGACGTAGTCGTCGGCGCCCGCGTCGAGGCCGATCAGGCGATCGATCTCCTCGACTTTGGCGGTGACCATGATGATCGGCACATCGCTAAAGGCGCGAACATCCCGGCAAATCTCCAGGCCGTCGCGACCCGGGAGCATCAGGTCGAGGAGCATGAGATCGGGCGCCTGCGCGCGCACCCAGTCGACGACTTCGGCGCCGTCGCCGATGACGTGCGTGTCGAAGCCGGCGGCCTTGAGGTAATCGGCTTCCAGGGCCGCGAGCTTCGGCTCGTCTTCGACGATCAGGATGCGGTTCATGCGGCGAAGGGAAGCCTGAGGCGCACGCGCAGTCCGCCGAGCGGCGACTCGGCGGCGCTGATATCGCCGTCGTGCGCGGCGGCGATGCTGCGGCAGATGGCGAGCCCGAGGCCGGCGCCGCCGTTGGCGCGACTGCGCGAGGCGTCGACGCGGTAGAAGCGCTCGAAGAGATGCGGCAGCGCCGGCGCCGGGACGCCGGGGGCGGAATCGTCGAAGTCGACCAGCACGCGCTCGCCCTCGCGCCGCGCGCTGACGCGCACGCGGCCGCCACCATCGGTATAGCGCGCGGAGTTCTCGAGCAGATTGCGGAACATCTGCAGCAGGCGGTCGGCGTCGCCAAAGACGATGGCGCCGCGCTCGAACTCCGTCTCCACGGCGAGCCGCCGCTCTGCCAGGCGATCGCGATAAGACTCGAGCGCCTGCTCAAGGAGCGGCACGACGTCGACGCGGCGCTTGCGGTAGGCGAGCGCGCCGACATCGGCAAGCGCGAGCTGATTCAGGTCCTCGACCAGCTTGCCGAGCGCCGACACTTCGCTGCGCAACGACGCGAGCGACTCGCGCGTGAGCGGCCGCACACCGTCCTCCAGCGCCTCGAGCTCGGCGGAGAGCACGGTGAGCGGCGTGCGCAGCTCGTGCGACACGTCGGCCATGAAGCGCCGGCGGAGCGTCTCGTTCCTCTCGAGCGTCTCGGCGAGCCGGTTGAAATCGCCAGCGAGACGGCCGAGCTCGTCTCGCGAGCGCACCGGGACGCGCGTGGCGTAGTCGCCTGCCGCGAGCCGATGCGTGGCGTCGGCAACGCGCTTTACCGGCGTTACGAACGCGCGGCCAAGCACGATGGCGAGCGCACTCGCGAGCGCGATCGCCAGCGCCGCGATGACCCAGGCGGCGCGCAACTGCTCCTGCTGGAAACTGACTTCGGCAGCGTTGGAGAGGCGCCTGAGCGGCGCGCGCGCGACCCAGCCGACGGTGTTGCCGTCGACCACGACTGGCTTCACCGCCCCCTCGGCCGCGAGCTCGGGATTGCCAAGCACGGCGTGGCCGGCCGCGTCGAGCAGCGCAAGGCGCGGAATGGCCGGCGGCGGCAGCGCGAGCGCGCGCAGCCGCGCATAGTCGTCGCGCAAAAAGGCCCAGTCGCCGCTCGCGCGATATTCGTCGGCAAGGCGCGCGGCGAGCGAATCGAGGCGCTGCGCGTCCACCTGATTGAGGTAGCCGAGAAAGCCCCACTGGAAGCTAAGGCGAGTGGCGAGCGCCATCGCCGCGGCCGCCGCAGCGGCGGCGAGCAGGATGGCAAGAAAGAACTTGAGGGCGATGCCCGGTTTCACCGCTCGCATCGTGCGGTCGGCGCCGGGCGGGATCAACCGTTGGCGGCCGCCGCGACCCAATCTTCACTGGTTTTTCATAATTGCCCTCGCTATACTGCGCGCCCCGATCCGCCGACCGGACCACCGACCGATGCCCCGCGACGCCAACAACACTGCCGATTCGCTGCTCATGAGCGGCGTGGCGCGCGCGCAGCGTTGGCGCATCGCGCCGCCGCTCCGTAGCGGCGAGCACTGACCCGCCGGGCCGATCGCCCGCCGGGAATCACGAGGCGGGACGAAAGGCCACAAGCCCACGGCTTTCCCGCTTCGCGCAACGCGCGATGCGCTGTTCGCGCACGGGAAGAAAATGAACAGGCTGCTGCAGCGACTGAATCCGGGCCGCGCCTTCAACGGCCTGTGGCACGACGGCGACTTCGTGCGCCTGTGGACTTCGCTCACCATCACGCACTTCGGCGGGCAGGTCACGTTCCTCGCGCTGCCGTTGACGGCGGCGCTGCTCCTCGACGCCAGCGCCTTTCAGATGGGCGTGCTGACGGCGCTCGAGGCGGTGCCGTTCGCGTTGTTCGGCCTCTTCGCCGGCGTGCTGATCGATCGGCTGCCGAAGCTGCCCATCATCGTCGCCGCCGACATCGCTCGCGGCATCGCACTCCTCGCGGTGCCGATCGCCGCGTGGCGCGGCATGCTGGCGATGCACGTGCTCTATATCGTCGGCTTTTTGATCGGCACGGGGGCGGTCATCGGCTGGCCGGCGTACCAGGTGTTCATGACCGAGCGCGTCGGCCGCGAGCGCTTGGTGGAGGCGAACGCCAAGATCGGCGTCAGCGATTCGGCTTCGCAGCTGATCGGTCCCGGGCTCGCCGGCGCGCTCATCCAGTGGCTTGGCGCGCCGTTCGCGATCCTGCTGGATGCGGCGGCGTTCTTTTTATCCGCGGCGATCCTGCGCGGCATCGAGCCGCGGCCGAGCGATGCGCCGAAGGTCGAAGCGCGACACGTCGGGGCCGAGATCGCAGAAGGACTGCGAGCCATCTGGCGCAATGCCACGCTGCGCGCCCTCGCCTGGGCGATCGCGCTCTGGCAGATCTTTCGTCACGCCTATCTCGCGATCGGCGTACTGTTCGCCGCGCGCGAGCTTGGCTTCTCCGCCGGCCACGTCGGCGCGCTGTGGATGCTGGCAGGCGTCGGTTCGCTCGTGGCTGCGGGGGCGGCAGAGCCGCTCAACCGGCGCCTCGGTTTCGGGCCGACGATGCTGCTCGGCATGCTCGGCACCGGCATCGGCTGGCTGGTCATGGCGGCCGCCACCGGTGGCGCGCTCCTCGCCTCGCTCGTGTTCGGACTGGGACTTGCGCTCCTCGACTTCAGCGGCATGGTGTTCTTCATCAACTATCTGACGCTGCGGCAGGCGGTGACGCCCGATCGGCTGCTCGGCCGCGTCACGGCGACGATGATCTGCCTCACCGTCGCCACGGCGCCGCTCGGTGGTCTCGCGGGCGGCTGGGTAGCCGAACACCTCGGGTTGCGCGCGACGATGCTGATCGCGGCCTTGGGCGCGATGGCGCTCGTCGCGCTGGTCGCCAAAGCGTCGCCGCTGCTCGGCGTGCAATCACTCGAAGAAGCGCGCTCGCCGCGCCTCACCGAAAGCGTGACCGAGGAGCTTGCCGGCTAGCGGCAGGCCTGCGCGGATGAAGGTGCGCCGCCACCGCGAGCGGCACTGGCGCGGCTGATCAGCTCGTCCGGCTGAGGCGAATCACCCAGAGGCGCGCCAGCGCCGCGGCGCCGTCGGTGCCTTGCACGGTCTTGAAGGTCTGCACCGCCTTTTCGTTCTGGCCTGCGACGTGATAGGCGTAGGCAAGCTGTAGCTTAGCGTGATCGGGTCGCCGGAAGCCGGCGCCCGTTTTCATCGCCTGCTGCATCATGCCGAGGCCCTTCTCCGCGTTGCCGAGCAGGACGTAGTTGAAGCCTTCGTTGAAGAGGGTCTTGTCATCCTTTGCGCCCGAGCCGCCACCGGCGAGGGCTTTCTTGTCCTCGGCGAGGTTCTTGGCGGCGAGATCCTTGAGGCGCTTGTGCCGTGCCGCTTCTGGTCCAGTGCCGAGCACGCCGGCCGCGTACCCTTTGTCGACCACACGCGTCGCTTCCTGCGGAAAGCCCTCGATCAGCGCCATCTGCGCGTAGTCGAGATATTCGTCGGCGCTCTTCATCACGCCAACGTCGAGCTTGAGGCGCGCGACGTCGATCGCCAGGCGTTCGTTGAATCCTGAGCGGGTGACAACGTTGTGCAGCACATTCAGCCAGTAGTCACGCTTCGGGTAATACGAGACGAGCTTCTCCATCGTGCGGGCATAACCCGCGGTGTCCTTGCTCTGCAGGTAAGCGTTGGCGAGCAGCTGGAGCTGCTCCTCAGGCGGGTTCTTGCCCGCCCGCTCTTCGGTCTCGACTTCGGAGGCGAGTTCGCGCGCCGCGCCGGCGTAGTTACCGCCTAGGTAAAGCGACTGCACGTAAACCGTGCGAATCGCTTTATCGGTGCCGCCGTGCTGGAAGTAGCGCGTCGCCATGCCCGCCGCCTTGCTGTAGTCCTTGGCGCTGTAATAAGCGCTTGCCGCTGCGGCGAGGAGTTGAACGCGTTCGTTCTCGGGTGCGGCGCTGGAGTTGGCGGCGTTCTCGAGCGCTGTCGCCGCCGTCGCGTTGTCACCAGCGGCGGCCGCGGCCTGCCCGAGCACGCGCGTGACGAGATAGCTCTCATATGGGGTCTTGTCCGGAATAGCCTGTGCCTCGCGCACTCGCGCGAGCGCATCTTTGGCGCGCTTTGCCTTCAGCGCCTCGATGGCCGCCTGCAGGGGTTTGCCCACCTCCGGGCGTACGGTCGGTGGCTTTTGCTGCGCACTGGCAATGCTTATGAGAGCGATGCAAACCGCGAAGAGGAGTGCGCGCATGGTCAGCGGATGAATTGCTCGTGGCCGACGATGCCGATCTTCGTGAGCCCCAGGCGCTGCGCCGAGGCCATCACCATGGCGACATTTCGGTACTTCACGAGCTTGTTCGGTCGAAGGTGGATTTCGGGTTGGTCGGCCGCTGTGGCGGCGGCACGCATGCGCGCCTCCAGTTCCGGGCGGCCGGGGAGCTGCTCGCCGTTCCAGATGAGCGTACCGTCGAAGTCGATATCGATCGTCACCACTTGCGGCTGCACCGTGCTCGGTGGCGGCTTGCCGACCGGCATGTTGAGCTTCACGGCATGCGTCTGGATGGGAATGGTGATGATCAGCATGATGAGCAGCACGAGCATCACGTCGATCAGCGGCGTGGTGTTGATGTCCACCATCACGTCCGCTTCGCGCTGCGTGCTGCCGACGGTCATGGCCATGGCGCGTCCTTTCTCAGCCGCTCGCCGCCCCGCGTGGCGGCGGCTCGGTGATGAAGCCGATCTTTAGGATTCCCGCGCGCTGGCAGTTGTATACGACGCGACCCACGAACTCGTAACGCCCCTCGCGGTCGCCGCGAATGTGCACCTCGGGCTGCGGATTCTTGACCGCGATGTCCTTCAGGCGAGCGAAAAGCTGTTGCTCGTCGACGAACTGGTTGTTCCAGAAGACGTTGCCGTCGCGGTCGACGGCGATGACGATGTTCTCCGGCTTGGTCTGCGTCGGCAGGTTGCGCTCTTTCGGCAGATCGAGTGGGATGTTGTGAATCACCACCGGGATGGTGATGAGGAAGATGATCAGCAGAACCAGCATCACGTCGACCAGCGGCGTGGTGTTGATCTGCGAGTTCAGATCATCGTCTTCCGCCTGCCCGACCTGCATTGCCATGTCAGGCCACCTTGTGAGGAGTGTGTCCGCCGCCGAGCAGCGTCATCTGCACGCCGCTGCCGAAGCGGCGCACGTGCTCCATGGCGACACGGTTGCGGCGCACGAGCCAGTTGTAGCCGAGCACCGCGGGGACGGCGACCGCGAGGCCGAGGGCGGTCATGATGAGCGCCTCGCCGACCGGTCCCGCCACCTTGTCGATCGACGCCTGACCGGCGACGCCGATCGCCGTCAGCGCATGGTAGATGCCCCAGACCGTGCCGAAGAGGCCGACGAAGGGCGCGGTCGAGCCGACGGTGGCAAGGAAGGCGAGGCCGGTCTGCAGCCGGTTGTTGATCACATCGATGGCGCGGTCGAGCGACATCGAAAGCCAAGCATTCAGATCGATTTCGCGCTTCGGCAATGCCGAATGATCCTTTACCGCGATCGCGCCTTCCTCGGCCATGAAGCGAAACGCGCTGTCCTCGCGCAGCTGCGTCACGCCCTCGCTCACGCCCTTCGCGTTCCAGAACTTGGCGTTCGCCTCGCGCGCGTCCTTCATGAGACGCGCCTGCTCGATGTACTTGACGATGCCGATGTACCAGGTGCCGATGGACATGATGATGAGGATGACGAGCGTGCCGCGCGCGACGAAATCGCCCTGCTTCCAAAGCGCCTCGATGCCGTATGGATTCTCGATCACCTCGGTGCCGCCCGCCGTGTTGTCGCGTGGCGAGGGCGCCTGCGACGGGACGACGATGCTGGTGGACGGCTGATCGGAGCTCGCCGGCGCGGGCGGCGGAGCGCCGTCCTTCGCCGGCTGTGCGAATGTCGCGCCACTGAGGAATACGAGCGCGAAGGACAGCACCGCGCAGACGAGCTTTCTTACGTTGTGCATAAGGCTCCCTGTTATTCGAGTCTCCAGACGTATTCGATCCGCGCCCACGATTGCACAGGCGCACCGTTCACCGTCCCAGGACGGAACTTGCACAGACCAAGACCCGCTTTCGCCGCCTCGTCGAGCCGCCGAAAGCCCGACGAGCGCTCGACCTTGCTGTCGATCACCTTGCCGCTCTGATCGATGAGGAAGCTGAGCAGCACCGTGCCGGTCTCGTTAGCGCGGCGCGACGCGGGAGGGTATTCCGGCTTCGCACACGAGGATGCGAGCACCACAGGCGGTGTTGGCGCCGGCGCGGCGGGCGCGGGGGGCGGCGGCGTGGGCGCAATGACCGCCGGTGCCGGCGGCGGCGGCGTCGGTGCCGCGGTGATAGTCGGCGGCGGTTGTATAGGAATCTGGATGTTCACTTCCGGCGGCGGAATGAACGGCGGCGGTGGTGCCGCGAGCTTGGGCGGCGGTGGCGGCGGTTTCTCTGGCTGCGGTGGCTTGATCTCCTCGATGATCTTCGTCTCGAGCGGCGGTGCAACGATGTTGACGATCTTTCGGGCGAGGCCGTGGATCAGCGCGTAGACGAGGGCAATGTGCAGCGCGATGGTGACAATGACACCGGCGAGTCGCCGGCCGGAGGAGCGCGGTTGCGCGTAGCTCATAAAAAGCGGCGAAGCTTACGCGGTCGAGTGTTTCGCCAATGCAAGGGGGCGCATCATAAAGCAAAGGGGCTGCAGCATTGCAGCCCCTTTGAGTTTAAGCGCGCTTGCGGCCTACTTGAATTTGTACGTTGCGGCCAGGATGAACGTACGGCCACGCGGATCTGCATAGCCGGGGTCGTATCCCGCCTGGAAGTAGTTGCGACCGCCGACGTTCGAGTAGGGCGGATCCTGGTCGAACAGATTGCGGATCGCGAACGTCAACTTCAGGTTCTTGCTATAGAACCCCGTGTACGAGGTGTACAGGTGGAACGTCGTGTACTCGCCGACGGCATGTTCCGAGTCGTCGACGTTGCCCGGGAGATCCCGATAGCCCGACTGGTACTGCTGCACGAGCGATGCGTCCCACGGACCGCGACGCCAGCCGAGCGTCAGGAAGTGGCGCCACCGCGGAATCACGCCGCCAGCGCCGTTGGTGATCGGCGTCACCATGCCGTTGATGTTCAGCCACGTGCCGTCCGGCGTCTCGATCTCGTACTTGTCGATGTAGGTGCCATTGAAGCTCAGCGTAAATACGCCGAGCGGCGTCGCCGGCAGCCGCCACCTGGCGTCGAAATCGACGCCACGTACCTTGGTCTGTCCGAAATTCAGGTTGCCCTGAAAGATATTGGTGATCGGTCCGGGCAGCCCACCCGCAGCGGGTCCCCGCGTCACTAGGAATCCGAACCTCGTCAAATCCGCAAGCACGAGATTCGGGTCGACGCCGAAGATGATGGAATCCCGAAGATTTACCGACCAGAGATCCACGCCGAACGACGTCCCAGTCGTAGGCTCAAAAACGACCCCTACGGTCCGGTTCAGCGATGTCTCAGGCTTCAGGTCCGGGTTGCCGCCGATCGTGATCGGGAACTGGGTAATGCAATCATTCGAGTTGCCAGTGGTTGGGCAACGGAGCGGGTCAGAGAGTCCCGGTTGGCTGACCCCTGTCGTCTGCGGCTGGTACAGCTCCGTCAAACTCGGTGCACGGAAACCCTTACCGATGGTTCCACGCAATACCACCTCACGCACCGGCTGCCAACGCGCGCGCAAGATCGGCGAGAGCTTGCTGCCGACATCCTGGTACTTGTCGTAGCGAGCGGCAGCCGTGAGCTCGACGCGACGCAAAAAGGGGATGTTCGCCTCCGTGAATAACGCGGTGACATTGCGGGTCTTGTCCACCGGGAGGAAGTTGCCGCCATAGCCGGAAATGTCTCCGGCCTCGATCTCCGGAGAAACGGTGACCTTGAAGCTTTCGCGGCGTTCTTCGACGCCTGCCGCGACAGCAAGGGGTCCGCCCGCAAGCCGCATGAAATCGTGCGATACCTTGCCCTGGATGCCGTCGATCCCGGTTTTCGTCTTCCAGGCGTCACCATGGAAATTGGTCGCACGCAGTGCTGCTTCGACGTCCGGGGCGCTGGCGCCGAAGGGATTGACCTGCCCGCTATTCAGAATCGGCAGGATCCTCGCGAGCGATGGATATCCGCCGTTGACCTTTTCGCGCAGGTTAGTCTGGATATGCAGGACGTTGGCGTCGTAGTCCCACGTTTGCGCAAGCGTGCCGCGCGCGCCGGCGACGATACGCACCTGATCGGAGATGTCTGTCAGGTCACGGTTGCCCGTGATCGCCGATCGGTAACGCACGAGCAAGTCTGGGTTTCCCGCGATCAAGCCAGTCGGGTAATACGGGCTTGTCGGCGTGAGCAGGAACGTGGAGAAGCCGTTATACGGCGCCACGTTGAACAGCGGGTGGTTCGGCGGCAGCGCGAATTGATCGGAGATCGGCACCGGCTGGATCACCGTGTTCTGCTCCTTTTGGGAAATCGAGAACTGCCCGTATGCCTCGGCCGCCGGCGTCAGCCTGAACCGCAAGTTAGAGAACAAGCTCGCCTGATCGGTTTTGGGTAGCAGCGATACGAACGGCGACGGATCGAACCGGCAGCGCGTGGGCGGGAAAAACGGATCGAGTTGCGCGTACCCCGACGGCGCGCCGCCCGTCGGCGTGCAACCCGCTGCGGCTTGCGGGTTTCGCGTCGGGGTTGCAGTAGCGGCTGGAACAACGTTCGCCGGGAAGGTATTGCCCGACGTGCCATCGTTGCCGGTCGCCTCATTGATGCTGCTCCTCGCAAAGCTGCGCTGCCGTCCGAAAAGCGGCTCCTCGTGGCGGTAGTCGAATATGAGGGTTCCGGAAAAGCCACGCTTGGCGTAGTCACCCCAGCCAACGAGAGCGTTGAGGCCGCCTTGCTCGGCGCCACCGTGCTGCGTTACGCCGCCAAACACGGTGCCTTCAGCGCCCTGATAGTCCTTGCGGAGAATGAAATTGATGACGCCGGCAATAGCATCACTACCGTAAATTGCGGAAGCGCCATCACGCAGAACTTCGATGCGTTCAATCGCCGCGACGGGAATGTGGTTGACGTCGACGGTGGTGCTGTCGGTGATCGTGCCGCCGCCGGCGACGCGCTTGCCGTCGATCAATACGAGCGTGCGCTGCGAGCCCAGGCCGCGCAGGGAGACGCTCGACACACCACCGGTCGTAGCGCCGGATGCGGTGGCGGCCACGCTGTTGTTGTTGCCTTGCAGGGCCACGCCCAAGGCCTGCAGGAATTGCTCGGCGTTGGTCGCACCGGTGCGCTCAACTTCCTCGCGCGTAATCACCTGAACCGGTACGGCGGTTTCGGCCTCGGTTCGTCGGATGCTCGATCCGGTGATCTCGACGCGTTCAACACCTTGCTGCGCTAACGCAAGCGGCGGTAACGATGTCGGAAGTAAAACGGTTGCGGCGAGAAATGCGAATGCAGGTACAACGGTGCGGCGAATTTCGTTTCTCATTTTTCCTCTCTCCCTGCGACGCCGTCCGGACGGGCTCAGCGTCCTGGTTTCGCTGCGAAGCGCTCGTGGCGCTGCCGAAAGCACTGCGTCTTGTTGCGAGCCTTGCCGTTTCCCCGCAAGGCGCCGCACAAGTATGCCCACGCGTCAAGGACAAACGCAACCGCGCGGACGCGAAACGCCGCGTTGCTGCGCTGCGAAAGCGGGCCTTGCGGGCCGGTCTCGCGCAGCGGCGCCGCTCAGAGCCGGACGGCATTGACTCGCGCCTCGTCGGCGAGAAGTGCAATTCTCGGAGCGTAGAATCGCAGCCCCGAGAGGCAGGTGCCCCATGAGTGCACAGCGATTGTGGAGTCTTGTAGCGTTGGGCTTGGTCGGCGCACTAACCGCTTGTGCGACCGGGACGTATGACGACCCCTACGCCTTGGTAGAGCCGGGGCTTAGAAGCGCGGTTCGCAAGGAGGCGCCGGCGTTTATCCACGCCGTCGACGGCCAGATCCCCGTCAATTCGCGCTACTCAATACCACTTACGCCGGGCAAGCACGTCCTTGACGTGTACTTCAGTACCGATTCGAGCGCGGGCGCTCCTGAAAAGCACCGCAGGGTCGTCGATCTGCAAGCAGCGCCTTGCACGCGTTATCGCGTTGTCGCGCGGTACACGAACTTCACCCATCCGGACTGGGAACCGGTCGTGTATACCGAGCCGATCGGCGAATGCCTGGAACGCTTTCGCCGATAAGGCTAGCTGCCGGTCGGCTGCCCTGACTTGCGCGGCGGATTGACCCAGAGTACGCGCGTTCCGAGCTGGTTGGCCCGGCGCTCGATCGTGGCCATCTTGGCTTGGTCAACGGCAAAGGCATCGTCCGGCGCCGTGTTCGGCTGGGACGCGCACCCCGAAACGAGTGTGATCACAACGTAGATTGCAGATCTCATTGTCGACTCCCTCTCTCCGCTAGGCGGAGGCGTCAAGTATGCGCCCGGGTTTTGACGCCGCGCCACCGTGCGGACGATATACTCGGCATTCGCGCGGCCAAACAGAGGTTTAGAGCCCGCCGGGCGGCGCCCCAAACCCATGAAATGTCCCTTCTGCGGCTCCGAGGAAACCCAGGTGATCGACACTCGGGCGAACCTCGAGGCGAACACCACGCGCCGGCGCCGTAAGTGCACGGGCTGCGAAAAGCGCTTCACGACCTACGAGCGCGTCGACCTCAAGATGCCGCGCCTCGTCAAGAAGGACGGTAGTCGCACGGACTTCGACCGCGACAAGCTGATGGGCAGCATGATGCTCGCGCTGCGCAAGCGGCCCGTAGCGACCGACGAGATCGAAGGCGCGGTCGATCGCGTGATTGAGCGGCTGCGCTCGCTCGGCGAGCGCGAAGTGCCGACCACTCGCGTGGGAGATTTCGTCATGCGCGAGCTCGCCAAGCTGGACAAGATCGCTTACATCCGCTTCGCGTCCGTCTATCGGCAGTTCGAGACGCCGGACGATTTCCGCGAGGCGGTTCAGGAAGTCAAAGCCGCCCGCAAGCGACGCAAATAGACGTGACCGCGTTCAGCGCCTTCGATCACGCCATGATGCGGCGTGTGCTGGCGCTCGCCGCGCGCGGCCTGTACACGACGACGCCGAACCCGCGCGTCGGCTGTGTGGTGACGCGCGATGAGCGCGTTCTCGCCGAAGCGTGGCACGAGCGCGCGGGCGGCCCGCACGCCGAGGCCGCGGCGCTCGCGGGCATCGATGCGCGCGGCGCCACGGTCTATGTGAACCTCGAGCCGTGCAACCACCATGGCCGCACGCCACCGTGCGTGCAGGCATTGATCGACGCGAAGGTGCGGCGCGTGGTCGCCGCGATGCGCGATCCGAACCCGCAGGCGGCCGGTGGCGGCGAGGCGCTGCGCGCCGCCGGTATTGAATTCGATTACGGACTGTTCGAAGACGAGGCGCGCGAGCTCAACATCGGCTTCGTCTCGCGCGTCACGCGCCGGCGGCCGTGGGTGCGCCTCAAGGTCGCGGCGACGCTCGACGGCCGCACGGCGCTTCGCGACGGATGCTCGCAATGGATTACCGGCGTCGAGGCGCGGCGCGATGGTCATCGCTGGCGCGCCCGCGCTTGCGCACTGCTCACCGGCATCGGCACGGTGCGCGCCGACGATCCGCAGCTCACGGTGCGCGAGGTCGACACGCCGCGCCAGCCGCGGCGCGTGATCGTCGACAGCCGTCTCGAGACGCCGCGCGGCGCGCGCATCCTGCAGGGCGAGCGCGCCCTCGTCTTCGCGGCGCGCGCAGGCGAGCTGCCGAATGCGGAGGTCGTGGCGCTGCCCAATGCGAGCGGCAAGGTCGATCTGCCGCGCATGCTGGAAATGCTTGCCGAGCGCGGCGTGAACGAGCTGCATGTCGAGGCCGGCTTTCGCCTCAACGGCTCGCTCGTGCGCGAAGGATGCGTCGACGAGTTTCTCGTCTACCTCAACGCCAGCGTCCTTGGCGATGGCGCCGAAGGGATGTTCGACCTCGCCGCGCCCCGCGCGCTTGGCGAGCGCCTGCGCCTGCGGCTCCTGTCGCTCGAGCGGCTAGGGGACGACCTGCGCCTGCTTGCGCGCCCCGCTTAGCAGCGCGCGCACGATATCCACGGCGACGCGGGCGGTGCGGCCCGACGGATCAAGGCGCGGGCTGTATTCGACGAGCTCGATCGCCGCCAGGTTGGCGCGCGGACCGATGCGTTCGAGTGCGCGCGTCAGCTGTGACCCCGATACCCCGCCCGGCACCGGCGTGCCGACGCCCGGCGCCTCGTCCGGCGTGACGACGTCGAGATCGACACTCACGCCGAAGGCGACCGTGTCGCGAGTGGCGATGGCGAGCGCCTCCTCGAGCACCGCCTCGACGCCGTGCTTTTCGACCTCGGTCATGTAGATGATGCGCACGCCGAGCTCCTCGAGGCGTTCGCGCTCTTCCGGCTCGTAGCTCCTCACCCCGATCAGGACCACGTTTTCGGGCTCGAGGACGCCCGTACCGAGTCCATAGAGCGGGTCGTCGTCCTGCCCGAGCAGCCACGCGAGCGGCATGCCGTGCAGCCGGCCCGTATGGCTGGTCTTCGGCGTGTGCGCATCCATGTGCGCATCGATCCACACCATGCCGAGCGCACCCTTGGTCGAGCGCGCGACGCCCGTCCACGTGCCGCCGGCGCAGCTGTGGTCGCCGCCGAGCACACACGGAAGCCGTCCGGCGCGCAACGATTCGGCAACCGCCGCGGCCAGCTGGCCGCAGAGCTTGCTGACCGCAGCCTGCCGGCGCCGCTCAGTGGCCGCAGGGCGCAGGATGGGTCCCGCGCGAACCGGGATGTCCCAGCGCTCGAGTTCGGTAATGAGGAGCGGGATGAGAACCGCCGGCGCTTCGGCACAACCGGGCTCGGGTCCGCCGAGTCCCCAGCCCGCGCCGATCAGCTCGACCTGTCGTCGCATATCTACTCGGGCCTCGAGCTTGCGTGACAGCGCATGGCAGAACCGCCGACCCGCGGCCTCTGTCGAATGATGAGGCGCTTATGAATATGCCGATGACCGAAATGCGACGCTGGCAGGACTGGGCGACCTTCGCGCTCGGGCTGTGGCTCGCGGTCTCGCCCTGGCTCGCCGACTACGCTGCGCAGGACGCCGCAACGGCGAATGCCGCGATCGTCGGACTCGCGCTCGCGCTTACCGCGCACTTCGGCTTCAGCTGCGATCAAGAGAGCACCGAATGGCTGAACCTCGCGGGCGGATTGTGGCTCATTGCCGCGCCGTTCGCTTTGGGCTTCGATAGCCGGGTCGCCGCCGTCAACGCGGTGGCGGTCGGTGCCTTCATCGCGCTGCTTTCGGCCTGGGTGCTCGAGCTCGATCGCGAAGTCGGCCGTCTCTTGCAGCGGGTTGGTCACTAGGCGGTTAGACCGCCCTTTTGCGCTACGCTCCCCGGCATGTTCACGGGGATCGTGCAGGCTGTCGGGAGGATCGTGCGCGTCGCGCCACTTGAGGTCGATTGTCCGGCGCTCGATCTTGCCGATGTCGCGGTCGGCGATTCCATCTGCGTCCAAGGTGTTTGTCTCACCGTTACCGCGCTCAAAGGCACGAGCTTCAGCGCGGATGTCTCGCCTGAGACGCTCGGCGTCACGGTAGGCCTCGAGCGCGCCGGCGCTGCGGTCAACCTCGAGAAGTCGCTCGCGCTCGGCGAGCGCCTCGGCGGCCACCTCGTCACCGGCCACATCGACGGTGTCGGGGACGTCCTGACTTTCGCTGAGGGCGTGCTGGCGGTGCGCGTGCCGCAGGGGCTCGCGCGCTACGTGGCGCGTAAAGGCTCGATCTGCGTTGATGGCGTCAGCCTCACGGTGAACAGTGTCGATGGCGGTACATTCGAAGCCTTCCTCATCCCGCACACCCAGAAGGTGACCACGCTCGGTCGGCTTGCCGCCGGCGCGCGCGTCAACCTTGAAGTCGACCTCATCGCGCGCTACGTAGACCGGCTGCTCACGGCGTCGTAGTAATCGTTACAAGGCGCGGAAATTTTTCGCCGCCGGATGGGCGGAAACTGGCGCTTGCGAGCGTCGACGCTGCGGCACGACGGTTGCATCACCTCGCGCCGCTATGCCCGTGCGCAGCCCGAGATGGCCGTTCACCTCCGCCGCGATCGAAAATTCGCCGGACGAGTGGGGCGGCGTCTACGTCCTGTGGCGCGGCGAGACGATCCTCTACATCGGCTCGGCACCGGACGACGGGCGCAGCATCAAGGAGGACCTGTTCGCGCATTTGCGCGGCGAGCGCGGGTCCTGCACTCGGGACGCCACCCATTACGGCTGGGAGCTGCACCAGAACCCCAAGCAGCGCGAGCTCGAGCTCCTGCGCGAGTACGCAGAACGGCATCGCTCTTACCCGAGGTGTAACGACAAGCGCTAGTCTTTAGGATGCGCGCCGCATGAGCCGCATCCGCTTCGATCCGGCGCTGCCGATCAGCGCCCGCCGCGACGAGATCCGCGCCGCGGTGGAGCGTTACCCGATTGTGATCGTCTGCGGGGAGACCGGCTCCGGCAAGACCACCCAGCTGCCGAAAATCCTGCTGGAGATGGGTCTCGGAGCGAATAAAGAAACGCCCGGCCGTATTGGCCATACCCAGCCGCGACGCATCGCTGCGCGCGCGGTCGCCGCGCGCGTTGCGCTGGAGCTCGGCACCGAGCTCGGCGGCGTGGTCGGCTGCAAGGTGCGCTTTCACGAGCAGGTGGGCAGCCGCACCGCTGTCAAGCTGATGACGGACGGCATCCTGCTCGCCGAAACGCAGCGCGATCGGGACCTGCGCGAGTACGCGGCCATCATCCTCGACGAGGCGCACGAACGCAGCCTCAACATCGATTTCCTTCTCGGCTATATGAAGCAGCTGGTGGTGCGCCGGCCTGAGCTGCGCGTCGTCATCACCTCCGCCACGATCGATGCCGAGCGCTTCTCGCGGCACTTCGACAATGCACCGGTCATTGAGGTCTCGGGGCGCCTCTATCCGGTGGAGGTGCGCTACCGGCCGGTGGGCGGCGACAGCGAAGATACGACGCGCAAGGAGGAAGAAGCCGCGCTCGCCGACGCGGTCGCGGAGCTCTGCCGCGAGGGGCCGGGCGACGTGCTCGTCTTTCTGCCGGGCGAGCGCGAGATCCGCGATGCGGCCGAGACGCTCAGGCGCCATGGGCAGCGCAACGTCGAGATCCTGCCGCTCTATGCCCGTCTTTCGGCGGCGGAGCAGGACCGCGTCTTCAAGCCCGCGGGGGCGAGGCGCGTGGTGCTGGCGACGAACGTCGCCGAGACCTCGCTCACCGTGCCGCGCATCCGCTACGTCGTCGACACGGGCGACGCGCGCGTCAAGCGCTACAGCTACCGCCACAAGGTGGAGATGCTGCGTGTCGAGGCGATCTCGCAGGCGGCGGCGCAGCAGCGCGCCGGCCGCTGCGGGCGCCTCGCCAATGGTGTTTGCATCCGGCTCTATTCGGAAGAGGACTTCGCCAAGCGACCGGCGTTTACCGATCCGGAGTTGCTGCGCTCTTCGCTCGCATCCGTGATCCTGCGGGCGAAGAGCCTCGACCTGGGGGAAGTCGCCGACTTTCCGTTTCTCGATCCGCCGATCCCGCGCGCCATCGCCGACGGCTATGCGCTGCTGCACGAGCTCGGCGCGGTCGACGAGGCGAACGAGCTCACCGCCATCGGCGCCGAGCTCGCGCGACTGCCGCTCGATCCGCGCGTCGGCCGCGTGCTGATCGCCGCGCGCGAAGAGCGCTGCGTTTCCCAGGTGCGCCTGATCGCCGCGGCGCTCTCGGTGCAGGATCCGCGCGAGCGGCCGCTCGAAAAGGCGCAGGCGGCCGACGAGCGCCATGCGCGCTTCGCCCACGAGCGCTCCGATTTCCTCTCGCTCCTCAAGCTCGCCGCGCTCTTCGGCGGCCAAATGGAGAAGGCGTGCCGTGAGAACTTCCTCTCGGTGCCGCGCATGCGCGAGTGGCGCGACGTCGCCGCGCAGCTCGAGCGCACGCTGCGCGAGCTCGGCTGGCCGGAGACTTCGGTCAATCCGGAGACGCCGGAAGGCTATCGTGCCATCCATCGTGCGCTGACTGCCGGGCTGCTCGGCAACGTCGGCATGCGAAACGAGCCGGAGGCGAGCTACAGCGGCGCGCGGGGTATCACCTTCTGGATCCATCCCGGCTCCGGCGTGAAAAAAGCCGGGCGTTGGCTCGCGGCGGCGGAGCTGGTGGAGACGACCCGGCTATTCGCGCGCACGGTCGGCGCCATCGAGCCGCGCTGGCTGGAGGAAATCGGCGGCCACCTCATCAAGCGCGAGCACTACGAGCCGCAGTGGGACGCGCGCCGCGGCGAGGCGGTGGCGCTCGAGCGCGGCACGCTCTACGGCCTGCCCGTGTACCTCAACCGGCGCGTGCCGTACGGCCCGCTCGAGCCGCGCGCCGCGCGCGAGATCTTCATCCGCGCGGCGCTCGTGCAGGGCGAGCTCGAGACGCGGGCGCCGTTTCTCGCCCACAACCGGCGCCTGGTCGCCGAGATCGAGCGCCTCGAGCACAAGGCGCGCCGGCCCGATATCCTGGTCGATGACGAGCTGATCCACGCCTTCTACGAGCAACGGATATCGCCGCACATCTACAGCGCCGCGGCCTTCGAGCAATGGCGTGTCGGCGCCGAGCGCGAGAACCAGCGCCTGCTTTATCTCGCGCGCGAAGACCTCATGCGCCACGAGGCCTCCGGCATCACCACGGACAATTTCCCGCCGCAGCTCGCGATCGGTGCCAACCGCTTCGCGCTCGAATACCACTTCGAGCCGGGCTCGCCGCGCGATGGCGTGACGATGAGCGTGCCGCTCGCGCTGCTCAACCAGGTTCCAGTGCATCGCAGCGAGTGGCTGGTACCAGGGCTGCTGAAGGAAAAGGTACGCGCGCTTGCCAAGAGCCTGCCGCAGCGCCTGCGCCACAAGCTGGGCGCGCTCGAGGACTTTGCCGCTGCGTTCGTCGCGGCAGTGGCGCCGTCCGACACGCCGCTCGCTTCGGCGATGGCGCGCTATATCCGCGCCGAGCACAACCTCGAGGTACCGACCGATGCGCTGCGCCCCGACGCGGTGCCGCCGCACCTGCGCATGAATTTCCGCGTGCTCGACGACGAGGGACGCCAGCGCGCCATGGGACGCGACCTCGCCGAGCTGAAACGCCATCTCGGCGAAGCGACCAAGGAGCTGCTGCAGGAAGAGGCGCCGGTCGAGGAGGGCGAGCGCTACAGCGGCTGGACGATGGGCGATCTTCCCGAGATCATGGAAATCCGGCGAGGCGGGCGCACGCTGGTCGGATATCCGGCGCTGGTGGATGCCGGTGATGCCGTGACGCTCCAGGTTTTCGAGTCGCCGGAGAAAGCGCGCGCTGCGCACACCGAGGGCGTGCGGCGGCTTTTCGCGATCGCGTTTCGCGATCGCCTGCGCGACCTCGAGCGTTCGCTCGCCAGGGACATCAGCATGGCGTCGTTAAAAGAGGAGGTGATCCGTGCGGCGCTCGACCGCGTGTTTCTCGCCGACTCGCTGCCGATGACGCACGCGGACTTTGCGCGGCGCGTCGACGAAGGCCGCAGCCGCTTCACGCTGATCGCGCAGGAGATCGCGCGGCTCGCTAAAGACGTGCTCGCCGAGCGCGCAGCGCTGGAAAAGAAGCTCGCGGTGGCCGAGCGCGCCTTTCCGCAGGCGGTCGCCGATATCCGTGCCCAGCTCGCGCGCCTGCTCGCCTCCGGGTGGCTCGCGCGAACGCCCTGGGAGCGGCTGCAGCATGTACCGCGCTATCTCAAGGCGGCGGCGCTGCGCCTGGAGAAGCTGCGCGCCGACCCGCAGCGCGATCAGCGGCTGGCCGCCGAAGTGGGCGCGCTCGAGCAGCCCTACCGGCGCGAGGTGAGCGCGCGGCTGCGCAACGGCGCACCGAGCGCCGAGCTCGAGCAGTTCGGCTGGCTGCTCGAAGAGCTGCGCGTGTCGCTCTTCGCGCAGGAGCTGCGTACGCCCGTGCCGGTGTCGGTGAAGCGCCTGGCGAAGCTCTGGCAGAGCGTGCGCCGATGAGCGTCGCGCGCTCGCTTCTCTATGGAGCCGCCAACGTGCTGCATCCGCGGATGCTGTGGCTCATGCTCTGGCCGATGCTGGTGGCGCTCGCGCTCTGGGGTAGCGTCGCGCTCGCGGCCTGGGGAACGCTGGCGATGCGCCTCGCCCGCTGGCTTGAGCGGGCGCTCGACTACGCGCTTGCCTGGTCGCAGCTCGATTTCGGCACCGCGGCGCTGGTGGCGGCCAATGTGCTCCTGTTCATTGCCTTCGTGCCGCTCGTCTACCTGACAGCGCTCTTCATACTCAGCGTGTTCGGCATGCAGAAGATGGTCGATTACGTCGCGAGCCGCGCCTACCCTCAGCTCGAGCGCCGCCGCGGCGGCGGCATCGCCGGCAGCGGGTGGAACGGCCTCGCCGCCTTTGCCGGCATGCTCGGGCTCGGCGTGCTGAGCGTGCCGTTCTGGTTCCTGCCGCCGCTCTGGCCGATCATTCCGCTCGTCATTCTCGGCTGGGTGAATCAGCGGCTGCTGCGTTATGACGCTCTTGCCGAGCATGCCGATGGCAACGAGATGCGGCGCCTCTTTCGCGCGCGGCGCGGCCCGCTGTACGTCCTCGGCCTGCTGCTCGCGCTCGCGGCCTACGTTCCGGTCGTGGGCTTCTTTGCGCCCGTGCTGTTCGGTCTCGCCTTCATCCATTACCTCCTGGGAGCGTTGGCGGCCGAGCGAGAGGTGCATAAGGACGACCTATCGTCCACATGAAAACAAACCATTGGCCGGGCGGGAACGAGGCTCGCTACTCTCGGTCATTCCCCTTTTGAACGGAGTGACGATGTTCGAGAACCGCGAGGGACAACGCGTCCCGCAAGTTACATTCCGCGCTCGTGGCGAGAGCGACTGGAAGCCGATTACGACCGATGAGATCTTCAAGGGCAAGACGGTGGTGGTCTTTTCGCTGCCCGGGGCCTTTACGCCGACCTGCTCGTCGACCCATGTGCCGCGCTACAACGAGCTCGCGCCCGCGTTCTTCGCCAACGGCGTCGAGCGCATCGTCTGCATCGCGGTGAACGACGCGTTCGTCATGAACGAATGGGCGCGGACGCAGGAGTGCGGCAACCTCCTCATGCTTCCCGACGGCAACGGCGAGTTCACCGAGAAGATGGGCATGCTGGTCGACAAGAGCGAGCTCGGCTTCGGCAGGCGCTCGTGGCGCTACTCGATGCTGGTGAAGGACGGCGTGATCGAGAAGATGTTCGTCGAGCCGCAGAAGCCGGGCGACCCGTTCGAGGTGTCCGATGCCGACACGATGCTGAACTACATCAACCCGAAGGCGAAGAAGCCCGATCAGGTGGCGATCCTGACGCGCGAGGGCTGCGGCTACTGCGCCAAGGCGAAGAAGCTGCTGAAGGACCTCGGCTACTCATACAGCGAGGTGGCGCTCAACCACAGCGACCGGTCGCGCGTCGTCGGCGCGATCACCGGCCGCGGCACGGTGCCGCAGGTATTCATCAACGGAAAGCACATCGGCGGTCTCGAGGAGCTCGAGCGCTGGGCAAAAAAAGCCGCCTAGAATTTGCCCGTGTTCGGGGCGTACATCATCGGCGACGAGCTGCTGGTGGGAAAGCGCGAGGACAAGCACCTCGGCGCTCTGATCGGCGCGCTCGCGCGCCGCGGGCTGCGGCTCGCCTGGGCGCAGTATCTCGGCGACGAGCCGCAGCGGCTCACCGAAGCCCTGCGGCGGAGTTTTGCCACGAGCGACGTGGTGTTCAGCTATGGCGGGATTGGCGCCACCCCCGACGACCATACGCGGCAGTGCGCCGCCGCGGCGTTCGGCGCGCCGCTCGAGCTGCATCCGGAAGCGGAGCGCGAGATCCGCGCGCGTTTTGCGGGAGCCGAGGTCACGCCGCAGCGCTTGCAGATGGGCGAGTTCCCGCGCGGCGCGCGGATCATCCCGAACCCGGTGAATCGCATCCCGGGGTTTTCGCTGGCCGACCATCACTTCGTGCCGGGATTTCCGCAGATGGCGTGGCCGATGGTCGAATGGGTGCTCGATACGCGCTACCGCGAGCACTTCAACCGGCAGAAATGGGCCGAGGCGTCGATCCTGGTCTACGAGGCGGGCGAGAGCCAGCTGATACCGGCAATGCAGACCGTCGAGCGGGAGTTCAAGGGGCTGAAGGTGTTCAGCCTGCCGTCGATGGGCGCCGACGGCTCGCGCATCCACGTCGAGCTCGGCGTGCGCGGCGATCCGGCCGAGGTGGCGCCGGCCATGGAACGGCTGCGGCGCGAAGTGGCGAGCGCCGGCTTTCCGTACAAATAAAAAAGGCCCGGGGCGCGAGCCTCGGGCCTTCGATCAGCGCTTCGTCTTGTCGACCGCCCTTAGGCGACCTTTTTTGCCTTAGCGAGGCCCTTGACGGTCTCGGTGGCGGCGGCGACGTTCGCCTCGGCGATCTCGGTCGCCTGCTTCGCGACCTTGTTCATGTTGTCGTAGGCCGAGTTGGCGGCCGCGAGCATCGACTTCACCGCGGCGACGGCGACGTCCGAGCCGGCGGGCGCGTTCTTCGATACCTTGTCGAGCAGGCTGACGAAGTTTTCGTTCCACTCCGCCACGCGACGCTCCGCGACACGGGTCAGCTCGGAGTTGGCTTCGGTCGCTACTTCGTACAGGCTCTTCGAGTAGGCGATGGCCTTCTCGATCGCCGGCTGCGCGAACGAGTTCTGCAGCGTCACGAACTCCTGCACGTCCTTTGCGCCGAGCAGCGCACGGGTGTTGGCCATCGAGTCTTCGAAGGCGCTCTTCACGGCACCTGCATGGATGTTCGCCAGCTTCTCGAACGCGGCGAACTGGGCATTCGCTACGGCGAGGAGCGCTTCTACGTTGGCCTTCTGGGCCGCTTGAATCTGCTCCGGGGTCACGTACATTTATAGCTCCTGTCGAAGGGTTCTGCGGTGCTGTTTTGTGCATCGCAGCAATGCCAATGTAAGGCTCCGCCAGACAAAAGTCAAGTGGGTGGTGCGTAGCAGCAAACGGTGAAAGCGTTGTCGCGCATTCGACTAGCGGATGTGAGCTAGCGCTAACTTCAAAGGAAGGATCGATACTCGCCGCATGACCATCGAGTTCCGGCCGAGCGCCCCCGCGTTCCTCGCCGACCCGTTTCCGACATTTGCGCGACTGCGCGACGAGGACCCCGCGCACTGGAGCGGGCATTTAAAGGGGTGGGTACTTACGCGCTACGAGGATGTGAAGCGCGTATGCCTCGATAGCCGGATGTCGTCTGATCGCCTGCGACCCTTCTTCGCCTCGCTGCCGTCGGCCGAGGCAGGCCGCATGGCCGAACTGATGCGCGTACTCACGCTCTGGATGGTGTTTCGCGATCCGCCGGAGCACACGCGTCTGCGCCGGCTCACGAGCCGCGTGTTCAACGTGCGCTCGATCCAGGCGCTCAAGCCCGCCGTCGAGTCGCTAACCGCGTGGCTGCTCGACCGGCTCGGCGAGCGCACCGAGTTCGACTTCATCGCCGAGTTCGCCGGTCCGCTGCCGGCGCTGGTGATCATGGACATGCTGGGCGTGCCGCGCGGCGAGCTCGAGCGCCTGAAGCGCCTCTCCGACGAGATGGCGCTTTTCATCGGCAGCGCGCGCGAGACGCCGGACAAGTACCCGCGCGCGGAAAGCGCGACGCGCGAGATGGCGGAGCTCTTTCGCGCGCTGATCGCCGAGCGCCGGCGCGAGCCGCGCCGCGATCTGCTGAGCGAGCTGGTGCATCTCGAGGACGAAGGCGAGCGCCTGAGCGAAGACGAGCTCGTGGCGACCTGCGTGCTGCTGCTCTTCGCCGGCCACGAGACCACCACGCACCACATCACGAACGGCCTCGCCGCACTGCTGCGCTTCCCCGCCGAAATGGAAAAGCTGCGGCGCGATCCGGCGCGTGCCGCCGCGGCGGTCGAGGAGCTCCTGCGCTACGACGGCCCGATCGGCGCGCAAGTGCGCATCGTGCAGGAGCCGCAGGTCTTCCATGGGCGCGAACTGCGCACCGGTGATCGATTGTTCCTGATGATGAACGCGGCGAACCGCGATCCCCGTGCGTACACCGACCCGGACCGGGTCGATCTCGAGCGCCATGGCCCGCCGCACCTCACTTTCGGGTTCGGTGCGCATATCTGTCTCGGGTTTCCGCTGGCGCGGCTCGAAGGCCAGATCGCGCTGCCGGCGGTGCTCGCGCGCTGGCGCGAGATCGAGCCGGCGGCATCGGCGCTGCAATGGCTGGATTCGATGGTGTTGCGAGGCATGCAGGCGTTTGCGGTGCGCGTTCGCGCTTGACCGGGCAAAGCGATCACCTGCCTGCGCGGCTGTGGTGGCTGCTCGCGAGCCTGACGCTCGCGTGGGGGTTCAACTGGACAGCGATGAAGCTCGCGCTCGCCGAGGTGCCGCCGTGGACCTTTCGCTCGCTGTGCCTGGGCCTCGGCTCGGCGGTGCTTTTCGCCGTGCTGCGCCTGGGCGGCCAGCGCATCGCCTGGCCGCGCGGCCAGTGGCGGCGGCTCTGGATCCTCGCGCTCCTCAATATCACCGGCTGGAACATCCTGGTCGCCTTCGGCCTCACCATGATCGCTTCGGGCCGCGCGTCGATCCTCGCCTACACGATGCCGGTGCTCGCGATCCCGCTCTCGGTGTGGATCCTCGGTGAGCGCCTGACGCGAGCGAAACTCGTCGGCCTGGTGCTCGGCCTCGCCGGACTCGCGCTTCTGATCGGCGACGGTTACCGCGCGATTGGCGCGGCGCCGCTCGGCACGCTCCTCGTGCTCGGCGCGGCAGCGAGCTGGGCGCTCGGCGCGGTCCTGCAGAAGAAATATCCGGTGGCGCTCGCACCCGGGCTGTACACCGCCTGGATCATGCTTCTTGGCGGGGTACCGATCTTCATCGGTGCCGCGCTCTTCGAGGATGCGCGCACGCTGGGGCACATCGGCACGCGCGCCTTTCTCGGCACGGCGTACAACGTGTTCATCGCTTTTGCCTTCGCGTACTGGGCGTGGATCAAGCTCGCTACCTCGGTGTCGGTGACGGTGTTTTCCCTGAGCATCCTCGTCATCCCCACCGTCGCCGTGGTCGGCGGCATCGTGTTTCTCGGCGAGCGGCCGAGCGTCCCCGAGCTCGTGGCGCTCGGGCTGGTCCTCGCGTCGCTCGCTACGGTGCTAATGCCTGCGCGCGCCGGCGCGAAATGAGCCCCGGGTTCCAGTTGCGCACCGCCTCGTCGAGCGACGCCGCCGGCGGCTGGCCGAGAAAGCTGAGCGCCTGCTCGAGCGCCGCGGGCGAGGCCTCGATTGGCGTCGCTGCCGTCTGCTTCGACAGCTTGTCGCCGCTGGCATCGAGCGCGACCGGCACGTGCAGATAGCGCGGAGTGGGCAGGCCAAGCAGTCGCTGCAGAAAGATCTGGCGCGGCGTCGAATCGAGAAGATCCGCACCGCGCACGACGTCGGTCACCCGTTGCTCGGCATCGTCCACAACCACGGCGAGCTGATAAGCGAAAAGGCCGTCGGCGCGGTACAGAACGAAGTCGCCAATGTCGCGCTCGAGCACCTGCTCGTGCTCACCTTGCACGCGATCGAGGAAGCGAGTTGGCTCTGCGGCCACGCGCACGCGCAGAGCGCGCGCGCTGCGTAACGTGCCGGCGCGGCAGGTGCCGGGGTAAATGTGCGCGCCATCCGCCGCGAGGCCGAGCGACGAGTCGGCGATTTCGCGCCGCGTGCAGCCGCACCAGTAAGTATCGGAGGCGAGCTTTTCCAGCGCCGCCTGGTAGCGGTGCAAGCGTTGGCTCTGATAGAGCACGTTGCCGTCCCATTCGAGGCCGAGGCGCGCGAGCGCGCGCTGGATCGCTTGATCCGCTCCCGGCATACAGCGCGGGCGATCGAGGTCTTCGATACGCAGCAGCCACCGTCCACGCGCGGCGCGCGCGTCGAGCCAGCTGGCGAGCGCAGCAATCAGCGATCCCATGTGCAGCGGCCCCGACGGCGATGGCGCGAACCGGCCGGTGTACATGGTGGTCTAGAGTACACTGCCCCACTTTTTGAAAGGACCGCCGTGGCGACCGTCGAGTTGACGCAGGAAAACTTCGAGCAGACCGTCAATGACAACGTGATGGTGCTGGTCGATTTCTGGGCGCCGTGGTGCGGGCCGTGCAAAGGCTTTGCGCCGGTCTACGAGCAGGCATCGGAGGCGCATCCGGACATCGTCTTCGCCAAGGTCAACACCGACGAGCAGCAGGAGCTCGCCGGCGCATTCGGCATCCGCTCGATCCCGACGCTCGTCGTCTTTCGCGAGAAAGTGATCTTGTTTCAGCAGGCGGGCGCGCTTCCCGGCGCCGCGCTAGAGCAGGTCATCACGCAGGCGCAAGCGCTCGACATGGCGAAGGTGCACGCCGAGGTGTCGGTGCTGCAGCAGAAATAACCGCGGGCGGCTGCCGTAACATAGCGCCGGCATGTCCGGCACTCGTATCGAGAAAGACAGCTTCGGGCCGATCGAGGTCGAGGCGGAGCGCCTCTGGGGCGCCCAGACCGAGCGCAGCCGGCGTTTTTTCCGCATCTCCGGCGAGCGCATGCCGCTCGCCGTCGTCTACGCGCTCGCGCAGGTGAAGAAAGCAGCGGCCGGCGCCAACAGCGCACTCGGGCTGCTCGAGGCGCGCAAGGCCGAGGCCATCCGGCGCGCGGCTGACGAAGTCCTCGCCGGCCGCCATGACGCGGAATTTCCGCTCATGGTCTGGCAGACCGGCTCGGGCACGCAAAGCAACATGAATGTGAACGAGGTGCTCGCTAATCGCGCATCCGAGCTCCTCGGCGGCGAGCGTGGCGCGAAGCGCCTCGTGCACCCGAACGACGATGTCAACATGGGACAGTCGTCGAACGATGTCTTTCCCACCGCGATGCATGTCGCTGCGGCGCGCGCGCTGCACGACGATCTCGCGCCTGCATTGGAAACGCTGCGCGCCACGCTCGCGCGAAAGCGCGATGCTTTCTCCGAGGTGATCAAGATCGGCCGCACGCACTTGCAGGACGCGACGCCGCTATCGCTCGGGCAGGAGTTCTCGGGCTACGTCGATCAGCTCGAGCAGTCGCAGGCGGCGCTGCGTGCCGCGCTGCCCGGCGTATGCCGCCTGGCGATCGGCGGCACGGCGGTCGGCACCGGACTCAACACGCATCCGCAGTTCGCCGCCCGCGTGTGCGAGCTCCTCAGCCGGGAAACCCGGCTCGACTTTCGCGAGGCGCCGAACAAGTTCGCCGCGCTCGCGGGGCACGAGGCGCTCGTGTTCGCGCACGGCGCGCTGAAGATGCTGGCCGCCGCGCTTTTCAAGATCGCCAACGATGTGCGGCTCCTCGCTTCGGGTCCGCGCTCCGGCCTGGCGGAGCTGCGCATCCCGGAGAACGAGCCGGGCAGCTCGATCATGCCCGGCAAGGTGAACCCGACGCAGGCCGAAGCGCTCACCATGCTGTGCGCGCAGGTCATGGCGAACGACGTCGCCGTGAACATCGGCGGCGCCTCGGGCCATCTCGAGCTCAATGTCTACAAGCCGCTCATCACCCATGCCTTCCTGCAGAGTGCGCGGCTGCTGGCCGACGGCTGCCGCTCGTTCGAGGAGCATTGCGCGCGCGGCATCGAGCCGGACACCGCGCGCATGCGTGAGCTCCTCGAGCGATCGCTGATGCTGGTGACCGCGCTCTCCCCGCACATCGGCTATGACCGGGCGGCCGAGATCGCGAAGAAAGCGCACCGCGAAGGCGGCACGCTGCGCGAGGCGGCGCTCGCTCTGGGCTATGTCAGCGGCGAGGACTTCGACCGCTGGGTCGAGCCGCGGTCGATGATCGGGCCGACGCCATGAAACGCGCCCGGTCGGCTCGTTGCTCGTAGTCCTGATCTCCGGCCGCGGCAGCAATATGCGCGCGCTCGTCGAAGCGGGGCTGCCGGTCGCCGCCGTGATCAGCAACCGCGCCGATGCCGGCGGCCTCGACTATGCCCGCAGTCGCGGCATCGATACCGCCGTCGTCGAGCACCGTTCATTTGCCGAGCGCGCGCAGTTCGAGGCCGCCCTCGAGCGAGAGGTGGGGCGCCATTCGCCGCGCCTCGTGGCGCTGGCCGGCTTCATGCGCGTGCTGACGCCCGGTTTCGTCGCACGCTATCGCGAGCGCATTCTCAATATCCATCCATCGCTCTTGCCTGCGTTTCCGGGCCTCGATACGCATGCGCGCGCGCTCGCCGCCGGCGTCAAGGTGCATGGCTGCACGGTCCACTTCGTCACCGGCGAGCTCGACAGCGGGCCGATCGTCATCCAGGCGGCGATCGCGGTGCGAGCGGGCGAGCGCGCCGAGCAGCTCGCTGCGCGAGTACTCGAGCAGGAACACGTCATCTATCCGCGGGCGGTGCGCTGGTTTCTCGAGGACCGCCTTGTCATCGAGCACGGGCTGGTGCGAGTTAAAGGAGATCATGCGCAACTGGTTCTGGCTGATCCTTAGCGTCGCGTGCGCGGCCCATGCGGAGCCGCCGCCGCAGCTCGAGATCGTCTTTACCCTCAGGCGGAACGGCTCGCCGATGGCCGAGGTCGTCGAACGCCTCGAATACGCGAAGGGCGACTACAAGCTCACCGAGACGTGGAAGGGCAAGGGAATGTATGCGCTCCTTGGCACGGCGCGCCGTATGAGCCAGGGGAGCCTCGCCGACGGCGCCCTGCGGCCGCGCGAATTCTTCGACGAGCGTTCAGGCCGCGACACGGCGCGCGCCTGGTTCGACTGGAAGGCAAAAACGCTGACCATGCAATACCAGGGCAACAAGGCGAGCGAGCCGCTGCCGCCGAACGCCCAGGACCGCTTGTCGTTTCTCTTCGCGCTCTCGCTCGTGCCCGGCAAAAGCGACTCGGTGAGCTACAGCATCGCTGACGGCAAAGGCCTCTCGCGCCACATCTACAAGGTGGTGGGCCGCGAGCGGCTGAAGACGCCCGTGGGGGAATTCGACACCGTGAAAGTGGCGCGCCAGAGCGATGGGCGCGAAAGCGCCGAGCTGTGGCTCGCCGCCGAGCGCGGCTATGTGCCGGTGCGACTGCTGGTGGTCGAAAAGGACGGCACGCGCTACGAGCAGATGGCTACACGCATCTCACCGTGAAGCCGAGCGCAGGGTTGCTCGGGCATGCGGAAAGCGCATTGCGCGAGCTCCTGCGATTCGGCGCTCCCGCAGATCAGGTCCTATCGCGCTATTTCCGCGGGCATCCCAAGCTCGGGCAGCATGATCGCGCCTTCATCGCCGAAGGCGCATTCGCCGTGTTGCGCCGCCGGCGCTCGCTCGAGGCATCGGCGGGCAGCACCGAGCCGCGCGCCCTGCTCGTTGCAGCGCTCGTACGCGTGCTCGGCTTTTCCGGCCGCGCGCTCGAGGGCGTCGCCGCGCCGACGCTCGTCGAGCGCATCCGGGCCGCGCGCGTCGAGGAGCTGCCCGACGCCGTGCGCGCCGATTTGCCCGACTGGCTCTGGCACGAGTTGGAAGGCGAGCACGGCCGTGCCGAGGCGCTCGGCATCGCTCAGGGACTTCTCAACGCGGCGCCGCTCGACTTGCGCGTCAACCTCGCCCGTACGTCGCGCGAGGAAGTGCTCGCGCGGCTCGCGCACGACGGCATCGAGGCAGACGCGACGCCCTACGCGCCGAGCGGCGTGCGGCTCGCGGGCAAGCCGGCCATCAACCAGCATCCGCTCTTTCGCGACGGCCTGATCGAGGTGCAGGACGAGGGCAGCCAGCTCCTCGCCTACCTCCTCGCGCCGCGGCGCGGCGAGATGGTCGCCGATTACTGCGCCGGCGCCGGCGGCAAGACGCTCGCGCTCGCCATGCTGATGCGCGGGACGGGACGGGTCTACGCCATGGATGTATCGGCGAAGCGGCTCGCGGCGCTCGGCGCGCGCGCCGCCCGGGCGCAGGTGAGCAACATCCATTCGATCGCCCTCGCGAGCGACAACGATCCGCGGGCGAAGCGCCTGGCGGGGAAACTCGAGCGGGTGCTGGTCGATGCGCCGTGCAGCGGCTTCGGCACGCTCAGGCGCAATCCGGACCTCAAATGGCGCCACGAGCGGCAAGCGGTGGCCGAGCTCGCGCAGAAGCAGGGGCGCATCCTCGCCGCGGCGGCGCGGCTGGTAAAGCCGGGTGGACGGCTCGTGTACGCCACCTGCAGCATCCTGCGGGCGGAAAACGAAGCGATTGCCGACCAGTTCGCCGCTACCGCGACGTCGCAGTTTGCGGCGGTTTCATGCGCTGAGCTGCTCGCGGGCCAGCGCATCGCCCTCGCCGCCGGGCAGCGGCTGCGCCTCTGGCCGCACCGGCATGGGACCGACGGATTTTTCGCCGCTGCTTTCGAGCGCCGCGCCGAGTCGCCACCGCACGACAAAAACCCTTTGCACGCAGCAACTTAGCTCGACGCCGAGGGGCTCGCGTACAATGCTAAAAAACCACTATTAAAAGGCGCTCCTAGCCCATGACGTTCTCCGGTTGGTTCGACCTCCCCTGGTGGGGGGTTGCTCTCGCGGTGCTCGCAATGACCCATGTGACCATCGCCGCGGTCACGATTTATCTGCATCGTTGTCAGGCGCATCGTGCGCTCGACTTGCATCCGCTCGTCTCGCACTTCTTTCGCTTCTGGCTCTGGCTGACGACCGGGCAGGTGACCAAGGAATGGGCTGCGATCCACCGCAAGCACCACGCCAAGGTCGAGACCTCCGACGATCCGCACAGCCCCCAGATCCACGGCCTGAACCGGGTGCTTTGGGGCGGCGTGTTTCTCTACGTCAAGGAGTCCTATAACCAGGAGACGCTCGAGCGCTACGGCCACGGCACGCCCGACGACTGGATCGAGCGGCATCTCTACACGCCGCGCTCGTTCTTCGGCGTCTTCGTACTGCTGACGCTCGACCTTTGCGCTTTCGGGTTGGTGCCGGGCGCGCTGGCGTGGCTCGTGCAGATGGCCTGGATTCCGTTCTGGGCCGCGGGCGTGATCAACGGTGTCGGCCATTACTTCGGCTATCGCAACTACGACGATGTCGCCGACGCCAGCCGCAATATCGTCCCGTGGGGCATCCTGATCGGCGGCGAAGAGTTGCACAACAACCACCATGCCTATGCCTCGTCAGCGAAGCTCTCGTCGAAGTGGTACGAGTTCGACATCGGCTGGCTCTATATCCGACTGTTGAGCGCCCTTGGCTTGGCGACGGTCAAGAAGGTGGCACCCAAGCCGCGCTTCGCCGAACCACGTGCGGTCGATTTCGACACGCTGCACGCCGTGATTGCGCATCGCTACGACGTGCTGTCGCGCTATGCGAAATCGGTGAAGCAGACTTATGCGCACGAGCTCGAGCGGCTGCGTCGCTGGTCGCCGAGCGATGCCGAGGTGCTGGGCTCGCTCAGGCGCGCCCTGCTGCGCGGCCAAGCGCTCGCCGGTGCCGAAGCGCACAAAGTGGCCGAGGCGCTGAAGAAGTCGCGTGCCCTCGAGATCACGCTCGCCATGCGCCAAGAGCTCGCCGCCCTCTGGGATCGCTCGAGCGCCTCGAAGGAGCAGCTCCTACGCCAGCTGCAGGACTGGTGCCGGCGCGCTGAAGCGAGCGGCGTCGCGCCGCTGGTCGCGTTCTCGGAGCGCCTGCGCTCCTACGCGATCGCTTAGCAACGCCTATTCCCGCCTAGCGTTCTCCTCTACAGCGCTCGCCCGCGCCCCATTGGGCGCGCTCCCGCTTGGGGGTCCCTGCCCGTTGAGTTGTACGGGCGCCGCGACAAAAACAAGCGTGATTCCTCGATAGCGCGCTCAGAAATTCGGCCCGTAGCATCGGCGCCATCCATTTTTTTGGAATCGCCATCATGAAAGCATTTTCGATCACGGCAATCACGGCTGCGGCTTTGGCGTTGGGCGCCACGACGGCGCTGGCACAGACGACCATGCCCTACCAAAAGGAGTTCTGGACCACCGGCCACGCCGGCATCGAGGTGGGCCGCTCGAAGCTCGATCTTGGCTGTCCAACGGGCCTCACGTGTGACAACCGGGCGAACGCCTTCAAGCTGTTCGCGGGCGGCCGCTTCAACAATGTATTCGGCGGCGAGGTGAGCTTCCTGCAAACGAACAGCTTCGATATCACCGGACCGGGCACCCCCGGCAACGTGAAGCTGCAGGCCGTTAATTTCGGCCTCCTTGCGGGCATCCCATTCGGCCCAAGCCGCAATTCCTCCATCTTTGGGAAGCTCGGCCTTCTCTGGGGTCATACGGAAGTCGGCAACACGACGCAAAACGGCTGGGGCCCGAGCTATGGGGTCGGTGCGACCGTCGGCATCACGCGCGGCTGGGCGCTGCGCGCCGACTGGGATCGCTACCGCTTCAAGCTGCCCGCCGGCGGCGGGGACCGCGAGAACATCGACTCGTTCTTGATCGGCGCGCAGTACACGTTCGGCAACCCGCGCTAGCGTTCTGCGGAGAATGAAAAAGCCCGCCTCGGCGGGCTTTTTTATTTCAGCTTGGTCTCTTTATAGACGACGTGCTTGCGCGCCTTGGGATCGTATTTCTTGATCTCCAGCTTGTCCGGCGTCGTGCGCTTGTTCTTGGTCGTGGTGTAGAAGTGGCCCGTGCCGGCGGAGGATTCGAGCTTGATCTTTTCGCGCATGGGTTAGCCCTTTCTGGCTGACTTGGCCTTGATCTCGGCGAGCACCGCCTCGACGCCGAGCTTGTCGATGCGACGCAGACCCGCCGTCGAGACGCGCAGGCGCACCCAACGGTTCTCGGTTTCCAGCCAGAAGCGTCGATAGTGCAGATTCGGCTGGAACGTGCGGATCGTCTTGTTGTTTGCGTGAGACACGAGGTGGCCCTTCATCGGCTTTTTGCCGGTGACTTGGCAGACGCGGGACATGCGGCGCTCCGAATTGCAGAAAGGCGCGGATTATACAGGCTTTTCTACAGCAATCCGCGCTCGGCGAAGGACATCGCTTGGTGCCCGGCGACGATAAAATGATCGAGCACCTTGACCTCCACCAAGGCGAGCGCTTGGCGCAAGTCGTGCGTCAGCAGCTCGTCGGAGCGACTGGGCTCCGCCACGCCCGAGGGATGGTTGTGCGCGAAGATCACCGCGGCCGCGTTGTGACGAAGCGCGCTCTTCACGATCTCGCGGGGGTAAACGCTCGTCTGCGTCAACGTGCCGGTGAACGCTTCCTCGATGTCGATCACCTTGTGCTGCGCGTCGAGCCAGATGCAGACGAAAGCTTCCTCTTTGCGTGACGCGAGCTTCAGCCGGAGGTAGTCGCGCACCGCACCGGGCGAAGTAAGCGCCGCGCTTTGCCTGAGCTTCTCCTGCAGCGAGCGCCGCGCGAGCTCGATCGCTGCCTCGAACTGGGCGCGCTTCGCAGGTCCCAGGCCCTTGACCGCTTCCAGCTCGGCGCCGGCTTCGAGCATGTGCGTGACGCCTTCATACTTCTTGAGCAGATCGCGCGCCAAATCCACCGCACTCTTGCCGCGCACGCCAGTGCGCAGGAGCACCGCCACTAGTTCCGCGTCCGAGAGAACGCCGGCACCCTTGGCGAGCAGTCGCTCGCGCGGCCGGTCGTTCTCGTGCCAATGGGAAATGCTCATGGGGGCCTTATTGTCCTTTCCCTTAGAATGCATAACGGGTGCCATGCCAATGGCGTTGACCGGCAAAAAGCTGCTGCTCGGACTGACCGGCGGCATCGCCGCCTACAAGGCGGCGGAGCTCGCCCGGCTGCTGGTGCGCCGCGGCGCCGACGTGCGCGTGGCGATGACCGAAGCGGCCACGCGCTTCATCACGCCGACCACATTACAGGCGCTCTCCGGACAGGCGGTGTGGACCGACCTCTGGGACCCGCGCGTCCCGGACGCGATGGCCCACATCGAGCTCTCGCGCGATCGCGAGCTCATCGTGGTGGCGCCGGCGACCGCGGATTTCATCGCCAAGCTCGCGAACGGCTTGGCGGATGATCTGCTCTCCAGTCTCTGTCTTGCGCGGCGCTGCCCGCTGGTCATCGCGCCGGCCATGAACGTCGAGATGTGGCAAAACGCGGCCACGGCGCGCAACGTCGCCCGCTTGCGCGAGGACGGCGTCGTGGTCGCCGGTCCCGGCGTCGGCGACCAGGCCTGCGGTGAGGTCGGTGCCGGCCGCATGCTCGAACCTGCCGAAATCGCCGCCGAGATCGAGGCACAGTTTGCGCCGAAGGCGCTCACCGGCAAGCGCGTGCTGGTGACCGCCGGCCCGACCGAAGAGCCGGTCGACCCGGTGCGAGTGCTCACCAATTCGAGCTCCGGCAAGATGGGCTTCGCCGTGGCGCGCGCAGCGCAGGAGGCGGGCGCGGCGGTGATCCTGGTGAGCGGGCCGGTGGCCCTGCCTGCACCCGCAGGCGTGTCGCGCATCGACGTGCGCAGTGCCGAAGAGATGTTCGCCGCGGTGAAGCAGGCGGCACCGGCGAGCGACGTGTTCATTTCGGTGGCCGCGGTCGCCGATTACAAAGTGAAGAATCCTTCGCCGCGCAAGATAAAGAAGGCCGACGGCCGTGCCGTGACGCTCGAGCTGGTGGAGAACCCCGACATCCTCGCTTATGTGGCGAGCCTGAAGAACGGACCGTACTGCGTCGGCTTCGCCGCCGAGAGCGAGGACCTGGCCCGCAACGCCGCCGAAAAGCGCGCGCAGAAGCACATCCCGCTGATCGCCGCCAACCTGGCGCAGGAAGCACTCGGCACCGATGAGAACGCCATCAAGCTCTACGACGAGCGGGGCGAGCACGATCTTGGCCGCGGCCCGAAGCTCGAGCTGGCGAGGAAGCTGATCGCGCACGTCGCCGCGGCGCTGCCCGCGCGCAAATGAGAAAGCTGCAGGTCCGTGTCCTCGACGAGAGGATCCGAGGCATGCTGCCCCATTACGCGACGCCCGGTGCCGCCGGTCTCGACCTTCGTGCGTGCCTTGATGCCCCGCTCTCCCTCGCGCCCGGCGAGAGCCAGCTGGTCTCGTCCGGCATCGCCATCCACGTCGGCGATCCCGGCTATGCCGCCGTCGTGCTGCCGCGCTCGGGCCTTGGCGCGAAGAACGGCATCGTGCTCGGCAACCTCGTCGGCCTGATCGACTCCGATTACCAGGGGCCGCTGATGATCTCGGTGTGGAACCGCGGCAAGGCCGCCTTCACGCTGCAGCCGCTCGAGCGCGTCGCGCAGCTGGTGATCGTGCCGGTCGTGCAGGTGGAATTCGAGGTGGTCGACGAGTTCACCGCCAGCAGCCGTGGCACCGGTGGCTTCGGCTCGACCGGGCGCTAAGCAGTAGTAGCTCAGGCGAGCATGTCGGCCCAGATGTTGCGCGCCCAGCTCCAGGCGTACTGACCCTCGAGCTCGCTGCGCGCGGCGGAGACGCCGCCCGCGCCCTTCACCGGCAGAAGCGTGTTCTGCGCCGTGTCGTACTGGTGCACGGAGGCGACGTGGATCACCTCCTTATCCGACACGAAGCTGTAGCAGGTGTTGTTCATCATCGGGCTCGGATTGGGCGCTCGTCCGTTCAACAGCTCGACGAGGGCCGCGGCGCACACCTTGGCGTGCTGGTTGGCCATGTGCCCCGACTTCGGCATGCCGCTGGCCGAAAGCGTCGCGTCGCCCAGCAGGTGGATGCCGGGCTGCGCCTTGGATTCCATCGTGCGCCAGTCGACGTCGCACCAGCGATTGTTGTGGGTGATGAGGCCGGCCTTCGCCGCGAGGTCGGCGGCGCGCTGCGGCGGCACGACATTCAGCACGTCGCCCTTCACGGTCTCGAAGTCCGTGCGCACGCTCATTGCCGCCGCATCCACCGCCACAACCTTGGCATTCGGGTGGTACTCGACGATTCCCTTGTAGAGCTCCTCCCACGCGCGCTTGAACAACGGCCCCTTGGAAGTCACATCCGGGTTGGCGTCCAATACCAGCACCTTGGCGCGCGGCTTCGCCTGCTTGAAGTAATGCGCGACCTGGCAAGCGCGCTCGTACGGACCCGGCGGGCAGCGATAGGGTGCGAGCGGCACGGCAAGCAGGTACACCCCGCCATCGGGCATCGCCTCGAGCTGGCGCCGCAACTCGACCGTCTGCGGCCCGGCCTTCCACGCATGCAGGACGCGCGGCGTCGCCGCCTCGTAGCCCTGCACCTCGTTGAACAGGAAATCAACGCCCGGCGAAAGCACCAGCCGGTCGTAGGGGAGGGCGCCGCCGCCGTTCAGGCTGACGGCGCGCTTGGCGCCGTCGATCGCCAGCGCCTCGGCCTTCACGAGTCGCACGCCGTATCTGCGCAGCCCATCGTAGTTCTGCGTGATGTCCTGCATCGTGCGTGTGCCGCCGAGCACGAGGTTGGAGATCGGGCACGAGATGAAGCGCTCGCCGCGCTCGAGCAGCGTCACGTCGATGCCGCGGTCCCAGAGCGCGATGTATTTCGCTGCGGTCGCGCCGCCGAAGCCGGCGCCGACCACGACCACCCGAGGTTTTGCCTTGCCGAGCGGCGTGGCACAGCCCGCGAGCGCAGCTGCGCCGGCGGCCAGGAAATGGCGCCGGTTCATCGCGGCCGCCGCGAAAAATAGTCCGCCATCGCCTCGATCTGCGCGTCGCTGTAGCCCTTGGCGATCTGCGGCATGATCGTTGCCGGCCGCGCGCCGTCGCGAAACGCCTTCATCTGCGCCACCAGGTAGTCCTTCGGCAGGCCGGCAAGCGAGACCACCTCCTGGGTCACGCTGTGACCGTCCGTGCCATGGCAATTGGCGCACGTGGCGGCCAGGCTGCGCGCGGCGGCGTTCTCCTGTGCATGGGCGTGCAGCGCGAGCAGCGCCAGCGCCGCGACAAGGGGTCTTCCGAGCATGGCTCCTCCGAGGAACGGGAAGCGTACTGCCGGGCCCCGAAAAAGCAAAGGCCGCGCGGGGCGGCCTTCGCGTTTGCGCGGGGCGCTGCCTAGGCGACCGGCGCCGTCTCCTCCTCGAAGGTGAGCTTGATCTTCTCGTCCTCGCCGATGTCGATCGCCACCTTGCCGCCGTGCTGCAGGCGGCCGAACAGCAGCTCGTCGGCGAGCGCGCGGCGGATCGTGTCCTGGATCAGCCGCGCCATCGGCCGCGCACCCATCAGCGGGTCGAAGCCTTTCTTGGCGAGGTGCTCCTTGAGCGGCTGGGTGAAGCTCGCCTCGACCTTCTTCTCGGCGAGCTGCTCGTCGAGCTGCATCAGGAACTTCTCGACCACCAGCATGATGGTCTTCTCGTCGAGCGCGCCGAACGAGATGATCGCGTCCAGCCGGTTCCTGAACTCCGGCGTGAACATCTTCTTGATGGCTTCCATCTCGTCGCCCGGCTTGATCGAGGGCGTGAAGCCCATCTGCGTCTTGGCGAGCGATTCGGCGCCGGCGTTCGTCGTCATGACGATGCAGACGTTGCGGAAGTCGGCCTTGCGGCCGTTGTTGTCCGTGAGCGTGCCGTGGTCCATCACCTGCAGCAGCACGTTGAAGATGTCCGGGTGGGCCTTCTCGATCTCGTCGAGGAGCAGCACGGAATAGGGCTTCTTCGTGATCTGCTCGGTGAGCAATCCACCCTGTTCGAAGCCCACGTATCCCGGCGGCGCGCCGATCAGGCGGCTGACGGCGTGGCGCTCCATGTACTCCGACATGTCGAAGCGGATGAGCTCGATGCCCATGCAGTAGGCGAGCTGGCGCGCCACCTCGGTCTTGCCGACGCCGGTGGGCCCGCTGAAGAGAAAGTTGCCGATCGGTTTCTGCGGATTGCCGAGGCCCGAGCGCGCCATCTTGATCGCCGAGGAAAGGGCGTCGATCGCCTTGTCCTGGCCGAAAACGACGGCTTTCAAATCTCTATCGAGATTGGCGAGCGCGCTGCGGTCGTCGGTCGAGACGCTCCTCGGCGGGATGCGCGCGATCTTGGCGATGATTTCCTCGATCTCGGCCTTGCCGATGATGCGCTTCTGCTTCGCCTTGGGCGCGATTCTCTGCGCCGCGCCCGCCTCGTCGATCACGTCGATCGCCTTGTCGGGCAGGTGCCGGTCGTTGATGTAGCGGGCCGAGAGCTCCGCCGCCGTGGTCAGGGCGTTGGCCGTGTACTTGACGCTGTGGTGGGCCTCGAACCGGGTCTTCAGGCCCTTGAGGATTTCCACCGTCTCGTCGACCGACGGCTCGACCACGTCGATCTTCTGGAAGCGCCGCGACAGCGCATGGTCCTTCTCGAACACGCCGCGGTACTCGTTGTAAGTGGTGGCGCCGATGCACTTCAGCTGGCCGGTCGAGAGCACCGGCTTCAGCAGGTTGGAGGCATCCAGCGTGCCACCCGACGCGGCGCCTGCGCCGATCACCGTGTGGATCTCGTCGATGAACAGGATCGCGTTCGGGTTGTCGACCAGCTGCTTCAGCACCGCCTTGAGGCGCTGCTCGAAGTCGCCACGATATTTGGTGCCGGCGAGGAGCGCGCCCATGTCGAGCGCGTAGACCGTGCACTTGGCGAGGAGATCCGGGACGTTGCCCTCGACGATGCGCCGCGCCAGGCCTTCGGCGATCGCGGTCTTGCCGACGCCCGCTTCGCCGACCAACAGCGGGTTGTTCTTGCGGCGGCGGCAGAGCGTCTGCACGACGCGCTCGAGCTCCTTGTCGCGGCCAATCAGCGGATCGATCTTGCCGGCGAGGGCGAGCGCATTCAGGTTCTGCGTGTAGTTGTCGAGCGGGCTGTTGGAGGTCTCGGCCTGGCCTTCCTGATCGGCGTCCTGCTCGTTCTTGCCGGGATGGGCCTGCGGCGTCTTGGTGATGCCGTGCGAGATGTAGTTAACGACGTCCAGGCGCGCGATGCCCTGCTGCTGCAAGAAGTACACGGCGTGCGAGTCTTTCTCGCCGAAGATGGCGACCAGCACGTTCGCCCCGGTGACCTCTTTCTTGCCCGAGGATTGCACGTGCAGGATCGCCCGCTGGATGACGCGCTGGAAGCCGAGCGTCGGCTGCGTGTCGACCTCGCGGTCGGCCGCGATGCGCGGGGTCTGCTCGGCGATGTGCTGCGACAGGTTCTTGCGCAGCTCGTCCATGTTGGCGCCGCACGCGCGCAGGACCTCGGCGGCGGTAGGGTTATCCAGTAGCGCGAGCAGGAGGTGCTCGACCGTGATGAACTCGTGGCGTTTCTGGCGTGCCTCCACGAACGCCATGTGCAGACTGACTTCGAGTTCCTGGGCGATCATCCTTGTTCCTTACCGTTCAACTACGTTTCCTCCATCACACACTGCAGCGGATGTTGATGCTTTCGGGAGTATGCCGCGACTTGCTGCACTTTGGTGGTAGCGACGTCACGCGGATACACGCCGCAGATGCCGATTCCCTCACGGTGCACCTTCAACATGACCTGGGTGGCGCGCTCACGGGTCATGCCGAAGAACTTCTGCAGCACGATTACCACGAACTCCATCGGCGTGTAATCGTCGTTCAGCAGCATCACCTTGAACATGGGCGGAGGCTTCAGCTTGGAGCGCTGTGCCTCGAGTAGGGTGTCGTCCTTTTGCTGCGCCATGCCGCTACTGCCGCGCCCCGCTGCCCCCCGAAAATCTGACAATGATTGCGTTAGCCCAGTTCCTCGCGGCTATCGTAATCAATGTGGGGGGGCGGTGCAATGCGACAGGTAGCGCCGACCGGGCGGATTACGATGGTTTATCACCGTCTTGCGCGCGCGCAACAGCCGCGGGCACGGCTCTTGACGACGCCGGGAGCGGCGCGTAAAAGGCGGGCTGTGTTTGGATTCAGGCTGTCTGTTTGCCACACCAAGGGCGGCGGGGTCGGGAAGTTCCAGGCATGGCTCGGGATTTGAGAGCGTCTACGACGCTGGCCCGGTAGCTCATATCAACAGCAATAAGGGAGAGAGCATGGCAACAGGCACCGTGAAGTGGTTCAACGACGCGAAGGGCTATGGCTTCATCACGCCCGACGACGGCAGCGAAGACTTGTTCGCGCATTTCTCGGCGATCAACATGTCGGGCTTCAAGACCCTGAAGGAAGGCCAGAAGGTCAGCTTCGACGTCGTGCAGGGGCCCAAGGGAAAACAGGCCTCCAACATCCAGAAGGTCTGACCGGCTCCGTCCGGAATTTGAAAAGGCCGCCCGCGGGGCGGCCTTTTTTATTTACGGGAAGCTGTATTGCAGGCGCAACCCGTAGCTGTCGATGCGGCTTGCGGGCTGGAATAGGTTGAACGGGCAGGGCGGCGTCGCCGCGCCGCAGGTCGCGGGGTCGGATGAAGTCACACGCACGGCGCTCGATTCGCCGAACTTATAGCCATCGTAGTAGCCGATCAGGCTCCAGCGCGGCGTGAACCGGTAGCCGACCTCGGCGTAGACGCTGAGCTCGCCTTTCGGCTCGAGACGCGGGTTCTCGTTGAAGCCGAGGTCGCGGATATGCGCATCCTCGCGGACATAAAAGGGCAGCTTCACGCCGCCGCCGGCAAAGAAAGCCCTTGTCACGCGCGGATCGTAGTTGGCCCCGAGTCGCATGAAGGCAACGGTGTAGTCCTCGCGCTGCGACGGCAGGATCTTGCGCTCCCAATAATCGACGCCAAGGCCGCCGACCAGCTCGACCGGCGCGAAGCGGTAGATCGCCTGAGCTTCGTTGACGAGACCGGTGTACTGAGTGCGAGCCTTGGTCGGTTCGCCCGTAATGAGAAACGCGCCGTTGTAATCCACGGTGCCGCGACGCAACTGGCCGCGGTAGCCGAACTGCCAGCCGGCGGGCCGCTCGCGGAGATACCCCCAGCTCAGGCCATAGCGCGGACCGGTCTCGCTGACGCTGGGATCGCTTGCCTCGTCCCAGCGGAAGTGCTCGACGTCCGTGCTCACCCACCAGCCGGGAGCCGCGGCAGCCGGGGCGCTGGCGACGCCGAGCGCGACGGTGAAGGCGAGGCGCTTCACATCCGCTCTACCATCGCCTGGCCGAATCCGGAGGTCGGCACCTGCTTCGCGCCCTGCATCTGGCGCGCGAAGTCATAGGTGACGATCTTGTCCTGAATGGCGCGCTCCATCGAGCGAATGATCGCATCCGCGGCCTCCACCCAGCCCATGTGGCGCAGCATCATCTCCGCCGAAAGGATCTCCGAGCCCGGGTTCACGTAGTCCTTGCCCGCGTACTTGGGCGCCGTGCCGTGGGTCGCCTCGAACATCGCCACGGAATCGCTCATGTTGGCGCCCGGGGCGATACCGATGCCGCCGACCTCGGCGGCGAGACCGTCGGAGATGTAATCGCCGTTCAGGTTGGTCGTCGCGAGGACATCGTATTCCGCCGGACGCAGCAGGACCTGCTGCAGCATGGCATCGGTGATCACATCCTTCACCACGATGTCCGGCCCGCCCTTGGGGTTCTTGAACGTCATCCACGGGCCGCCGTCGAGCGGTTTCGCCCCGAACTCCTTCTGCGCCAGGCGATAGCCCCAGTCGCGGAAGCCGCCCTCGGTGAATTTCTGGATGTTGCCCTTGTGCACCAGCGTCACCGACTTCCTTTTGTTCTCGATCGCGTACTGATACGCCTTGCGGATCAGCCGCTCGGAGCCCTCGACCGACACGGGCTTGATGCCGATTGCCGACGATTCCGGGAAACGGATCTTCTTGACCTTCATCTCCTTCATCAGGAAGTCGATCACTTTCTTCGCCTCGGCGGAGTGCGCCGGCCACTCGATGCCGGCGTAGATATCCTCCGAGTTCTCGCGGAAGATCACCATGTCGACCTTCTCCGGCTCCTTGAGCGGCGAAGGTACGCCCTTGAACCAGCGCACCGGCCGCAGGCACACGTACAGGTCGAGCTCCTGGCGCAGCGCGACATTGATGGAGCGGATACCGCCGCCGACCGGGGTCGTGAGGGGCCCTTTGATGGAGACCACGAACTCCTTCGCCGCCTGCAGCGTTTCCTCCGGCAGCCAGACGTTCTCGCCATACACGCGGCACGACTTCTCGCCGGCGAACATCTCCATCCAGACGATCTTCTTCTTGCCGCCGTAGGCCTTCTGCACGGCTGCGTCGACCACCTTGAGCATCACCGGCGTGATGTCGACGCCCGTGCCATCGCCCTCGATATAGGGAATGATCGGCCGGTCGGGCACTTCCAGCGAGAAATCGCGGCGCACGCGGATCTTCTCGCCGCCCGAAGGCAGCTTGATATGTTGGTAAGCCATGGAGTTTGGTCCCCGCGAGAAACCGAAAAAGGGGCCGATTATAACCGCCTTTCTCCTGAAAATTCGGTTGATTTACAGTCACTTCCGCGGCTGTCGGCGGAATTGTCAACGGATTGTCAGGCTGCGCGTTAATGGACTCGGACTGCGCTCTTTCAGGCCGGTCTTTTCCTACCAACCACCAGAGAAGGGGATGACATGAAGCAGCTCGTAGCAGTCCTGGTCGCGGCGATGTTCGCGGCCACGAGCTTCGCCGCGCTCGCGCAGGACAAGAGCGGCAAGATGGACAAGTCGGACAGCACGACCAAGATGGACAAGAAGGACAGCAAAAAGAAGGACAGCAAGAAGAAGTCGAAGTCCGACAAGAAGTCGGACAAGAAGTCCTCGATGGACAAGAAGTAACCCGCGTCCGCGATCGAACAAGGCAGGGAGGTCCCTGCCTTTTTCATTTATGCGCCCAATGCTCGCCGTTGGCCTTGTCCTCGCCGCCGCCGGCGCGGCTGCGCAGTCGCTGCCGGTCGTGCAACTGCAGGCCGGCATGCATCTGATCCGCGCCGAGGTGGCGGCCGATTTCCAGAGCCGCGCCCAGGGCCTGATGTACCGCAGCGCCATGGCCTCGAACGCCGGGATGCTTTTCATCTTCGATGAGGCGTCGGCGCAGTGCATGTGGATGAAGAACACGCTGATACCGCTGTCGGTCGCCTTTATCGACGAGCGCGGCGCCGTCATCAATATAGAGGACATGGCGCCGCAGACCGAGGATTCGCACTGCGCGCGCCGCCCCGCGCGCTATGCCCTGGAGATGAACCGCGGCTGGTTCGCCGCGCGGGGCATCAAGCCGGGAAGCCGCATCGGCGGCATTCCCGGCGCGAAGGACTAAACGCTTAGCCGGCGAAGGCCACGCCGCCGTGGCTTTGCGCCACCATGAAGTAGAGCATCGGGATCGAGAGCATGGTGTTGATGCGCGAAGCCATGCCAGCGACGCGTGCCGCGCCGGCTTTCTCCTCGGGGCTGACGGTCACCATGCCGAGCACCTTCCTCTGGTTCGGCCAGATCACGAACCAGACGTTGAACCACATGATGACGCCAAGCCACGCGCCGATGCCGATCGAGGTGAACGGCTTCTTCAGCATGAGCGCCTGGCCGAGGTAGCCGTTCATCAGGGCGAGGATCAGGCCGAGCACCAGGGTCGCCATCGCCGCCCAGCGGAACCAGAAGAGCGCGGTCGGCGCGATCACCTTGGTGATGGCCGGTTTCTCGGCATCCGGAATCTTCGGCATCGAGGGCGTCTGCACGAAGTTGAAGTACCACAGGAGGCCGATCCACATTACGCCGGAGGCGATATGCAGCCAGCGCATGGCGAACAGCCACCAGGCGTGCTCGCCGAGGGCGACGCGGCCGCCGACTGCGGCAAGGATGATGAGCAGCACGATGAGCACCACGAGCCCGGCGACGATCGTGCGCCCGAGCGATTGGAAGAACGCAGCCATTGTTTTCTCCTTTTGGTTTGAGCGTGCGAGCCAAAAAAGTCTAGCACCGCTTACCCGGGCGCGCTTGGACCGCCCCTTCGGCGGCGTAGCACGACGGCGTTCCAGTTATTCTCGCCGTTATGCCGAAGCTTGCCGCCAACCTGTCGACGCTCTTCCCCGAGCGCGAGTTCCTCGGGCGATTCGCGGCGGCGCGAGCCGCGGGTTTTCGCTACGTCGAGTACCAGTTCCCGTACGCCCATGCGCCGCAGGAGCTCGCGGCCGCTGCGCGCGACGCCGGCGTGCAGGTGGTCCTGCACAACCTGCCGGCGGGCGATTTCGCGCGCGGCGAGCGCGGCATCGCCTGCCTGCCGGCGCGGCAACGCGATTTCAAGGACGCCGTCGAGCGGGCCATCGCCTACGCCAAGGCGGTGAACTGCCCGCGGCTCAATTGCCTCGCCGGCCTCGCCCCCGTCGATCCAGAGCATCTCGACACGCTGGTCGCGAATGTGCGCCACGCGGCACGGCGCCTCGGCGAAGTCGGCATCGAGCTCGTCATCGAGCCGCTCAATACCCGCAGCGTGCCCGGCTTCTTCCTCACCAGGAGCGCGCAGGCGATCGATGTGCTGAATGCCGCCGGCGAGGCGAACGCACGGCTGCAATACGATCTTTTCCACATGCAGATCATGGAAGGCGATCTCGCGCGTACGCTTGAGCGCCTGCTCGCGCGCATCGGTCATGTGCAGATCGCCGACGTGCCCGATCGCCACGAGCCCGGCACGGGCGAGATCAACTTCGATTTCCTGCTCCGGCATCTCGACGCCATCGGCTACTCGGGCTGGGTGGGATGCGAATACAATCCGCGCGGTGACACGCTGCAGGGCCTGACGTGGGCGAAGCCGTACCTCTCTCCCTGAATCGCAGACACGAAGTGGCGCGCGCGCTACGCGCATTCCTGCCCGCGCGCGCGGTGCTGTTCGAGGAAGAGGACACGCGGCCTTACGAGTGCGATGGGCTCACCGCCTACCGGCAGCTGCCGATGGTGGTGGCGCTCCCGGAAAGCGAGGAGCAAGTGCGCCGCGTGCTCCAGCTTTGCTCCTCCATGAATGTACCGGTCGTGCCGCGCGGCGCCGGCACGGGACTCTCGGGCGGCGCGCTGCCCGCGGGCGACGGCGTCCTCCTGTCGATGGCGAAATTCATGCGCGTCGTGCGCCTCGATCCGCGTGCGCGGCTCGCGGTGGTGCAGCCCGGCGTGCGCAACGCGGTGATCTCGGAGGCGGCGGCCCCGTTCGGCCTGTATTACGCGCCCGACCCCTCGAGCCAGATCGCCTGCACCATCGGCGGCAACGTCGCCGAGAATTCGGGCGGCGTGCACTGCCTTAAGTACGGGCTCACCGTGCACAACGTGATGCGCGTGCGCGGCTTCACCATCGACGGCGAGCCGATGGACCTCGGTTCCGAGGCGCCGGATGCGCCGGGCCTCGATCTGCTGGCGCTGGCGATCGGCTCCGAGGGCATGCTCTTCGTGGTCACGGAGGTGACGGTCAAGCTGCTGGCGAAGCCGCAATGCGCACGCGTGATCATGGCGTCGTTCGACGATGTCGAGAAAGCCGGCAACGCCGTTGCCGCGGTGATCGCCGCGGGCATCATTCCGGCGGGCCTCGAGATGATGGACCGCCCGGCGACGCATGCCGTCGAGCAGTTCGTCGCCGCGGGCTACGACCTCGACGCGGCGGCAATCCTCCTTTGCGAGTCCGACGGCACGCCGGCCGAAGTCGAGGACGAGATCGCGCGCATGCGCGCGGTGCTCGAGGCGGCGGGCGCCGTGCGCATCGCCGTGTCGCGCGACGAGGCGGAGCGGCTGCGCTTCTGGTCCGGCCGCAAGGCGGCGTTTCCCGCGGTGGGCCGCATCTCGCCCGACTACTACTGCATGGACGGCACCATCCCGCGCAAGCGTCTGGGCGAAGTGCTGCACTTCATCGCCGAGCTGGAAGCGAAGTACGGCCTGCGCTGCCCCAACGTCTTCCATGCGGGCGACGGCAACCTGCACCCGCTGATCCTCTTCGATGCGAACGATGCGGACCAGCTGCATCGCACCGAGGCCTTCGCTGCCGAGGTGCTGGAGAAATGCGTCGCCGTGGGCGGCACGATCACTGGCGAGCACGGCGTCGGCGTCGAGAAGATCAACCAGATGTGCGCGCAGTTCCGGCCGGCGGAGCTGGAGCTCTTCCACGCGGTGAAGCGCGCCTTCGATCCGCGCGCCCTGCTCAACCCCGGCAAGGCCGTGCCGACGCTCGCGCGCTGCGCCGAGTACGGCCGCATGCACGTGCATGGCGGCAAGCTCGCGCACCCCGAGCTGCCGCGCTTTTGAGCCTCGCCCCCCTGCAGGACCGCATCCGCCTCGCCGCGCAGCGGCGCACGCCGCTCGAGCTGCGCGGCGGCGGCACGAAGCGCTTTTTCGGCAATCCGCCGCACGGCGAGCTGCTCGACACGCGCGTCTACGCCGGCATCACCGATTACGAGCCGAGCGAGCTCGTGCTCACCGCGCGCTGCGGCACGCCGCTCGCCGAGGTCGAGCAGGCGCTGGCCGAAAAAGGCCAGTGCCTGGCTTTCGAGCCGCCGCACTTCGGCGACGCCACCTTCGGCGGCTGCATCGCCGCCGGGCTGAGCGGCCCGCGCCGGGCGGCCGCCGGCGCGCTACGCGATTACATCCTCGGCGTGAAGCTGGTCGACGGCCAGGCGCGCGTGCTCGACTTCGGTGGCCGGGTGATGAAGAACGTCGCCGGCTACGACGTGTCGCGGCTTCTCGCGGGCTCACTCGGCACGCTTGGCCTGATCGCCGAGGCGTCGATAAAGGTGCTGCCGGCACCGCGCGCCGAGCGCACGCTGCGCCTGGAAATGGACGAGGCGCACGCCCTCGAGGTGATGAGCCGCTGGTCGAGCGAGCCGCTGCCGGTCTCGGCGAGCGCCTGGCATGCGGGCATGCTCTACGTTCGCCTGTCCGGCTCGCCGCGGGCGCTCGAGGCGGCTGCGCCGCGCATCGGCGGCAAGGAGCTTCCCGATGCGGTGGCATGGTGGCGGTCGCTCCGTGAGCAGGCACATCCTTTCTTCGCCGGTGACGAGGATCTCTGGCGCATCGCCGTGCCGTCGACCACGGCGCCGCTCGCACTCGGCGCACAGCTCCTCGAATGGCACGGCGCGCTGCGCTGGCTGCGCTCGGCGGATGCGAGCGCGGTGCGCGCGGCCGCGAAACGCGCCGGCGGCCATGCCACGCTCTTTCGCGCGCGCGACAAATCGGGGGGTGTGTTCGCCACGCTCGACCCCGTGCTCCTGCGCCTGCACCGTGCGCTCAAGGAGGCCTTTGACCCGGCGGGCATCCTCAACCCGGGCCGGCTGTATGAGGAGCTCTAGCCCTGGGCGAGCTTCTTTTTCAGCTCGGCAACGGCGGCGCGCGCCTGCGCGGCGAACGATGACTGCGGATAGCGCGAAAGGAGCTTGGCGTAGAGCTGGATGGCGAGCACCGGCTCGCCGGCTTCGCCGGCGTTGCCGGCCGCAGCGAGCAGCAGCCGCTCCTCGCGTGCGGCCGCGGGCGCGACCGGCGCTGCGGCGCTCGCCGCCGGCTTCACCTGTGCGAGCAGCGCGGCAAAGCGGGCCTCGGACGCCTGCTCTTGCTCCTGCAAGCGCTTGCGCCAGCGAGCGACGCCGTAGACAAATGACGCCATGCTGGCAATGAGAAGGAGCCAGGCGAGCACTTTCACGCGAAAAGTATAGCCATGCAGACCGAGCTCGCCGACTTTATCCGCCACACGCCCGAAGGCGAGGAAGCGCAGTCGATCCTGCGCAAATGCGTCCACTGTGGCTTTTGCACCGCCACTTGTCCCACCTATCAGGTCCTGGGCGACGATCTCGACAGCCCGCGCGGCCGCATCTACCTGATGAAGCGCGCGCTGGAGGGCGCGGCCGTGACCGATAAGACGCGGCTGCACCTCGATCGCTGCCTCACCTGCCGCGCCTGCGAGACCACCTGCCCGTCGGGCGTTCGCTATGGGCGGCTGCTCGACATCGGCCGCGGCCTGGTCGAAGCGAAGACCCGCCGCCCGCCGCTCGAGCGCGCGTGCCGCGCGCTCCTCGCCCATGCGTTGCCGCGTCCGCGGCTCTTTGGCGCGGCGCTCCGCCTTGGCGAGCTTGCGCGTCCGCTGCTGCCGCGCAGCCTGCGAAGCAAGCTGCCGGCGCGCATCGCCGAGCGGGGTGCCTGGCCGCCGCCGCGCCATGCGCGCAAGATGCTGGCGCTCGCCGGCTGCGTGCAGCGCTCGCTCGCGCCGTCGATCAACGCCGCCACGGCACGCGTGCTCGATCGTGCCGGCATCTCGCTCATCGAGGCGCCGGGCGCCGGCTGCTGCGGCGCGCTGCGCTTCCATCTCAACTACCAGGAAGACGGCCGCGCTGACATGCGCGCGCTGATCGACGCCTGGTGGCCGCACGTGGCGAGCGGCGAAGTGGAAGCGATCGTGATGACCGCGAGCGGCTGCGGCGTGACGGTAAAGGAATACGGGCATCACCTCCTCCAGGATCCCCGCTACCGTGAAAAAGCCGCGCGCATCTCGGCGCTGACGCGCGACCTATGCGAAGTGCTGACGCCCCAGATGCTCCAGGGCGTCGCCGCGCGCGGCAAAGTCGCGTTCCAGTCGCCGTGCACGCTGCAGCACGGCCAGCAGCTGCGCGGAAAGGTGGAGGCGCTGCTGCGCGCCGCGGGCTATGAGCCGACCGCGGTCAACGACGCGCACCTTTGCTGCGGCTCGGCGGGCACCTATTCGCTGCTGCACCCGCCGATCGCCGGCGAGCTGCGCGCGCGCAAGCTCGAGGCGCTCCAAGCCGCCGCACCCGAGGTCATCGCCACGGCGAACATTGGCTGCCTGAGCCATCTGCAGGGCGCGAGCGCCACGCCGGTAAAGCACTGGATCGAGCTCCTGGACGTAAAATGACCGCCATGAGCGAAGTGGTCCGCGTTGCCTGTCCGCACGACTGTCCCGACACCTGCGCCATGCTGGTCACTGTCGAAGACGGCGTGGCGAAAAAGATCCAGGGCGATCCCGAGATGCCTTTCACGGAGGGCACTCTCTGCACCAAGGTGGCGTACTACCTCGAGCGCACCTATTCCCCTGACCGCCTGCGCACGCCGCTGAAGCGCGTCGGGCGCAAAGGCGACGGCAAGTTCCGTCCCATCTCGTGGGACGAAGCGCTCGATGAAATCGCCGCGCGGCTGGAGACCCTCGCCGCCGAGGATCCGCAAACCATCCTGCCTTGCAGCTACGCCGGCACCATGGGCATGGTGCAGTACAGCTCGATGGACCGCCGCTTCTTCCACAAGCTCGGTGCCTCGCTCCTCGACCGCACTTTGTGCTCGACCGCCGGGAAGTACGGCATCAAGGCGACGCTCGGCGCCTCCGTCGGCATGGACCCGGAACGCTTCGACGAGGCGAATCTCATCATCCTCTGGGGCGCGAACCCGATCGTCTCCAACCTGCATCTCTGGTCGCGGGTGCAGGCGGCCAAGCGCCGTGGCGCCAAGGTGATCGCCATCGATCCCTACCGCAGCCTCTCGGCCGAGAAGTGCACGCAGCATGTGGCGCTCCTGCCCGGCACCGATGGCGCCCTCGCGCTCGGCATGATGCATGTGCTGATACGCGATGGACTGATCGATCGCGACTACATCGAGCGCTACACGCTCGGCTATGACGCGCTCGAGAAGCGCGTGCTCGCCGACTATGCGCCGGAGCGCGTCGCCCGCCTTTGCGGCCTGCGCACCGATGAGGTCGTGCAGCTCGCGCGAGACTACGGCACGATCAAGCCGGCGGCGATTCGTCTCAACTACGGCATGCAGCGCCACGCCGGTGGCGGCATCGCCGCCCGCACCATTGCCTGCCTGCCGGCGCTGACCGGCGCGTGGCGCGATGCCGCGGGCGGCATCGTGCTCACCACGGCGGACTTCTACAAGTTCGACCATACGGGGCTCGAGCGCCCCGATCTCCTCGGCGATCGCCGGCCGCGCACCATCAACCAGTCGAAGCTCGGCGAGGCGCTGACGAGCGCCGCGCCGCCGGTGAAAGCGATCGTCGTCTACAACAACAACCCGGTCGCCGTCTGCCCGGAGTCGGACAAGGTCATCGCCGGCTTCTCGCGCGAGGACCTGTTTACCGTGGTCATCGACCACTTCCAGACCGACACCGCCGACTACGCCGACATCGTGCTGCCGGCCACGACGCAGCTCGAGCATTACGACGTGCACAAGTCCTACGGGCACCTGTACATGCTCGCCAACAACCCGGCGATCGCGCCGGTGGGCGAGGCGCTGCCCAACTCGGAGATCTTCCGGCGCCTGGCGGCGCGCATGGGATTCGCGGAGCCGTGCTTCCGCGACAGCGACGAAGACATCTGCCGCACTGCGCTCGCGGGCAAGGCGGACTGGCAAGCGCTGAAGCGCGACGGCTGGCAGCGGCTCGCGTTGCCCGAGCGCCATGCGCCGTTCGCGCAGGGCGGCTTTCCGACGCCGAGCGGCAAGTGCGAGTTCTATAGCGCCTGGCTGGAGAAGCTCGGCACCGATCCGCTGCCCTTCTACAACCCGCCGGCCGAAGTCGCCGACGAGGCGCTCGCCCGCCGCTACCCGCTCGCGTTCCTGTCGCCGCCGGCGCGCCACTTCCTCAACTCGAGCTTTGCCAACATGCCGCGCTTTCGCGAGTTCGAGCGCGAGCCGCACCTCGACATGCATGCCGAGGACGCGCGCGCGCGCGGCATCGGCGACGGCGACATCGTGCGCGTCTACAACGAGCGCGGCAGCTATACCTTGCGCGCGCGCATCAACGGCAAACCGCGGCGCGGCGTGGTGGTGGCGCCTTCGGTGTGGTGGAAGAAGTTCTCGCCCGACGGCCGCAACGCCAACAACGTGACCTCGCAGCGCACCACCGATCTCGGCGGCGGCGCGACCTTCTACGACTGCCGCGTCGAGGTCGAGCGTGTCGAGCGCGCCGCAGCCTAGCGACTACCACGACGCGCTCACCGAGCTGCCGAACCGGCGGCTATTCGATGACCGGCTGAACCAGGCGCTGCCCATAGCGCAACGCCGCGAGAGCGGTGTGGCGCTGGCGCTCCTCTCGCTTGGCGGCTTTGCCACGCTTCCCGATGACTCGGTGCGCGAGGCGGCGCGACGCCTGGGCCTGGCACTGCGCAAGGGCGATACGCTCGCGCGCTGGGGCGCAGGCGAGTTTGCGCTGCTCTTGATCGACGTCGCGCACGAGGCGCACTGCCGCGTGATTGCGGAGCGCCTGCTGGAGGCGCTCGACATGGATGTGGCGATCGGCATGGCGCGCTTTCCCGCCGACGCGCAGGACGCGGCGGCGCTGGTGCGCAATGCCGACGCCGCCCGCGCCCGCGCGAGCGAGCGCGGGCGCCGTCAATACCGCATCTACGCGCGATGAGCTGGGGGCGCCTGACGCTCGCCGTCCTGGCGATGGTGGCAAGCTGCGCGCACGCCGAGGAGCGGCTGCGCATCGGCTCCAAGCGCTTCACCGAGTCGTACATCCTCGGCGAGATCCTGGCGCGGGCGAGCAACGGCGAGCACAAGCCGGGCCTCGGCAATACCGGCATCCTGCTCGCGGCGCTAAAGGCGGGCGCGATCGACGTTTACCCCGAGTACACCGGCACGATCGCCGCCGAGGTCGTGCACCTGCCGGGCCAAGCGATGCTCGAGGAGCTGAACCGGGCGCTCGCTCGCGATGGCCTCGCCGCTGGCGTGCCGCTCGGCTTCAACAATAGCTACGCGCTCGCGATGCGCGAGGAGCGTGCGCAAGCGCTCGGCATCGCGCGCCTCTCGGATCTCTCGCGCCATCCGCGGCTGAAGCTCGGCCTGTCGCAGGAATTCCTCGGGCGCGCCGATGGCTGGCCGGGCCTCAAGCGGGCCTACCGGCTGCCGCACGCACCCACGGGCCTCGATCACGGGCTCGCCTATGAAGCGATCGGCGCCGGGCGTATCGATGTCATGGATGTCTACTCGACCGACGCCAAGATCGAGCGCTACCACCTGCGAGTGTTGGAGGACGACCGCCACTTTTTCCCGCGCTACGAGGCGGTGCTCCTCTACCGCTCCGATGTGCCACAGCGCTTTGCGCACGCCTGGCAATCCATCGCGAATCTCGAGGGGCGCATCGACCAGCGCCTGATGCTGCGCATGAATGCCGCCGCCGAGCTCGAGGGGCGCAGCTTCGCCGAGGCGGCGGGGCTTTTCAGCGGCGCCGGCGCCGCGGGCGCGCCGCCGCGAGCGTTCCTGCCTACGCTCTTTGGCCCCGACTTCGGGCGCCTTACGCGCGAGCACCTGCTGCTCGTCGCCGTGTCGCTCGCGGCGGCCATTGCGATCGCCATTCCGCTCGGCGTCGCCGCGGCCAAGATGCCCGCCGCCGCGCAGGCGATCCTGGGCGCGCTCGGCATTCTGCAGACGATCCCCTCGCTCGCGCTCTTTGCCTTTCTCATCGCGCTGGTTGGCACGATAGGCGCCGCGCCCGCGCTTATTGCGCTGTTTCTCTATGCGTTGCTGCCGATCGCGCGCAACACCCACGCGGCGCTCGTCGCTGTGAGCCGCGGCATGCGGCAGGCGGCCATGGCGCTCGGCCTGCGCGCGCGCGAGCGCCTTTGGCTCGTCGAGCTGCCGCTCGCGCTGCCTTCGATCCTCGCCGGCATCAAGACCTCGGCAGTGATCAACGTCGGCACGGCGACCATTGCCGCGTTCATCGGCGCCGGCGGCTACGGCGAGCGCATCGCCGCGGGCCTCGCCCTCAACGACAACGTGACGCTGCTCGCCGGCGCGGTGCCGGCCGCGGCGCTGGCGCTGCTCGTGCAGGCGCTGTTCGAACTCATCGAGAGGCGCCTCACGCCGCCACGGTAGAATCCGGGCCCACCCACGGCGAGCCTGTCCATGTCCCAGTTGATCGGAGTGCCGCGCGAGAGCGCGGCCGGCGAGAAACGTGTTGCCACGGTACCGGAGGTCGTCGAGAAGCTCGTCAAGCTCGGCTTCCGCGTCGCGGTGCAGGCGGGGGCGGGCGACGCCGCCAATTTCGCCGACGACACCTACCGCGCAGCCGGCGCCGAGATCGTCGCCGATGGCGCGCAGCTCTGGGCCAGCGCCGACATCATCTTCAAGGTGCGCCCCCCCGAGCTCGACGAGGTGGTGATGCTGCGCGAGGGCGCGACACTCGTGAGTTTCATCTGGCCGGCGCAGCATCCGATGCTCATGCAGGCGCTGGCGGGCAAGCGCGCCACGGTGCTCGCCATGGACAGCGTGCCGCGCATCTCGCGCGCGCAGAAGCTCGACGCGCTCTCCTCGATGGCGAACATCGCCGGCTATCGCGCGGTGATCGAGGCGGCGCACCACTTCGGGCGGTTCTTCACCGGCCAGATCACCGCCGCCGGCAAGGTGCCGCCCGCCAAGGTGTTCATCATCGGCGCCGGCGTCGCCGGACTTGCCGCCATCGGCGCCGCAGTCGGCCTCGGCGCCATCGTGCGCGCGAACGACACGCGACCGGAAGTCGCCGACCAGGTGAAGTCGCTCGGCGCCGAGTTCGTCGGCGTCGAGTACCAGGAGGAGGGCAGCGGTGTCGGCGGCTACGCCAAAGTGATGAGCGAAGGCTTCCAGCGCGCGCAGCGCGAGGTGTTCGCCAACCAGGCGAAAGATGTCGACATCATCATCACCACCGCGCTCATCCCCGGGAAGCCGGCGCCGAAGCTGATTACCGCCGACATGGTGCGCTCGATGAAGCCCGGCAGCGTCATCGTCGACCTCGCCTCCGAGCAGGGCGGCAACTGCGAGCTCACCGTCCCGGGCGAAGTCGCCGTGCGACATGGCGTGACGATCATCGGCTACACCGATCTGCCGAGCCGGCTCGCCAAGCAGTCGAGCACCCTGTACGCGACCAATCTGCTGCGCCTCACCGAGGAGCTATGCAAGCAGAAGGACGGGCGCATCAACGTCAACATGGATGATGAGGTGATCCGCGGCACGACCGTGGTCAAGGACGGCACGGTGACCTGGCCGCCGCCACCGCCGAAGCCCTCCGCCGCGCCCCCCAAGCCGGCCGCGGCGAAACCCGCGGCCGTCCCCGCGAAGGCGGGGGCTCACGGCGGCGCCGGCGCGCCGGCCTCGGCGCGCGCCACGGCCATCGTTTTCCTTGTCGCCGCGGTGCTCTTCTGGTTCATCGGCGCCTACGCGCCGGCGACGTTCCTCGAGCACTTCACCGTATTCGTGCTCGCCTGCTTCGTCGGCTACATGGTCATCTGGAACGTGACGCCGGCGCTGCACACGCCGCTCATGAGCGTGACCAACGCGATCAGCAGCATCATCACCATCGGCGCGCTGGTGCAGGTCGCACCGCCCGCATCTCAGACTGCGGCCGAGGGCGGCGCACGGCCGACGACGTGGATCATCGGCCTCGCCGTCATCAGCATCGCGCTGGTCGCGATCAACATGTTCGGCGGCTTCGCCGTGACGCAGCGCATGCTGCAGATGTTCCGCAAGTAGGCCGAATGTCCGTCACCCTCTCTACCGTCGCCTATCTCGGCGCCGTCATCCTGTTCATCCTCAGCCTCGGCGGCCTGTCGAATCCCGAGTCCTCGCGGCGCGGCAACCTCTACGGGATGATCGGCATGACGATCGCCGTCCTCGCCACGGTGCTCGGGCCGCAGGTGAGCGCTGCGGGCTATGGCTGGATCGGCGGCGCCATGCTGGTTGGCGCCGTGATCGGCCTCATCGCGGCACGCGTCGTGAAGATGACGCAGATGCCGGAGCTCGTGGCGCTGATGCACAGCCTCGTCGGCCTCGCCGCGGTGCTGATCGGCTATGCGAACTACATCGACCCGGCGGCCACTGCGCACTTCGAGGGCGCGGAGAAGACCATCCACGAGCTCGAGATCTACATCGGCGTCCTGATCGGCGCAGTCACCTTCTCGGGCTCGCTCATCGCCTTCGGCAAGCTCTCGGCCAAGATAACCGGCAAGCCGGTGCTCATTCCCGCGCGCCACTGGATCAACCTCGCCGGGCTGCTGGTCGTCATTTACTGCGGCTATTGGTTCATCCACAGCGCCTCGATCGACGAGGGGATGAAGCCACTTGCCATCATGACCGTAATCGCGCTGCTATTCGGCGTGCACATGGTGATGGCGATCGGCGGCGCCGACATGCCGGTGGTGGTCTCGATGTTGAACAGCTATTCGGGCTGGGCGGCGGCGGCGACCGGCTTCATGCTGAACAACGATCTCTTGATCGTCACGGGCGCCCTGGTGGGCTCCTCCGGCGCGATCCTCTCCTACATCATGTGCCGCGCGATGAACCGCAACTTCGTGAGCGTCATCGCCGGCGGGTTTGGCACCGGCGGCGGAGCACCCACCGTTTCGGGCGCGGCACCCGCGGGCGAGGTGCATGCGATCAGCGCGCCCGAGACGGCAGAGCTGCTGCGCAATGCGAAGAACGTGATCATCGTGCCGGGCTACGGCATGGCGGTCGCACAGGCGCAGCACACGGTTTACGAAATCACGAAGTTCCTGCGCGACAAGGGCGTGAACGTGCGTTTCGGCATCCATCCCGTCGCCGGGCGCATGCCCGGGCACATGAACGTGCTGCTCGCGGAAGCGAAGGTGCCCTACGACATCGTGCACGAGATGGACGAGATCAACGCCGACTTCGCCGATACCGACGTCGCGATGGTGATCGGCGCCAACGACATCGTGAATCCGGCGGCGCAGGAGGATCCTTCCAGCCCGATCGCCGGCATGCCGGTCCTCGAAGTGTGGAAAGCGAAGAGCGCGATCGTCATGAAGCGCAGCATGGCGACCGGCTACGCCGGCGTCGACAATCCGCTCTTTTACAAAGACAACACGCGCATGCTGTTCGGCGACGCGAAGAAGATGCTCGACGAGGTGCTCGTCGCCTTGAAGGCGTGACCAGGATCGGCATCTCGCCGCGGCTTCTGCATCCGCAGCCGGGTGCGCGCGGTGTTTTCACCAAGATCCTGCACTACGTCGAGGACGGCATCGCGCAATGGCTGCAGTCGCGCGAGGCGCTGCTCTTCGTGCTGCCGCTTTCCAAGCGCGCTCGAGACTACGCGCAGGCACTCGACGGTCTCGTGCTGCAGGGCGGCGCCGATATCAGCCCGCTCGCGTACGACGAGCAGCCGCTGAAGCCCGAATGGGCCGGCGATCCGATGCGCGATCGCTACGAGATCGAGCTGGTGCGCGCGTTCACCACGGCGGGCAAGCCGGTGCTCGGCATCTGCCGCGGCGCGCAGCTCATCAACGTCGCGCTCGGCGGCAGCCTGCACCAGGACATTCCCGCGCACCGCTCGGACGACTACGACCAGCATGCGCACGAGGTACGCCTCGAGCCCGGTTCCGGGCTCGCGCGCCTCTATGGCGAGATCGGGCCGCGCCGCGTCGTGTCGATCCATCACCAGGCGATCAAGCGCCTCGCGCCGGGGCTGAAGGTCGAGGCGCGCGCCGATGACGGCGTCATCGAGGCCGTGCGTGGCACGGGTGCGAGCTACATCTGCGCCGTGCAATGGCATCCGGAGTTCCACGGCGGCCGCAGTGGCTTTCTCGACGGCGGACCGCTGCTCGACGAGTTCCTGCAAGCGACGCAAACGAGGGCGGGCGGATGAAATTGGTCGCCCTCCGGCTGCTTGAGCGCGAGCGCGGCCTCTTCGCCGGCGCGATTGTCATCGCCGTTGCCTGCGCCGCGCTTGGCGTGCCGATCGATTTCGTGCTCTTTGGCCTGACGCTCGCGGGCGTCGCCCTCTTCCACCACCACACGCTGCAGGTGGCACTGATCGGCCTCGCCGTGATCCTCGCCTACAAGCTTGGCTTCACTGGCTTCAAGACCGGGCCGGGATTCGGCGGGCTCGCGCTGCACATGAAGCACGAGTGGGTGATCCTCACCAACCTGTTCGGCCTGCTGCTCGGCTTCGCGCTGCTCTCGAACCATTTCGAGGAGAGCAGGGTGCCAGCGGTGCTGCCGCGCTTCCTCCCGGACGACTGGAAGGGCGCCTGGGTGCTGCTCTTCATGATCTTCGTGCTTTCGTCGTTCCTCGACAACATTGCCGCTGCGCTGATCGGCGGCACGATTGCACGATCGGTGTTCAGCGGGAAGGTGCATATCGGCTACCTCGCCGCGATCGTCGCCGCCTCGAATGCCGGAGGCTCGGGCAGCGTGGTGGGCGATACCACCACCACGATGATGTGGATCGACGGCGTCGATCCGCTCGATGTCCTGGAAGCGTTCGTCGCCGCGGGCGCGGCGATGTTCATCTTCGGCATTCCGGCGGCGCTGCAGCAGCAGCGCTATTCCCCCATCGCGGCCGATCCGGCGCCGGGCATCAGAGTCGATTGGGCGCGCGTCACGATCGTCGCGCTGATCCTGATCATTGCGATCGTTGCCAACGTCGTCGTCAACGTCAAATACCCCGAGCTATCGGACCGCTTCCCGTTCATCGGCGCCGCGGTGTGGCTCGCGATCCTGGTGAGCGCGCCGTGGCGCGCGCCGCAGTGGTCGCTGCTGCCCGGCGCCTTCAAGGGCAGCATCTTTCTCCTGTCGCTCATCCTTTGCGCATCGCTGATGCCGGTAGAGAAGCTACCCGCCGCCTCCTGGCAGACAGCGCTCGGCCTCGGCTTCGTCTCGGCGGTCTTTGACAACATCCCGCTCACCGCGCTCGCGCTCAAGCAGGGCGGCTATGACTGGGGGTACCTTGCCTACGCGGTCGGCTTTGGCGGCTCGATGATCTGGTTTGGGTCCTCAGCCGGCGTCGCGCTATCGAACATGTATCCGCAGGCAAAGTCGGTCGCCCTGTGGCTCAGGCACGGCTGGCACGTGGCGCTCGCCTATGTAATCGGCTTTTTCGTCCTCTATGCCGTGCTCGGCTGGCACCCGAATCCGCCACACAAGGCGCAGCCGGCGCAAACACAGTCGCGCGGCGCTTATTCCGCATCGTGAGAGCGCCTTGCCGCTCTTGAAAAGCGGAGAGTAGAATCGCCCGCCTTCATCGCATTTTCCGTCGCGGGTCGAGGAGCCCGCGCAAAATTCAAAAGCCAGAGAGAGGAGAGATTTCAATGAGCGATCAGCAGACGCAAAGCACGCCTTCGCGCCGCAAGTTTCTGACGGGCGCCGCCGCCGGCGCGGCGACGCTCGGTTTCCCGGCGATAGTCAAGGCGCAGGGTCCGGTTTCCTTCCGCTGGCAGAGCACGTGGCCCTCGAAGGACATCTTCCATGAATACGCGCTCGACTATGCGAAGAAGGTAAACGACATGACCGGCGGCGACCTGAAGATCGAGGTGCTGCCCGCCGGCGCCGTGGTACCGGCGTTCGGACTGCTCGATGCGGTGACCAAGGGTACGCTCGACGGCGGCCACGGCGTGCTCGTGTACCACTACGGCAAGCAGAACGCGCTCGCACTGTGGGGCTCGGGCCCGGCGTATGGCATGGACGCGAACCAGCTCCTCGCCTGGCACCGCTACGGTGGCGGCAAGGAGCTCCTGCAGAAGCTCTACGCCTCGATCGGCGCCAACGTCGTCTCCTTCCCGTATGGGCCGATGTGGACGCAGCCGCTCGGCTGGTTCAAGAAGCCGATCACCAAGGTAGAAGACTTCAAGGGCATGAAGTTCCGCACGGTGGGCATCTCGATCGATGTGTTCACCGGCCTCGGCGCGGCAGTGAACGCGCTGCCCGGCGGCGAGATCGTGCCCGCGATCGACCGCGGGCTGCTCGATGGCGCGGAGTTCAACAACCAGACCTCCGACCGCATCCTCGGCTTCCCCGATGTGTCGAAGACCTGCATGTTGCAGAGCTATCACCAGAACGGCGAGCAGTTCGAGATCATGTTCAACAAGACCAAGTACGACGCGCTGCCCGACAAGATCAAGTCGATCATCGCGCACGCGGTGGACGCGGCATCGGCCGACCTCGTGTGGAAGTCGATCGACCGCTACTCCAAGGACTACGTCGAGTTGCAGACCAAGGACAAGGTGCGCTTCTACAAGACACCCGAGGCGATCCTGCGCCGCCAGCTCGAGACCTACGACGCGGCGGTGGACAAGAGGAAGGACAACGCACTGTTCGTCGAGATCTCGGAATCGCAGAAGAAATTCGCGCAGCGCGTGGTGAAGTGGGATCTGGACACCAACGTTCGGCGCGAGATGGCCTACAACCATTACTTCGGCAAGAGCGCAGCGAAACCCGCCGCGAAAAAAGCCTGAACGAGCCGCATTAGCACAGGAGCCATCCGGCATGAGCCGGATGGCTTTTTTATATGCAACGCCTATTGCTCTTCATCGACAAGGTCAGCGTCTGGGTCGGGCGCGCGTTCTCCTGGCTGATCGTGGCGCTGACGCTGTTCATCTCCTGGGAGGTATTCTCGCGCTACGCGCTCGATGCGCCGCACGCCTGGGCGTTCGACGCCATGATCATGATGTACGGCACGCTTTTCATGATGGCGGGCGCCTATACGCTGGCGCAGAACGGCCACGTGCGCGGCGACGTGCTCTACGGCTTTTTCCGCCCGCGCACGCAGGCGACCATTGACCTCATCCTGTACGTCGTATTTTTCATCCCCGGCATCATCGCGCTCACCTACGCGGGCTATTACTACGCCGCCGATTCCTGGCGGATCAACGAGCATTCGAACATCACGTCGGAAGGACCGCCGATCTACCCGTTCAAGACGATCATCCCGCTCGCCGGCGCCTTCATCCTGATCCAGGGCTTCGTCGAGATCGCGCGCTGCCTCATCTGTCTTAAGACCGGGGACTGGCCTTCGCGCGAGGCCGATGTCGTCGAGGTGGACGTCGATAAGCTGAAGGAGATGGTGCACGTCAAGGATGAGGACATCCAGAACCTCGACCAATACGTCGCACCACGAGGGGAGCGGCGGTGAAGATCCGCAAGGAGCTCTGGTTCGGCTTCTCGCTGATGGCGATCATCATCATCACTATCTTGGTGATGACGCCGTGGGGCCACCTGACGAACGGGCACTTGGGCCTCATCATGCTGGCGCTGATCGTGGTGGCGATCATGCTCGGCTATCCGACCGCCTTCACGCTCATGGGTCTCGGAGTGTTCTTCGCCTGGCTCGCGTATCGCTCGGTCAATCCGCACATCGCGATGCAACAGACGCTCGACCTGATGGTGCAGCGTTCCTACGGTGTCATGTCGAACGACGTCCTGATCGCCGTGCCGCTGTTCGTCTTCATGGGGTATCTCGTCGAGCGCGCGGCGCTGATCGACCGCCTGTTCAAGAGCCTGCATCTCGCGACGGCGCGCGTGCCCGGCTCACTTGCCGTCGCCACCATCGTGACCTGCGCCATCTTCGCCACTGCCACCGGCATCGTCGGCGCCGTGGTGACGCTGATGGGCCTCCTTGCCTTTCCGGCGATGCTCAAGGCGGGCTACAACATCAAGATCTCCGCCGGCGCCGTGACCGCCGGCGGCTGCCTCGGCATTCTCATTCCACCGTCGGTGCTGCTCATCGTCTATGGCGCCACCGCGGGTGTCTCGGTGGTGCAGCTCTATGCCGGCGCCTTTTTCCCCGGGTTCATGCTCGCGGGGCTCTATCTCGGCTACGTCATCGTGCTCGCGAAATGGAAGCCAGAGCTGATGCCGCCGCTGCCCGAGGAGGAGCGACGCGTGGCCCTGCCTTCCTTCGCCGAGCGCCTGCGCACGACCGGCGGCAATGCGTTCGCCGGCCTGTGGCGCGGACTTGCAGGCGATGCGCACGGCGTGCGTAAAGGCACTGTCGCCGCGCAACTCTTCATCTCGCTCCTGCCGGCGCTGATGCTTGCCGGCCTGCTCTTCCTCACGTATCGCGCGGCGACGGCGCCGGAAGTGGAGGCGAGCACGGCCGGGCTGCAGGAAACAGGCGCGGTCGGCACCTATAGCGAAGCCGAGTCCGGCACCGGGCTCGCGACGCCGTCGGAGGAGGGCACGGGCTTGGCCGAGCCGCCGGCAGAGGAAGCGTCCGGCGCACAGAAACCCGACGCGGAGCCTGCGGCTGCCGAGCGCGAGCGCGAGGCGGCTGACTCGGCGCAAGCCAAGGCGCAGGCGACAGCGGAAGCGGCGAAGGCGCCCGCCAGCGAACGCTCGTCCGTACCCACCTGGTTCTGGATCACGCTCGCCATCGCCGTGCTGGTCGTCGTGATCATGTACGCGTTCTGGACCTGGGAACGGCTCGAGGTCTTCAAATTCCTGCTCACCTCGTTTTTCCCGCTCGCCATCCTCATCCTGATGGTGCTCGGCTCGATCGTCTTCGGCTTCGCCACTCCTACCGAAGCGGCGGCCGTGGGCGCGCTCGGCGGGCTGGTCCTCGCGGCGGTGTACCGGGCCATCGAGCACTTGCGCGCAAACCCGCACAAAGCGAAGGCGCTGGGGACGACGCTCGTCGAGCTCGGCGGCATCATCAAGGAAAGCTCGTTCCTGACGGCGAAGACCAGCGCCATGGTCTGCTGGCTGTTCGTTGGCTCCGCGATCTTCTCCGCGGCGTTCGCGCTGCTCGGTGGTCAGGAGATCGTCGAGCGCTGGGTGCTGTCCCTCAACATGACGCCCGTGCAGTTCATGGCGCTTGCGCAGTTCATTATCTTCATCCTCGGCTGGCCGCTCGAGTGGACCGAGATCATCGTCATCTTCATGCCGATCTTCATCCCGCTGCTGCCGCACTTCGGCATTGATCCGCTGTTCTTCGGCTTGCTGGTGGCGCTCAACCTGCAGACGGCGTTCCTCTCGCCGCCGGTGGCGATGGCGGCGTTTTATTTGAAGGGCGTCGCGCCGCCGTACGTGACCCTGAACCAGATCTTCGCCGGCATGATGCCGTTCATGGCGATCCAGTTGATCGCACTGGTGCTGCTCTACATCTTCCCGGAAATCGGCCTCTGGCTGCCCAGCGTCGTCTATGGCCGATGAACATCCCGCGCAGCTCACCGCGAGCGAGGCGGCGCGCCACATAGAGCAGGGCCGGCTCACCAGCGAGGAGCTGGTGGGGGCCTGCCTGCAGCGCATTCGCCAGGTCGAGCCGACCGTGCAAGCGTGGCAATTCTTGGACGAGCAGCACGCACTGTCGCAGGCGCGCGCCGCCGATGAGCGCCGGCGCTCGGGCGAACCGGCCGGCGCGCTGAACGGCATTCCGGTCGGCATCAAGGACATCATCGATACGGCGGACATGCCGACCGAGAACGGCACGGTACTGCACAAGGGCCGCACGCCGCGCGCCGATGCAGCCGTGGTGGCGAAGCTGCGCGCCGCCGGCGCGGTGATCATGGGCAAGACGGTGACCACCGAATGCGCGTATTTCAATCCAGGCAAGACGCGCAATCCGCATAATCCCGAGCACACGCCCGGCGGCTCCTCTAGCGGCTCGGCCGCGGCCGTGGCCGCGCAGATGGTGCCGCTCGCGCTCGGCAGCCAGACCGCCGGCTCCGTCATTCGCCCCGGTGCCTTCTGCGGCGTTTACGCCATGAAGCCGACGCACGGCCTCATCCCGCGCTCAGGGGTGCTGCAGCTTTCGCGCACGCTCGACCACGTCGGGCTCTTTGCGCGCAGCCTCGACGACCTGGCGCTGCTCGCCACGGAACTGATCGGCCACGACGAAGGCGATCCCGACACGCGGCCGCGTGCGCGGGTGCCTTTCCAGGCAGTGCTCGACGAGCCGCCGCCACTCGAGCCGATGTTCGCGTTCATCAGGACGCCGCATTGGGAGCGGGTCGATGCCGACGCCAAGGAGGCCTACGGCGAGCTCGTCGAATCGCTCGGCAGCCGCGTCGAGGAGGTCGATCTCTTCCCCTCCGCGAGCGACGCCTGGGACTGGCAGCGCACGATCATGGAAGCGGAGATGGCCGCGAACCTCGAGCTGCTCTGGCGCAAGGGCAAAGACAAGCTCTCGGACCGGCTGCGCGGCCTCATCGATCGAGGCTGCGAGACGCGCGCGATCGACTACCAGCGAACGCTGCGCAAGGTGCCGCCGGTGGTCGAGAGCTTCGATGAGCTCTTCATGGAGCGCTACGACGCGATCCTGACGCCGCCCGCGCTCGGCACGGCGCCCAAGGGATTGGGCGCCACTGGTGATCCAGTCTTCTGCGTGCTGTGGACGCTGCTCGGCATGCCAGCCGTGACGCTGCCGCTCATGCGCGGCGCGAATGGCCTGCCGCTTGGCGTGCAGCTGGTTGGCCGGCGCAATTTCGATGCGCGGCTACTACGGACCGCGCGCTGGCTGGAGAAGAAGCTCCGCTAGGCGGCCGCGTCGAGGGTGCGCAGCAACTCGATCTCGGCGCGCAGCTTCTCGAGCTCGCTGCGATCCGAGAAAGTGACGACCCAGTAGTTGATGCGGCCGTCAGCGTGCCGTAGCGGCCCGAAGCTCAATTCGACATGGCGCAGCGTCCCGTCGCGCGACCAGGCTTTCACGGTTCGCCGCGGCGTCGCCTCGGCGAGCATGCGATGCACCAGCGCCTCGTCGCCGCGGAAGATGAGCGCCCCGAGGCCTTGGCCCGGCGCCTCGTCCGCACGGCAGCCGAAGAACGCCTCGAAAGCCGGATTGACGTAGGTCACTGGCCGCGCCGTGTGCATGGCGTCGAGGATGGCGATCGGAAAGCCACAGGCGCCGAGCGCGGCGCGTGACATTGCCGCGTCGCCGAGCAGCCGCGCGAGGGCCGGCGTGCTTTCCCGCCGGCTGCGTTCTCTGAAGCTCATCCACCGCTTTTGCCACGTTCGGGCGTGCCCGACAAGTGTCAGCGCGCGGCGACATCCGCGAGCGGTAGCGGCCGCGTCGTGGCGGACAGCGAGTAGCAGTGGCGGCGCAGCCGCCCGAGATCCGCAGTCTCGATGGTCTCGCGCAGGAACTCCATGTTCCGCTCGATCTCCGACTGGTAGAGGCTCGGGCCGTCGAAGTGCGACTCGGCGTAGCGGTCGGCGCCGTCCAGCTTCTTGGCGATGCGCGTGCGCGCGACGTACTCGTAGAAGCCGGGGGTTTTGATGATCAGATCGTCGGCCGAGCTGTAGCGCACGATTTCGCGGCCATCGGGCAGCCGTTCGCGGGCGATCTTGGCCCAGACAAACTCGTCGTACAGGTACGCGCGCACCTTCTCCAGGTACATGCGATCGGACATCTGGCCGATCAGGTCGGCGGTGCCCACCATGCAGCCGATCATGCGGTCGCGCGGGTCGCTGACCCGGATGTCCCCCGGGTCGATCTCGTAGCCGGTGAAATGCACCAGGCGCGAGGCGAGCGGCGCCTCGGCCGCGTAACCGATGATCGGCAGGTAGGTGGCGAGGAAATCGGCGCTGCGGCTGACGTGCACCTTGGTGAACACGGCGCCGTTCTCGATATGGGCTTCGGAGCTGCGCTTGAGATAGCCGGCGTCGTGCAGCAACGCGATCATGATGCCCATCGCCGCGCGCCGCGGGCCCAGGCGGTCGGTCGGCGCGCAGCTGCGGTCATGCCCGTCGACGAGCCGCGCCATGGCGAGCGTCATGTCGAGGGTATGCCGCATGTCGTGATACAGCGTGTCGCAGCCAAAATAGCCGGGGTAGCGCCCGCCGAAGAGCGCGTGGAAGTCGTCGAAGGCACGCTCGAGCGAGGCGAAATCGGCCCCGGGGTAGCGCGCGGCGAAGAGGCGCAGCACCGCCTCGCGTACGCTCGCCGGGTTCTCGACATTGACGCGGTTGGTAACGTCGTTCTGGTTGAGACGGTCTTGCATTGGTGCTCGGCGGCGCGCCGTGTCCAGCCGCGCCTTCCCGGCCCTCCCCTGCGACCGATTATTGACGCCGGGCGGGTCCGAGGCAAGGGTAAATCCAACGGGAGACGGCCGATAAGCCGGGTTCTGTGATCCCAGCCGGGCGAACCCGGCGGGACCGGCAGCCATTCCTCTGGGCGTGCAGTCGCCTGCGCGCTCTAGCCACCTACCCGCAAGCTCGGTCGAGCAGACCTGCCGTTGTGGGGTTAACCACAACTCGCTTGCCTATTTGGTGTTGCTCCGGATGGAGGTTGCCGCGTTTCACCCCTCGGGTTTTGCAGCCCGAGGACTCGTCTCTGTGGCCCTCTTCGTCACGTCGCCGTGCCAGGGCGTTACCCTGCATCCCGCTCTGCGGAGCCCGGACTTTCCTCCGCGCACCGAGGTGCACGGCGGCTGCCAGGCCGACTCCCGCTTGCAATTTTACCGTGCCAGGCGGAGCCTTAGAGGCCCTCTCGCCGGAGGTGGACCATGAAGCGACGGCTCTACTTTCTCCTCCCGGACGTCGACAGCGCGACGCGCACCGCCAACGATCTTCTGCTTGCGCGAGTCGACGATCGCCACATGCATTTCCTCGCCCGGCGCGGCACCGATCTCGGCGAGCTGCACGAGGCGAGCTATCTGCTGAAGACGGACCTGATGCGCGGGGCTGCCATTGGCCTTTTTCTCGGCGCCTTGGGCGGCGTCATTCTTGGCTACATGATCGTGAACCATCCGCCCGAGGGCACGCATCCCGGCCTCGCCGCCGCCGTCATCGCGGCGATTGTCGGCGCGATCCTCGGGGTCTGGATGGGCAGCATGGCGGCCACGGCAGTGCCGAATTCGCGGCTGCGGCAGTTTGACGACGAGATCGCGCGCGGCAAGGTGCTGATGATCGTCGATGTGCCGTACGAGAAGGTCGACCGCATCCGCGAAGTCGTCGCCGCGCGCCATCCCGAGGTGGTCGCTACGTCGCAGGAAACGCGCTACCCGGCCTTTCCCTGAAGTAGCGCTCCTCGGCGTAGAAGCGCTCGTCCTGCCCGGCCATCCAGCCCGGATAGCCGAACACTGGTAGCGGCGCGAGGTCCTGCGGACTGGCGCCAGTAGGCAGCGCGGCAAGCCAGGCGGCCGCCGCCTCATCGCAGCTTTCGTCCGGTCGTGCGAACAGCGCCTTGCAGGTGATGCCCGGCCAGGGCTTGAGCGCCTGCTCGAGCACCGCGTGCCCTAGCACCACGAGGTGCATGTGCTGCCGCACGCGCTCGCGGTGCGACCAAAAGAGCTCCTTCCAGCGAAACGTACGCATCAGCTGGTTCAGCTCTTCGTCGGCACAGACGACGATTGCGCCGCCCTCATCGAAGATGGTGAGGAGATCGCGCAGCCGGCCGCGGCGCCCGCCCTCGTGCGGAATCTCGGCGGCGTGCCGGGCATTGATGCGTGCCTTGGTGCGCGGGAACGCGAGCCAGCAGAGCGCATTGAACCAGTCGTGCAGGCTCTCGGGCCGCGTCTGGACGCGACCGGTTTCATGCACCTGCAGCTCATAGCCCGCACGCTTCGCCCCCGGCGGCACGAAGCGCAGCGGCCGGCCGCTCGCAGTGCGAAGCCCGGCCGCCTCGGCGGCGGCGTTCAGCGCGGCGAGCGAGCGCTCGATGCCGAGCCATGGCCGCACGGCATCGTAAATCGGGTGCCTTAAGCGAGCTTCCAGGACATCGTCTCGCCGGCGCGCAGCGGCACGAGCGGCTCGCCGCCGAAGTCCATGGTCGCTGGCACGCGCCATTCCTCGCGCAGGAGCGTCACGGTGCCGCGGTTGGGCGGCAGGCCATAGAAGCGGGCGCCATGCTCGGCGGCGAAAGCCTCGAGCTTGTCGAGCGCGCCTGCTTCCTCGAAAGCTATGGCATAGAGCTCGAGCGCCGCATGCGCAGTGTAGATGCCGGCGCAGCCGCAGGCCGCCTCCTTAAGGCCTCTCGCATGGGGCGCGCTGTCGGTGCCGAGGAAGAACTTGGGATTGCCCGAGGTGGCCGCCTCGACCAACGCCTCGCGATGCTCCTCGCGCTTGAGCACCGGCAGGCAATAGTGGTGCGGCCGGATGCCCCCCATGAAAAGCGCGTTGCGGTTCATGAGCAGGTGGTGCGCGGTGACGGTGGCGGCGACGTTGGCGCCGGTCACTTCGACGTACTGCACGGCATCGCGCGTCGTGATGTGCTCGAGCACCACCTTGAGCTGCGAGAAGCGCTCCACCAGCGGCCCGAGCGTTTCCTCGATGAACGCCTTCTCGCGGTCGAAGACGTCGATCGCCGGATCGGTCGACTCGCCGTGTACCAGCAGCGGCATGCCGAGCTCCTCCATCTTCTCGAGCGTATGGAAGCAGCGCGAGATGCGGGTCACGCCGGCATCGGAATGCGTCGTCGCGCCGGCGGGGTAGAGCTTCACTGCGTGTACGTGGCCGGAAAGCTTGGCGCGCGCGATCTCCTCGGCCGGCGTGTCGTCGGTCAGGTAAAGCGTCATGAGCGGCTCGAACTCGGCATCGTCCGGCAGCTCGCCGAGAATGCGATCGCGGTAATGCAGCGCCTGCGCCGTGGTGGTGATCGGCGGCTTCAGGTTCGGCATGATGATCGCGCGCGCGAAGCGGCGTGCGGTATCGGCCAGCACCGAGGCCATCGCCCGGCCGTCGCGCAAATGCACGTGGAAGTCGTCGGGCCGCTTCAGCGTGATGCGATCCATCGCGCCGATTCTACTGGGCTGCGCAGGACTACTTTTTCAGCGCCTTGCGATAGAGCTCGTTCTTCGGCATGCCCGTGATGCGCGCCGCGAGCTTTGCTGCCTCGCTCGGCGCGAGCGCTTCGAGCAGCACCGCGAGCACGCGTTCGGCGTCGAGCGCGCTCGAGGGGCGCTCTTCGCCCGGCGCGAGCACCAGCACGAACTCGCCCTGCTCGCGGCCGGGCCGCGCCTGCAGCCAGGCCTGCGCTTCGCCGAGTGGCAGCCGCGCCACCTCCTCGAACTTCTTCGTCAGCTCGCGTGCAATGACGACCTCGCGCTCGGCGCCGAAATGGGCCGCGAGATCGCCGAGCGTGTCGCGAATGCGGTGCGGCGCTTCATAGAGCACGACGGGGAACGGCACGTCCAGCGCGACGAGCGCCTTGCGGCGGGCCGCGGCCGAGGCGGGCAGGAAGCCCGCAAAGAGAAACCGGCTCGCCACGAAGCCGGCGGCGGAGACGGCCGCCGCGGCGGCGTTCGCGCCCGGAATCGGGCGCACGGGCACGCCGGCGCGATGCGCCTCGGCGACGAGCCACGCGCCGGGATCGGCGAGGGCGGGCGTGCCGGCGTCGCTGACGAGCGCGATGTCCTTGCCTTCGCGCAGCACGCCGAGCAGCTTCGCTGCCGCCGCGCGCTCGTTATGCTCATGCAGGGCGACGGTGCGCGCGCTGATGCCGTAATGCGCGAGCAAGGTGCGCGAAGTCCGTGTGTCTTCGCAGGCTATCAGCGCCACCGAGCGCAGCGTCTCAAGCGCGCGGGGGCTGGCGTCTGCGAGGTTGCCGATCGGCGTCGCGACGACATACAGAGTCCCGGTCAACCAGCGGCTCTCCCCATTCGTTAAGCGTGCCATGAACCGCGAAGGGGCGCGAGCCGAGGATCTCTGCGCCGATCTCATGCGCGTGGCCGGCCTGAAGCTCGTCGAGCGCAACTGGCGCTGCCGGCTGGGCGAGATCGATCTCATTGCCGAGGACCGCGGCGTCCTGGTGTTCGCCGAGGTGCGCATGCGCTCGCCCGGCGGCTTCGGCGGCGCGGCGGAAAGCGTCACCGCCGCGAAGCGCTCGCGCATCATCGCCGCGGCGCGCCTCTATCTCACGCGGCGGCCGGAAGCGACCTGCCGCTTCGATGTCTTCCTGGTCGATGGCCCGCCGCGCCATGTGCAGTGGATTCGCAACGCGTTTAGCGAGTAGCGCGCTCATCCTCGTGCTCGTCGCCGCGCCGGCGCTCGCGCAGAGCGTGCGGCTGGTGGTGCAAAGCTCGCCGCTCGCCGGCTTTCGCTACCACGCCGCGGGCGAACTGTGGAGCGAGTTCCGCGTCGGCGATGTTCTGACGCTCGTGCGCGAGCGCGACAATCCCCACGACGCGAACGCGGTGAGCGTCGCCTGGCGCGGACAGAAGCTTGGCTACGTGCCACGGCGCGAGAACGCGCTCCTCGCCTGGAGCCTCGATCGCGGCGAGCGCCTGCGCGCACGCATCAGCCGGCTGCAGGCGCATCCGAACCCGGCGCGCCGCCTCGAGTTCGAGGTCTATATCGAGTGAGCGTGTAGAATCCGCCGCGACATGCAACAGGCGGATGCGAAGCTCATTGCGCGCGCGGCCGCTCACTTCGCCGAGAGCGCGCGCTTGAAGACGGAAGCCGCGCCGGTGCTCGGCGCGCCGATCGCGCAAGCGGGCCGGATGCTCGCCGAAGCGCTGAAGTCGGGCGGCAAGGCGCTCGCCTGCGGCAACGGCGGCTCGGCAGCCGATGCGCAGCATTTCGCCGCGGAGCTCGTCAACCGCTTCGAAGTGGAGCGCCCACCGCTCGCCGCGGTCGCGCTCACCACCGACAGCTCGAACCTCACCTCGATCGCCAACGACTACGCGTGGGAGCACGTGTTCGCCAAGCAGCTGCGCGCGCTCGGCCGCCGCGGCGATGTGCTGCTCGCCATTTCGACCAGTGGCAACTCGAAGAACGTGCTCGAGGCCCTGCATGCGGCGCACGAGCTCGGCGTGCGCGTCATCGCGCTCACCGGCAACGGCGGCGGCAAGATGGCGGCATCGCTGCGGCCGGATGACGTGCACATATGCGTGCCGCACAAGCAGACGGCGCGCATCCAGGAAGTGCATCTCCTCGTGCTGCATTGTCTGTGCGACGCGATCGATTTCCAGCTTTTCGGAGGCAGGCAATGATGCGCACGCTCGCTTCTCTCCTCATCGCCGCGGCGTGGGCCCTGCAGGGTTGCGTGCCGCTGGTGATCGGGGCCGGCGGCGCCGCCGCCTACAGCTCGCTCGAGGACCGGCGCACCACCGGCATCCAGATCGAGGACGAAGCGATCGAGACCCGCGCTTCGAACCGCATTTCTGACCGGTTCGGCTCGCGCGTGCACGTGAATGTAACCTCCTACAACCGCGTCGCGCTGCTGACCGGCGAAGTGCCCGACGATGCCGCGCGCGCGGAGGTGGAGAAGATCGTGCGCGCAGTGCCGAATGTGCGCGAGGTCAGCAATGATATCCAGGTCGCCGGCATTTCCTCCTACCCGGCACGCGCCAATGACGCTTACCTGACGACCAAGGTGCGTGGCCGACTGTTCGACACGAAACGCGTAAGTCCGGTGCACCTCAAGGTGGTGAGCGAGGCGGGCGCCGTGTACCTGATGGGCGTGGTGACGGAAGCCGAAGCCGACGAAGCGGTCGAGATCGCTCGCAACACCGGCGGCGTGCGCAAGGTGGTCAAGGTGTTCGAGTACTGCAAGGCGACGGACGAGCTTTGCCGGCCGCGAACCAAGGCGGGACAGTAGCCCCGTCCTACGAAGCGAAGATCCGCGATCCGCGCGAGCTCGCCCGCTGGCTCGGCGAGCTCAAGCGCCCGTTGGTCTTCACCAATGGCGTCTTCGATCTCCTGCACCGCGGCCACGTCACCTACCTCGCTCGGGCTCGCGGCGAAGGGGGAAGCCTGCTGGTTGCGCTCAATAGCGACGCTTCGGCCCGGCGCCTCGCCAAAGGCCCGGACCGGCCGCTCAATGCGCTCGCGGATCGCCTGGCCGTAGTTGCCGCGCTGGAGTCCGTCAGCGCGGCCACCTGGTTCGAGGAGGACACCCCCGAGGCGTTGATCCGAGCCTGCCGGCCCGACGTGCTCGTCAAAGGCGGCGACTGGCCGATCGAGCGCATCGTCGGCGCGCAAGAGGTGCTCGGCCGCGGCGGGCGCGTGCTCTCGATTGCCTTCGAGCACCAGCGCTCCACCACGGCGCTCGTCGAACGCATCAGAGGTACCATTGACCCATGAAGTTGCATCAGCTGAAGGTCGAGTACGACGCCGAGCAGGACCGCCTGATCATGATGGTCGCGACGAGCGAATCCGTGGAGCTGCGCCTCGCGCTCACGCGGCGCTTCGTCAAGCTCCTGTGGCCGCTGCTCGTCAAGCTCGCGGAGGAGGCGAGCCCGCGCATTCGCACGCAGGCCAATCCCGAGGCACGCAAGGCGCTTCTTGGCCTCGAGCATGAGCACGCGGTGGCCAAAGCCGACTTCAGCAAGCCCTACGACGCCGGCGAGGCGAGCCGCCCGCTCGGCGAGGCGCCGCTGCTTCTCGCCCGCATCCAGACCGGGCATGACCGCAATGGCCAGCCGGTGGTCGCGCTGCATCCGGCCCAGGGACAGGGCGTGACACTGTCGTTCGATTCGGTGCTGCTGCATTCGCTTTGCCGGCTCCTCCAGGCCGCGGTCAAGAAGAGCGACTGGGACATGGAGCTCAAGCTTCCGGGCACGGATGCCCCCGAAGCCGGCGAGCGGCCGGCGCGCACCTTGAATTGAGTTCATTCGATAGCCTCGGCCTGATCGCGCCGCTCATGCAGGCGGTGGGCGATCTCGGCTACAAGACGCCGACGCCGGTGCAGGAGCAGGCGATCCCGCTCGTGCTCGCCGGACGCGATCTCATGGCGGGCGCGCAGACCGGCACCGGCAAGACCGCCGCTTTCGCGCTGCCGATCCTGCAGCGCCTGGCGCCGCTCGCCAGCACCTCGACTTCGCCGGCCCGCCACCCGGTGCGCTCGCTCATCCTCACGCCGACACGCGAGCTCGCGGTGCAGGTGGCGGAGAGCTTCCGCGACTATGGCAAGCATGTGCCGCTGAGGAGCACCGTGGTCTACGGCGGCGTCGACATGAACGCCCAGATCGCGGAGCTGCGCCGTGGCGTCGAGATCCTGGTCGCGACGCCCGGACGGCTCCTCGACCATGTGCAGAACAAGACCGTGATGTTCAACCAGGTGCAGGTGCTCGTCCTCGACGAAGCCGATCGCATGCTCGACATGGGCTTCCTGCCCGACATCAAGCGCATCATCGCGCTCCTGCCGGTCGCGCGGCAGAACCTGCTCTTCTCGGCGACCTTCCCGGACGAGATCCGCACGCTCGCGAAGACGCTCCTCAGGAATCCCGCCGAAGTGCAGGTCGCGGCGAGGAACGCCACCGCGGACCTCGTGAGCCACGTGCTGCATCCTGTGGCGCGCGAAAAGAAACGCGAGCTCCTCGCCTATCTCATCCAGACGCGCGGCCTGAAGCAGGTGCTGGTCTTTACCGGCACGCGTATCGGTGCGAACCGCCTCGCGCACCAGCTGCGCCGCGACCACATCCACGCCGACGCCATCCACGGCGACAAGACGCAGGCCGAGCGCGAAGCGGCGCTCGCCGACTTCAAGGCCGGCAAGACGGCCGTGCTGGTGGCAACCGACGTCGCCTCGCGCGGCCTCGACATCGAGGGCCTGCCGCAGGTGATCAACTTCGACGTCCCCCACTCGCCGGAAGACTACGTGCATCGCATCGGCCGCACCGGCCGCGCCGGGCTGGCCGGCGAAGCGATCTCGCTGGTTGCGCCCGACGACATGGACTCGCTATCGGCGATCGAGCGCCTGATCAAGAAGCGCATCGAGCGCGTGCTGATTCCCGGCTTCGAGCCGAGCGGCGCCACGGTGGCCGCGCTGATGGGCGACCAGCCGTCGAAGAAAAGCGCCCCATCCGTGCGCCGCGACCGCGCGCCGGCGAAGCCGGCCGATCCCATTTTTTCTAAGCCGTACGAGCCGGGGGCGGCGCCGCCTACGCAACCGAAGCCTGAAGCGCCGCAGCAGCAGTCCAAGCGAAAGCAGCCGCAGGTCGCGGCGCTCCTCGGCGGTCTGAAACGCGCCTAATTCGGGGTCAGGCACCGAACTCGGTGCCGGGTGCGACCCCGAATTCTTATACGCAGCGCGCGCCGTCCACCTCGATGCACACGCCGCTGATGAAGGACGCTTCATCGGAGGCGAGATAGACGCAAGCGTTCGCGACGTCGACGGCGGTGGAGAACCGTCCGAGCGGAATGGTCGCCATGAAGCGCTTCTTCGCTTCCTCGGTGAGCGCGCCGCCAGCGAACTCGGCCGATAGCCCGGTATCGGGGCTGAACACGGGATTGACGCAGTTGACCCGCACCTTGTCCGGCCCGAATTCGGCAGCCATCGATTTCGACATCAGGATCACCGCGCCCTTCGAGCTGTTGTAGACAGTGAGGCCCGGACGCGGGCGCAGCCCGGCGGTCGAGGCGATGTTGACGAAGCAGCCGCCGCCGCGGCGCTTGAAGACGGGCAGGGCGTGGATCGCCGAGAGGTAGATGCTTTTCACGTTGACGGCATACACGCGATCGAATTCGGCCTCGCTCACTTCGAGGTATGGCTTGTTGCGATGGGTCCAGCCGGCGTTGTTGACGACGATGGCGAGATCCGCGCCGGCCTCGGCAACGAGGCGCGCCCAGTCGGCGCCCTTCGTCACGTCGCCCTGTACGAAGCGGCCGCCGATCTCGCGCGCCACGCCCGCGCCGCGCCCATCGACGTCGTTGACGATCACCCTCGCGCCTTCCTCGGCGAAGCGTCGCGCAATGCCGGCGCCGAAGCCGGAGCCCGCGCCGGTGACGATCGCCAGCTTGTCCTTGAGACGCATCATGCCTTCTCCTTGAAAGGACTGTGCTCGACCAGCTCGTTCACGTAATGGGTGATGCCCGCGCCTTCGCGCTCGAGGAAATGCTCGACCGCGCGCGCGAACTTGGGATGCGCGAGCCAGTGCGCTGAGAGCGACTCGACCGGCATCAGGCCGCGAAAAAGCTTGTGCTCGCCTTGCGCGCCGCCTTCGAACACCGCGAGGCGGCGCGCGATCGCGTGCTCGATCGCCTGGTAATAGCAGCACTCGAAGTGAAGGAGCGGCACGTGCTCCAGCGCGCCCCAATAGCGGCCATAGAGGGCCTGCTCGTCGCGCAGGAAGAGCGCGCTCGCGATCGGCTTGCCGCCGCGCTCGGCGAGCACCATCGCCACGTTCGCCGGCATCGCGGCACCCAGGCGCAGGAAGAATTCGAGGCTGAGATACGGCGTCGAGCGGTGGGCGGCATAGGTGCCGCGATAGCAGCGGTTGAAGAATTCCCAGTGCCGCCGCGTGATCTCGGGTCCGTCGAGCCAGCGCAGCTCGACGCCCGCTTCGCGCACGCGCCGGCGCTCCTGGCGAATGTTCTTGCGCCGCGCGTGCGCGAGGCGCGCGAGAAAATCGTCGAAAGTCGCGTAGCCCTCGTTCGTCCAGTGAAATTGCACCGTGCGCCGCACGAGGAAGCCTTCATCGGCGAGCACCGACGCGTCCTCATCGCGCGCGAAAAGGACGTGCAGCGAAGAGGTTTCCTTCGCCAGCTCGAGCGCGGCGCGCACCAGCGTGCGGCGCGCGCGATCGCTTCTCGCGAGAAGGCGTGGGCCGCGCACCGGGGTGAACGGCACGGCGCAGACGAGCTTCGGGTAGTAGTCGATGCCATGGCGCTCGTGCGCTTCGGCCCACGCCCAGTCGAAGACGTACTCGCCGTACGAATGGTTCTTGGCGAAGAGCGGCATCGCCGCCTCGAGCTCGCCGGCACGGCCAAGCAGCACGAACTGCGGCAGCCAGCCGCTTCTCGCGGCGGCGCAGCCGGTGTCGATGAGCGCCGAGAGGAACTCGTGGCGCATGAAAGGCTGCGCCCCGGCGAGCGCATTCCATGCCTCGCGATCGACGCTTGCGAGGGAGTTGACGACGCGGACGCTTTCCAAGTCGCTACGATACAATGACCGCACTCAGCGGGAGAGAGCCGATGAAGAAGATCGAAGCGATCGTCAAACCGTTCAAGCTGGACGAAGTTCGTGAAGCGCTCTCCGAGGTGGGCGTCACCGGCCTTACCGTCACCGAGGTGAAAGGCTTCGGCCGCCAGAAAGGCCATACCGAGCTCTACCGTGGCGCCGAGTACGTGGTCGATTTCCTGCCGAAGGTGAAGATCGAGGTGGTGGTACCGAACGACCAGGTCGAGCGCGCCATCGACGCCATCGTCAAGTCGGCGCGCACCGGCAAGATCGGCGACGGCAAGATCTTCGTCACCGCCGTCGAGCACGTCGTGCGCATCCGCACCGGCGAAGTCAACGAAGCGGCCGTCTAGATCGCTCCTAGCTTTTGAGCAGGACCAGTACGGCGCCGCTGCCGCCCTGCGCGGCGGGCGCCTGGCAGAAGGCCAGCACCTCTTCGCGCAGCAGCCACTTCCGCAGCAGCCCCTTCAGCACCGGCTCGCGCTGGCGCGAGCCCAAGCCCTTGCCGTGCACGATGCGCACGCAGCGCCGGCCGCGTCGGCGGCAATGGCGCAGGAATTCCGCGACGCTGACCGCGGCGACGTGCCGGTTCATGCCGTGCAGGTCGAGCTCGTCCTGGACCACCCAGTGGCCGCGGCGGAGCTTGCGCAGCACATCGCGGGAATAACCGTCCTGCAGGTAGACGAGCTCGTTGCCGGCGTCGAGCGCATCGTCGACCGACAGCGGCCCGAGCGACTCGGCGAGCGCCGCGCGCTCGTCGCGCAGCCTCTGCCGTGGCACGGGCGGCGCAGCCCGGCGGTGGACGACCTTTTTGCGTTGCTCTAGCGGCTCGGCGTCGGCCACCGCGCGGCGGAACTCGGCGTCTTCAGGCGGCGAGCCCATCGAGGTATTTCTCCGCGTCGAGCGCCGCCATGCAGCCCGAGCCCGCGCTCGTCACGGCCTGGCGGTAAACGTGGTCCTGCACGTCCCCGGCGGCGAACACGCCCGGAACGCTGGTGGCGCTCGCCATGCCCTCGGCGCCGCCGCGCGTGACGATGTAGCCCTCGCGCATCTCGAGCTGGCCGGCAAAGATCTGGGTATTCGGCGTGTGGCCGATGGCGACGAACAGCCCTTTGACTGTCAAATCGCGCTTCGTGCCCTGTCTGACATGCGCCACGCGCACGCCCGTGACGCCGGTCGAGTCGCCGAGCACCTCGTCCACCACCGAGTCGAGCACCAGGCCGATCTTGCCGTCCGCGACGCGCTTCATCAGCTTGTCCTGCATGATTTTCTCGGCGCGGAACTTGTCGCGCCGATGCACCAGCTGAACGTGACGGCTGATGTTCGCGAGGTAAAGCGCCTCCTCGACGGCGGTGTTGCCGCCGCCGACCACCACCACGTCCTGCCCCTTGTAGAAGAAGCCGTCGCAGGTAGCGCACGCCGAGACGCCGCGCCCCATGAACTTCTGCTCCGACGGCAGCCCCAAGTACTTGGCCGAGGCGCCGGTGGCGATGATGAGCGCGTCGCAGGTGTAGTGGGCGAGATCCCCTTCCAGACGAAAGGGCGGTTCGGCCAGACGAGCGACGTGGATGTGGTCGTGCACGATCTCCGTCTCGAAGCGCTCGGCGTGCCGCCGGAAGCGCTCCATCAGCTCCGGTCCCTGCACGCCGTCGGCGTCGGCCGGCCAGTTGTCGACGTCGGTCGTCGTCATCAGTTGCCCGCCCTGGGCGATGCCGGCGATGAGCACCGGCTTGAGATTGGCGCGCGCGGCGTACACTGCGGCCGTGTAGCCGGCAGGGCCGGAGCCGAGAATCAGCAGGCGCGAATGTCGCGTCGGACGGACAGCCATGGGTTAGAAAAATTATACGGCTCCGCTTCTGCTACCATAGATTCGCAACAACAAGGGGGACGTTTCAGCTATGGCGACGACGGTATCCACAGCGGTGTTGAAGGCGGTGCCGCTGTTCGCGACAATTTCAGAAGAACAGCTGCGCATGCTGACGACGATGGTCACGCGACGCAGCGCCAGCCGCAACACCACGATCATGTCGAGCGGTGATGCCACCGACTCGCTCTACATCGTGCTGTCCGGGCGGCTGAAGGTGATGATGAGCGACTCCGAGGGCAAGGAGGTGATCCTCGCGATCCTCGGCCCGGGCGAGTTCTTCGGCGAGATGGGCCTGATCGACGATGAGCCGCGCTCGGCAAGCGTGGTGAGCATCGAGCCCTGCGAGCTCCTCTCGATCGCCAAGCGCGACTTCAAGCGCGTGCTCACCGAGAACTCGGAGATGGCGATGGCGGTGATGCGCGGCCTGGTGCGGCGCCTCCGCGAGGCGGACCGCAAGATCGGCAGCCTGGCGCTCCTCGACGTCTACGGGCGCGTGGCGCGCCTTCTCCTCGACATGGCGGAGAACGTCAACGGCGAGAAGATCGTCACCAAGCGGCTGCCGAAGCAGGACATTGCCAAGATGATCGGCGCTTCGCGCGAGATGGTGAGCCGGGTCATGAAGGACCTGCAGACCGGCGGCTACATCGAGATGCGCGGCTCGAACATCGTCCTGCGCGACACGATCATGCTGCCGGAGTAGCCCTGCGAGCAGCAGGGCAAAAAGGCGGCCCGGCGCCGCTTCCGGCCCGCTTGGCGGGTCTGGTTCGCGAAGCAAAGTGGCTCCTCCTGGCGGCCGCAGCGCTCTATCTGCTGCTGGTCTTTGCCACCTATAGCCGTGACGATCCGGGCTGGTCGCACACCGCGACCGGGGCGATAGCGCACAACGCGGGCGGCCTCCTCGGTGCCTGGCTCGCCGATGTGCTGCTCTACCTGTTCGGCCTCTCGGCCTACTGGTTCATCGCCCTTTGCGTCACCGGCGTCGTCTGGGGCTACCGCCGAGTCGATTCCCGCTCGCTCGGCATCTCGCTCGCGGGCTTCGCGCTGCTGGTCTTCGCGAGCACCGCGCTCGAAGCGCTGCGCCTGCACAGCCTGTCGCCGCAGCTGCCGCTCGCGCCCGGCGGGCTGATCGGCGCTGCCGCCGGCGGCGGCCTCGCGTCCGTGGTCGGCTTTACCGGCGCCACGCTGCTGCTCGTCGCGGTGGCCGCGGCGGGTTTCAGCCTATTTGCCGGCATCTCGTGGCTCGCCGTCTCGGAGCTCCTCGGCTTCGCGCTCGAATCGGCCTGGGTCGGCGTCCAGCGCGCCTGGGAGCGGCGGCAGGACCGGCGCCTCGGCGCGCTCGCGCGCGAGGAGCGCGAGATCGTCGTCAAGGCGGAGAAGAAGCGCGAGGAGAACCACCCGCCGATCCGCATCGAGCCGCCGGTCGCCGAGATCAAGAAGTCGGAGCGCGTGCTGAAGGAAAAGCAGGCGCCGCTCTTCGAGGAGCTGCCCGACACGCCGCTGCCGCCGCTCAAGCTCCTCGACGAGGCGAAGGGCGAGGGCGAACTGGTGAGCGCCGAGACGCTCGAATTCACCTCGCGCCTGATCGAGAAGAAGCTCTCCGACTTCGGCGTCGCGGTGAAGGTGCTCGCCGCCTATCCCGGCCCGGTGATCACCCGCTACGAGATCGAGCCGGCGGTGGGCGTCAAAGGGAGCCAGATCGTCAACCTGGTGAAGGACCTGGCGCGGGCGCTTTCCGTCGTTTCCATCCGCGTCGTGGAGACCATTCCCGGCAAGTCGTGCATGGGCCTCGAGATCCCCAACCCGCACCGGCAGACGGTGCGTCTGTCGGAAATTCTCGGCTCGCAGGCGTACCACGCGGTGCATTCGCCGCTCGCCCTCGCGCTCGGCAAGGACATCGCCGGGAACCCGGTGGTCGCGGACCTGGCAAAGATGCCCCACCTTCTCATCGCCGGAACCACCGGCTCCGGCAAGTCGGTGGCGCTGAACGCGATGATCCTGTCGCTCCTCTACAAGGCGGAACCGAAGAGCATCCGCCTCATCCTGATCGATCCGAAGATGCTCGAGCTCTCGGTCTATCACGATATCCCGCACCTGCTCGCGCCGGTGGTCATCGACATGAAGCAGGCGGTGAACGCGCTCACGTGGTGCGTCGCCGAGATGGAGCGCCGCTACAAGCTGCTCAACTTCGTCGGCGCGAGGAACCTCTCCGGCTACAACCACAAGGTGGCCGAGCGACGGATCGACGATCCGTTCGCGCTCGCAACCGGCAATCCGCAGGCGCTGGGCCCGCTTCCCAATCTCGTGCTGGTGATCGACGAGCTCGCCGATCTGATGATGGTCGTCGGCAAGAAAGTCGAGGAGCTGATCGCGCGCCTGGCGCAGAAGGCGCGCGCCGCCGGCATCCATCTTGTGCTTGCCACGCAGCGGCCGTCGGTCGACGTCATCACCGGTCTCATTAAGGCCAACATTCCGGCGCGCATCGCCTTCCAGGTCTCGGCCAAGGTCGACTCGCGCACCATCCTCGACCAGTCCGGGGCCGAAGCGCTGCTCGGCGCGGGCGACATGCTGTACCTGCCGCCCGGCACCGGGCTGCCGCAGCGGGTGCACGGCGCTTTCGTCGCCGATCACGAGGTGCACAAGGTCGCCGACCACCTGCGCTCGCTCGCGAAGCCCGAATACCTGAATGAGGTGCTCGAGGCGCCGGAGACGGGCGAGGCAGGCTTGGGCGCCGACGGTGAGGTGCCGGCCGGCGAGAAAGACCCGCTCTATGACCAGGCGGTGGAGATCGTGCTGCGCACCCGGCGGCCGTCGATCTCGCTCGTCCAGCGGCATCTGCGCATCGGCTACAACCGCGCCGCGCGCCTGATCGAGGACATGGAGCGTGCCGGCATGGTCTCGCCGATGCAGACCAACGGCAACCGCGAGGTGTTGGTTCCGGTCAAAGCCGAGTAGGCTTGATGCGTATGAGATCCCTGCTGAGCGCCCTGGCGCTCCTGTTGCCATTGGTCGCCGGTGCCGCGAGCATCGAGCGCTACAAGGCCTTCCTGAACGACACCCATTCGGCGCGCGCCGCGTTCGAGCAGAAGGTCTACGACCGTAACGGCAAGCTCGTGCAGCAGTCGCGCGGCAACTTCGTCTTCCAGCGGCCCGGGCGCTTCCGCTGGGTCTACGAGAAGCCGGCCGACCAGGTGATCGTCGGCGACGGCCAGCGCGTCTGGATCTACGACCGGCAGCTGAACCAGGTGACCGTGCGCAAGCTCTCCGCCGCGCTTGGCTCGACGCCGGCGGCGCTCCTCGCGGGCGGCACCGGCGTGGAAAAAGCGTTCGCGCTTTCCGACGCCGGCGAGAAGGACGGCCTCGAATGGCTCGACGCCAAGCCGCGCGAGCGCGAGGCCGGCTTCGAGAGCGTGCGCATGGGTTTCGACGCCCACGGGCTCGAGGCGATGCAGCTCACCGATCATTTCGGCCAGACCACCGTGCTTCGCTTCTCGAAGCTCGAGAGGAACCCGAAGGTCAACCCGGCCGAGTTCCGCTTCGACCCGCCCAAGGGCGCCGACGTCCTCGGCGAAAAGTAGCTTGAGCGAGGACCTCTTCGGCAAAGCGGAGCCGGTCGCGCCGCTAGCCGACGCGCTGCGGCCGAAATCGCTTGACGAGATCGTCGGCCAGGAGCATCTCCTGGGCCCGGGCATGCCGCTTCGCCTCGCGTTCGAGTCGGGCCGTCCCCACTCGATGATCCTGTGGGGGCCGCCGGGGTCGGGCAAGACGACCATCGCGCGGCTGATGGCCAAGGCGTTCAACGCCGAGTTCGTCGCGCTCTCCGCCGTCTTCTCCGGCGTCAAGGACATCCGCGAGGCGGTCGCCGCGGCACAGGCGCGGCTCGAGCAGTTTGGCCGCCGCACGATCCTCTTCGTCGACGAAGTGCACCGCTTCAACAAGGCGCAGCAGGACGCCTTCCTGCCGTTCGTGGAGCAGGGGCTCATCACTTTCGTCGGCGCCACCACCGAGAACCCGTCGTTCGAAGTGAACAGCGCGCTCCTCTCGCGCGCCACGGTGTACGTGCTGGAGCCGCTGCAGCCCGAGCACCTCGCCCAGCTTTTGGACCGCACCGGCCTCGCAATGGACGAGTCGGCGCGCGCGCGGCTCATCGGCTTCGCCGATGGCGATGCGCGCCGCCTGCTCAACGCCGTTGAAATACTGAAGAACACCGGCCATTCGCCGATCGACGGCGAGTTCGTCGAGCGCACGCTCGCCAGGAACCTGCGGCGCTTCGACAAGGGCGGCGAGCAGTTCTACGACCAGATCTCGGCGCTGCACAAGGCGGTGCGCGGCTCGGACGCCGATGCGTCGCTTTACTGGATGGTGCGCATGCTCGATGGCGGCGCCGATCCGCTGTACATCGGTCGGCGCGTGGTGCGCATGGCGATCGAGGACATCGGCCTCGCCGAGCCGCAGGGACTGCGCGTCGCGCTCGATGCGTGCGAAACGTACGAGCGGCTCGGCAGCCCGGAGGGCGAGCTCGCGCTCGCCGAAGCCGTGGTCTATCTGGCGCTCGCCCCCAAATCGAATGCAATTTACGAGGCCTATAATGCCGCGCGCGATTTCATCGCCAAGGACGGCACCCGGCCCGTGCCGCTACACATCCGCAATGCCCCGACACCTCTTATGAAACAGCTCGGCTACGGCAGAGGCTATCGCTACGCGCACGAGGAAGCGGACGCCTATGCCGCGGACGAGAATTACCTGCCCGAAGGCATGCCGCCGATCGAGTGGTACCGCCCGACCGAGCGCGGCCACGAGGCCGAGCTTCGCCAACGCATGGCGGAGCTCCGACGGCGCGATGCCGAGGCGGGAAAGAAACGATGATCGACATTCAGCTCCTTCGCAAAGATCCGGAAGCGGTGGCGCGCCGCCTCGCCACGCGCGGCGGCAATCCGTTCGACGCCGAGCAGTTCCAGCGCTTCGAGAAGGCGCGCAAGGACCTGCAGACCGCGGTGGAGCAGGCGCAGGCCTCGCGCAACAAGATCGCCAAGGACATCGGGCAGGCGAAGGCCAAGGGGCACGACATCGCGCCGCTCCTCGCGCAGGGCGAGAAACTCAAGTCGCTGCTCGAGGAATCCGAGCAGCAGCTCGTGAAACTGCAGGAAGGTTTCCAGGATTTCCTCGGCCGCATTCCCAACCTTCCGCACGAGTCGGTGCCGATCGGCGAGAGCGCCGAGCAGAACCGCGAGGAGCGCCGCTGGGGCGAGCCGCGGCGCTTCGACTTTAAGGTGCTCGATCACGTCGACGTCGGCGAGCGCCTCGGCGGCCTCGACTTCGCGACCGGCGCCAAGGTCGCCGGCAGCCGCTTCGTCGTGATGAAGGGCCAGGTGGCACGTCTGCACCGTGCCATCGCGCAGTTCATGCTCGACGTCCACACGCGCGAGCACGGCTACACCGAGACCTACGCGCCTTACATGGTCACCGCGGAATGCGCCAACGGCGTCTCGAGCCTCGCGAAGTTCGAAGGCGATCTATTCAAGATCGCCGACCGCGCCTTGTATCTGATCCCGACCGCCGAATACCCGGTGACCAACTACGTGCGCGAAGAGATCCTGCCGCTCGAGCGCCTGCCGGTGAAGTACGTGTGCCACTCGCCGTGCTTTCGCTCCGAGGCCGGCTCCGCCGGCAAGGACACGCGCGGCATGATCCGCAACCACCAGTTCGACAAAGTGGAGATCGTGCAGATCGTGCATCCGGAAAAGTCGTACGCCGCGCACGAAGAGCTCACCGGGCACGCGGAAACAATTCTGAAGAAGCTCGAGCTTCCTTATCGCGTCATCACGCTGTGCACCGGCGACATGGGCTTTTCCGCGGCGAAGACCTACGACCTGGAGGTGTGGCTGCCGGCGCAGAACGCCTATCGCGAGATCTCCTCTTGCTCGAACTTCGAGGCGTTCCAGGCGAGGCGCATGCAGGCGCGCTTTCGCAACGACAAAGGCAAGCCGGAGCTCGTCCATACGCTGAATGGCTCAGGCCTCGCGGTCGGGCGCACCTTGGTCGCGATCCTCGAGAACTACCAGCAGGCCGACGGGTCGGTGATCATTCCGTCCGTGTTGCGCAGCTACATGGGCGGCCAGGAGCGCATCACCGGCTGATAAAATTGCCCGGCCGCGGAGAGATGGCAGAGTGGTCGAATGCGGCAGACTCGAAATCTGTTGTACCCATCGGGTACCGGGGGTTCGAATCCCTCTCTCTCCGCCAACCATCTTTAGCTAAGTCCAGCCCTAACCAAGGCGTCACTGGACGATAACTAGACCAGAACCGTGGGGCCGCACCCAAGCCTGGAGGCCTAGCTTCAGCGTCGGTTTACTTTACAGCTCTGCCTGGACTGCGCAACGGAACGCGTGGATTCAGTCATTTACGATTTGGCCCAAGGCTTGCTTCTCCTCACGCCCAAGATTTACAGGGTTTAGGGAGGATACCGATGAAGCTAATGAAAGTCGGCGTTGGCGTCTTAGCCTACGTCCTTGCAGATGTCGCACTGGCGGGTAACGTGCTCGGGGTGCCAATGGGCATCACGCTAGGCGCGGTACTGGGTATTACGGTCGGTACGGCTTTGCCGATAGTGGGCTCGCTCGGCGTAGTCGCCGTGGCCCTGGTCGTGGGGATCCGAATTGTGCGTCGCAAGCGCTGAGCTGCGACAACACAGAACCGGCTCCTAAGAACGTTCAAGCGCCATTCGTTGCCGTAAGCCTTCGGCGATTCGCACGAGCGCCGATGCAGCGATACGGCATGCCCGCTCGGTTTTTGCCGACGGTGTCGATGCTGCCCCAACCACCGGGCGATAAATCATTGCCGGGTTCGAATGCCTGACAAGTTCACTGCGCTGTACCAAGCGATTTTCTTTTCGTCGCTTGGCCTGCTTCTCCTACTGGAGCGAGTGAGCGCGTTTCGACGCGACCCGATCCAGAGGGCCGCGCGCTGGACCACCAACATCGGCCTGCTGCTCATCGGCGGCACCATCGCTTCGCTCGCATTGCCGGCGGGACTATATGGATTCGCGGCAGCTCAAGCATCTGGTCCGCTCGCTGCTGTCCCAGTCCTTGTCCAGGTGCTCGTCACCGTCTTCTTCCTGGATCTATGGCGCTATTGGGAACACCGCCTGTTCCACCGGGCCGGATTTCTCTGGCGGCTGCACCTGGTTCACCACAGCGATACGCTGCTCGATGTCACTACGACGGAACGCCATCACCCGTTTGAGTCCATCGTGAGCACTGCGGTCATGATGGCGCTCATTCTTGCCTGCGGCTTTCCGGCCGTCGGCATCGGCGTCTATCTGATCGTTGCTACCGTCGTCTCTCTTTGGTCGCATTCGAATTTGCGCGTTCCGCGCTCGATCGACCACTTCCTGCGCTGGCTGATAGTCACCCCTCGCGTCCACGCCGTGCACCATTCTGACGTCAACACTGAAACCGATAGCAATTACGGCGCCGTGCTGACGCTCTGGGATCGCGCCTTCCGTACCTACGTCGAGCCGGACGACGCAAAGACCGCCCGTTATGGCCTGGAGTATTTTCATCTAGCCGCGGACACGCGCCTCGGGCGCGTCTTGCTGCAGCCCTTTCTGTACCGCGTCGGCATGGCTTATCCCAGCCGCGACGACACATCAAATTCCTCGGACGAAGTTGCGCCTGCGTTGTCGCCACGCTGGAAGAGCGCTTTGCTCGGGGCAGCGGCAGGCGCACTGTTCGCGGCGTTGGTCCTATGGCCCACGGTGCTCGATCTTGCAGGGCACTGGGTGAACAATGAGGCATACCAGTACGGTTGGCTTATCGTACCGATGGTGCTGTACGTGGCGTGGGATCGGCGCCAGACGTTGCTCGCCATCGAGCCACGACCGGCTTTCACCGGGGCGCTGGTGGCGGCGATGGCGGCCGTACTCTGGAGCATCGCTGCTCTCGCGAATATTGATCTCGGCCGCCACATTGCGGTCGTCTTGGCGCTTCAGGGCATTGCCGTGGCCATGTTGGGTTGGCGCTGCTATTGGCGGCTCTTTCCAATCCTCGCACTGCTGTTCCTGGCCATTCCCTCCGGAGACTTGCTGCAGTCATCGCTGCGCGTCCTGACGGTCAAGTCCATCGAGCTCGTTGCGGCGCTGGGTCAGTTGCCTTACTCGATCGATGGTTTCGTAGTCCATATTGGCAGCCAGCGATATATCGTCATCGACGAATGCGCCGGGCTTCCCTACGTGACCATGGCGATGTTCCTCGGCTACAGCTTTGGTCTGCTGCTGTACCGCTCCTTCCTCAAGGTTGTTGCGTTGGCGCTGTTCGGCGCCTTCATTGGAATTTTGGCGAATGCGCTACGAGTCAATTCCATCGTGCTCATGGATTGGTTCCGCGGCTCCCAGATGGAGCTCACGGCTCATGGTGGCATGCAGTGGTTAGGCCTGCTCATAACGCTGAGTGCGCTCCTTTTGGCGTTGAGCCGTCTTAAGCCCGATGCACGCGAGGCGCCGCAGACTGTAGAGGCGCCCGGCGATCGCGAAGATTCGATTCGCCGGTTCGCTCCTGTTGCCGCGGGCCTCGCCGTACTTTTTATCGTCGCGCCTGTCCTCACTTCCCTGGATGATGACGCGTCGGGGCATCGTGCTTTCGCGAACGCTGTACCGCCGGAAAGAATCCTGGGGTGGAAACTCGAGCGGCCTGCGCCGAGCTGGAAGACTGACGGCCGGAATGAGAGCGCGATGCTGACCGTGGCATATGGACGAAACGGCCGGAAGATGGATGTACTGATCATCCAGCCATTGTCCCCAGGAGCGAAAATCGCTGAATCTCTGCTTGCGCCACACGACAACAACGTGTGGCGTGAAGCGCGTGTGCAAAGACAATCGGCTTGTGTCGATTCCCGCTGCCTGCCACTCGTCCATACCACCTGGCAGCGAGGCCTAGCGCACGAACAGCGCCATGCCTTCCATAGCTACGTGATCGACCGCTTCACTACGGATTCGAAGCTGGCGCTGCGCCTGGCCCAGGGCTGGGACAGATTGACTGGAGGGGCGAGCACGCCAAGATTGATCGCGCTTATTTTTCCTGACGATCCACCCTCCGCCGATGAGGTTGCCGCTGCATTCCTGGCGCTTGGTCCGGCACTGCGCGGCGGGGCGCTGTAGCTAAATCGCTCGTTAGTGGCGCAGAAACCACAGAACGAGCGATAGCACCACTGAAATAATCAGGCAGGTGACGATCGGGAAGTAAAAGCCGCCGCTTTCCGTCTCGATGCGGATGTCGCCAGGCAGTCGGCCGAGACCCAGCTTCGCGATCCATGGCCAGGCGATGCCGATGACGATCAGCGCGACGCCGATGACGATAAGCGCGCGTTGCATCTAGTTCGATACCAGCCCGAGCATGAGTGTATTCGCGCGCTTCACATAGCCGGCCGGGTCGTCGAGCTGTCCGCCTTCGGCGAGCACGGCCTGCTCGAAGAGCAGCGACGCCCAGTCGGCAAAATGCTCGTCATCCGGCTTCAGGCGCGTCACGATCGGATGGGTCGGATTGATCTCCATGATCGGGTGCGAGGCGGGCACTTTTTGTCCCGCAGCGCGCAGGATGCGCGCGAGGTTGCCGCCGATCTCGTGCTCGTCGGCGACCAGGCACGACGGCGACTCGGTGAGCCGCCGCGACAGACGCACGTCCTTCACCTTGTCGCCGAGCGCGCGCTTCAGCGCCTTCAGGAGCTCGCTGTGCTCGCCGACCTGCCAGTCGGGCTCCTTCGCCTCCTCGCCGCCCTGGACGGCGGAGAGATCCACCTCACCGCGAGCGACCGACACCAGGCGCTTGCCTTCGTACTCGGTGAGATTCGCGACCAGCCATTCGTCGACGCGCTCGAAAAGGAGCAGCACTTCGACGCCGCGCTTCTTGAAGATCTCGAGGTGCGGGCTGTTCTTTGCCGCGAGATAGGTCTCGGCGGTGACGTAGTAGATCTTGTCCTGCCCCGGCTTCATGCGGGCGACGTAATCCGCGAGGGATACGGTCTGCTCTTCGCTGTCGGCGGAAGTGGTGGCGAATCGCAGCAGCTTCGCGATGCGTTCGCGATTGTTCGCGTCCTCGCCGATGCCTTCCTTCAGCACCTGCCCGAATTCGCGCCAGCAGGTCGCGTACTTCTCCTTCTGATTCGCCGCCAGGTCGTCGAGGAGGTCGAGCACGCGCTTCGTGCACCCGCCGCGGATCGCGTCGACGTCTCGGCTTTGCTGCAGGAGCTCGCGCGAGACGTTGAGCGGCAGGTCGTTCGAGTCGACGATGCCGCGCACGAAGCGCAGGTATGCGGGTAGGAGCTGCTGCGCGTCGTCCATGATGAAGACGCGCCGCACATAGAGCTTCAGGCCGTGGCGGTGCTCGCGGTTCCACAGGTCGAATGGCGCGTGCGCCGGGATATAGAGCAGCTGGATGTACTCCTGGCGGCCTTCGACCCGGTTATGCGTCCAGGCGAGCGGCGGCTCGAAGTCGTGACCGATGTGCTTGTAGAACTCGACGTACTGCTCTTCGGTGATTTCTTGCTTCGGCCGTGCCCAGAGCGCGCTGGCCTGGTTGACGGTCTCCTCATTTTTCCCGTCGGCAATGACGATGGGGATGGCGATGTGGTCCGAGTATTTGCGGATGATCGACTTCAGCCGGTATTCGTCGAGAAGGTCGTCCTCGCCCTCGCGCAGATGCAGGATGACCTCGGTGCCGCGGCTCGCTTTCTCGGCGCGCTCGATGGAGTACTGTCCGGCCGCCTTGTCCATATCGCATTCCCAGCGAACCGCGTCGGTCGCCGGCAGGCCGGCGCGTCGCGTGATCAGCGTGACGCGGTCGGCGACGATGAACGCGGAGTAGAAGCCGACGCCGAACTGGCCGATGAGCCGCGCGTCCTTTGCCTGGTCGCCCGTCAGCGACTGGAAGAATTCGCGCGTTCCTGATTTCGCGATGGTGCCGATGTTCTGGATCACCTCGTCGCGCGACATGCCGATGCCGTTGTCGGAGATGGTGAGCGTGCGCGCGTTCTTATCGACGGCGATGCGCACCTTCAGGTCGGCATCGGATTCATAGAGCCCGTTGTTGGCGAGAGCCTCGAAGCGCAGCTTGTCGGCGGCGTCCGAGGCGTTGGAAATCAGCTCGCGCAGGAAGATTTCCTTGTTCGAATACAAGGAGTGGATCATCAGGTCGAGGAGCTGCTTGACCTCGGCCTGGAACCCGAGTGTCTCCCGCGTGGTCGTTTCCGGCATGCGCATTGCCTCCGTGGATTGCAGTTGAAATTTGGGCATTCCCGCCGCGCTTTTCAAGCGCCCCACGCCCCTAGAATTGCGGCCCCATGAGCTCCGTTCCACTGCAGGTGCAGTTCGATCCCTCGTCCGCGCGCTTCGGCGCGTCGCGCTCGCAGAAGCGCCTCGAAGACGACCGTCTCCTG